>WNFJ01160429.1_pt2 | contig 12923 bp, 12 predicted proteins | sample 5400461 | NCBI WGS metagenome assembly WNFJ01 (sample SAMN13153349, study PRJNA577476) | soil metagenome | isolation source: 115 cm saprolite on Douglas fir-dominated hillslope | place: USA:California | collected 2013-09-17 | reverse complement strand
GCCTGATGGGACGCCAGCCCCTCGCCCCCGGTGACGCCGCGGCGATCGCCCACGAGCTGCGGCCGGCGGAGGCGTCCGTCGACCACGTGATGGAGAACGCGTCCCATCTCCTTTCCCGGCTCTCCCGGCACGTGGGCTTCGTGCTCGCCCCCGACATTGCGCGCACCAGCTTCCGCCACATCGACCTCGTGCCCCTGGCCCACCCCCGGGTGCTCGTGGTCATGGTCTCGACCTCGGGGATCGTGACCAACAAGGTGGTGGAGGTGGAGGAGCGCCTCTCCCCCGAGGAGCTGCAGGCCTGCGCGAACTATCTCAACACGAACTACACGGGCATGAGCCTCTCGGAGATCCGCGCCCGCCTCCTGGAGTTGATGAAGCAGGAGAAGGCGCTCTACGACTCCCTGCTCAAGAAGGTGGTGGCGCTCGGAGAGCGCGCGTTCGCCCCCGAGCCGGAGGCGGCGAGCGTCTACCTGGACGGCACCTCGAACATCCTCGCTCAGCCCGAGTTCGAGGACCTGGAGCGCATGCGCGCCCTCTTCCGCACCTTCGAGGAGAAGGGACGGCTGGTGAAGATCCTGAACGCCTGCCTGTCCGGGGACGGGGTGCGCATCCTGATCGGGCACGAGAACCCCGATCCCGGCTTGCGCAACCTCGCCTTGGTCACCGCCACCCTCCCCGTGCAGGGGGAGGCCGGCTGGGGCCTCGGGGTCATGGGCTCCACGCGCATGGAGTACGCCCACGTGGTCTCCCTCGTGGACCACGTGGCGCGCGCCATCGCCGAGGTCCTGAGGGAGATCAAGTCTTGAGCGCCAAGCGGGGGAACGGGCGCGACAAGCCGCCGGCGGTGCGCGAGGAGGTCGTGGAGGCTCCCGCCGCTTCCCCCTCCGAAGCGACAGGCGACGACCCCGGGGAAGGCGCCCTGACCGCGGTCGAGGACGCGGCCCCCGCGGCCGCGACGCCCACGGAAGACCCGGAGGTCCTGCGCCGCGAGCGGGACACCCTCCGGGAGCAGCTCCTGCGTCGGCGGGCCGAGTTCGAGAACTTCAAGAAGCGCGTGGAGCGCGACCGCAGCCAGGCCGCCTTCGAGGCCGCGGCCGCCATCTTCCGCGAGCTCGTGCCCACCGTCGACAACCTGGAGCGGGCGCTCGCCTCGGGAGCGGACGAGGACACGCTGCGACAAGGGGTGGAGCTCAGCTATCGGGAGCTCTTGACCCTCCTGGAGGGCCAGGGGGTGGAGGTCCACGATCCGGTCGGACGACCCTTCGACCCCCGGATCCACCAGGCCTTGATGCACGAGGCCGCCCCCGGCTTTGCGGAGGGGACGGTGGTGGCGGTCTTCCGCAAGGGCTATTCCTACAAGGACCGGCTCCTGCGCCCCGCCCTGGTCAAGGTCGCCAAGGACGAGGAGCCCACCGACGGGACGGATGGCGATGGTGGTATACACTAGCGGTCATCCCGAGCCGACATAAAGGGTCCCGAAAGGAGCGAGGTACGGCGTGGGCAAGCTGATCGGCATCGACCTCGGCACCACCAACTCCTGCGTGGCGGTCATGGAGGGGGGGGCGCCCCAGGTCATCCCGAACCAGGAGGGGGCGCGCACCACCCCCTCCATCGTCGGCTTCACCGCGAAGGGCGAGCGCCTGGTGGGCCAGATCGCCAAGCGACAGGCCCTCACCAATCCGAAGAACACGGTCTACGCGGTCAAGCGCCTGATCGGGCGCAAGTTCAACTCCCCGGAGTCGGAGCAGGCGCGGCGCTTCCTCCCCTACCAGCTGGTGGAGGCGCCGAACGGCGACGTGCACATCCAGATCGAGGAAAAGGTCTACTCGACCCCCGAGATCTCCTCCTTCGTGCTCCAGAAACTGAAGGCCGCGGCGGAAGACTACCTCGGGGAGCCGGTCGAGGAAGCCATCATCACCGTTCCCGCCTACTTCAACGACCCGCAGCGGCAGGCCACGAAGGACGCCGGCCTCATCGCCGGCCTCAAGGTCTCAAGGATCATCAACGAGCCGACCGCGGCCGCCCTGTCCTACGGCCTCAAGGCCGCGAAGGGCGGCCAGTTCGTGGCCGTCTACGACCTGGGGGGCGGCACCTTCGACATCACGATCCTGGAGATGGCGGACGGGCTCTTCCAGGTCCGCGCCACCGGGGGCGACACCTTCCTGGGCGGCGAGGACTTCGACCAGCGGATCATCGACTGGCTGATCTCCGAGTTCCTGCGGGAGACGAGCATCGACCTGAAGCAGGACCGCATGGCCCTCCAGCGCCTGAAGGAGGCGGCGGAGAAAGCCAAGTGCGAGCTCTCGACCGCCCAGCAGACCGAGATTGTCCTGCCCTTCATCTCGGCGGATGCCTCGGGGCCGAAGCACCTCAACACCGTGCTCACCCGGCAGAAGTACGAGTCGCTCACGGACGACCTCCTGGAGAAGACCATCGAGCCCTGCACCCGCTGCCTCTCCGACGCCGGGCTGCGGGCCGACCAGATCGACGAGGTCCTCCTCGTGGGCGGGCAGACCCGCGCCCCCAAGGTCACGGAGGTGGTGCGCCGCGTCTTCGGCAAGGAGGCCAACCGCGCGGTCAACCCCGACGAGGGGGTGGCCATGGGGGCAGCCATCCAGACCGGCATCATCGCGGGCGAGGTGAAGGACCTCGTCCTGCTCGACGTCACCCCCCACACCCTGGGGATCGAAACCAAGGACGGTACCTTCACACCCCTCATCGAGCGCAACAGCACGATCCCCACCCGCAAGAGCCGGGTGTTCACCACCGTCGCCGACAACCAGACCCGGGTGGAGGTGCACGTCCTCCAGGGCGAGAGCGACATGGCCGCCTACAACAAGAGCCTGGCCAAGTTCGAGCTCACGAACATCCCGCCCGCCCCCAAGGGAGTGCCCCAGATCGAAGTCACCTTCGAGATCGACGTGAACGGCATCGTGTCCGTGGCCGCCCAGGACCAGGCCACCGGCCGCAGCCAGTCCATGGTCATCCATCCCTCGGGCGGCCTCAGCCAGTCCGAGGTGAACCGGCTGGCGGGCGCCACCCGAGCCCAGGAGCAGGCCGACCGGGCCAAGAAGGACCAGGAGACGGTGGTGCAGCAGCTCGAGGGCCTGGTCAAGAACACCATGCGGTCCGTCCAGGCCCTGGAGGGCAAGCTCACCCCCGACGAGCAGGAAAGGATCCTGGCCGCGATGGAGCGCGCCAAGAAGGCCCAGACCGACGGGGACCTCGAGGTGCTCAAGGCGCGCCTCGTCGAGATGGAGAAGGCGGCCACCATCATCGGCCAGGCCATGCTCCGGCCGTGACCCCGCATTCCGCCCCTCATCCGTAGCCGTTCCCGATGGCTGCCAAGCGCGACTACTACGAGGTCATCGGGGTGCCGCGCAACGCCTCCGAGCAGGAGATCAAGTCCGCCTATCGCAAGCTGGCTCTCAAGTACCATCCCGACCGGAACCCCGGGGACAAGGAGGCCGAGGACCGGTTCAAGGAGGGCGCGGAGGCCTACGGCGTGCTCGGCGACCCCGAGAAGCGCAAGCGCTACGACGCCTACGGTCACGCCGGGGTGGGCGCAGGGGCCGCCTTCGACCCCACGATCTTCGCGGACTTCGGCGACATCCTGGGCGACTTCTTCGGCTTCGGCGACCTCTTCGGCCGCCGCCGCGGCGGGCCGCGACGGGGGGCCGACCTCCGCTACAACCTCGAGATCTCCTTCCAAGAGGCGGCCTTCGGCACCGAGACCCACATCCAGATCCCCCGCGCCGAGACCTGCAAGGACTGCGGAGGAAACGGCGCGGCACCGGGGACCCAGCCCACCGCCTGCGCCACCTGCGGCGGCTCGGGGCAGGTGACGTTCCAGCAGGGCTTCTTCAGCGTGGCCCGGACCTGCGGGCGCTGCCGCGGCACCGGGCGGGTGGTGGCCAGCGAGTGCAAGACCTGCCACGGCGAGGGCCAGGTCGCCATCGAGCGCAAGCTGCAGATCAAGATCCCGCCCGGGGTCGACACGGGCAGCCAGCTCCGCATCACTGGCGAGGGCGAGGCGGGCGGCCTCGGGGGGCCGCCGGGGGACCTCTACGTCGTCATCCGCGTGGAGGACCATCCCTTCTTCAAGCGCGACGGCACCAACCTCTTCTGCGAGGTGCCGATCAGCGTGGCCCAGGCCGCGCTGGGCGGCCACCAGGACGTGCCCACCCTGGACGGGGGCAAGACCCGGATCTCCGTCCCGGAGGGCGCGCAGCCCGGGACCATCCTCCGCGTCCGCGGCCAGGGCTTCCCCCAGCTGGGCAGCAAGCACCGGGGTGATCTCCACGTGCTCCTGCGCGTCGTTATCCCCACCCGGCTCAACGCGGAGCAGAAGCGGCTCTTCGAGCAGCTCGAGAACACGCTGCCCGTGCCCGACCTCAAGGACAAGGACAGGACGCTCTTCGACCGGATGAAGGACATCCTGGGCTGAGGCGGCGGCCATGATCGCCTTCCGGGTCACCGTCCCCACCGCGGACGAGGACGTCGCCACCGCCCTCCTCTACGAGGCGGGCACCACGGGAATCGAGGTGCTGCCGGGGCCCCCGGGCGCGGTCGCCCTCCTCGCCTACTTCCCCGCCGCCAGTCTCGCGGCCGACCTCGAGGAGGCCCTCCGGCCCCTCCCCGCCGCCCGGGTCGAGCCCGCTCCCGTGCCCGAGGTGGACTGGGTCACCCGCTTCCGCGCGACCTTCCGCGGATTTGCCGCGGGCCGCTTCCGGATCGCGCCCCCCTGGGACCTCCCGGCCGACCGCGCGGGCGTGATCGTGCTGGATCCCGGTCGTGCCTTCGGCACCGGCACCCATGAGACGACCCGACTCTGCCTGGCCGCGCTCGAGGCCCGGGCCGGCCTGCGGCCGCTCGGCCGGGTGCTGGACGTGGGGACGGGAACCGGCATCCTCGCGGTGGCGGCCCGCCGGCTGGACGCGTCGGCCGTGGTCGCCGCGGACCTGGACCCCGAGGCCACGGAGTCCGCGCAGCGGCACGCCCGGCTCAACAACGTAGAGCTCGCGGTGGTGCGGGCCGATGGCGCGGCCGCGTTTCCCCCCCGTGCCTTCGACGTTGTCCTCGCCAACCTCTCGGCTCCCCTGCTCCAGGCGCGGATGAGCGAGCTCGTCGCCCCCGCCCGCCCCGGCGGCACCCTGATCCTCTCGGGGATGCTCGCCCTCGAGGTCGCCGAGATCATGGCGGTCTATGCACCGGCGGCATCGCTGACCCCGCGCGTGGACGGCGAGTGGGCAAGCCTCGTGGGGGAGCGGCGATGAAGGCCCGCGCGTGACCGTCCCGCGGTTTCACGTCCCCGAGGCCGCGCCGGGGGCGCGGGTGCGCCTGCCCGAGCACTCCGCCCACCACGCCCGCGAGGTCCTCCGGCTCCGCTCCGGGGCGGAGGTGCGCGTCTTCGACGGCGAGGGGGTGGAATACGAGGCCACCCTCGACCGCGTGACCCGCGAGGCGGTCGAGGTGCGCCTCGGCTCCCCCGTCGTCCCGCGCTCCGAATCGCCGCTGCGCCTCGTCCTGGCCCTGTCCCCCCTGAAGGGAGACCGCATGGAGCTGGTCATCCAGAAGGCGACCGAGCTGGGAGTGAGCGAGCTGTGGCCGGTCGTCACCGCCCGCACGGACGCGGCGGCCCGGCCGGCCCTCCGCGGCTCGCGCTCGGAGCGGTGGGAGAAGGTGGCGAGCGGCGCCGCCGAGCAGTGCGGGCGCGCGGTGGTCCCGCGCGTCCTGCCCACCCTGACCCTGGACGGTCTCCTGGCCGAGCCCTTCGAGGGCGAGCGGCTCGTCCTGCTGGAGACACTAGGCCAGAGGCCGCTGGCCACGATACCGAAGCCGTCTCGGGCCGCGCTGGTGCTCGTGGGTCCCGCGGGTGGGTGGGAAGCGTCCGAGGTGGCGCGCGTCACCGCCGCCGGCTTCCACGCGGTCGGCCTCGGGCCACGCGTGCTCCGCTCGGAAACCGCGGCGGTGGCGGCGGTGGTGATGGCCCAGACGCTGTGGGGTGATCTGGGATAGGCTATACTCGCCGCGCTTCATGTTCCTGCTGGGACAGACGGTCGGGAAATACCAGATCCTCTCCAACCTCGGCTCCGGCGGATTCGGCACGGTCTTCCTCGCGAAGGACATCTGGATCGACAAAAAGGTCGCGATCAAGGTCCCCCATCGGCAGAGCGGCGATTTCGACGACCTCCTCCAGGAGCCGCGGCTCCTCGCCGCCCTCGACCACCAGAACATCGTGGGGATCGTCACCGCCGAGCGCGTGGAAGGGACCTTCTTCATCGTCATGGATTACGTGAAGGGGGAGAGCCTGGAGGCGGTGCTGGACCGCGAGAAGTCCCTCGACGTCCCACGGGCGCTGAACTACGCGGTCCAGATCTTGCGGGGGGTCGAGCACGCCCACGAAGCGCAGATCCTCCACCGCGACCTGCGCCCGGCGAACGTCCTGATGTCGGAGAGCGGGGTGCTGAAGGTGGCTGACTTCGGCACCTCGCGCTTCCTCGAGAAGTCGCACGCCACCACCGTGATCGGGAGCCCCCCCTACATGGCCCCCGAGCAGTTCCAGGGGCGGGCGGTGCTGGCCTCCGACATCTACTCGGTGGGGGTGATCCTCTACCAGATGCTCACGGGGGCCCTCCCCTATTTCAGCGCCAACCCGGCGCAGATCGAGCGGATGGTGGCCCAGGGCCGCTGCACCCCTCCCAAGATCAAGAACTCCCAGATCCCCCGCGAGATCTCGGACATCGTGATGAAGGCCCTGGCCCCCGAGGTCCCCGCCCGCTATCAGCACGCCTCGGAGCTGCTCGAAGACCTCGCCACCGCCTCGGACATCGACCACAATGCGACCCAGCTCGAGGATATCCGCAAGCGGCTCAAGGCCAGGGATGTGCCAAAAAAAGGATTCTGCTGGAACTGCCGCAAGCCCCTCCACGCCCGCTCGGACGCGTGTCCCTTTTGTGGAGAGAGACAATAGGGGCTGCACACGCAGCGGGCTCCGGGCGCAGGGGGATTCGTTCCCGAGAAGCGAGCAGGGGGTGGGGCAACCCCCCCAGCTCGGTAAAGCCCCGCCTCTCAGGCACTTCCCTATCACATTCCGTTGACACCCGGCCGAGAGCGGGCTAGAATCGGTCGAATCGGGGGGGTTTTTCACCGCAGCCAGGAGGACCCGGGGTCATGTCTTTCCCGAAGTCGGAAAAGATCTGGATGAACGGAAAGCTCGTCCCCTGGGACGACGCCCGCATCCACATCGGATCCCACGTCATCCACTACGGGTCCGCGGTCTTCGAGGGGATCCGCTGCTACGCGACCCCCGAAGGCCCGGCTGTCTTCCGCCTCGACTCCCACCTCGAGCGTCTCTACAACTCGGCCAAGATCTACCGCATGGACATCCCCTACGCGCCCGACGCCATGAGCCAGGCGATCACGGACACCATCGGGGTGAACCGGATGGAGGCCTGCTACATCCGGCCCGTGGTCTATCGCGGCTTCGGCCAGCTCGGGGTGAACCCGTTTCCCTGCCCGGTCGACGTCGCGATCATGGTCTGGGACTGGGGCAAGTACCTCGGAGCGGAGGCCCTGGAAGAGGGGGTCGACGTGCGGGTCAGCTCCTGGACGCGCATCGCCCCCAACACCCTCCCCGCCATGGCCAAGTCCTCCGCCAACTACATGAACGCCCAGCTCATCAAGATGGAGGCGATCAAGGAGGGCTACGCGGAGGGGATCGCCCTTAGCCCCGAGGGCTACCTCTCCGAGGGGAGCAGCGAGAACCTGTTCCTGGTCCACAAGGGAACCATCATCACCCCGCCCCTGGTCTGCTCGGTCCTTCCCGGCATCACCCGGGACAGCGTGATCGCCCTCGCCAAGCGGCAGGGCATCCCCCTCCTCGAGCAGCCCTTACCCCGCGAGGCCCTCTACGTCGCGGACGAGCTGTTCTTCACCGGCACCGCGGCCGAGGTCACGCCGATCCGCTCCGTGGACAAGATCACGATCGGCCGGGGGGGCCGGGGGCCCATCACGGAGGCCCTGCAGCGGGCCTTCTTCGACGTGGTCGAGTGCAGGGTACCCGACGAGTTCGGATGGCTCACGTTCCTCAAGGAGGCCCGTGCGGCAGTGACCCCGGCCGCCAGGAGCGCGGTCTAGTCCCGCGACCCTAGGCGTCTCCGGGGCGGAGAGGCGAAATGCACATCAACGATCTCTTGAAAATGGCGTCGGAGCGGAAGGCTTCCGACCTCCACTTGAAGGTGGGGTCGCACCCCGTGCTCCGCATCAACGGGGAGCTCATCCCCCTGGTGGAGACCAAGCGCCTCATGCAGGAGGACACCATCGCCATGGCGTTCTCCATCATGAGCAACCGCCAGAAGCAGAAGTTCAAGGACAACCTCGAGATCGACATCGCCTACTCGGTCCCGGGCCTGGGCCGCTTCCGCTGCAACGTGTTCCAGCAGCGGGGCACCGTGGGGCTGGTGCTGCGGGTCATCCCGGTCAAGATCATGACCGTCCGCGAGCTCGGCCTCCCGGTGGTGATGGAGAAGATCGCCCAAGAGCAGCGCGGGCTCATCCTCTGCACGGGGACCACCGGCTCGGGCAAGTCCACCTCCCTCGCGGCCATGATCGACTACATCAACACCCAGCGCTGCGAGCACGTGATCACCATCGAGGACCCCATCGAGTTCCTCCACCGGGACAAGAAGTCGATCGTCAACCAGCGCGAGGTGGAGGTGGACACCCGCTCCTTCGCGGCCGCCCTCCGGAGCGCGCTGCGCCAGGACCCGGACGTGATCCTGGTCGGTGAGATGCGCGACTACGAGACCATTGAGACCGCGATCACCGCCGCCGAGACCGGCCACCTGGTGCTCTCCACCCTCCATACCCTGGACGCCACCGAGACCATCAACCGCATCATCTCCGTCTTCCCTCCCCACCAGCAGAAGCAGATCCGCCTGCAGCTCTCGGGGGTCCTGAAGGCGGTCATGTCCATGCGCCTGGTTCCGCGGGCGGACGGACACGGGCGCGTCCCCGCGGTGGAGGTGATGATCACCACCCCCTTCATCCGGGACTGCATCATCAACAAGGACAAGACCAAGCTGATCCACGAGGCCATCGCCGCCGGCGTCTCCCAGTACGGGATGCAGACCTTCGACCAGTCCATCTTCGCGCTCTACAAGAAGGAGCTCATCACCTACGACGAGGCCCTGCGGCGCGCGACCAACCCCGACGAGTTCAAGCTCAAGATCCAGGGGATCCAATCCAGCTCCGACATGGCCGCCGAGGAGATGGAGAAGACCATGCAGTCGTTCGACCTGGAGACCTGAGCCGTTCCCCGGCCGCGCAGGGAGCGAGGGGCCGCCATGTCCAGGAAGGGCCTTGCCGAGCCGATGGAGGCGTACGTGCGCGCCCTCCGCCGGCTGGGCCGGCGCGACCACTCCGAGAGCGAGCTTCGGCGCGCCCTCCTGGAGCGCGGGCACCCGCAGGAAGAAGTGGAGGCGGCCCTCACCCGGCTTCGCGGGGAGCGCTACCTGGACGACGCCGCCTTCGCGGAGCGTTTCGCGCGGAGCCGCCTGGCCGACCACGGGCTGGGCCCCCTGCGCGTCCGCCAGGGCCTGCGCCGGCGCGGGGTCGACCACGGGGTGGCGGAGGCCGGGCTCCGGGCCGCCCTCCGCGAGGTGCCGGAGGCGGAGGTCCTGGACGCCCTGGCTCGGCGCTACTGGCGCCTGCGAACGCGGGACCAGCCGCCCCACCGGCTGCGCAAGCTGTGGACCTTCCTGCTGCGCCGGGGCTTCCCCGCCCCCCTCGTGAACGCGCGGCTGCGGGCGCTGTGGCCCCGCTGGCGCGACGCCCTCGAGGGGCTGGAGCCCGCGGAAGAGAGCGAAGCGTGACCGCGGGGGCGGCCACCAGGGGGCAGGAAGCACCCCGGGGAAGCACGGTGAAGACGGGCGACAAGATCCGCAGCGCTTTTCTCGCCTACTTCGAGCAGCGCGGGCACCGGGTGGTGCCCAGCTCCTCCCTCGTGCCCGCCGCGGACCCCACCCTGCTCTTCGCCAACGCCGGGATGAACCAGTTCAAGGACGTCTTCCTGGGCAAGGAGAAGCGGGACTACCCGCGCGCCTGCTCGTCCCAGAAGTGCGTCCGCGCGGGCGGGAAGCACAACGACCTGGAGAACGTGGGGGTGACGGCCCGCCACCACACCTTCTTCGAGATGCTGGGGAACTTCTCCTTCGGCGACTACTTCAAGAAGGACGCGATCTCCTACGCCTGGGCGTTCCTGACCGCCGACCTCGCCCTCCCGAAGGACCGGCTCCAGGTCACGATCTTCAAGGGGGAGGGGTCCGTCCCCCGCGACGCGGAGGCCCACGGCTTCTGGCGGGAGCACCTCCCCGCGGATCGCATCCTGGAGCTCGGGGCCAAGGAGAACTTCTGGGCGATGGGCGACACCGGCCCCTGCGGCCCCTGCTCCGAGGTCCACTTCTTCCAGGGCGACTCTCTTCCCTGCCCCGAGGAGGGGGCCGGTCGCAAGTGCCGGGGCGTCGAATGCGAATGCGACCGCTGGCTGGAGATCTGGAACCTGGTTTTCATGCAGTACGACCGTGACCAGGAGGGGAAGCTCCATCCCCTGCCCGCGCCCTGCGTGGACACCGGAATGGGCCTCGAGCGCATCGCGGCGGTGGTCCAGGTCAAGCTCTCCAACTACGACACCGACCTCTTCCTGCCCCTCCTGCACGCGGTCGGCCAGCGAGCGGGCCGGGCCTACGGCGCGAGCCCTTCGGACGACGTCTCGATGCGCGTCGTCGCCGACCATCTGCGCGCCATGACCTTCCTGATCGCGGACGGCGTCCTGCCGGGGAACGAGGGACGTGGCTACGTCCTGCGCAAGATCATGCGGCGGGCCATGCGCCACGGAAAACGCCTCGGGATCGAGGAGCCCTTCCTGCATGGGCTCACGGCCACCGTGGTGGCGCGCATGTCGGCCGCCTACCCCGAGCTGCGGACCCAGGCGGAGGCGGTGGCGCGGGTGGTGCAGGTCGAGGAGGAGCGCTTCTCGACCACCCTGAAACAGGCCTTCGCGATCTTCGAGGACATCGTGGCCCGGATCCCAAGGGGTGGCGTGGTCCCGGGGGCGGAGGCCTTCCGGCTGTACGACACCTACGGCCTGGCCCTGGACTTCACGGAGGAGCTCGCCCGCGAGCGCGGCCTCACCGTGGACGGGGCGGGCTTCGAGCGCGAGCTCGTGGCCCAGCAGGAGCGGGCCCGGCAGGCCAGCAAGATGGGGGCGGTCAAGGGCGATCCCGTCTACGGCGAGCTCCTCGAGAAGGGCAAGACGGACTTCCTGGGGTACGAGCGCCTCGTGGTGGAGGAGGCCCGCGTGCTCGCCGTGCTGCGGGGCGGTGCCCTGACGCGCCGGCTTGACGCCGGGGAGGAGGGAGGGATCGTCCTGGACCGGACGCCGTTCTACGCGATGGCGGGCGGCCAGGTGGGAGACCACGGGGTGATCGCCTCCGACGGCTCGGCGGCCGAGGTCACGGACTGCACCGCCCCCGTCCCCGGCCTCTACCTGCACCACGTCAAGGTCACCCACGGCGGATTCGAGCGGGGCATGAACGTCCGGGCCCAGGTGGACGAGCGCCGGCGCTCCGGCGCGATGCGGCACCACACGGGGACCCATCTGCTCCACGCCGCCCTCCGGGAGACCCTGGGCCCGCACGTCAAGCAGGCGGGCAGCCTGGTGGCCCCCGACCGGCTCCGCTTCGACTTCAGCCATTACGCGGGGCTCAGCCCCCGCGAGCTGCGCCACATCGAGAACCAGGTCAACGCCGAGGTCCTGCGCGACAAGACGCTGGCCACGAAGGTCATGGGGCGGGAGGAGGCGCTCGCCTACGGCGCCCTGGCGTTCTTCGGCGACAAGTACGGGGAGCAGGTCCGGGTGGTAGAGGTGCCGGGCTTTTCCAAGGAGTTCTGCGGGGGCACCCACGTACACCAGACGGGCGAGATCGGCCTCTTCCTGGTCACCACCGAGCACGGGATCTCCGCCGGCACGCGCCGGGTGGAGGCCCTGACCGGGGAGGCGGCGGTCGAGCGGGCCCAGGCCGACCAGGGGATCCTGGAGGAGCTGGAGGACGCGGCCAAGGTCGACCGGCGGGCCCTGGTGGACGAGTACGCCAAGCTGCGCGATCAGCTGAAGGCGAAGGAGCGGGAGATCCAGCAGCTCCGGATGAAGCTCGCCACCGCCTCCGGCCCCGCGGAGACCAGCGACCTGGTGGAGGTGGCAGGAGCCCAGCTCTGGACCCCCCGCTTCGAGGGCCTGGACCGGAAGGCCCACGCGGCGGTGGTGGACGAGTTCCGGAACCGCAACCGCGACCGCGCCTTCGCCCTCGTGTCGTCCTCCATCGACGAGAGCGGGGTGCACGTGATCAGCGCCGTGTCCTCGTCCCTCACCCCGCGCCTGAAGGCCCCCGAGATCATGAAGCGCCTGGGCCTGAAGGGCGGGGGCCGGCCCGACTTCGCCCTGGAAGAGCTGCGCCGCAAGGCGGCCGAGGTCCTGCGCCAGATGCTCGAGGGCACGGGTGCCGCGTAGGGCCCTCGCGAGAGGGACGGCGGCCGCCCTGGGCCTGGGAGGCGCCCTGCTCCTGGGGGCGGCGGACGCGGCCGCCCAGGTCTACACCCGGCGCAGCGCCAACGGAGTGGTGGAGGCCACGAACATCCCCGACGCGGGCGACTACCGCCTCGTCTACGAGGGGAAAGGCACCCTCATCCACTCCCGGGGCTTCCGGCGCGTCTACAACGGCGAATTCGACCACCACATCGAGGACGCGGCCCGCCACCACCTGGTGAGCGCCGATCTCGTGCGCGCCGTCATCCAGGCCGAATCCGAATACGACGTACTGGCGGTCTCCTCCAAGGGGGCCCGGGGGCTCATGCAGCTCATGCCC
>WNFJ01144241.1_pt1 | contig 12923 bp, 9 predicted proteins | sample 5400461 | NCBI WGS metagenome assembly WNFJ01 (sample SAMN13153349, study PRJNA577476) | soil metagenome | isolation source: 115 cm saprolite on Douglas fir-dominated hillslope | place: USA:California | collected 2013-09-17 | reverse complement strand
AACCGGCAACTGCGAAGCCAGTAGCCGCAGATTCCTGCCGATTTCGTCAGCACGGTTCTGCTGCTTGGGCGCGGACGGATTGGTGTTGTCGGTGCGGCCGGGTTGTTTGTCGGGAGAATTCTGCGGAATGGTCTGCTCCCTGGTAGCGGGATTCTGTTGGTTCTCGTTCAAGCGTGTTTGAATTTCATAAACCACGCGCAGATCGCTGACGAACTTGGTGCTCCGGGCGTAGACCAGATGCGCCTGGCGGTCGGCGTTGCGATAAATTGTAGCGGGATGAAGATCCGCCAGCTTCGGCTTGCGAAACGAGAAACCCGAGGCCGTCAGCAGCGCGATCACCGTCGCGGCCACCGAAGCCATGCTGTAAACAAATTGCGGCGATTGCAAGCTCCTTAGCCAGCGCCTCGCGTTGCGCCAGCTGGGCGCACCAAGCGTCGCCGTCAGGATCGCGTTTTCGAGTTGCGGTGGCGGTTCCACCGGCTCCAATGCGTATAGACCGCCCAGCGCACGTGCGACTCCGGCGACGAGCGGCGCGCATCTCTCGCAAGTATTCACATGGAGGTTGAACGCGGATTGCTCGGCGGGCTGAAAAAGTCCGTCGAGGTAATCGCTCAGGCGCGCTTCAGTTTGTTCGCAAGTCCAGTTCATGGCATGTTCCGCGCGTGATTCGAAAGTCCAAACTCCTTCATGACGGGCGCACTCCCATCTGCTGCAGAATGCGTGCCAGTTCGATGCGTCCGCGATTGATTCTCGATTTTACGGTTCCCTCCGGCACCGCCAAAACTTGCCGAATCTCGCTGTACTCCAGTTGCTGCAAGTCGCGCAGGATCACCGCCTCGCGCAGTTCCGGCGAAAGCCGCGTTAGCGCCGACTGCACCTGCCCGCTCAATTCTCCGAGCAGCGCCTGTTCATCCGGTCGCCGGCCCGCGGATTCCTTGTTTTCCACAACTGGCATCTTGTCGTCCAACGAGTCCGTAATGCGATCGCGCTTAGTCCTACGATAATGGTCGATCAATAGATTGCGCGTCACGCTGGTCATCCAAGTTGCGAAACCGCCATGGGCCGAACGGTAACTGCCCAGTGTGCGGTAAACCCGGAGGAAAACGTCTTGCGACAGGTCTTCGGATTCCGCTCGGTTTCCGGTGAACCGGTAGCAAATGTTAAAAATGCGCCGCGTGTGCCGACGCACAAGTTCCTCCCAGGCCGACCCGTCGCCCTGGAGGCATTGCTGGACCAGTTGGGCATCCTGCTCCAACGTATCATCAGCCTCATAACCTGCTACGGTGCAAGGCGTGTCTGCGAGCCGGCTTCTCTCTCATAAGCCGTCCGGCAGCCCATCTCGGCCTGCCAACTATGGAACGCAAAATGCTCTCGAAATGTTCCCCGCCGGTTCAGCCCCTGATGCCGACTGTTCGGACTCGCATCTTACTCACCAGCGTTGCAGGACACAAGCGCGTCAATCGCGGCCCGGCGGCAGAGACTACTTCGGAAAGTTGTTCCGCTCTCAAAGGCGCGGGCTGGCAACGAGCCATCCTGAGCTTCGCTGCTGGTGACTTGCTTTGGCTGCTCTTTACTGAAGCAGCCCAAGCGAAATACGCTAAAAGACAAGAACAAGGCCGTATGTCATTCAATATAATAGCCTTAGCCGACCTTTTGAGGGTGTTCACAAAAAGCTGTTGGCTGCGCGGCTTGACAGCAAGGGGCGCGGTGCTGAAGATTGACTCGTCATGGAGCAACCTTTAAGCGCCAAGTTGGCGCAGATCGCTCTTCCGGATTGCGATGGAAGGGAAATAGTTCTCGGGTCCTTGTGGTCGAGCCGTCCAGCGGTGCTCGTTTTTCTGCGGCACTACGGCTGAATTTTCTGCGGTGAACACGTCGCGCAGTTGCGCGAGCACCAGAAAGCATTCGAGGAAAAGGGAGCCGGGTTGGCCGCCGTCGGACTGGGGGACCGCCAGTACGCGCGGTTTTTCCGCGAGAAAACCGGGATCGCGTTTCCTCTGTTGATCGACGAGCAGCGGCTGGCTTATCGAGCCGCAGAACTGAAATCCGCGAACCTGCTGCATCTGCTTCGCCGCGACAACGCCGCAGCGCGAACACGGGCGCGGGCATCCGGCCATCGCCAGCACAAAACGGGGCGGAATCCGTTTCAGCTTGGAGGGAGCTTTATCTTCGGACCTGGCAATACCGACCGCTTCGCGCATATCAGCGAGACGTTTGGCGACAATGCTTCCGTCGATGCTCTACTTGCAGCGCTGGCATGACGCCTGCAAAAATCTCGCGCGGGCCGCACGCCGCGATTCGTGGCGAATGGCCGGTGGCTTTTGCCGTTTTGCCGCTCGCGGCTTTTCAAAGAACTACGACATTTTTGAAACGCCCAGCTTGACGCACGTGCCTGCTACCGCTAGGCTGGCCAACGCATGCAAACATCGTCGAGGAAAGTGCTTGTCGTCCTGATCGGGCTGCTGGTGGTGGGGTTTGTCGTCTACCGCTCGAGCGGCATGATCCATCTTGCGGATTTTAGTGGGGCCAAGCTGCTCCAGGCAGTCCGCAATGCCAATCCCTTGCTCTTGATCCTTTCGCTTGTCGCGATCTATGCCTGTTACGCGCTGCGTTCATTGCGGTGGAAAGTTTTCCAGCGGAATCTGGGCCCCTCGCGTTTCGGACCGATTTACGCGATGACCCTCGCAGGCTTCGCGGCGGTTTTCCTTCTTGGGCGCGCCGGCGAACCCGTGCGGCCGCTCCTTCTCTCGCGCAAGGAGAAGCTGCCCATTGCGGACCTGTTTGGAATCTATGCGCTCGAACGGCTGTTCGATTTGGCGAGTGCCGCCGTCGTTGCCGCGATCGGGCTGCTCCTGTTTCAATCGCACGGCCATGTGGGAGACACCGCCGGCAAGCTGGAAACCGCGGCAAGGACCACGGGCTCGCTGCTTTTCGCTGGGGTCGTCGGCGCTACGGCATTTTTGTTGTATCTGCGGGTGCACGGATCCGCTTTGCTCGAGCGGCGCTTGCAAGGGTGGGTGATCGCGCACGGCTGGCGCGGCAGGATCGCCGCAATCCTTCTCGGCTTCACGCGCGGCGTACAGACCATCCAAACTGCGAGCGATCTCGCGCTCTCCGTATTTTATTCCGCGGCCCACTGGTTCCTCGTTCTGCTCGTTTACTTGTGGGTGTCGCATAGTTTTGGCGGCACGCTTACAAGTCTCAACTTGGGCGACGCCATGCTGGTGATGGCGTTCACGCTGGTGGGTTCGGCGGTACAGTTGCCGGGAGTGGGTGGTGGCTCGCAGGTAGCTTCCTTCCTTGCTTACACGGCGGTCTTTGGAGTAGAAAAAGAAGCCGCCGCTGCCGCCTCGATTGTCGTGTGGCTGATTACGTTTGCGGCATGTAGTCTGGCGGGCGTGCCGCTGCTTGTCCATGAAGGGTTTTCGCTGGGGAAGCTGCGCGAAATGGCGGTACACGAAAAAGAAGCCGCGGGCGAAAGTCCTGCCCAGCAAGGAGAATCAGCCCGTTGAAGTGTCCCTTTTGCGCGCAGATTGACGACAAGGTGATCGATTCGCGGGAGGGCCGTGGCGGCGACACCATTCGCCGCCGGCGCGAGTGCCTGAAGTGCGGCCGCCGCTTCACCACCTACGAACGCATCGATGAAATTCCCTACATGGTCATCAAGAAAGACGGGCGGCGCGAGCGCTTCGAGCGGCAAAAGATTCTGCAAGGGCTTTTGAAGGCCTGCGAAAAGCGCCCGGTGGCCACTCCGAAACTGGAAGCGATCGTGGACGAAATCGAAGGCGTAGTGCAGGAATCCACGGAACGCGAGCTGACCACCACGGAGATCGGCGAGATGATCATGCACCGGCTGAAGAAACTGGACAAGGTCGCCTACGTGCGATTTGCATCGGTATACATGGACTTCAAGGATGTGCAGGAATTCATGAGCGAGCTGAAGAATTTATTGAAGGATCGCGTCAAGAAATAGATTCTTCCCTCATGGAGGAGTGTCCGTGAAAAAATGCGCGTTAATTGTTTCGTGCACCTTGGTTGGATTCTTGTGCGTCTTCGCAGGAGCGAATCGCGCGGCGGAGCAGGCGAAGAGACAGCCTGCGGCCGATGCCCCTCTGCCGCAGATCGACAAGGAAAAGATTCGTGCCCATGTGAAATATCTTTCCAGCGATGAGTTGGAGGGGCGGGGAACGGGGCAGCGCGGCGGCGACATGGCGGCGGATTACATCGGGAAACAGTTTGCGTCGTACGGGCTGAAGCCAGCGGGTGACAACGGCACTTTTTTCCAGGAAGTGCCCCTGGTGGGAGTGAAGACGCTCCCGGAAACAAGCTTCAAATTCGCGGAGGCGAGCGGCAAATCCTTCGAGGCGAAAAATCTGACCGATTTTGTAACCAGCAACGAGAGCCAAACAGAAATAGCGGACATTGATGCGCCCATCGTGTTCGTGGGCTACGGAATCAAAGCCCCGGAGTATGACTGGGACGATTACAAGAACGTCGATCTCCACGGGAAGGTGGCGCTGCTCTTCGTGAACGAACCCACGTCGGATGATCCCGATTTCTTCAAGGGCAAAGCGCTGACCTACTATGGCCGGTGGACGTACAAGTTCGAGGAGACGGCGCGGCGCGGCGCGGTGGCGACGCTGATCATCCACCGCACGGACCTGGCGAGTTACGGCTGGGAGGTGGTGCGCAATTCGTGGGGAACCGAGCGCTCCTACCTGAAGAAGGACGCCACGCCGAAACTGCAAGCTGCCTCGTGGATTCAACTGGACGTGGCAAAAAAGATTGTGGGCATGGTCGGTCTGGACCTCGACAAGATGTTCCAGCGGGCGCAGCGCAAGGACTTTAAACCGCTGCAACTGCCCATCCGATTGAAGGCTCATGTGGCGAGCCAGTTGCGACCGTTCGTCTCAAAAAATGTTCTGGCGATGCTGCCGGGCACCGATGCTCTGCTCGGCAAAGAGGCGGTGCTATACACGGCGCACTACGACCATCTGGGAATCGATCCGAGCCTGCCGGGAGACAAGATCTACAACGGCGCGAACGATAATGCGACGGGTTGCGGCATCCTGCTGGAACTGGCGCGCGTGTGGGCCGCGATGCCGGTGGCGGCGCCGCGCTCGATTCTTTTCGCCTCGGTCACCGCCGAGGAGCAGGGGCTACTCGGGTCCGAGTATCTGGGGAAACATTCGCCGGTGCCGCCGGGGAAGATCATGGTGGATTTGAATTTTGACGATGTGCCGCCGCTGGGGACGCCGGAAGAAGTGGAAGTCAGCGGCGCGGAGCGGACGACGTTCTATCCGGTGGTGCAAGCGACTGCGCGGGATTTTCGCCTGACGATCCGGCCCGATCCACGCCCGGAGGCCGGACATTATTACCGCTCGGATCATTTCAGCCTGGCGCGCGTGGGCGTGCCGTCGTTTTCGATCAACGAAGGGATCAAGTACGTGGGCCATTCGGCGGAGTGGGGTGAGGAGCAAGCCAAAGATTACACCGAGCACCGTTATCACCAGCCGAGTGACAAGTACAGCCCGGACATGGATTTTACCGGCGACGCGGTCATCGCCAGATTCGCCTTTGTGCTTGGCACTCGAGCGGCATGGCTGCCGACGCCGACGGGCTGGGTGCCTGGGGACGAATTCGAGGCCGCTAGAAAAAAGGGCATTCAATAAGCTGAAATGCAGATGACCTCCGGCTCTTGATGTCCGCAAGAGATAAACGTCCTTCCCGTGTGGCAAGAGAACTTCCTAAGTCGAGGCCGTTTTTCATTGCGGGTCAGCCCAAATCGCCAATTCCGTGCTAATCGATTTCCTGCGGCGCCACGGCAATGGCAGCACAGGACTTACCCGCGAGTCGCGACTGCCCCATCATGTATGCCAGCCTCCGCGGTGGACGGTGAGACTGATCGAGGTTGCGTGCTTCAAATACCCGGAACTGCTGTTGATTCGGGCCAAAAATGTTCCTGTTGATGCGTTGGTGTTGGCGGACAGGGTCAGCGTACCGGAGCCCGTGGTGCTGCTGGGGTTGAAGGATGCGGCGACGCGCTCAGTTGAAAAAGACGCCGCTGACGACAGCGTTAAATCCGCCGGTCCAGATGACGTTTATTTTGACGTGGCCGGAGACATTCCACACCAGATAGACACCATTGCTGAAGCTGGAGAGAGTGCGGGTGTCGAGCACTGCATTGGTGTTGGCGTCGACGACCTGAATGGTTTCGCGTCTCGCGCTGGTGTCAAAATCCACGGCGTACAAGGCAAACCGGTGGGAGTTGCCGTCGGTGAGATTCACGTCAATGGTGAAGGTGCCGCTGAGATACCACGTGGCGGCAATTCTGCCCGTGCCACTCCCGGTCTGGAGTGCTCGAGGGTCGGTGGTGCTGGACGCCCAGGTGTAGTTCGACTGATTTTGCAGAGCAAACGTGGCGTAAGGCGGAATGCTTTGCGACTCGGCGGCCACGGAATATCCATCGGCACCATAGATGCCATGCCAACTGCCTTGCGTGTTGGTATCGGCAGCAACGAAGGTGGCAACCGGCTTGGTGGCCAAATTGATTTGCGCAGTGCCAGAGGCCGTGCCATCCGCACTCGTGGCCTTGATCGTCACCTGCGCCGGCGTGGTGGCGGCGGGGGCGGTGTAGAGGCCTGTGGCGGAAATACTGCCGGAAGCTGCATTCGACGGACTGACCGAGGCAATCGACCAGCTCACGGCTTGGTTGGGAGTGCCGATGACGCTGGCGGTGAATTGCTGCTGCTGGGAACCGCTTAAGTAGACGTTTTGCGGACTTACGAGGACGGTCTCTGTACCGCCGGTGCTCGCTCCTCCAAAGAAGACGCCGCTGACGACGCCGTTGAATCCGAATCCGCCGGTCCAGATGACGTTTATTTTGACGTGGCCGGAGATATTCCACACCAGATAAACACCATTGCTGAAGCTGGAGAGAGTGCGGGTGTCGAGCACTGCATTGGTGTTGGCGTCGAGGACCTGAATGGTTTCGCTTCTTGCGTTGGTGTCAAAATCCACGGCGTAGAGGGCGAATTGATGGGAGTTGCCGTCGGTGAGATTCACATCAATGCTGAAGGTGCCGCTGAGATACCACGTGGCGGCAATTCTGCCCGCGCCACTCCCGGTCTGGAGTGCCCGAGGATCGTTGGTGCTGGAGGCCCAGGTGTAGTTCGACTGATTTTGAACGGCCAGAGAAGCATACTTGGGGATACTTTGCGAGTCGGCGGCCACGGAATATCCGTCGGCCCCGTAGATGCCATGCCAACTGCCTTGCGTGGTGGTATCGGCAGCAACGAAGGTGGCAACCGGCTTGGTGACCAAATTGATTTGCGCAGTGCCGGAGGCCGTGCCATCCGCACTCGTGGCCTTGATGGTCACCTGCGCCGGTGTGGTGGCGGCGGGGGTGGTGTAGAGGCCTGTGGCGGAAATACTCCCGGAAGCTGCATTCGACGGACTGACCGAGGCAATCGACCAGCTCACGGCTTGGTTGGGAGTGCCGATGTCGGCCCCGTAGATGCCATGCCAACTGCCTTGGGTGATGGTATCGGCAGCAACGAAGTTGGCGACGGCCGAGGGTATGAAGACAATAATCGTCGTCGAGTCGGTGGCGACGGCGTTTCCCGAGCCACCGCCCGATACGCTCACCTGGTTGACCTGCGGCGAACTGGCGTTGGAGGCGACATTCACCTTCACGGTAATCGCCGGATAGCTAGCTCCCCCAATTAAACCATCGCTGCGCGTGCAACTGCTCGCCGTGCAGGTCCATCCCGCCCCGGCCATGGACACAGGCGTCAGCCCGGCAGGCGGTGCCTCGGTCACTGTTACGGCTCCGCTGGTCGGCGACGCGTTCGCGGCATTCGAGACCGTCACCAGATAGGTCGCGTTCCCCTGTCCTTGCGTAAAGTTGCCCGTGTGCGCCTTCGTGATGCTCAACACCGCCGAACTCGCCATGATGACCGTCGAATCACTCGCGCCGGCGGTTGCCGAACCTCCCCCAGACACGTTCACCTGGTTCACCTGTGGCGAACTGGCGTTGGCGGTTACATTCACTGTCACCGTAATCGCGGGAAAGCTGGCGCCGGCATTCAGAGCGTCACTACGGGTGCAACTACTCGCCGTGCAGGTCCAGCCCGTCCCGGCCATGGACACGAGCGTCAGCCCGGCAGGCGGTGCCTCGGTCACTGTTACGGCTCCGCTGGTCGGCAATGCATTCGCCGCATTCGAGACTGTCACTGAGTACGCCGCGTTGTTCTGTCCTTGCGTAAAGTTCCCCGTGTGTGTCTTCGTGACGCTCAGCAACGCCTGATTCGATGTCGACTGCCAATTGTTCACCAGGTTCGCGGCGTTCACCGTGCCGATTCCGGTGGCGAAATCCCATCCCGTGGCGGTGCCGTAGGCTGGTGCAAAAGAACTATTGGAAGTGGAAAGCACTCCGACCGAGCCACCGCCCAGGTAACAATTGGGGCCGACGCAATCGACGTCCATGTCACCCAAAGTCACGTCATAGAAAATACAGTTACTGGCGACGGCGTTGCCTTTGTCCGAGTTACAGGAGCTGCTGCCGCTCGAGCCGTATTCGGCAGCGGCGAGTTGGTAATAGACGGGGGCTGGATTACCCTGCGGGCCACCAGCCTTCTGATTGATGAGCGCCTGAATGCCAGCCATGATGGGCGAGGCGAAAGAGGTGCCACCTCCGCCGGACCAGGCGCTTGGATCGGAGCCGCAGGCGGCCCCACCATTCGTGGTATCTGACCAGCAAAAGACGTAGTAGTGGGTCCAGAGGGAGCCATCGGATGCGAAGAGTGAGACGTCCGGAGTGTCACGCAAGCCATCGGGCGGGTTGCCTAGAAGCTTCTGCCAGGAAGGCTTTGGCCATCCGGCACAGGAACCGCTCACAACGCCGGAGGTGGATGGCACGCCGCTGGCGCATTGGCTGGGACCACCGCCGCCAGCAACGGTGGTCGTGACCAAAGGACCGTAGAACGGGTCGTTGCACAGGCTCGTCGAGCCGTAGGTCGGGCTGTAGCCTTGGGAGGCGGAGAATAGCGCCCCGGCGCAAGAGTCATTCCAAGGAATCTCGGGAATATAAGAAATGGCCGAACCGAACGTGGAGGTGTTATTTAAATTCCAATAAATGGTGTTAGTACGTGAGTAGGTGTCGCTGAAATCGGTGCCGCCGACGGCGACGTTGTTGGGAGTCGAAGCGAAAGCATTCACGGCGATGCCGTGGGTTGCTTCGGCGACGTTATTGTCGCAGCCTGCCGCCCCGCTGTCTCCGGCAGCAACGAAAACGGAGACGCCCTCGGCAACGGCCAGCTGATAGGCGGAGTTGTACATGACGTTGGCGGCCACCCCGTTGACGGTTTCGCACTGGCCATAGCTGATGCTCATGATGGAGGGTGGCGGAGTGCTGGCATTGATGAGATTTTGGAGAGCGATCAAGCCGCCAAAAGTGGTAGTCGTACCCGCGCAGGCGGCCATTACGATGGCGGCGCTGGGGGCGGAGGCGCTGGCCCATTCGGCGTCAAGGATGGCTTCCGCGTTATCGGGAAAAAAGGTGCCGGGAGCGCCACAGTTATTGGCGGGGTTCGAGGGAGGTGCGGGTGGGTGGACTTGGGCGAAGGAAGCGGAGGTGTAGCCAGAGAGGCCAAAGGCCTGGCGGAAAGTACTCCAGTCCGAAGCGCTGAAGACGTCGGAGTCTTCAATGAGCACGATGGTTTGGCCCTGGCCGGAAATACCTGCGCTGAAGAGAGGGTTCAAGTTATAGATCGTGGCCAAGTCCGCAGGGACAAGGGCGTAGTTGGCGCTGCCAAGAGCATCGATGAACGTAAACTCTGGGTTAGCCTTATGCAAATGGTACATGGTATGCGGACGGAAGTCGTGCAGAGAGACGACGCCGGCGACGACAGGAGCGAGAGCGGCGGGAATTCGCGGATCGCTGATGTTGCCAACATGACTTTCGCCTTTGACGTCGAGGTGGTGAATTTCCGTCTGGAAAGCTTTGCGAACCTGGGCGGCGGTGCCAGAAAAATCAATCAGCATCCCACTGGGATAGACCACGTTGACGCGGAAACCATGGGACTCGAGCCAGCGGGTGACGGCGTCAAGATCGGGTTGCGCCAAGCCGAAGCGCTCGCCAAATTCCTGGGCGCTCAGCCAATGATGGAAGTTTGGCGAACTTTTGATTTGGAGTTCGTCGATGAATTGCTGCACGGCTTGTTCCTGTTCAGGAGAGCGCTTCAGTTGGAGCAACATGTGCTCCATGGGGAAATCGTTCGCCACAGCGCCGCGATCTTTTGCGGACCGCGCTTCGGGACGGGTGTTGCCCGCGAGGGCTACGCGATTTGTTTCATCGACGCTCTGAGTAACTCTGGGGCGAGCATGCACGCCGGTTTCGATTTGTGCACTTACAGATGGCGCGCCAATAAGAAGGGCGACGACAACGAGGGAGAAGGATCCCAATTTGCGAAACACGGGTTTCCTTTCTTTACTTCAATGAACACTTGCCCGAAACAGAGTGCGGAAAGAAGGACCGGCCCGAAAAGAAGGGGAGCGTGACTCAGCACGTGGACTGGTCGAAGGCCGGATCCTCATGCCTGAGAGCTCCTGACGGGCCAAGCTTCATCCCAGCTAGGAAATGAAGAGAAATAGGCCTTCCGATGTTCATATTTAATACCCGAAATGGGAGACAAAAACAACGGCCGAAAGGACAGTTTTCGGTCAGGAGGCCGTGCGGTTAGAATTCGCACGTCGAATTGATAAGTCTTTGGCGGGAGCTTACTCTTCCGGTAATATACAATGAAGAGTAATATAAGTTTGTCAGGCAAAGTATATTTATTGTGAGTCGCTTGAGCGCGCAACAGGAAAATTGGATATCTACGATCCCTACTTTTTGAAGTCCACTTCTAGGTTTGAAGCGGTCACATGGGGCCGCATCTCTCACCCGCCTAACCGTTGACTTGAGTCCGTCCGTGGCCTAGTATCCGCGGCGGAACCCAGCGGGGGAGCTGAGGGACGGGCGGATGGGCGATTGGGAATACATACAGACAGATTCCGCGGAGCAGCTCATGCAGCTGCATCACTTTTCGATTGTGAAGCAGCACGCAGGCGGTAACGTGACGATTGCGATTACGGTGAAGGAGTTTGCGGTACCGCCTCCCGGGCAGCGGATGCGGTTTTATGCGGAGGCGGACAAAGCTATGAACCAGAAGACGGCTTCCTTCGTGCCATGCGGGTGGGGGAGTTCGCTGTTTTCGGCGCTGGGGGATTGCGTGCGGCTGATCCGGGAATTTCCGTATGAGGGAGAGGAGCGCGCCGCGCCGTGATCCTGCACTTCACAAAACGATCTTTGCAAGCCGGTATAACTGCCCTGGAGATGAAAGGCAGCATACACGCCGGGCCGGAATGCGCGAGGCTGGAGCGAGAAGTGGATGGGATGATCGCGGCGCGCGAAACCCGGGTGATTTTTGACATGGCGGGTGTGACGCATGCCGACAGCGCAGCGATTGGCGCGATCGTAAGGTGCCTCGGGAAGCTGAAGAGTGCGGGCGGCGGGCTGCGGATAGCCGCGGTTCAACCGATGATTCACCATTGCCTGAAATTGACGAAGGTGGACCTCCTGATCAAGACGTTTCCCACCGTGGATCAAGCAGCCGAAGGGTTTTCAGGGCCGGACACCAGCGCCGCTCGGCAGGCCTGACATTTTGGCGTGATACCGTGGAGGCAGAGTCGCTCGCTGAGATGGGTCAGCGGGGCCAGACGCCGGCAGTGAAGGATTTGATGGTGTGGAAGCCGAGTCTTTCGTAGAGGTGGACGGCGGTGTGGTTGTCCGCGGTTACGGTCAGCGTTAGTTCCCTGAATTTCATGGAGTGCAGGGCCTCGGCGGAAGTTTGCATGAGCATGCGGCCGAGGCCGTGGCCCTGGTAGCCGGGCAGGACGCAGATTTGCGTGGTGTGGCCGACGCCGGGGGAAACTTCGCTGGTCAGAACGGCGGCGATGAGCTCCTCGCTGCCGGGCTCGTGAAGAACGAAGGATGCGCCCGGCACGAACTGGCCGCAACCAGGAAGCAGAATGATGTTCTTTAGAAATTTCAGCGCGCCGGTGCGGCTGCGATACTGGTCATTGATTTCTCCATCGACGTGATTCGCGTAAGCCAGATAGATCAACTTGGCGCAAGGCTCGAAATAGCGGTCATTCCAACGGTTGAGCCGCAGGCCCGCCGAGACACCGGATTTTGTTTCGCCCATCCTCTGCAGATCCAGCAACATGAACTGGCGCGTGTATAGATGAAATCCCTGGCCGAGCAGTGGCGTGTCCACCGGGCCGCTGAAAGGCATCAACTGCGCTTCGATGCGCGCGAGATGCGGGATGCCGCGCATGGAGAAGAGCATCTCTTCGAGGAGCCGCCGGCTGATGGAATCCTGCGGGAATTTGGAGGAGACATACAGGCCGCCGATCAGGCCTTTCTGCTCTTCGAGGACATAAAAGGAATACCCGGCAGCAACGCCGTTTTCGAACGCCACGCAGCCGGCCAGGGCGTGCGCGTCCAGGAAGCGTTTGATGAGCTCGAGCGCGCCGCGGTAATCCCAATGCAATTCGTCGCGCCAGTGACGCGCTTCTTCTTCGAGGAGCGGCTCAATCTGCCTGATGGTGGTCTGACGCAAGTCGACGATATTCATGGATGAGGGGAAAGCCGCGCGGCCCCTGCCGCACGGTTCCATCATAAAGGAAGTCTAGGGAGCGAAGGTAGTAAACGAAGTAAAGGAAGTAGAGGAGGTAAAGGAGGAGACACAGGGAAACAGGCGGGCCCAAGAAGCAGTGGAAAAGATGTGCTAGGATGCCACTCATTGCATTTGTATTGTGAGGCCGAGAGACGCGGCGCTGGCCGCCAGCCCAGTTGCGCAGACGACGAATGCCGATCC
>WNFJ01140298.1_pt1 | contig 12923 bp, 11 predicted proteins | sample 5400461 | NCBI WGS metagenome assembly WNFJ01 (sample SAMN13153349, study PRJNA577476) | soil metagenome | isolation source: 115 cm saprolite on Douglas fir-dominated hillslope | place: USA:California | collected 2013-09-17 | reverse complement strand
ATCAGTTTGCGGTGAAAATTGGGGTTGGGAGTGGGATCGGTCATTGAGCAAGTAGACGATTGTACACGGAGAACAGCCTTGGCACGGGGCGGTTTACTTGGCCGCGCGCTGCGGCCTGACCGAGGGAACGGCCGCTTCCTTGGCGGGCGTGATCTGCAGCATCGACCGTCCGCTGACATGCACAAAGCTCAGCTCGCGGGCCGCCAGCAGCGCGTTTACAGCTTCTTTTACCCGAGAGCGCGCCACGAAGTTACCGAAGAAGCTTTCCAGTTCAGTCTGATCAGCGGCGACCACGCAGTCCAGGTATTTCGAGAGCAGCGCCGAGAGTGCCTGCTGCACCGACAGTCCAACGCCCTCGCGGACGGCATCGGGCGACCAGCGGTAGAGCACGTCCCAGAACGAACCTTCGTCGGCCTTATAGTCCACCCGCGTGATTCGCAGCTTGGCCAGCAACTCGCCTAGAGCTTTGTCGAGCGCGGCAAGCGAAACGCTGCCGCCGAGTGCTTCCTGTAGCTTTTGCTTCGAGATGGGACCGTCGCGATTAATCAGGGCAAACGCATCGCAGGCCAGCGGCGAGTAAGGAGAGCGCGGTCCCTGCTTGGGCGCGAGTTTGGGATTACGCTCGCCCACCAGCGCATAGAAATATGGGAACGCCGAAGCCGCGACCAGGAACGCATTGTTCTCGTCGAACACGTTCGCTTCGTACGCCGAGCGCTCGCGCAGCAACCGCACCATCAGTTCCGTGGCCGCCATCGCCCGCGGATCGGAGTAGGCATGCTGCCACGTGGGCAGGCGATTATCGGAGCCGACGAACGCTCCGATGAAGGTAGGCACGGGAACAGTAGGACGCACAGGATACATCAGGCAGAACCCTACGGCCTCGACAAAGGCGCGCGCCTCCTCGATGGTGCGGACGGGCTTGCCATCGAGGCGCCACTTCTCGCGACGCAGTTGCTGTAGATCCTGATCGGTCATGGGAACGGCACTTAGCATTCAGCAGTCAGCATTCAGCATGGGAACGGCACTTAGCATTCAGCAGTCAGCATTCAGCCAGAGAGCATTTGTCGTGACTGCAATGGCCGTAATGGGCTAAATGCTGAGTGCTGAATGCTAAGTGCTAGATTCTCTTAAACGCCTTCTGAATGTCCTTTACAGAATACCGCAGGACGACCGGTCTGCCATGCGGGCACGACATGGGATGGTCGGTTTTGGCGAGTTCGGCGAGCAGCCACTCCATTTTGTTTTGCTCCAGCGGCATGTTGACCTTGATGGCGGCGTGACAGGCGATAGACGCGGCGATGCGGCCACGAATCTTTTCCAGATTCAAAGATTGTTCTTCGCGGGAGATTTGATCGAGCAATTCATGGAGCATGCGCTCGACCGCTGCGGCATCCACCCCGGCGGGCGCGATCTTCACCGCGACACTCCGCGCGCCGAAGGGCTCAGCCTCAAAGCCGTTGTGCTGCAGTTCATCGGCAATCTCGGAAAACACCGCCTGCTGCGCCGGAGCAAGCTCCAGCACGATCGGCATCAGCAGCCGCTGGCTCTCGACTTTTTGCGCCGCGCGCTGCTTCAGGATGCGTTCGAATAAGACGCGCTCGTGGGCTACGTGCTGGTCCACAATCCAAAGCCCGTCTTCGTTCACGGCGAGAATGAATGAATTGCGGATTTGGCCCAGGGGACGTAGGGTCGAAAGCGCGGCCAGCGTGGGCTCTTCCTCCCGCGTTTCAAGTTCTGGAGCGCAGCCATTGTCAGGAATGGTCTCGTGGAAGTGGGCTTCAAGTCCTCGTGCCACTGGAATCGCGGCGTTCGCCTCGACCGCGATTCCGCCCTCAAACTGAAAGCGCGCGGATAAGGACGGGGCAATCGGAGCCTGCAGCGCGAATCCGCCGGCCGCGGATTCGTAGAGCGGACGTGTTGGCGCACCCGGCGCGGATCCCATGTCAGATGGCGGTTCCCACTCTCTTGCGCCCGGCGTCAGGCCCGAGTGGGCAGTCGCGTGAGCATGAATCTCGGTGGTGAATTGCGGCGCCGGGCGTGCCTTCATCAACGCGGCTCGCACTGTATCGCGCACGAAATCGTGCATCACAGTCGATTGTCGAAAGCGCACTTCGGTTTTTGAAGGATGAACGTTCACATCCACTTCGCCCGGCGGCATTTCCAGAAACAACAACACCACCGGAAAGACCGTGGGCGGAATGATGTTGCGATAAGCTTCGGTCAGCCCATGCTGAATCAGCCGGTCGCGAATCAGGCGGCCGTTGACAAACACAAAAATCGAATTGCGGTTCAGCTTCTGGATCTCAGGTTTCGAAACAAAGCCATGCAGGCGCATCTCGCCCGGTGTGGGGCGGGCGGCGCCCCGCCCGCCTTCCTCGTCCTCCCCTTCTTGTTCTACTTGCCTCCGCCACGGCGGAGGCTGCGGCAAGCCCACGTGTTCGAGCGGTTGCACGGCCGCCACCGCAATCAACTGGTCAAGCGTCTCCTTGCCAAACACCTGATAAACCCGCTCGCTGTATCCCGCGACCGGCGGTGCGACCAGCATGGCGTTGGTGGAAGAGTGCAACTCGAAATGCTTTTCAGGATGCGCCAGCGCGTAGTGCGTCACCAGCGAGGCGATGTGCGAGAGTTCAGTCGACTCCGCTTTCAAAAACTTCTTTCGGGCCGGGGTATTGAAAAACAGGTCGCGAACCGTGATTGACGTGCCTTCGGGTAAACCGGCTTCGTCGACGCGCGCCATCTTGCCGCCATTGATCTCGATGACGGTGCCGGAGGGGGATTCAGCGTCGCGCGTCTCCAGCCGCAGCCGCGAGACCGAGGCAATCGAAGGCAGCGCTTCGCCGCGAAATCCCAGCGTCGTCACGCTGAGCAAATCCTCGGCGTCTTTGAGTTTCGAGGTGGCATGGCGCTCAAAGGCGAGCATGGCGTCGTCGCGGACCATCCCGCATCCGTTATCCGTGATCTGGATAAGCTTTTTACCCCCCGCCTCAATCGTGATCTTGATGCGGGTTGCGCCCGCGTCCAGTGCATTCTCCAGTAATTCCTTTACTACCGAGGCAGGCCGCTCCACCACCTCGCCGGCGGCGATCTTATTGGCAACCTGCTCGGAAAGTACGTGAATGCGGCCCATGGGGCAGTTCTCGGTTCTCAGTTCTCAGAGGGCAGAAATCAGTTTCGCAGATGGCGGTAAGGAAGGCAAAAATGGACAAGCACGGAAGGATGGAGCGGGCTTCCAGCCTTCGATTTGCGCGGAATTAGGCAGCTGCTTATACCGATACCTACGGGCGGTAGTGGGTTCGTATCAGACTGACCCACTGCCTTAACGGGCGGGCCGCGCCAGTGCGGACGTTCCGTGGTTTATAATTATTGATTCCGCCGCACACTTTTTGGAGTGACAAGAAGATGATTCGATTTCTGCAAACTGAAGGGCCGGTCAAGAAAATCATACTTAGCGGCCTCCTGCTGCTGATTTGTGCCGCCATGGTAATCGCATTTGTTCCCGGAGGTTTGGGCGATAACATCACCGGCACGCCGGGCAAGGGCATCGTGGCCAAAGTGAGTGGCGAGGATATCACCGTCGAGCAAGTGAAGGAGACGGCCCGCCAGATGGCGCAACAGCAAGCCCAGCAATACGGTGCGAATGCGTCGATGCTGATCCCATTCCTGATTCAACAGGCCACGCAACGAGCCGCCGACCAATTGATTGACCGCCAGGCATTGCTGATCGAGGCGCAGCGCCTGGGGCTGAAGTCCACTCCGCAGGAGGTGAAAGATGAACTTCAGCATGGCCGCTATTCCGCGATCTTCTTCCCCGAGGGAAATTTCGTAGGTCAGGCCGAGTACGAGGGCATGCTGCAACGGGCGAACCTTACTCCGGCGAAGTTTGAGGATAACGTCGGCAAAGAAATTCTGATCAATAAATTGCAGGCGCTGATCACCGGCAGCGCCTCGGTGAGTGACGCGGCCATCCGCCAGGAGTTTGCCAAGCAGAATACGAAAGTGAAATTTGAGTATGCCGTTCTCAAAGAAGACGACATCAAGAAAGGCCTCCATCCCACAACCGAAGAGCTCAGGGCCTTTTACGACAGCCACCAGAAAAACTACGCGAACTCGATTCCCGAGAAGCGCAAGATCAAGTACGCCGTGATCGACTCCGGAAAAGTTCAAGGCGCGGTTCAGATCACGCACGACGATCTGCAGGCTTATTACAATCAGCACCGAGATGAGTATCGGACGGCTGAGCAGGCAAAGGTCAGCCACATTCTGATTAAGACGCCGCTCCCCGCTGCCGACGGCAAGGTCGATGAGAAAGGCGTGGCCGCGGCCCTGCAGCGCGCGGAAGATTTGCTCAAGCAACTCAAAGCCGGGGCGAAGTTTGAAGACCTCGCAAAGAAGTATTCCGAAGATCCGGGCAGCGCGAAGGAAGGCGGATCGCTGGGGTGGATCGGCAAGGGACGCACCGTTCCGGAGTTTGAGAAGGCAGCGTTTACGCTGCCGAAGGGGCAGATCAGCGATCTGGTGAAGAGCAGTTACGGTTTCCACATTATCCGCGTCGACGACCGGCAGGACGCGCACATGAAGACCCTCGACGAGGTTAAGGCCCAGATTGAGCCCGTCCTCAAGCAGCAGAAGGCGCAGCAGATAGCGCAGAAACAGGCGGAAGATTTTTTCCAGCAAGCCAAAAAGGAAGGACTCGATGCCGCCGCAGCCAAAGGCGTGCAGGTATCTACCTCAGATTTTTTCAGCCGCAAAGATGTGGTGCCAGGGTTGGGCTCGGCGCCGCAATTGATGGACGCGGTTTTCGGCGCTACGGAAAAATCGCCGCCGGAAATGGCCGCGACGGCGCAAGGTTTCGCGGTATTTCAACTGCTGGGCGTAAAGCCGCCGGCAACCCCCACGTTCGAGGAGATTCGCGCGCAAGTGGAGGAGCAATTCAAGAACGAGCGTGCGAACATCCTGCTGTCGCAAAAGGTGCAGGAACTTTCCGACCGCGCCAAGGCTGCGCACGATCTGAAGAAGGCGGCAAAAGAACTGGGCGCAACGGTGAAGACCAGCGACTTTGTATTGCCCGATGGACAGGTTCCCGATATCGGCTCGATGACCGGACAGGCTTCGGTTGCATTCAGCATGAAGCCGGGCGACATCAGCGGGCCCATCAACAGCGGCGCCAATGGAGTCGTCATTTCCGTGCTTGAGGTTCAGTCTCCACCGGACACTGACTTCACCGCGAAGCGCGATCAGATTCGAGACACGCTGATCCAGGGGAAGCAGCAGGAGTTGTTCGGACTGTTTGTGACCAACCTGCGCGATCAGATGGAGAAAGCGGGCAAGATCAAGATCAACCAGGACGAATTGAAGACGCTGACCCGCGCGGGAAGCGAACCAGGAATCTAACAACCAGGAATCTAGCAAACCAGGAATCTATGTAGTCAGCGAGTTGCATGCCGTTTCCGCGCACCGCAGGTATTCTGTTGCATCCCACGTCGCTGCCTTCGCGCGGCGGCATCGGTGATTTTGGTCCGGCGGCGTATCAGTTTGTCGATTCCCTCGCCGCAGCGCGCCAGGGAGTGTGGCAGGTTCTCCCGCTGGGACCTCTGGGTTATGGCAATTCGCCTTATTCCTCCATCTCGGCGTTTGCCGGCAATCCCCTGCTGATTAGCTTGGAACGTCTGGCGGAGCGGGGCTGGATCGAGCAAGCAAAACTCACCCCTTTCTCCTTCCTCCCATCTTCCGACTGCGGCCCGGTGGAATACGATTACGTCTTCGCCGCGAAGATGCCGCTGCTGTTTGAAGCGGGACGCAAGTTTGTCACTTCGGCTTCGGGCAGCGCTGGCCAGCGCTTTGAACGTTTTTGTTCGGAGAATGCGTGGTGGCTGGACGACTTCGTCCTCTTCGACGCGCTGCGTGCCAGATACAAGTTGGCGAGCTGGAATGAATGGCCGCGAGAATTGGCGCGTTGTGAACCCGCCGCACTGGGGCGGGTGCGAAAAGGGTTAGCTGCGGATCTGAAGATCCGCAGCGCCTTGCAGTTTGCTTTCTACGAGCAGTGGCAGGCGCTGCGCAGGTATTGTTCGGAGCGCTCGATCCGCATCGTGGGCGATGTCGCAATCTTTGTGAACTACGATAGCGTCGATGTGTGGAGAAACTGCGGTCTCTTCCGGTTGAATGAGATGCTCGAACCCGATGTGGTCTCCGGCGTTCCTCCAGATTTCTTCAGCAAGACGGGGCAGCGCTGGGGCAATCCTCTTTACCGCTGGGATGTCATGAAAGCCAGAGGATATGACTGGTGGATCCAGCGGTTGCGCTGGGCCACGCGGAACTGCGACTACATACGCCTCGATCATTTTCGCGGCTTCGACCAGTTCTGGGAAATTCCAGCAGCCGATCCAACCGCGATCAACGGGCGCTGGGTGGATGGTCCACGAGACGATTTGTTTCACAAACTGCGCGAGGCTCTGGGGGGCTTGCCCTTCTTCGCGGAAGATTTAGGCTACATCACTCCGGACGTGCATGCCCTGCGCGAGAGGCTGCAGATTCCCGGGATCGCAGTGTTGCAATTCGGTTTTAACGACGACGGCGCCCACATGTATTTGCCCCATCGCGCCGCCGGCAAAGTCATTTACACCGGAACCCACGACAATGACACGACAGTCGGATGGTTCCACTCCGGTGCAACCGAACACGAACGCCGCAACGCCGAAGCCTATCTCGGCCGTTGTGAGGACGGCATCCATTGGGCGTTTATCCGCGCCGCGCAGAATTCGGTGGCTGATCTTGCTCTCATTCCCATGCAGGATGTGCTGGGCCTGGGCAGCGAGGCTCGCATGAACACGCCCAGCCTCCATGGCGGGAATTGGAAGTGGCGCTTCGCTCCCGGGCAATTTACGGCTGAATTGGCGGCGAAGCTTGCCCGCCTCGCTGAAGTTACAGACCGGTTGCCTCAGTCGGTTCCCGTGCTCGCGAGTGAAGATTTCGCGGCTTAAAGGCAACTTCCTCTTCAGGATGAACAATGAAAGCTGAGTTAAATCCGAAGCGGAGCTTTGGATTCGCCCGGGCGCTCCGCAATGGGTACGGTCACGCGCGGGCTGGAGACATAGCGGATGTTATTTCGCTGGCTTTAATCTGGTTGTTTGGTTCGGCAGGGCGCAAGAGTGCTCGGCACCTTTCAGCGCAGCTTCCAACTGTGCTCCGAGCTTCGCCAGTTGCCCTGGAGTCATCAACTGCTGCAGCCCCTCGAAAAGCTGGCGCTCCTCTTTACGAATGTGATCTGCGAGATATTGGGCGAAAGCGGGCAGGCTTGCGGTAGACATCCGGCGCGTTGCCGCTTGGGAGAAGGATTCGCGCAATGCCACGTGATCGGCGGTTAGGTCCTCCACTAGCGGTATCAGTTCCGGGAACTGGCGGGCGGCCGGGAACAGCACACTTTCCTCGGCGAAGAAATGGATTTTGATTTCCGGTTCGAAGTGTTGTTCGATCTCAGTCTGCCAGGATTTCAGGTCCGCGCTGGGAATGGGCTGCGCACGGTCGATGCGCACGCATAAGGCCAACGCCCGCTGGTGCTGGTGAGAAAGCGGAATCAGGCTCTTATCGCGCAGCATGAACTTATTTCCAAGAAAACTCTAGAACGCCTCGGGCACGGATAAAGCTGTGCCTTTTCCAACCCATTTCATGGACCTAAGTCCGGATGCTACGCGACACTCAGCGGTTCCGAGTCCTCGGCGATCGCGGGACGAACTGTCAGCCAATCGGTGCGGACGCGCTCCCACTCCTGGATCAGCATGCCCTTGGATTCAAAGAAGCTGCGAATGCGGGAGCGCTCCCATCCGGCAACCTCTTCGAGGATAGGCGCCAACACCGCTAGCGCGCTGCTGCTCAACACGGTGCGCTTCGCGATCTGAGAAACATGCGGCGACTCCGAAACTGCGATGGTGAGGCCATCCCGCGCATTGAGTTGCAACATCACGTGAATATCGGAGCTGCCATCTCCGGAGTAGATGACGTGGTCGGGTCCAATGACATGCTCGGCCAGCAACTGGTTGAGCACCGCAACTTTACCGTAGCCCGCAGTAGCGCGAACGATGGTATCGATCTCGCCCGAAGCTTTGTAGCGGAACTCGGTACCGAAAATGTGATCCTCGGGAACGATACCCTCCAACGCCGAGTGGATTACCTCGACCGGTGCGGCCGATAGAACATAGAAGTCGAAAACGTGCCCGTCGACGCCGGTTTCGAGAATCTGATAAAGCAGTTTGATGTCGCCTTTGAGGCGAATGCGCTTGCCCACCTCGTGGAGATGTTCCTTCCGCACTTTGGCTTTGAACTCCGGGTCGTGCAGCAAGAGGTAGGCCAGCTCCGCTCCCTGTTGGACCAGGTTGATTTTCGCCATGCCTTTGGCTTTGCGTTCGAACTCCTCAGTGGGAATGCCGACTAATTCCGCGAGTACGTAGCCGGAATCGTTGAAGGTGAGCGTCTGGTCGAAATCGCTCGCGAAAATATAGCGTTTCAAGGGCTTATAAGCCATATGATCGTTAGATTCGCGCTGGGCTGCGAAGGCCCATTAAAAGAATCGATAGGGATTATAGGCGTTTCTCGCCGATCTTCATTGTGGGAAAAATGGCAGGAATTTGTTCTCGGCGAAAACTACCTGCCCCGCCTCAGGAGAAGACACGCCCCAATGAAGGAAAGGATCCCCACAACCACACCGGCGGCCATGCCTCCCATGAAAGCGGGATCACGAAAAGACTCGTGAGGCGCGTGTGTAGAAAAATGATGGAGCAGGTGCGCGAAGGCGAGGGTCGTGAAGAGCACCGCAATTCCACTCAGGATGTTCAGGATTCGCATCGATGCTCTAGCCTCCGCACGACAGTTTCACATAAGTAGCTGTGCGCCGCAAGAGCTGTGCCGGGTCCAAGGTCAAGACCATGCGTGCCTTTACTAAATTAGCGGAGACGTCCAGAATAGAAGTTCGGCCCGGGACGTTCCCTTGATTCTGGACGAGCCCAGTCTTTAACGCCAGCGGGAAAAGCTAACAACAAATAATAGGAGCCCTCATGCCAGCATCTGGTGAACTGATCCGTTCGATGAATTATGTGGAAGACATTACGACTACCTTGCGCCGCATCTGCATTTCGATTCCGCCCATGACCACGGAAGAGCGCAAACGTCTGGCGGAGAGTTTGCGCACCGCCGTGGGGGCGATCAATGCCGCGATTGCGGATCTGGATAAGGCGGGGCCCCAGTGATGCAGGTGAAGACGATCGCGGTGATCGGCGCCGGCATTATGGGCCGTGGGATCGCGCATGCCGCGGCCGTCGGCGGGTACCGCACCATTCTCGAAGACCTGCTGCCGGCGGCGTTGCGCCGGGCCGAGACCGAGATTCGAGCGAATCTGGACAAAGCAATTGAATTAAGAAAAGTTACTGCGGCCGACGCCGATGCGGCTTTCGGCCGTCTGGAATACGCGGGATCGGTGGAGGAAGCCGCGCGCGAAGCGGATCTGGTGATCGAAGCAGTTCCGGAGGAGATGGAATCGAAGATTGAAATCTTCACTCTGCTTGACAAGATCTGCCGTCCGACCACGATTCTGGCGTCGAACACCTCTTCTTTAAGCATTACTGAAATTGCCAGCGTGACTTACCGCGCAAAAAAGTGCGTAGGCATGCACTTCTTCAATCCCGTGCACAAGATGAAGCTGCTGGAAGTGGTGCGCGCTTTGGAAACTGATGACGACACTCTCGCCACCGTCGTCGATGTGGGCAGCCGCATGGGCAAGGAAGTGGTGGTAATCAAGGAAGCGCCGGGCTTCATTACCAGCCGCATCAACGCCATGATCGGCAACGAGGCATTTTACATGCTGCAGGAAGGCATCGCCTCTGCAGCCGATATCGACAAGGCACTCAAGCTGGGGCTTAACCATCCTATGGGGCCGTTCGAGCTGGTTGACTTGGTCGGACTGGATACACGGCTGAATATTCTCGAGTATCTCCACAAATCGCTGGGAGAGAAATATCGTCCCGCGCCGCTGCTGGTGCAGTATGTGAAGGCGGGACGGTTGGGGCGGAAGTCGGGGCGCGGCGTTTATGAATATCCGGAAGTGGCGGCGAAGCAGAACCAAACGCCGGAACCAGCCATCTCGAGGAAGATGTGAGTCTCCGCGAACCCACCCGAGAAAACCTGTGGCCATTAGGTGAGAATGTGGAAAATGTCATTCCCGCATTTGTTTCTTACTCTTGGGATAGCGAAGATCATAAGAGCTGGGTCCACGCCTTCGCTACGAGGCTGAGGGAGGACGGTATTGATGCGATTATCGATCAGACGCATCTTCCGCTCGGTGCGCGCGGGCCTAAGTTCATGGAACGTTCTGTCAGGGAGAGTGAATGCGTCCTAGTTGTCTGCACCGAGGAATACAAACGACGGTTCGACAATCGAGACGGCGGAGCCGGGTACGAGGCTAACATCATCACTGGAGAAATCATTAGCGACATTGGTGAGAACAAGTTTATTCCGGTTCTCAGGAGCGGGGACTGGAAAACTTCCGTACCCACAGCCCTGTCAGGTATTCGCGGTGTCGATCTCCGCCAGGACTCGGATGAGGAATACCGGAGCCTCGTTAGACGTTTGTACGGTACGCCGGTGATTCCTCAGGTCGGCCGACGGCCGGAGTGGGTAGGCGAAATAGCGACTGCTCCTAGTGTGGCCGACGCTTTGACTGATGATTCCAATGAGTTCTTAAAACAGCGTCAAAAAGCGTTACTTCCAGCAACGGGCATTCTGACGAAAATTTGGTCTAAACCTCGGTGGGTCATTTGGATTCATCCCTCGGAGTTCAGGAGCGCGCGGTTTCGGAATATAGAGCAGTGTCGAGAATTCATGCTCTCGTCCTACGTGCTAGTTCGGGGTTGGTTTCCATACCCATGGATTTCGGTCGACGCGCTTGAGCCTGGCGACGAGTGGATCGCGGGTGAGATTGACCAGAAAGGGCGAACTGAGCGATGGATTCTGTATCGCAGCGGCCAGTTCGTTCACCACCGAGCATTTGACGAGGTCCCTCGAGTAACGGACGGTGTTCACGTACTTGAGATTCTTGATACTGTAACGGGAGCCATTGAATTTGCGGCGCGAATGGCACTGCGGGGCATATTGTCCCCGAAAGCCGACATTACGTTCGAACTGTATGGAGTGGATGGTCAGGTCCTGACTTGGCCGCAGGACATGTTCGGTCGCGAAGACTTGGTCGGGCCAGACCGCTGGTGTCAGGACGAAACCATCAAGGTGAAGAGACGGATATCTCCTGATGAACTCAAGGCTCGAGCGCGCTCGCTCGCTCTTGAAGCCGCCTTAGAAATCTATTCGCAATTCGGATGGCCAGACCCACCACGATCGCGACTAACTGCCGAACAAGAGAAAAGGTTTGGCGCCCGATAGCCCGCTCCTGCTTGACTGACTTGTTTTTACTCATATCTCTGGCCGAAACGCAGGCCGGACAGTGTCGCGAGCTTCCTCTCGAATCCCTTACTGGCAATAAGAACTTGAAAACTCTCGCCCATGCCCGCGGGCGTGACCAGGTGCTTGAGTTGCAGGGCGACTTTCGCGCGTTCTTGCGGCAGGCGGCACTCTTCGAAGGCGTCAGCGAACTGGTTGGCTTCGCCGATGCCCATCAGGAATTGGGATTGAGTGACGAGTTTGCAGGCCTGCATCCCGTGCTTCTCTGCGGCTGCGGCGAGGGCGGTGAAGTTTACGTCAGCAGTAATATCCTGTTCGCCTGGAGCCTCATAGGGATTGGCGCTGATCGCATGCTGCCGGAGGGCTTTCACGGTTCCGCGATGGCGGCCTGCGAGTTGTTCCTCGCGGGTGTAACCGTAGTCGATAGCGATGAGGAATCCGCGCTGCATGCTGGCGGCCGTGCGATCCATGAATTGCTGCGCGGCGAGAGAAACTTCAATGCGTTCGTCTGCCTCGGGGTGGATCGAGTAGCGATCGAGGAATTCAAGTTCTTCCGATGAAGCTTGCCTCCAGCTTTCGATGAAACGGCCGTCGCGTGCGTCGATGCGCAGGGAGCCTTTCGTGCTGAGAATTTCGACGGGCAGCGCGTCGAAGAATTCATTCGCGAAGACGATCGTGGGCGCCTCGCCGATATCCAGCAAATCGGCCGTCGCGAGCGCCGCCTTACCCGATGCAAGGTGATGCGCCAAGGTGTTGTTAATCCTTTTGCGCAACGCAGGCGATCTCTCCATCAACACGTAGCGCAGGGCGTGGAAGAAATCCGGAAACTTCTTTTCCGACCAGCCTAGAACATCTTGCGCAAACAAGCCCCGCCCAGGGCCGAGTTCCATCAGTTCAATGTCGCCAGGAGAGCCGAGTGCACGCCACATTTCCTCGAACTGGCGGGCCAGAAGTCTGCCGAATACGGCATGCACGTCGCTCGAGGTGTAGAAGTCGCCAGCCTTGCCGAACTGCTCCGCGTTTCGCGAGTAGTAACCGTGTTCGGCATCGTAGAGACAGATCTCCATATAGCGCGAGAACGGAATGGGGCCGCACTCGCGAATTTCCTTCTCGATCTTCTGACGCAGCGGGTTCACAGTCCCTTTCGGCGGCGATCTGCCCGGTCCTGCGGGGTGCAGATAAACATCTCGACGAAGTAATCGTGCAACGCGTCGTAAAGCTGCCGCTGGAAGCTCCATTCGAACTGCGGGTGATCGAGGTCGCGCGGATGAAGATCGAAGTAATAAGTGTGCACGGGAACGGAAGTATCTTTGAACTGGATGATGACTTCCACCCCTTCGCCCTTGGAACGCGCTGAGAAATTCAGTAGCGGATGCTCATATAGCTGGAGTTGTGTGAGGACGCGATCGAGGCGCGTGGCGGCGGTTTCGGGCACAGTGAGATTGTAAAGCAGGCGGCGTTTGAGATGAGACGGCGAGTGC
>WNFJ01344045.1_pt1 | contig 12925 bp, 10 predicted proteins | sample 5400461 | NCBI WGS metagenome assembly WNFJ01 (sample SAMN13153349, study PRJNA577476) | soil metagenome | isolation source: 115 cm saprolite on Douglas fir-dominated hillslope | place: USA:California | collected 2013-09-17 | reverse complement strand
TGGAAGGCGTAACAAGCCTGATCGGCAGCCAGGTAGGGGATAAGGATCAGGGGCTCGCCCGCACCCTGAACCTCGTAGTACATCTCGATGCCGTTTCCCTGCACGACCGGCATGTCGACCCCTCTCGCGCGGCAGCTGGCACGCCGCCAGCCGCGACCTGATCTGATACTGCTCCGCCGGCCCGCGGCACGCTAGCGGAGTGCGCGACGGGCGCTAACATCGCCGCGTGGCTAACAGCGTGCTGATCTATGGCGTTACCGGGTCGGGCAAGACGACGGGGCTCGACGTTGTGCTGGCCCGCGCTGAGCTGATCGTCGCGCTGACGACACCCGGGCTACTCGCCGCTGGCTAAACGGGCTGCAGGTGCGGTAAGCTCGCAGCCTGAGCAGTTGCTCAAAGCAATAGCTCAGTAAATGTGGACCCACAGCACCAGCTTGCCGGTGCGGACGGCGGCTGGATGCGTTCAGCGCTGAGGAGTGCGCCCGATGGCTAAGTCAGGACCGCGAGCTACGCGCGCTCGGCCGATGTGCGCGCCGCACTCGTGGCGGCCGCGATCGAGGCACTGCGGGAGACCGGGTTCGCGGGCGCCAGCGCGCGGGAGATCGCTGGGCGGGCCGGCTGCAGTCAGGCGCTGGTGTTCTACCACTTCGGCTCGGTCAACGACCTGCTGCTTGCGGCGCTCGACGAGGTGAGCGCCCGGCGGATGAGCGCCTACCGCGACATGCTCGAACACGCCAGGTCGGCTGCCGCGCTGACCGAGTCGGCCAAGGCGATCTTCACTGAGGATCTCGAAGCCGGCTATGTCCGAGTGCTCGTCGAGATGATCACAGGCGCCCAGTCAGTGCCCGGCCTCGGCGAGCAGGTGGCGCAGCGCCTGCTGCCCTGGCGTGACATCGCCAGGGAGGCTGTGCGACGTGCCTTCGGCCGGTCGGCGGCGGCCCGGCTGCTGCCGCCAGCCGAGGCAGCGCACGCCCTAGTGGCCGGCTTCCTCGGGCTGGAACTGCTGGCAACCCTCGACGGGGACCGGGCCGCCGCGTTCGCCGTCCTCGACCGAGCCCAGTCCGTGGCAAGGCTGCTCGATGTACTCGCCGGTATCAGGTTCCCCGGCGAACGGAAAGGTGCACGATGACTCAGCTCGACGTTGTTACCGGCGCGTTCAGCTACTCCGGCGCTGCCATCGCCCGCGAGTTGCTCGGCCGCGGTCACCAGGTCAGGACGCTCACTGGGCATCCCGAGCGGGGCGCGGGCCAGGAGATCGATGTCCGACCGCTCGATTTCTCGGACCAGAGCGGACTTGGCCGGTCCCTGGCTGACGCGCATACGCTCTACAACACCTACTGGGTGAGGTTCGCCCACGGCGCGGTCAATCACGACGTCGCCGTCGCGAACAGCAGGATCCTGTTCGCTGCGGCGGCCGACGCTGGAGTTCGGCGGATCGTGCATGTCTCGATCACACATCCGGACGCGGCCTCGCCGGACTCGTACTTCCGCGGCAAGGCGCAGGTGGAGGAGGCGCTCGCGGGTTCCGGCGTGCCCTATGCCATCGCCCGTCCGGCGGTCCTGTTCGGGGGGAACGGGGTCCTCGTTAACAACATGGCCTGGCTGCTGCGGCGACTGCCTGTGTTCGCCATCGGTGGCCGTGGCGACTACCGGTTGCGCCCGATTCACGTCGACGACCTGGCCAGCCTGTGCGCCGACCTCGGCGCGCGCACTGGGCCTGGGAACGATGACGCAGCCGTGGTGGACGCCGTCGGGCCGCAGTCGCTGACCTTCCGGCAACTGGTCGAGGAGATCCGGGACGCCGTTGGCAGCCATTCGGTCATCCTTCCGGTGCCCGGGGCGCTGATCCCAGCGCTCGCCGCAGTGCTCAACGTGGCACTGCGGGACACCTTGCTGACGGCGTCTGAATATACGTCGATGGCGGCGGGACGGGCCGATTCGGCCGCGCCCGCGACCGGTCAGGTGCGGTTCACCGACTGGGTGCACGAGCATGGCGGCCAGCTCGGCCGCACCTACGCCAATGAGCTGGACCTACACTTCCGCAAGCGCGGTCGCAGTCGGCCTTGACCGTCCACTCGACTAGGGAGCCTAGGGTAAGGACTAGAGAACCCGGATGAGGAGCCGACCCGGATGGACCTGATCCTCCTGAGCGTGCCAGCCTGCCCGAACGCTGCCGTCTTCGAGGAGCGGCTAGCGGTCGCGATGACCGAGCGCCCGGGCGGGGTCATGCGCCGCCGCGTGATCGCCGATGAGCAGGATGCGGCGCAGGCGGGCATGCACGGATCGCCGACGCTGCTGATCGACGGCGTGGATCCGTTCGCCGCAGCGGAAGAGGCGCCCAGCCTGTCGTGCCGTCTGTATCGCGACGCGGCTGGCCGTCCTGATCGGGCGCCGTCGGTAGAGGCACTGCGGCAGGCGCTGGCAGCGGCTGGCGATGACTGAAGCAGACGACTGCCTGCCTACTGCTGGTAGCCCGCGAGGAAGGTGGCGAGCCTGCCGATTGCCTCGTCGAGCACGGGAACGCCGGCCAGGAAAACCAGGCGCAGGTGATCGGTGCTCGGCATGTTGAAGCCGGTGCCGTGGGAGAGCAGCACATGCTGCTGCTCCAGGAAATCGATCATCATCTGCTCGTCGTCGGAGATCTGATAGCGCTCCGGGTCCAGCCGGGGGAACAGGTACAGCGCGCCGGACGGGCGCACGCAGCTGATGCCGGGAATCGCGGTCATCATCTCCCAGGCGTGGTCGCGCTGGTCACGCAGGCGTCCCCCTGGCTGGAGCAAGTGGGTGATGTCGACGCGGCCGCCGAGGGCCGGTTCAATCGCGTGCTGGGCCGGCACATTCGGGCACAGCCGCATGTTGGCCAACAGCTCCAGGCCGTCCAGGTAGTCGGCGGCATGATCGCGCGGACCGGAGACGACCAGCCAGCCGGACCGGAACCCGGCCAGCCGGTAGGTCTTCGATAGCCCGCCGAGAGCCAGCACCAGCAAGTCCGGCGCGAGCGACGCCGCACTGTGGTGCACGGCACCGTCGTACAGGATCTGATCGTAGATCTCGTCAGTCAGCACGAGCAGGTCATTCTTCCTGGCCAGGTCCAGCAAGCCGAGCAAGACCTCGCGCGAGTAGACGGCACCGGTCGGGTTGTTCGGGTTGATGATCACTAGTGCGCGGGTCCGCGCCGTGATCTGGCTGGCCACGTGCTCGAGGTCGGGCTCCCATCTCTCGTCCTCGACGCACCTGTAGTGCACGGTCTGGCCTCCGCAGAGGTTGACCGCGCCGGTCCACAGCGGATAGTCGGGACTTGGCACCAGCACCTCGTCGCCCGCGTTGAGCAGGGCCTGCAGCGACATGACGATGAGCTCGGAGACGCCGTTGCCGAGGAACACGTCGTCCGCGGTAACGCCAACGACGCCGCGGCGCTCGAAGGACTGCGAGACCGCGAGCCTGGCGGGATAGATGCCCCGCGCGTCGCTGTAGCCCTGGGCGTCGGCGATGTGCTTGACCACGTCGCTGACTACGTCAGGTGGTGCCTCAAGGCCGAAGGCAGCCGGGTTTCCGAGGTTGAGCTTGATGATCTCGTGTCCGGCCGCTTCTAGCTCACGAGCCCGGTGCAAGACCGGCCCGCGGATGTCGTACCTGACGTTGCTCAGCCTGCCGGCTTGCTCAACCTGCACTAGGCCCTCCGCTTCGCTGGCTATCTTCCCAGGCAGATTATCGCGTAACGGCATCCGGCCAGGCTCGCCGCATGCATCGGGCAAGCGGGCTAAAGGGCGGAAAGCACGTCCGCGATCTTCGCGGCGGCGCCGGGCGGGTCACTGGCATCGTGGAGGACCTCGCCCCAGGACCACCGGTAAAACCACTGCAAGCGGCCATCGGCGTCGGTGCTGGGCACACAGTCAATACTCTCGGCAAGCATCGACGCGCCAGGCATGAAGACGTGCAGGGCAGGCGGATAGGACGTTTTTATCGTGGCGTGAAAGCCCTCGGTGTCCAATGCGGTAGCAAGCTTGTGCAAGTGGTAACTACGCGCGTGATCTCGGGCACCGTCCTGCATGTCACCTGCTTTTGGGGTCGGCACATTGTGTGGTCCGACAGCAGGGTGTTGTCAAGCCCGGCCCATGCCCCGTTGCACGACCGGTCCGACGCCGGCTAGCGGCCGTTCCCTCCATATCCCGGGTAACCCGGATAGCCCTCCTGGCCATATGCCAGGTCAGGCGCACCGATGGCGCGCTGTTCGTAGTGGCCGGCGAACTGGCCTTGCGGCTGGTAACTGGCCGGATCGGGCTGGCCGTCCTGGAAAGAGCCGTTGCCATACCCGCTGGCTGGGAACGCCGGAGCCGGGTAGCCACCCGGGTACGCGCTTTCGCCATAGCTGCCGTACTGGTCAGCTCCGGTATAGCCCGCATCGCTGGCATGGGCGCCGCCGTTGGTGGCGCTGGTGCTGTCGTAGTAACTCGCGTCGTACTGGCCGTTGGCGTTGTTTCCGTTGCCGCTGCCACCTGAGTACCAGCTCGCGTCCGGTGCGGCCGGCTGACTCGAGTTGGCGTAACTGCCGCCATACGCAGAGCCGTCGAGGTGACCGGTCGCCGGGTCCGTGGATCCGGCCGGCGGCGAGGGGTAGTCGGCGGGCGGCGAGGTCACGAAGCTGCCGTAAGGATTGGCGGCTGGGCCTGCGGCGGGCGCCTGGATCGGGTAACCGTTCGGTGCGCTGGCTGGCCGGTCCATTCCCGCGGGGAAGTCCGGCACCGAGTACTGCTGAGCCGGCTGGCTGTACCCAGGCGCGGCCCGGTCCCGCCCGGCATGCGAGTCGGGCTGCGGGGCGCCAGCCTGCGACGATCGCGGCCGACGGGTCCGGTAGGACCTACTGTCCGATGTGTTGATGGCGGGGAACGACGGGCTGGTCAGCGGGTCGTCATCCAATGGCAGCGGCAGCCTCCCTTGGGCGCCCGGGTACGACACCGGTGCTGGCGGCGGCTGCGGGCCGCGCGCGGCCCGGCCCGGTGCGGTGCGCGGCTCGGGTCGTGACTGGTCTGGCCGCATCGCGCGCCGCTGGCTGGTTCCCGAGGGCTGGGTGGAGACGGGCGGCTGGCCAGGCACTGGCGGCTGGCCTCCTAGCCGGGCGAGCGCCGCGATGCTCTGGGTAGCGGGGCTTTGGGTGACGGGCTCGGGCGCGCGGGGCTGTGTGCGCTGCCGCACGGGCAACACAGACTGATCGCCGCGCCCGGCGGGCCGACTCTCCGAGGGCTTGCGGCCAGGCTTGGCGCCTTGGCTGCGCCGGGCGGCAGGCGCCGGCCCGGCACCGGTCGGCGGGGTCGTGAACGGCTTTTCCGATGCCAGTTCGGTCCAGTAGTCGACATCGGACATGGCATCCCAGCTGGCAGTGGCCTTGGCATCCGGGTCAGTCTGCCGGGCTGGCCGGGTCCCGCGGGAGGCGGTGACCGGCACGCGCTGGCCGTTGCCGGGGCTACGCCGCTGCGCACTGTCGGAACGCGGGTCCGGGTCGCGGTACCCGGCGGGCAGTCGCTCGTCCGCAGTTCGGTCCGCGGCCCTAGCCAGCGTGCGGGGGTGCTCGCGCACGGGAGGTTCGGGCCGGGTGGGCCGCTGGCGCGGTACGGGGGAAGGAATCGGCTGGGAATCAGCGGGCGCGCGACTGGGCTTGCGCGGCTCGTCAGGCAGGTCATCGAAGGTGTCTGAGTCGTCCGCCCGCAAGAACCGCAGGGCAGCGAACGCGATTATCAAGATCACCACGACGACAGCCACTAGGGCGATCAAGATCTCTTTGATCATCGCACCATCCCACCAACGTGGCCTTGGGGTGGCGCTAGCCAGGCTCGCGCGGCCAACAAACGCGAGCCTCCCCCGACGTGCAAGCACCCTAGATTTATTGCGGCCGCAGAACTGCCTGAACAGTGATTGTGTCGGACGCTATACGTCCTTGTCACGCAATTCGGGAACTTTACCCAAGGGTGTCGAGCACTTGTATACGGACAGTCACGCTGCGAGACCGAATTACGGCGCGCACTGTCCGTTACTGGTCGGCTGGCCGTTCGGGCACGCCGTAGCCGTCATTGTTCCCCGCGCGATGACGTGCTTGGCGATGGCAGTCCAGGCCTGGAGGATCGGCGCATGGTTCGGCAACGTGTTGCCGAGGAACGCGTTCAGGGCGTACACGGTGAACCTGTAGTTGTGCGGCGCGCCAACCGGACAGGGCGGGGTGTAGGTCGCCTGGCCGGTGCTGTTCTGCGCCACCCGGGCGTGCGGAGGAAGCGCATCCACCTGAAGATCGGTGGTGCTCGGGCTGATGTCGAAGACGATCCAGTACGCCCGCGGCGTTATCGGCGTCGCCGAGTCGTCGATGACGATCGCCAGTGACTTGGTAAAGCCGGGCGGAGCGCCCGACCAGAAGATGGACGGGCTCTCGCCCTTGCCACGGTGGGCGTAGCACGTGAATCTTGGCGGGATTATGTGGTGCGAAAACACGGGGCTGTTCACCGTCATGCTCAGCGGAGCGGCCGGGCTCAGCGACCTATTGCTGGCCAGCAACCCGCATCCGCTCAGCACCGTGCTTCCGGCTGCCAGCAAGGCCAGCGGCCGCGCTAGCCGGCCGCCACCACCCCGATCATCCCGGCGCACGCCACCTCACCCTGGTAGAGCCTCAGCTCAGCCCGTAGTATCCGGCCCGCTGCCGGCGCTGGCAGCTTACCTGCCGGCACATAGCCAGCCAGGAGCTAGTCAGGCTGCCTGGAGGTGCCGAACATGATCTCGTCCCAGGACGGTACCGAGGCCCGGCGTGGCCGGCCCCCCACGGCCTTCTTCGCGGCTGGCGCGGCGACGTCGGCGTCAGCAGTCTCGGAGGACCTGGCCTCCTGAGGCGTATCGACAGGCGTGCGATCTGGTGCCGACTTCGGCGTGGCGGCTGCGGCCGAAGCCGGGGCCAGGCCGCCGTCGCGTGGGCGGGCCGCCACTGCTGCGGCTCGGCGCTCCTGTCCTCGCGCCAACTCGGCTGGCTGAGCCAGTTGCCGGGATCCGATCCGCGTCACCGTGGCGGCCCCGGAACTCCGGTCGGCGGCCCTGGTGGCGGCCCATTCGTCGTGCGGCAGGCACAGTCGCACGGCCTGGTCGTCGTCGGGTATCACATGCCGGCGGCGCGGATCGTAAATCCACTCGGCGACGCCAGCCCGCCCGCCGATGGCGAACTGCAGCTGCACCTGCCAGTTGCCGTCCTGCCGTTTGCGCGAGTCCCACTCGATGCTGTCGGAGCTGGCCCCGACGCTCGCCAACCGCTCCGTCACGATGTCCCCGAGCCGCGGGCCGGGACCGCCGTCGCTACTGCCGCGGATGGTCGCTCGTTGTGCCTCTTGCGCCCGGTATTGCCGCTCCGCAAGCACGGGCCCCTCGGACCGGCGAACCCGGTCAGGCGGGATGCCCGCTGCGTCGGCGATCTGGTCCGCCGTCTCGCCTGCCCGAATGCGGTCCTGGATCTCCTTGGGACGCAACGGATTCTCCACTTCGATCTCGTACTGCGCGAGCCGCGAGAACTGGCCCTTGGCAACCGCCCTCAGCCGGTCATCAATGGGCAGCAGGAACCGGCCGCTTCGCCCCGGCACCGCGAGGATGGCATAACTGCCGTCCTCGCTCACTGCGACGAGGCGCAGCTCCTGCATTGGTGTCCCTCCTGCGGCGCCCGGGCCGCGCAGAGGCGGAACACGGACCTGCCCTAGACGAGTCTGGCGGCATAACGGCTGATAGACCAGTACCTTGCCCGGCATGTCCCTGACTATCCGGGTCGGCGACGGCATTGTTCGGCAGGCTATTCAGCCTACGGCCGGCTGCCCGGCGGCGCAGTAGGATCGCAGGCCAGCGCCGCTGCCGACGTGCATCGCGGGCCATGATGATCAAGGCTATTGAAACCCGAACCGCCCGATGGACCGCGGCGGGCACGACAAAGAGGCCAAGACTGCCGCACGGAACCCTAGGGGAAGCCGCGCGAGCCAGTTCAGCCGCGTAGCCCCTTGACCTGACAGTTGTGCGAAGTCCCGTAGGATTCGCAAACATGCGAGTCGATGCGATCTACGGGGCGATTGGCCGATTCGGCGTCCGCTTCCGCTGGCTAGTTCTCCTGGTCTGGATAGCTGCAGCCGTTGGTGCTGCTACCCAACTGCCCAGCCTGGCAAGCGTCACGCAGGGCAACAATCAGAAATTCCTGCCGGCCGACGCGCCCAGCTCGCAGGCCGCTGATCTCGCGGCGCCGCTGGGAACTGCCGGCAAGCTGCCCATTCCGGTGGTGGCGGCGACCACGTCGGGGCCACTCACCCCAGTTGACACTGCCGCGCTGACCGCGCTGCGAGCGCGGCTCGCCACCGTGCCGAACGTCACGAAGGTCATCGACGCCGGCCAGTCAGCGGACGGCCATGCGGTGGAATTCGTAGCCCTGGCAAGTCCGTCCGGGAGCGGGAACCCGCAGTATGCAACGAACCTTGTCAACGCCCTGCGGGCCACGATAGCCAGCGCGCACCTGCCGCCCGGGTTGCATGCGCACGTAGCGGGCGATCTGGCCATCCAGGTTGACCAGCAGAAAGCCTCAGGAAACACCGGCAACAATGTGCAGCGGCTGTCGGTGCTGTTCGTGATCGTGCTCCTGGTGATCATCTTCCGGTCCTTCACCCTCGCTATCGTCACGGTGCTGCCACCCGCCATATCGGTCACGATCGCGGGCCCGCTCGTCGCCGAGGCAGCCAAGCACGGCTTGCAGGTCTCGCCGATCGCTCAGTTGCTGCTGATCGTGCTGGTGATCGGCGCCGGCACGGACTACGGGCTGTTCTTGGTGTTCCGGGTGCGGGAGGAACTGCGGGCGCGCCAGCACGGCACAGCAGGCGATAGCTATCCCGGGACCTCGCGGGTGGGCGGCAGTGTCATCGCAGACCTGATTCACCCGAGGCCGGCCGCGCGCGATGCCATCGTCACGTCCGTGACCAGGGTGGGCGAGTCCATCAGCGCGTCCGCAGCGACGGTGATCGCGGCGGTGCTGACGCTGCTGCTGGCCAGCTTCTCCTTCTACTCCGATCTGGCCTGGCCGTTCGCCATCGCCGTCGCCGTCATCCTGGTCGCCGGGCTGACCCTGCTACCAGCCCTGCTGTCCATCAGGCTCTCGCTGCTTGCCATCAAGCGAACGCTGTTCAAGGCCATGTTCGGCAAGCCCAAGCTGGTGCCCTGGAGCATCCAGGGTTCCGGTAAGGCAGGCGTGTGGGGACGGGTGGCCGGGCGCATCGTGCAGCACCCGGGCCCGACGCTGATGGCTGGCGTGATCTTCTTCGGTGGCCTGGCATTCGGCGTGCTCGGGTATGCATCGGGCGGGTTCGGCGGCACTACCAGTCCGCCCGCGGGCAGTGACTCGGCCGCCGGCACTGCTCTGCTGGCCAAGCACTTCCCGCAATCGTCGGCCAACCCGACGAGCCTGGTGTTCAAGTTGGCCGCGCCCGTGTGCTCGAACCCGGCGCCGCTCGCGAAGATCACCAGCGAGCTGCGGAGCAAGGGCCTGTTCAATCAGGTCACCGGCCCGCTGAACCCGGTCGGCGGCATTACCCTGACCCCGGGGCAGTTCGCCGGGCTCTGCGGCGCTCTCGGACCGGCCAAGGCGCTGCCGTCGACTCCGCCCGCCACGATCGCCGGCGGCCGGATCCCGGTGCAGGCGTACCAGCTTTACCGTGCTACCTCGAACTACGTCGGCACGGACGGCCGTACCGTGCAGTTCCTCACCGGCTTGCGCGCAGGCGCCACCGGGACGCTGGACCCGGGCAGCACGGCTGCGCTCAACAAGGTTCCGGCGATCCGGGCGGCGACGACCAGCATCGGCATGTCGGCCGGGGCGGTCGGTTCAGGAGTGGCTGGCCAGGCGCCGATCTTGTACGACATCAGCCACATCTCGACCACGGACCTGAAGCGCATCATCCCGATCGCGATCCTTGCCATCGGCATCCTGCTGGCCCTGGTGCTGCGCAGCCTGATCGCGCCGCTGTACCTGATCGCCTCGGTCGGCATCTCCTACCTGGCCGCGCTGGGGCTGTCGGTGCTGATCTTTATCAAGCTCGGCCACAGCGGCGGGCTGGGGTTCTTCATGCCGTTCCTGATGTTCATCTTCCTCCTCGCCCTCGGCGAGGATTACAACATCCTGGTGATGACCCGGATCCGGGAGGAAGCTCACCGGCTGCCGCTGCGGCAGGCAGTGGCGACGGCGATCGAGAAGACCGGCACCACGGTTACCTCCGCAGGCCTGGTACTGGCCGGCACGTTTATCGTGCTGACCGTCGCGGCCGGCAGCGGTTCGGGCGCGAGCCAGGTCCGCGACATCGGCCTCGGCCTGGCGCTGGGCATCCTGATGGACACGTTCCTCGTCCGCACGCTGCTGGTTCCCTCCACTGTCGTGCTGCTCGGCAAGTGGAACTGGTGGCCATCCAAGGTGAACGTGGACGAGGCCGGCCAGCTAGCTGTCACTGGACAGGCAACGGCACCGCGGACGGCGTCAGCCGTCCGCGGTGCCGTTGCCGCTGCTGTGCTAGCGCCGCGTTAGTGCGCAGCGGCGAATTGCTCCGCCTCGGTCGAGCCGGCCAGCGCCGTCGTGGACGCGGCCGGGTTGATGGCCGAAGTGACCTGGTCGAAGTAGCCGGTGCCGACCTCGCGCTGGTGCCGGGTGGCGGTGTAGCCCTCGGCCTCGGCGGCGAACTCGGCGTCCTGGAGTTCCACGTACGCGGACATGCCACGCTCGGCGTAGCCGCGGGCGAGGTGGAACATCGACTGGTTGAGCGCGTGGAACCCGGCCAGCGTGATGAACTGGAACGTGTACCCCATCGCGCCAAGCTCGCGCTGGAACTTGGCGATCGTCGCCTCGTCCAGGTGCGCGCGCCAGTTGAACGACGGCGAGCAGTTGTAGGCGAGCATCTGATCGGGGTAGCCGTCCTTGATCGCCTCCGCGAACTGGCGAGCGACCGCGAGGTCAGGAGTCGACGTTTCCATCCACAGCAGTTCCGAGTACGGCGCGTAGGCAAGGCCGCGCGCGATGCAGGACTCGATTCCGTTGCGGAGCCGGTAGAAGCCTTCGGCCGTGCGCTCGCCGGTGACGAACCGCTGGTCTCGCTCGTCAATGTCGCTCGTAATGAGGGTCGCCGCCTGCGCGTCGGTGCGAGCCACGATCAAGCTGGGCACACCGCAGACGTCGGCCGCCAGCCGCGCAGCGTTCAGCGTCTTGATGTGCTGGCCGGTGGGGATCAGCACCTTGCCGCCGAGGTGGCCGCACTTCTTCTCAGAGGCCAGCTGGTCTTCCCAGTGCACGCCGGCTGCGCCTGCCGCGATCATGGACTTCATGAGCTCAAACGCGTTCAGGACCCCGCCAAAGCCAGCTTCGGCGTCGGCGACGATCGGTGCCAGCCAATGCGGGGCACCCTCGTTCTGCGACTCCGCCCACGTGATCTGGTCTGCTCTGATCAGGGCGTTGTTGATCCGGCGCACCACCGCGGGCACCGAGTTGGCCGGGTACAGGCTCTGGTCCGGGTACGTCTGGCCGGCCAGGTTCGCGTCGGCCGCGACCTGCCAGCCGGACAGGTAGATCGCCTGCAGGCCTGCCTTCACCTGCTGAACGGCCTGGTTGCCGGTCAGCGCGCCGAGCGCGCTGACGTAGCCGCCGGAGTTCAGCAAGGACCACAGCCGCTCGGCCCCGAGCCGGGCAAGCGTGTGCTCTTCCTGCACCGACCCGCGCAGCCTGACTACGTCCGTGGCGCTGTAGGTGCGCTCGATGCCAGACCAGCGCGGATCTGTCGCCCACTGCTGGTGCAACGCGGCTGCCTGGTTATCGATCGTGGTTGCGCCGTTGCCCGGGCCCTGCTGCTTCGGCACCGGATGGCCGTTCGCGTGCGGCCTGTTGCCAGCAACGCCGCCTGATCCATTGGACATGCCCTCGAGGCGACCTTCGTTCACGTTAACCCTCCTGGTCCGTCGTCCCCGGGTGATGTCTGCAAGGTTGCCCAAGTTAACAGTTGGTTACCAGAGCCCAGCTTCATGAAGATTGCGGAGTCTTTGGTTATAGTGAAGAAGTGAAGATTTTCTCGGAAGAAGAAACGCGATCTTTGCCAGAATCCGGGCTCGATCTCGGCTTGTTCGGTCAGCGGCTTCGCCACATCAGGCGCGCGCGGGGGCTGACGCTGGCCGAACTCGGCGAGCGGGTCGGCCGGGCGCCGTCGGCGCTGTCGCTGCTGGAAAACGGACGCCGCGAACCCAAGCTGTCACTGATCGAGGCGCTCGCCTCGGCGTTGGCGGTGCCAGCAGACGAGCTGCTGCGCAAGCAGCCGCCGAATCGCCGCGCGCAGCTGGAGATCGCGTTGGCCGACGCCCAGCGCGATCCGGCCGTGTCGGCGCTCGGGCTGCCGCCGCTGCGGGTCGGCGCGAAGGTGCCGAACGACGTGCTGGAACACGTGCTGGGGCTGCACCGTGAATTGCGGCGACAGCGGGACAGGCACCCGGCGACGCCCGAGGAAGCCCGCGCTGCCAACGCGGACCTGCGAGCCATGATGCGTGACCGGGGTAACTATTTCGCCGAGATCGAGTTGGCCGCTGCCGAGGCGCTCGCTCCGGTCGGGTACAACGGCGGCGCGCTGTCAGAGGGGATGCTGCTGTCGGTGGTGAGCCACCATGGCTTCACCGTCCGTTACGTGCAGGACCTGCCGCGCTCCGCGCGCTCGGTGACCGACTTGCGCAACCGGCGGATCTACCTGAAGCAAGAGCCGCTCGGCATGCACACGCCGCGCGCGGTGCTGCTGCAAACGCTCGGCCACTTCGTGCTCGGGCACCGGGCGCCTGACGACTTCGGCGAATTCCTGCGGCAGCGGGTCGAGGCAAACTACTTCGCGGCCGCGGTGCTGGTGCCGGAGCAGGCGGCAGC
>WNFJ01193470.1_pt3 | contig 12925 bp, 12 predicted proteins | sample 5400461 | NCBI WGS metagenome assembly WNFJ01 (sample SAMN13153349, study PRJNA577476) | soil metagenome | isolation source: 115 cm saprolite on Douglas fir-dominated hillslope | place: USA:California | collected 2013-09-17 | reverse complement strand
GTTTCGATCGGCGTAGCAGCCGAGGGAGGAGCGTTCGACAGCAGCACAGGTTGCGGGCTGGCCGAAGTACCTTCTTGAATCGAAATGGCGGCGCCAGTGTGCATTCCGAGACCGGAGGCCATGGCGTCGGCATGAACCTTAGCCTGCGTCGTCGCTATCTTCAAAGCCTGCTGCCGGCTGGGCTGGTCGTCCAGCAACCCGAACTGCAACCCCTGCACGCGATTCGCGCCAGCCTGAATGCCTGTGTCGATAACCTTACCGATAATCGAAAGATCGGTCACCGTCACCTGGATTGTGTTGGACGCCGTATATCCGTTCAATACCGGCTGTCCATTAGGAGGATACGTATAGTTGGGATTGAGCGAGTAGCTGAGCGTCTGGATCTTGTCGCTGGGGATGGGTACCCCGGCTAACGCAGCCAGCACGGCTGTCACCTGGCTAGCGTTTTGACTCGCGGCGTCCTCTGCGGTGGCCGCCGTAGTCACCACCGAAAATTGGATGACCGCTTTGTCGGGTTTGACAGACACGGTGGCGCTGCCGAACGCTCGCACGAATGGAGGCGGACCCTGCGCCTGAGCGATCACGCTGAAAAGCGCCAGAATGGGTGGAACAAGAAGGATTCGCATGACACTCTTAGCGTAGCACCCACACGCGTGAGCGCTATCATCAAGACTGAACCGCCGCCGCATGAAGCCAAAGAGCCAATATCTGCTATCGCTGCCTGAACGTGTAGTGCGGTCCGCATCCGCTCTCGCCGCAGGGCTGGTGCGTCAGATTGGCGACGTCACTCTGCCGAAGAGGATCCGCAGCACCAGGCTCTACCAGACCATGGTCGAAAGCACTCTTCGATTTCTAATCGAGCAGGTCGGTCAGGTGGAGGGCAGCTATCCCGCCGAGGGTAAGCTGGCCGAGAATTTCCTGCTGAAGCGCACGCTCGGCGACGGCATTGACCTCGCCGGCGTGGTTGCCTTTCACGCGTCACCGGTCTGGGTGCTGGCCGCTCTGGCGGACATTTCCGGCGCGGGCCGGCAACTCATGGACGAGATCACCGCGAGTCTCAAAGACGAAGGCCTGCTCGATCCCAACACCAGTTTCGAAAGCGTTGACCATGTCCTCGACGGTCTGGAAAGGACCGCCGGCCAGCTCGCTTCGTCAATCAGGTTCCCGCCCCTCGACGTTCCCGGTCTGCGGAGAGAGTGGACCGACTTGAAGGAAGCGGTTCGCACGATTCCACCCAGGAGCCTGCCTTCGCCCGGCGTGGTGAGGGGCCAATGGGACGATCTTAAGTCTGAGGCGGCCAGCCAGCGCCGCACCGTATTCGAACTCTCATCGCTGGTAGCCATGTCGACTGTCCGCGCCGTGCCGGAGAACCTGATCTGGCTTTCGCGCTGCGCACGTACCGCGACGCGAGGCGCCCGGGTGCTTTTTGCGAGAGGACTGCTCGATCACTATCGGGACACCCTGAAAGAGATTCGTATAACCGGGTACCTGGCCTACTGGACGCGCGAGTTTCGTCCTTATTTGCGCGCCGCAGCGCGCCAATTTTCGACGTCGCACCTGTCGCTCACCGAACGGCTGTTACAGCGGCGGTCGCCGCGCAGTCTTCCGGCGCGAGACTGAGATCACTTCGAATTGGCAGATAAGTAGTCGTCCAGCAGGCCTTCCATCATGATCGTGACGAGGGTCCTCACCTTGTTCGCATAATCCGATTCCGCAACCCTGGCAAACCTCAATGCGCTCCACGTGGTGGCGCTACTAGCCTTAATTGCCGGATCTCTCGCAAGAGTAACCGCTTGTAATAACTCAAGGTGTACGATGAACTCGTGAAACCCATCGGCTTTAACTGCATTCACGGAAAGATAGAGGATCGGAACAAAGAGTCGGTTTAACTCGGTTTGGTCGCTGGATTCGACAACGTTGATCTTAATGCGCCTCAACGCTGATTCAATACGATTTCGCAATGCGTCTTCGGTGACACCGAAGTTCGTTGAATCTGTGGTTAGGTCTTCGACAACTACTTTAACCCTGTCGATTCCTCGGAGAGTGTTAACCCCGACGGAGCCCCCCGCGACACCAGAATTGAGGGCTATCAGGAAGAGCGAAACTGGCAGAGAGCCCGTCCACCTTCGGATGAGCGTCATGCCCAATCGTAACACTCGCTCCCGGCATCGTGAAACTGCAGTCTGCGTCGAGACTTGGCGCTGCGGGAAGGGTGCGTTAACGTGAAACGGAGATTGAGGAAGTTTCGATCTCTTTGGCGTAGTGGCCGAAGATGCGATCGAGCAGCCGGATCCGCCCTTTGAGGACTGTCTTTGTACAATGTCCTTCCGCTCTGGCCTTCCGCAAATGCGCGGTTAGCTGCTTTCGAAACTGCAAAGCATTTCGATTCATCGCATGATTCTGTTCTGTAAACGTCAACTCTTCAAAGTTCTTCGTTACAGTTTTGTGCCGCCTGGGATGCAACATAATGTGTCTTTTCCTGAATTGGGAGTATACGGACGCCGTCAAAGAAGTACTATCAAAATCAGTATAACAGATTTCTGGCGATACCGTTTGGTGCTGGTGCGCGCCAAAGCCCTAATTTGAGCCCTTTTAAGCCTTATTGTTCGGATGCGGCGCGAACGGGGAGGGCAGATCTTAGGTCTATTGGTTTCCAAACCATTTCATCTACTTTGATTTCATTATCCAAATTCCATTCCAGTTGTCGCCTGGGGGGGTCGCCTTGAGCTGCTCGCAGCGGTCGATGTAAATCTGCGGCAGCTTATCCAGCGGATTCAGAGCTATCGCGCCACGGAAGGTATCGATGGCCTTGTCCCATTCTCCTTTTCGATAGTATGCCAGGCCGCCTTTGAAATAGTTGACCACTTCGAGCAGGTTGGGGAACGTCTTTTCGTTATAGTAGTCGAGCACCTCATATACGGCCACGGGCTCCTGTTTGCCTTTGACTACTACATAGTCCACCTCGCGGACGCGATAGGTTCCGCGCAGTTTGAGAAGCGTGTGCTCGCTGATCAGGATGCGCGCGGAGTATTGCTTGCACGCGCTTTCGAGACGGGAGGCGAGGTTCACGCCATCGCCAATGATGGTGTAGTCCATTCGCTTGGGAGAACCGATGTTGCCGGATACCACGACGTCCGTGTTGAGACCGATTCCCATGTCGACCGGTTTCTTGCCGGCGGTGGCGCGACCCTCGTTCCAGCGCGCTAGCTCCGTGATCATGGCGATGGCGCTTCGCACGGCGCGATCTTCGTCATCGTCATGCGGGAGCGGCAGGCCGAAGACGGCCATGATAGCGTCGCCGATGAACTTGTCGAGCATGCCGCCCTGCTTCTGAATACACTCCACCATCACAGTGAAGTATTCGTTCAGGAGACCGACCGTGCCCTGCGCACCCAATTCTTCGGTTATCCCAGTGAAGTTGCGCACATCGGAGAACAGCACCGTGGCGGTGACGCTCTTGCCGCCGAGCGCCTCCTCTCCATCCGCTAACAGTTGGTCGGCGAGCGTGGCGTCCATGTAGCGGGACATGGTCGCCTTCATGCGCTTATTGGCGCTGATGTCTTCAATCATCAGTAGCGACCCAAGTTTCTTTTTCTGGCTGTTGTCTTCAACAGTCATCAGGGGAAGCACGGTGAGGTTGACCGAAACTTTATCCTGACCGATGTTGAGCTGAGCGTCCATGGAAATTTCAGATTTGAGAGTCTCCTCCACGGCTTTGATTTTCTCCACGATCCAGCCATTGGGACCCGTAAAGAACTCGGCGGCAGGCTTGTTGCGGATGCTCTCGAGCGTCACCCGCAGGATGCGCAGCCCAGCCAGATTGCAGGTGACAATGCGCCCATCCTCACTCAGAGTGACCACGCCGTTCGACATGCTTTGCAGCATGCTCTCGTTGTAGTTTTTCACGTTCTGGACGTCATCGAACAACTTGGCGTTTTCCAGACTGATCGCGAGTTGAGCCGTGAAAGCCTTGAGGCGAGCCTCGTCCTCATCGTTAAACGGGCCTCCACGCTTGTTGAGCACCTGGGTGACGCCGATAATTTTTCCCGCCTTGTTGGCGATCGGCACGCACAGGATGGAGCGAGTGAAATAGCCTGTCTTCTTGTCAAAGGCAGGGTTGAAGCGCAGATCGGCGTAAGCGTATGGGATGTTGACGGTCTGTCCGGAGGTGAAAACAGCTCCGGCGATTCCCACATGGTTAGGCAGGCGAATCTCGCCAACCGAGTCGCCCATGGCTACACGGGAGAACAGCTCTTTAGTTTTTTCGTCGTTCAGAAAGAGGGTCGCCCGGTCGGCGCGGAGCATTTTCGCCGCCTCCGTCACGATCTTGGAGAGCATCGCGCCAAGGTCAAAATCAGAGGTGATATCGGCCAGCAGATCCAGGAATTTCATTTCCTGATCGCGAGCTGTTTTCATGCTTTCCACGAATTGCGTGTTGCGCAGCGTAAGGGCTGTCTCACGAGCCATGGCCTCGAGGAGACGCAAATCCTCCGTGGTGAACATGCCGTGCTTTTTGTTCAGCACCTGGAGGACGCCGATAATGTCGCCTTTGACTGTGCGGATCGGCGCGCAAGCGATTTTTTGGGTGACGTAGCCGGTCTCTTCGTCGATGGCGCGGTCGAAGCGCGGATCGGCGTAGGCGTCCTCGACGATGACGCCTTGGCCGGTGGTGAAGACATGACCCGCGATCCCCTGGTTGTTCAGGATCCTGATCTCGCGAAAGCGGTTTCCTTGGGCGACGCGAGAGTACAACTCACCGGTCTGCGCGTCGTTCAGAAAAAGCGTACCTCGATCGCCGCCGGTTTCCTTGGCGCTGATTTCGACTACGGCGGTAAGCAGCTCGTCGAGAGAATCGATTCCGCCCACCTCTTTGGCGATGCGGAGCAACAACTCCATCTCTCGAAATTTCTTTCGCTCATCGAGAGAGGACCCGGGAGCCACGATTGTTTTCGCTACAGGCCGCCGCTTCGTGTTACTTGCCATTTCGCTTCTCCATCTGGTCGCGAAGCGCGGCTATGGTTTCGTGCAGTTGATTGTGTTCATCCCGAGCGGCTCGTTTCATTTCCTGGATTTCTTCTCTATGGCGGATCGTCGTGTTCTCCATCTCTTCCCTTAATCCTCGGACGGTCGCTTTGAGCTGGCTAATTTCGTCGCTGGCGTCTGCGATAGCCTGCTGGACGGCCCGCTGTTTCTCGAAGAGGGTCTGTTCCAACTCCTCGCGTGTGGCGCGGACTGTTGCTTTCAGTTGAGCGATTTCATCGCTCGCGTCGGCCATAGTTTGCTGGACGCTGGCCTGTTTGTCGGCATGCATTCGTTCGAGAGCCTCGCGCATGGCGACCACTTGTTGAATCGTGTGCTGTTTATCGGCTAGAGTTTGTTCGGCTTCCTCGCGAATGCTCGCGATTGACTGCCGTAGCTCCTCAATCTCGGCTTGTGCCAGCCGCAAGCCCTCGGATTCATGCATTGGTTCAGTTTACTCGATGGAGAAAGCGGCGAATCCCCTAACTGGCTATTTGGTGACAGCCGGTATGGTGGTGTAGGCGCCGGAGGTGGCGGCGCGAATCGCCAGAGCGCCGATCTGGCCGTTGGCCGGAGTCTGCAGCTCGATTGTGCCGCGACGCTGGCCCGCCGCGGCGTAACGATCGGCCACAACGAACGAGAGGTGCCCCGATCCGGCTAGCCGGATGGAATCGGTGGCGAGAAGGGCGCCAGTGTCATCCCGGAGGATCATCTGGATGTTAGCCGGCTGACTGGTGACATTCGCTACCGCCACTCCAGTGGCCAAGCCGCCGGTATTATCGAAGGACAGGGTATAGGATGTGGAATTTTGAGTCACTAGCGGTACGGCGGCCTCTTGTCCCGAAGGATTGTAGCGAAAGATGATGAAGCCGCTAGTAGTTCCGTCGGTGAATAATTGCGCCGAGCCGACGCTCAAGACGCTGTCGGGGCCCTGGCTTTCCATAACTAACTCTCCGCCGGCCTGAATCATCCTCGTGACTGAAGGTGAGGTTAGTGCGGCGATTCCTCCCTGCGGAAAGTTCAGCGGCAGAGCCAGCGGGTTGCCAGCCTCATCGAAGAAATTCAGCTGGGCCTGGGCTTGGGTGGCGCCGTTGTTGAGCAGAATGATGGTGGTCTTCCATCCGCCGCCTGACGCCAGATGAGCCATGAAGCCTGCATAGGCGAGCGTTCCGGCCACGTGGAACGCAGGCAGCCGAAGCGTGCCGCTGCCGGAAGCTGTCAGGTGCGTACTTAGCAGGCCCGTGGCTGTTGCTCCTCCAGTGATAGATGGGAAGAAGCCGCTGGCTCCGCTGAAGTTTCCCGCGCCACCGGTTATCGTGGCCGACCCGGCGGCATTCACAGTCTGACCCAAAGTTGGTATTAAATAGCCGGCGGGAATTGTGATCTGGCCGGTGAGCGAATCGCCGCTGGCAAACAGCATGGCGAAGTCGCCGGTGACGGTTCCCGTGGTCCCGATGCTGCCTAGGTTGGTAGTGCCGGAAGCGTAGAAGCCTGCGGATCCAAAGCTGCTGAGATTGGCAGTTCCACTAAATGTGAAGATATAGTTGGCCCCGGATGCGGTCGCCACTCCATCGCCCGCGAGTGACACCGTCACCGGGGTACCCTGCTGCGCACCAGCGAAAGAGGGCACGAGGAGGAGGACAGTTAACCAGACTTTAGTCATTCATTAGTCTTAGCACACCAGTGGCGGCGTAGCAGGAGGAAAGGCAAGAGGCAGGCGAAAAACAAAACGCCTGCCCCACCTTCGATGAATCAACGGCTACTCAAGCTGCGCGATGCCGCCGCCAAGTACTCCGGGATCGCCGAATACAAAATCAAGCTCCTGGCGCGAACCGGCGCCCACCGAGCATTGGGCCCCCCGGTTTACCAGAACGAAGCTGATATTCCGTGTGACGCCTGCCGAATCGACTAAGTGGCCTGTGCCAGTGCAGTCCGCATTGACGGAATAGGTACCGGTGACGTTTAGCGGCTGTGACAGGCCCGACGAATCGGTAGTTAGCATGCCCGAGCCATTGGCGCCAAACCGTCCTAGCACGTTGAATGGGGTTCCTAAGGCGCCGGTCGTGCCGCTCGTAAAAGCGCCGGGGGTTGTTTGCGTCGTGCCCGTTGTTGAAACAGACATACCATTGCCGGCGCTCGCCGTATAGAATCCGCTTCCGAACACGGTGAAGTTTCCAGTTAGGGAACCGTTGCTACAGTTACCTGCCTGGGCACTCCGGCGGAGGGTAACGATAGCGCCGTTGGGTCCCACCAAGTCGATTTCCGTTCCGTTCAGAGCGACAAATCCCTGAAGCGTCACCGAGGGTCCCGCCGCCACGCTGGTGCTCACCGTTGTGCCGCCCGTGGTCGTCACGAACGGGTCCGTCAGTGTCATGGTGATGCTACAACTGGTCGCGACAGTATAGGACCCGGAGAGAATGTTGGTCATCAATCCTGCCGTCGGGCTCGCGTATAGGTTTCCCATCCCATCCGCAAAGACTCTGCCGACCAGGGAGAACACATTCGGATTTTGTAAGCCGGTCAATAGATTGCCGATACCGGTATTACTTCCGACCAAGGGCGCCGTGGTTCCACTGGTCCCGGGCGGCGTCACTGGAACGGGAATCATCGGGCCCAGGCCGCTGGGAGCATTGGATCCGGCCGCCGTCGCGCCGAGTAAAAAGAAGCCGGATCTGGAGGCGAGAACTCCGAAAGACCCAAGCACATCGCCATTACCGGAACACTGCCGACCCTGCGCTTCCAGGCTGGGCGCTAAAAGCCCTGTGGCAAGAGTGGCCACACTTGCGAAAACAATCCCGTGTCTCATTGATGGTTTCTCTCCTTAAGTTTTACCGCCCCGCAATAATGAGGCGCGATTGATCGTTAGGGCAATCTTGCTGCCATTCTATTTATGCCGTTGCAGTTAAGAGAATTTTAATCTTAGGCGGAGCGCGCCATCGGTTTCCACGCAAATCATTCTCGGCAAAAACTTTTGGTGTGACTTTTATACTCGAAACGGGCTCGGCGCTATGGCAATAAAAATGCAACTTCACCTGCGGTTGTCTCATCTGCATTACTGGCGGAGGTACTTACAATGCTGAATTCGGTTTTTGACAGTTTATTTGGATGTTCCCATCGAAGGACGACTTTTCCAATCACGCCGAAGCGCCCACCATCGCGCCCAGGGGCGTACGTAAGCTGCCTCGATTGCGGGAAAGAATTCGCATATAACTGGAATGAAATGCGGATGGAGAACAAACCAGTCGGTTTAGCGGCATATGCGCCTCCCTCTACTCAGGTGACCCGGCCAGTGGAAGCGCTATCTCGTCTGTTGCGGCTCGGAAGCTGATTCACTCAGTAAATCGGCCACTTTGTCGTGCATGGTCTGCGCGAGGTTGGCTCGATCTTTGGCAGTTAGGCCAGCGGTAGGAATCGGATCCCCGATTCTCAAATGCACGACGCCCCGCATTATCTGCATGGAACCCATGGGAAGAACCTCACGTGTACCGGTCATGGCGACCGGTACGGCGGGAACGCCGGACTTAATGGCGATATAAGCAGAGCCTTCGATGAATTCCTGCAGCAGCCCGTCCTTGCTTCGGCCGCCTTCCGGAAACAAAAGCATAGACATACCTTGTTCCCTAAGGGTGCGGACCGCATCGCTCATGCTTTTAAGAGAAGCGCGCGGATTGTCTTTGACGACAGGCAGATGTCCCGATCTGCGTAGGTGGGTTCCTAAAAACGGGATATGGAACAGGCCCTTCTTGGCGAAAAAGCGAAACTGCAACGGAAGATAAGCCAGAAGCACGGGGATATCCATGAAGCTGCGATGGTTGGCGATAAAGACGTAGGTTCCCCGCGGATCGATCTTCTCCAAACCTTCGACCTGCATCTTGACGCCGCTTACTTTGAGCAGCATGCGCGACCAGATGCGCGATATTTGATGCTGAATTCGTCCATCGGAATCGAATAAGGACGTCAGCAGCGATATCGAACCCATGACGATTGTCGCGAAAATGATGATGGGGTCCGTGATCAGCAGGGATCGGATATAAGAGAGCGACATGACGCGATCGCAAGATTATATCAAGGCCCTTGCCTCAGCCACTACAAACAATGAACCGGTTACAAATGTCACGTGGGCGCCGGCCGCCAGCCGGAGCGCTTCGCTGACTGTTGGAGCGATCAATACAGTCGACGAGCCGCTCAATTCCCGAATCGTTTCCGGTCGGGTGGCGCGCTCCTGCGCCGGCGCGGTGGCGATAACGATGTCGGCGGCGGGAAACAGGATTCCGGTCATTTCGACGACAGCCTTGTCCCGCATTGCTCCGTAGATCAAAGTGACTCTCCGGTCGGCATAGAACTGCTCGATGTAGCGGACCAGCGCTCTCGCGCCGGATGGGTTATGCGCGCCATCCAGAATGATTTCCGGACTGAGGGAAACCAGCTCGAGCCGTCCGGGCCACCGGGTAGCGGCGATTCCTCGCTCGATTGTCTGCCCGGCGACACCGAGCTCCAGCAGAGCGACGGCAGCTGTCACGGCGTTCTCCACCTGATGCTCGCCGGCAAGGGGACAATGCAAGCGCAGCGATTCCTCGCCTTTCTTTCGCATAGTAAAGGTGCTGCCGCGGGGATCGAGGAGACAATCCTTCGCGGACCAGTCCGCGGCAGAAACGATTGGGCTGCCGGTGACCTCGGCGCGCGCGAGTATTGTCGCGGTAGCCTCGGGCCTTTGCGGGGCCAGGACTGCGGGCACTCCAGGCTTCAGAATTCCGGCCTTCTCGGCGGCGATGGCCTCGATGCTGCGGCCGAGGAAGGCTTCGTGATCGAAGTCCACGCGGGTGATTACTGCGAGTGCGGGGGTCACTACGTTGGTCGCGTCCAGGCGTCCGCCGAGCCCTACCTCGAGAGCCGCTATTTCAACGCCTGACAACCGAAACAGCAGGAAGGCCATCGCCGTGACCGTTTCGAAATAGGTGGGATGATGCTCGATTGCGCCGCGGCGCAGCAGGTCTTCGGCGGCCTCATGAACCACTTCGAAGGCGCCGGCGAACTGCTCTGAGCTGACTGGAGCGCCATCGATCTGAATCCGCTCCGTGGGTTCGGCAAGATGCGGCGAGGTGTAGAGTCCCGTACGCTTTCCGGCTGCACGGAGGCCGGATTCGATCATGGCGCACGTGGAGCCCTTCCCATTGGTGCCGGCGACATGCGCGAAGCGGCAAGCGCGTTCCGGATTGCCGAGGGCATCAAGCAGAGTCGAGATGGTCTGCAATCCAAACTTCGCGCTTTTGAGTTCGTTCCCGAGGGAGTATAGATACCGGACAGCATCCGGATAGTTCATGGCGTAACCGGACCGCAGAAGAACTCCAGAGCTTTCGCGATATAGCTCTTCATCTGCGGGCGCGCGACCACGGCGTCGAGCATGCCGTGCTTGATCAGGAACTCGCTGCGCTGAAATCCTTCGGGCAGCTTCTGGCGGATCGTCTGCTCGATGACGCGCGGCCCCGCGAAACCGATCAAGGCGCCAGGCTCGGCAATGTTGAGATCGCCCAGCATGGCGAAGCTGGCGGTGACGCCGCCGGTGGTGGGATCTGTGAGCACGCTGATGTAGGGCACGCGGGCCTCATCAAGGCGCATGAGCGCGCCCGAAATCTTGGCCATCTGCATCAGGCTGATGGCGCCCTCCTGCATGCGTGCGCCACCCGAGGCTGAGATGATGACGATGGGGACACGCTCTGCAATAGAGCGCTCGATTGCGCGAGTGATTTTCTCTCCCACTACGCATCCCATGCTGCCGCCGATGAACTTGATCTCCATGGCGCAGATGTGAACCAGCCGGCCCTCGATGGCGCCGCGGGCTGAAATTAGCGCGTCGGCCAGGGAAGTGGCTTCGCGCATGGAGGCGAGGCGCTCCTGATACGGTTTCGAATCGACGAAGCTGAGCGGATCGGAGGAGGTGAGCTCGGTATCGAACAGCTCATAATCGCCATCGAACAGATACTTGAGCCGCTCCACGGCGTCGATGCGCCAATGCGCGCCGCACTTGGGGCACACATTCTGGTTGCCTTCGATGTCCTTCTTCCAGATGATCTGCTTACAGGCGTCGCACTTCAGCCAGAGGCCCTCGGTGCGCATGTGGCGCTCGCCCCCGTCGGATGCCGCTATTGTTTTTTCGCGCTTAAACCAGGCCATGGGAGGAAAAAGGGAAGTCCTCGGTTTTCATTCTCCCCTACCTTAGCGCGGGTACGGATGGCCCCGCAAGGTCGTGAAGGCGCGATAGATTTGCTCGGTCAACATCACGCGAGCCAGTTCGTGCGGATAGGTCATGGGTGAGAGCGATAGGAGAAGATCTGCCCGCTTGCTCCATCCTTCGGGCAGTCCATCTGCGCCGCCGACGATGAACACTACGTCGCGGGCTTCGCGCTCGATCCGCTCCACTAGGGCGACGAGAGCTGCCGAGTCGAGGCGCTTTCCGGCCGGATCGAGACAGACCAGATACGCGGAGGGGTGCTTCAGCCATGGATCGGTACGGCCTGCGCGAATCTCGAGCATCTGCATCTTGGCGTAATGCGAAATGCGGCGCACATAATCTTCCGCCATGGTGTTGGCGGATGGGTCTCTGGGCTTGCCAAAGTAGTAAAGATGGATCTTCACTCAGCAGGAATTGGAACATTTTTGGCGCTGCGCCATAAGCGTTCCAAATCGTAATACGAGCGAGCCTTCTCGGAGAACACGTGCACCAGAAAATCTCCGTAGTCGGCCAGTATCCATTCGGCCTGGGTGTAGCCTTCGAGACTGTGCGGCAACTCCCCGTACGACTTCAAGGTGAGGCCGATCTCATCGGCAATGGCTTGGATCTGTTTCGGATTGGACCCGGTACAAATGATGAAGTAGTCGGTGAAGGAAGTAATCCCGGTCAAATCCAGGACGTGAATGTCGGTGGCTTTTTTCGACTCGGCCGCGCGGACCGCAACCAGCCACGGCGTTCCCGTTAGTTTCGCATCAGGCGATTTTAAAGCGTTCAGGCAGTAAATCCTCTAATACCTATCGTACTACAATGGAAGTATGGGTACCAGGCTTGGCCTGATATTTTTCGTGGCGACAATGTTGGTTGCGGCCCAGACTCCCGGGGAACGGGAACTGAGCCGCGCGAAGTCGCACATGGAAGAACTTCGCGGCCAGGTGGAAGCGGGGGTCGTTCCCCGCGCCCGGCTCGACGAGGCCCAGGAAGCGCTGGATGACGCGAGCGACGCGGAGTTATTGAGCCGCACGCTGTACGGGAGAGATCTGACCGAGGAGCAATCGGCGGAGATGGAGGCGGCCGCTCTGCGCCGGCTTGATCGGCGGAAAGCAACCGTGGAAAAGCTGCAGCACCTGCTGGACGCCGGGGCCATCGCGCGCAATAGTCTGGATAAGCCTATGGAGGATGTGACCTGGGCGCGCAAGGAGTACGATCTGGTGCTGGAGCGCGCGCAACTGGTGCGTGAACTGGCCGAGCAGGCGCGCGTCGAAAAGCAGGCGCTTGAAGCTCAGGAGAGCTCAAAGCCGGCTGTCGGAGGGCCGGTGATGGAGCACTTCGTCGGGGATGGCGTCTTTACCCAGGAAGATTTCAAGCGCGTTCTGCTTGCCTTCGAAAAGCAATTCAAGAAGCCGCTGCCGGTTAGTGCGCTAGGAGATACGGCCTTGCATCGCGCGCTCGGGTTCGATCATCGCGACCGCGTGGATGTCGCGCTGTACCCGGATAGCGTCGAAGGGGAGTGGCTGCGGGAATATCTGGAGTCGAATGAGATTCCTTATTACGCGTTCCGTAATTTTGTGCCGGGCAAGGCAACAGCGGCGCATATCCATATCGGGCCGCCCAGCAATCGCATTCTAAAATCCGACTGACAAGACCTGCCGCATTGACTGTCGACCGGCAAATAGGGTA
>WNFJ01140156.1_pt1 | contig 12925 bp, 25 predicted proteins | sample 5400461 | NCBI WGS metagenome assembly WNFJ01 (sample SAMN13153349, study PRJNA577476) | soil metagenome | isolation source: 115 cm saprolite on Douglas fir-dominated hillslope | place: USA:California | collected 2013-09-17 | reverse complement strand
TCGTGATGAGCAGGTGATAGAGCTGGCTCGCCGTCAATGCGACGCCGTACCCTTCGTAGAGCATGCTTTCGTAGCCAGGGAACTCGATGGCTTTGAACGATGCGTTCAAATAAGCCACCATTTCTTCGGACGTAAACCCTGGCTTCGGGACCTCCGCGTCAACCGCAAGCGGAGTCCCCGCCGGCAGCGACAACCGGGCCGCGTGACCGGCGATTCGGGAGCCGTCCGTTGTCCCGAGCATCGCAGTCGGAGACCACTTGAGCGGATAATGCGCATGGCTCACGAACCCAACCATTAGTTGGCGCGCAAGAATTCGATCGAGTTCTTCCGGCGTCACATCGGAGATGTACCGGATGACGAAATCAGCGCCGTCGTCTTCGACGAAGTCGAGAAGCTCGTCGGTAAGAGGAACGTTCATGTCGAGACCGCGAGATCCGTCGGGTACGTCAATCAGTTTCATGAGATTCCTCCTCCAGCGGCACCCCCACCAATACACCCCACTGATCGAGAAGATGGTTTGTCACCATCGTGTCGCCGTTGAAATGTTCGAGCACCCTGTCCGGATCCACCATTACATAGATCGGATCTCCGTGCTTGCCAGCGCAATCCCGGCAGTGACCGTCCCTCGATCTCCACCACGCGGAGACATGCCCGCAGTCCTGACAGAAAAGCGTTCCGCAGTTGCCGCACCTTCGCGGGTTGTCGACCAGGTGGTCGTGATCGCAGGGCGGGTAAACGGGCTGGATCATGCTTTAGAACGCCAACACTGCGCCAACAGCCACAGTTGATAGACCGTGAACACAGTCGACAGTGTTCCTATTACCCAGATCACGCGCTAGGCCCTCGTCTCGGCACCCCATTCACCGGAGGCCCGCTAGCGACAATCCCTTGCCCCAACCGAGCCACGTCCGCCACAGCGCCGCCCTTCTCGGCCATCTGAGCCAGTAGCTTTCCAAAGCTTGTCTGGTCCACCAACTGCGAAAGCCTCTGCAGCGCCCCCATCCCGAGATCTGTTGACACCTCGAGATTGGACGCAATGAACGCTTTCGCGAAGTTCAAAAAACCCGCCTCCGTACCACCAGGCCAGAAGATCTCCTTGCCCTTGAAATTTGCCATCGGAATTTTTGTGACCGTAAACGGTGGCTTCTCGTCGGCCGCAGGCTCGGGATCGTCTCCGGGCTCGGTATCGATCCCGAACACCTTCGCGACGTCGCCGCGAAGCTTGTCGATTTCCTTGAAATTGTTGAGAAGGGCCTTGATTCCGTCCACCGGGGTCGCCGCCGTTGTGGCTACCTGCTGAGAGCTTGGAGTGGGCGTCTGCGGCAGTGTGTCACGTGAAACGTAGCCTAACCGCTCAGCTCTCCTACGGAACTTCACTTCCTCGATCATCTCCTCCTCTTCGGGAGTAAGCCTTGGCTTCGGTGGTTCAGCCGGCGCCGGAGGCGGTAAGGAGGGAGCCTGCTGCACGACGATGGGCGGCGGTGGCGGCTGTCCCGTCGCAATGGCTGCCTGACGGGCCTGTTCGTTCATCTTGGAGACCATCCCCATCACCTGCTGGACCATTGCCAGCATCTCTTGTGGGGATTGGCCCATGGGGCCTGGAGCCACAGTTGGGGCGGCTGCTGAGTATGGCATCGGAGGAGGCTGGTAATGAGGCTGATAGCCAGTCTGGACCCGACTCTCCGGACCCATCTGCGCGTATCGCATCGCTCGAGCGCGCTGCGCTGAAATCTCGGTCGGATCGTCGAGCTTCACCTCGATGTTGCGGATCGTGTCTCCTCGCACCTTGTAGTAGACTCTCAACTTGTAAAGAGCTGGCCCCTGATTGCGCCGGCCCATGTGGAATATTTCCGTCACGTAATTTACCAAAGCATCTCCAGGAGATACGTCGGTATCGCCAGCGACAGCAGCCCCGTCGAACGTGCCGATCGGAATGGCATCGGTCGGGAACGGACCCATTCCGATTCTAGTGACAGCGAACATCACTGCCCCAGGAGTAATACCCTTCGGCTTCAAGATCGCTTCGATGATGTGCGGCCAGACGACGAGAGCCTCCTTCGACTGCTCTCCTTCGGGAGGCGGAGCAGGAGCCGCTTGAGCAGCGGGAGTCTCCGGTGGCTTTGGGGCGTTTTTAGATCCCTTCGGACGGCCCTTGCGACCAGGCTCTTCCGGTTCGTCCTCGGTCTGCCGACCTTGGATCTCGTCAACTGCGGCGTCGATTGCGTCGTGATCGATCATGACGGATCGGATCCTAGCACCGCCGCCCCATTCCTCAGCTGCGCTGAAGTCTTCGCCTTCGCGTCGGAAACAACTTCCCAGGAAACGATATCCCAGGTTCCGAATGGACCGCCCTTCTCCGGACGAAAGTCGCCGATCCCGATCTGCTGTCCACCTTCTGCGAAAAGTTGTCGGACAGTCGCTTCCGCCATGATTTGCTCGTTGATTCGAACGCGGACCGGCACAGTCCATTCGTTTGCGCGAGCCCGGTGCCGCATAACGCGGCCTTTTGTAGCCGGAATCGTCACCGGCCGCGAATCGACTTCGAAGTCAACAACCGGTGTTTTCCGGTCGCGTAGAAAGAGACCGCACAAATCGTCCAGCACCAGAACAGCCGCAGGGACGATGTATTTCAGACTCTTGCGAGATCCTTTTGCCTTGTGAGAACCACCGGCTTCCCGAACGAGTCGCGAGAACGCTGCACCAGGTACAGCCAGCTGCTGCGATCCAAGCAAACGATAAACAGCCTTCCCTGCAACAGTTCTCGGATCCTCTACTTCTCCAATCGTATTTGTTCTCGTCTTTTTACCGCCGCCAAGAGCCTCTTCTGTAGCTCTATTCATGAGTAAAGAAGACACTCCTTCACACCAGATTAATATCTGAATCATTATCGACCTCCCAAAAAAAACCTTGCCTTGGCACGCAGCGCCATGCGGCGCCGAGGCATGCAGGGCCATGCCGCGCCGAGATTTCTAAGTTATTACTGGCTGCAAAACTTGGACGGGAGTTCGAAGCGAAGATTCAAATATTTTTTGCATCCAGCCGCGAAGTTGAGAGGCTTGATCTTTCGCATCTGGGTTACTAACTTGAAATTGTTCAGAAAACGTGATTGTCGGAACGCTTGTGTAGCCGCTTCCAGGAGCGGTCAAAGTTAATTCGTCGACAGTCAAAGACATAACACCGGAAGCCCCAAATCCACCGCCTGAATCCACGAAAACGAGATCCGGGTACGTCATCACTCCCGATCCGGTCTTCGTAACCAGTACAGCCGTGATCTTCCCAGCAGCGATTGTAGGAATCGGATTAATCGCCGGAGCCGTACCATCACTATTGAGCTGAACGTTTGCGAGTGAAACGCGAGTCGCAGCCGTATAACCGCTACCTTGATTGGATATCAGACTCTCCGCAAGCCCCATGTCACCGATCGCTGTCATCCCACTGCCTTTCCCGCCACCAGAAGTGCCAACGATCGGAGGAGAACTGTAATCGCCGTTCGTGTCGCCGTTGGTCAGCGTCAGCGACAAGACTCCGTTCCCTTGACCACCCACCGTAGCCGTTGCTGTGGCAGGAGAGACCAACCCAGGATTACCGGCGATCGACATGGCGAGAACGATTGTTCGCGTTGCCGTTTGACCAGCGGTCACTGTTTGGTCGCCGCCTGCGCCAGCCAAAGCCGCCGCCTGCGTCGGCATGAGAGAGAAGAGGCGGCACATCGCCAAGTCGATTGGGACCGCAGCGAGAGCTGCCGCAAGCGTCGCGATGGTCTGATTTCCGACCGCGGTCACCGAGAACCCGAACTGGATGTTTTTGTTCGCCATGGCTGAGCCAGTTTACACCGTCTGGGCTCTCTTCGCTTTCGAACGTCCACCGCGATTCACGGCTCCCAACTCTCACGCGTTCCCCACATTCGAGGCCCCAGGCTCCGGCTCGTCTTCGTCGTCATCCTCGGTCAGAAGCCCGATCCATTCCTCGGCGAGCTCCGCCACAAACGTTTTTCGGTTCATTGTCTCGACCATCGCCGTGGCCCCAACACGAGATGCCGTGTACCGGAACCATTTTCGCTCGATCGGAGACGAGTCTGTCGAGACGTAGATTCGAATATCTCCGGGCATATCGCCATCGAACATCGAGACAACGAGACGCCCGTCGTCGGCTCCCGGGACAGGCTTGCCGACCTCCCAGCGTGGGTCAAAGTCCAGGCGCCCAACGATTGGCAGGTCAGCGAGGAGTTCGCGGACCCCGTCGATCGTCTCGCCGTCGAGTGACTCGGCGATGAGTTTGCGGATTTCGAGATCGTAATCGAATTGGGGGACTGGTTGAGTCATGATCGACCTTTCACGAAGAAGTAAACAATGTGAGCTCGGATAGCCAGAAGCCTGCAACGAATGCAGGTCCTGGAATCAATCAACGCTTGAGTGTATCGCGGTTCCTCGGCGAACTCGCCAGGACGAAACTCATCGGCAGCTAGGAACCTGTCATGCCCATCCACTAGAATGAGTGTATGTTCGCGACACTTCGGAGGCGTCATGCGTGTTTCAGTTTCTTGTCTTCGAACGTGTAGTACTGCCCAGATCCGACCACTAGATGATCGCAAAAAATGATGTTTGGACAAGCAACCATCGCCGCTGACCGGATCGTCGCGGTGAGTTCTCCATCTTTCTTCGAAGGCGTAGCAGCTCCGCTCGGATGATTGTGCGCGACGATAAATCCATGCACGCCGTTCGCAATCACGACACGAAGAATGTCCTCAACATTCACTGCGACTCTGTCGCGCTGCCCTCGCGCCACCTCGTCGTACAACCGCACGTTCATATGCAAGTCGAGCCCGATCACCACGAAAATTTCCTGGTCCTGTTTCTCGAGCTCGGACCGCAAAAATTCGTACATCTTGCGGTCGGTATCGAGCGGACCGATTTGCTTGGCGCGAGCTTGGCAGGCGGCGAATGCGACGGGGTCTTTGACTACGTGGGTGAATGGGGCGCAGGCGGGGATCTTGTCGAGGGAGGCTTCGTTGGCTTCGGAAACAGATCTAGGCTCCGGACCCCCACCCATAACGTATCGAGTATTGCCTTCTGTCCAAGTTCCGACACGATCCCCACGCACCAATTTTCCCCATCCTCTTCGCCACCAAATCGGAAGAACCGTGCCTCCTACAACAACCAATTTCTCACGCGTAGTCGCGGTCGCACGAATCGTTACGTCACTGGAACCAACATGAAAATCAACCGCTGCGAATTCATGTCGTGACTCTTCAGCTACTGGATTCCCAGATGGACATTCCGCCGCGGTTTCCGCCGGACACGCCGCCCCACTCTCCTCCCCAGCCACACAAGGCGCAGTCGATTTACCTCCCGAAGAACAGTGGTGGTGCCAGATGACTGCCGCTGCCGTCTTCGGATCGATACCGCCACGCCGGGCCCCATCGACGTAGGTCAGACTGGACGAGACCAGATCTTCCGCGTTGGGAGCCCCCATGAGGGTCAAGTGGACGAGGAGCCGATCTTCCCAACTCGACTTCCTCTTGGTTCGAGGATTCTCGTACGCGACGGTAGCAATCTTCTTACCCATGATCTGAGATTCTAGCTCAGTAACGCCGATCCGTGTTGTAGAGGGCGTCCTCAGCCAGCGTCATCTGCGCTTCCGAGAGGAGCCTAAGCGATCCCGCCATGTCCTCGAACGCCGCCGCCAGACGCTCCAGCGGCGTTTTGGAAGGGTCCGGATCGAACCCGGGGCGGTACCTCCACGAGCCTATGGGAGGCTTGGCGGAGAAGCCTGGCGGGGCCTCCGCCTCGGCTGGAGCGGGCTCGGTTGGGGTTACCGATGGGTCGGTGGGTGTGACTGGAGGATCGGTCACCGGAGGGTCGGCCCCCTCTGCGGCGGCCAAAACGTTTGCGACGGTTTGTTCTTGGTCCATGAAGTTCTCCTACTTGTCGCTGCAAACGTAAGTCTTGCACGGCGGCTTGTTGGCGTTGGCGCTGTCCTGCGAACGCTCGCAGGCGTACCCGGCTACGCTGATGATGGCTACCGCACCGATAACCGTGCGACCAATGGCCTTGATTATGGCCATCGTGTGCGCTTGATTGACTGCCAATTCGACATCGCTATCCATGTAGACCCTCCAGATCATGATCGGCGCCCCGCCGGACAGATGGTGAATGTAGCTCGCCCTTCAATCGTGTCGCCGGCCCGCCCTGCCTTCGCGATCTGACCGCAATTTTCGCACTGACCTACGGTCCCCCACGGTTGCTCTCGAAGTTGATCTGGTCCCATCCGATGACCAAGTACTGTCGACACAAACATCACGCCGCGTCTGCGTGCGTTGTAGTCGGCTCCGTGCAACTCACGCAACATCAGTTGCACGGTCGATAGCAGATTTGACTCTTTCTGATCTGAGGTCAAAACGGAATATCGTCCTTCGCATCCGCCACTTTCTTACCAGTAAGCAAAGCCACTCGCTTCTCGAACTCACCTGGCGTGATCGGCTTCTCAAGCGTGACCTTGCCAGGACCCGTCAAGATTTCGACCCGCATCTGGGTCTTGCCTTGGTACTCACGTTCCGTGATCTCGATTTCGACCTCGTTCTTATCGATCCCTTTGAGGTCAGATAGTTTGTCACCGGTCCACCCGAGCACTCGGAGACGCTCCACGGAGTACGGATAAGCCGCCGCCGAGAAATACAAGAAACACGTCACCGATTTGCCGAGCTGCGGGACCTGCAGATCGATCGCGATCTGCGGCGTGTTGTTGTCACCCGCCGTTCCGTACTGTTGAGTGCCTGCGATTGCTTTTGCTTTGTATCTGGCCATGAAGTTCTCCTTTACTGAATCGTTGTTGGTCTCTCCGCCACCTTATTGAGACGTCTGCGGCACCGCAGGCGCATCCTTCTCCGCCCGCTCCTTAACAATCGCCGCCACCCGATTGCGGACATCCAAGAGCCCCTGAGGCTTGTCACGCAGGAACCCCCTTACCTGGGCGGTCAACTTCTCGTCGGCGAGTTCCAAGAGCATCTCCTCGATCTCCGCCCCCACCGCCGAGACCCGCGTCTCCTCCTCCGAGAGCGCCTTCTCGAAATCGCCCCAGCTCATGAGGATATCCTCAGGGAAGAGGATCCCCCTCGCCTTCGCGTCGTACGCCGGGGTCCACCGGCTATAGAGCCGCTTCACTCCCCCCGATACAGCCTGGCGCTTCTTGCTTTTCGGGTTAGCCGACGTCGCCACCATCTCGACGTCCTCGCGTGCGAAGAGCAAAAAGTCGGACCACTGCGAAATCAACCCTCCGACCTCCGGCTGCATTGAGAGCGTGTAGCGCTCGTAGGATGGACCATTTGGATCGTTGAACCTCGACACCGTCGAGTGCCCGACCCAAAGAACGGTTTTTCCTGAGCGCCAGATCCTCTCGAGCTGCGCGACGATCTCCCGCCATGCCTGAAGCGCCAACCCATTGCCCTGCTTGAACCCGCCCTTATACGACTCGATCGCTTCGGTCCCGAAGAGTGACTTATGTGAAAGAGCCTCGAGAGCGGTGACCGAGTCGAGAGCGACCGTATCACATCGGAGAGCCCCAACCTCGACTGCCGTCAGGAAGTCCTTCGCTTCTTCCCACGTTTCTGGGACGAAACGTTGGCCGGCATCGTACTTGTGACTGCCTCGGTCAGCGTCGAGGATTGCGACGTTTTTGGCGCCGAGACACCATGGGGTCTTCCCAACTCCTTGAAGGCCGTAGATTCCCGCCTTGGGCGGTCTGGATTCTCGGCCTTTGGTGATGCGTTTCAAGTCTAGAGGCATTTTATCGACCTTTCGTATAGAAGAAAACAAACAGGGCACACGCGAGAGCAAAGCAGGACAAGCAAAAGGAAAAGATAACGAACCAACTGATAAGCATCTCTCTTCGTCTCTCCGAGTAGATAGACGGATTGGTTTCATCAATCTTTCTACGCATCCGTTCCGACGACGTCACGTGCCCGTCTCCCGCTTCTCCCCAACAAACCTAGCGAGAGTCTCCTCCCCAAGTACCCACCGAAGAGTCCACACACAAATCTGCCTGTCCTGCTCGCGAACATCGTCCGAGTTCTCGATCATCGTGAGGCATTCCTCGATCTCCTTCTTGCCTCGGAGAGATGGAACTCCTTCGACGATCTCCCGAGTCTTCTTGCGGCGGACCTTCCCCGGCTTCTCGCTCACGCTCTCGATCTGCGCAAGCTTCACCTTCTGCTCCTCTGGCTCGAGCTTCGAAAGTTTGTACGCTGCTGACGCTTTCACTTTGCCGGACGAAACGGCCTTCTGGAGCTGCCTAGAGCCTTCGAGCAGCGAGAGCTGATTTTTGATCGAGCTCGTTGATACGCCCCAGAGGATCGCCGCGTCGTCAAGCGACCGCCCGGTGTCGAGGTAGCGCTGCATCTTCCTGGCTTTGATGATCGGATCGTCCTCGCGGCGCTGCTCGTTCTCGGAGACCATGACCGCCATGAGCTCCGAAACGCCGAGACCCCGCTTGGGAATGACCGGGACACGGAGAAGCTCGAGTCCTTGCTTCTTGCGCTGCTCGTTGGCTCGGATGGCCGCCTTCACCCGCTGCCTGCCGGCGACGACCTCCACCTCGCCTGTTTCGACGTTCTTTTGAACGATGACGGGCTCGATGATTCCGAGAAAATTCACGTTCGCGATCATCTCGTCGGAGGGCTCGAGCGAGGCTCGTTCGTCGAAAAGAGAGTTGAGAGGATCCGTCACGATCTTGAGTTTTTCTGGATCGAACCAAAGCGCGGAGAGGGAGCCGGTGCTGCCGGCTAGTTTCTTGGATTTTTCTGGAGAGTTCTTCTTGGACTTGGAAGCTTTCATGATCGACCTTTCCGAGAGCGACGTTCCCGCTGCCGCTCTACTTCCTTCTCAGTGAGACAACCGCGACACCAAGACAGACCAACTGCGCGCACACCCGTTTTGCATTTGCTGCACGGGCGCTCCGGTTTCAGAGTCGGACCGGTTGGGAGGCGGTTGATCACTTAGACCTCGCACGAATTAGCTCGCGAAGCTTGTTACGTGACGCCTGATCGGGAAGACCTGCGGCGGTTAGAGCGGCATCGAGAAGGCAGCCATACTCATGTTTCCTTCCCTCCGAAGCACACATTGTGCATGCAGCCGAACCATGCCAGTCGCCTCGAAACTCAGCAATCACCAACACCCGCACCATCGCCGGAGCCTCCGCACCAAGTTCGCACCGCCGACGCGTCCATTCAAAATCAGAACCACAACGCGGAGCAGCAAGTTTCTCCGGATCCCACTCCTCCAAGAAAATCTCCAGCCCGTTGACAGCGTCTGGCTTTTCGGTCACGCCGCCACCTCCACAAGTCCGTCCGTCTTCCCACCGAGACAGAAACTCCTCGACGCCGCACCAGTGTCAGGATTCACAAGCGGCATCTTCCATTCCTTCTCAACCCACAAGAATTTGACCCCAGCCCCGGCCCAACGAGCGTGATAGCCAGTGACCATCGCCCGCTCTTTTGCCTTTGTTGCGAAACCCGATCACGACCGTTGCCCCCACGGCCCCATAACGAAAACGTTCGGCGTCGGAACGACCCCGTCACGTCGCGCTCGAAATTCTTCGAGCAGGACATCTGCCGCCAACGCGCCGTTGATCGAGTCGGCGCGACCGTGGCATCCGGCCGCGAACGCTACCCAAACGTCTTCCTCCCGCTTGTCTTTGAACCTCACCATCGACCTAGCGGTTAGAAATAATCTGACCTTTTACACTTGTCAACAACATAACGACAAACTATGATTGCAATCATGCAGGAGCAGGCGGAGTACATCACCATCAACGTGCGGCTTCCCACGGTTCTCAACGAGAAGCTCATGAAACACCTGGAGAAGCTTCGCAAGAAGGAGCCGATGACCACCCGAAGCGAGGCGGTCCGGAAGATCCTGGAAGAGAGCTTGTCGTGAGCGATCAGCCCGCAGCCGAAGACTTGAATTTCAAAGATCCGGAAACTTTTGATCAGTGGCTCGAGTTCTTCAAGCTCGCCTTCGCTGCAATCTGCGGCGTCGCTGGTACTCCGGCAGGAGAAGAGGCTGAAGCTGCCGACATGTCAGCCCAAGCTGCCGTCAAACTTGTCCGCCAGCGCGCGAAAGAGCGAGTATCTGATGAACCATGATCGATAAACTCTCCACTTCCATCGGCCCCCGCAGCGATCCCAGTGTCGACATGCGCCCCGAGCCGCGACCACGTTGTGTTGGGTGCGGTTGGATACACGGCTCGGTGAACCATGGCAGGATTTGCCTTGAGCAGAACCTCATAGCCGCTCGTGCCGAACTGGCAACGTTCAAAGCCATGAACGCAGAACTAACGGAGCTGAAAGCGCTTCGAGAGGAGAATAAGACAGCTCCTCTGTCATGGGTTGAAAAAAATCGCCGAGGCCAGCGTGCACAAGGAATTTGACGGCTTAGGCCGCGATCAACTCGAAGAGCTAGCGAAGCGCTACCTCGAGACTGGGACAACTCGTCCGGAGCCATCATGACAAACCTTGCCGGCGAACGCTCCTGTGTCATCACCAAGATCGAAGTCGTTCGACTCGATGATGATCGCTGGAAAGCACAAGCGATTGTTTGGGGAGGACTTCCTCTACCCATGCCGGTCATGGGTCAACAAAACGGAGATCCGCCGCAAGCCTTCATAGAAGGGATCGGGTATACCCCACACGACGCCATTGACGGGATGCTTCGCGCTCTCGGATTAGCTCTCGCAAACACTGAAACTCTCAAATTCCGATGACCTGCGACCTCTGCGCCGGCAAAGGGTGGAGATACCAACGGGGCATCGTTATCGACGGAGACTTCCCCGACAAATGCTTCGCCTGCCAAGGCTCCGGCAAGCTCTCTTTCGGCCGAATCGCCGCCCTATTAAACGAAAACGATGGAACGATCCGCCACGTGAACCGAGGCAAATCGCGAGTAAAGACGGCGCGGCGAGTGTTTGAGAAAGTTTGCGATGTGCTTGGATGGAAACGGCAGACGGAGATGTTTCAATGAGCAGATCGGTACAACCGAGAAAGCACGATGGATCGTAGGCTCGAAGATTGGGGACAGGAGTACTGGGAGCGATGACCGTCCGCTCCATGCCAGGCGCCGGCCGAGTCCGCGTGCACGTCGAGCAATCTCGCGTTCTCCGAGACGGGCTAGAACAGCGCGCCGTTATCAGAGACTCGAAGGAACAAAAGCAGTCGAGCCGCCGTCGCGTCTGCACGTGGTGCCTTCTGGAGACCGACCGGGTGCTCGGGAAGGTTCACTCGGCTCTTCCTTGTTCTCGGTGCTCTCGGGAGCCATGTATTGGGGCGATTGTGGAGGTGACGAGGTGACAAAGCAAAAGATTTTACCGGCAATCGGTCGGTCTAAGCCTGTGGAGGGGATCGGTAGTAAACGGCCCTATGAAGCAGGAACTCGAAGAGAGACGATGGGTGACGGAGTGAAAAAATCAAAATCAGTGTTGGTGCTCCTCACCCGAGCACAATGCTCTGCCATTTCAGACGCCGTAGCCGACTGCGCGATGGAAGGATTTTCGGATGATGTTCTTGCCCCCAACGCCGAAGAAACTTGGGGAGAAAATTGGAAAGAACGCAGAAGGATAGCGGTGACTGCCGCCAACAAACTTGCACGCATTGGTTCTCGATCTCGGCTTCCGAAGCGAAAACTTGGTCGATGCAAAGAGAGGATGAGAGGATGAAAACTGGAAATGCCAACAGCATCGCACGTTTGATTGCGCGTGAAGCTCGTCGGTCTTACCCGATTAAGTCAGATCATATCATCGCCAACGACGAGCCAGTCGCACACATTTGGATTCCAGGCGAGGAGACACTCTGCGGGATCAAGATAAAAATTCGCAAGAGCCGGCCAGCGTTCAAGGACGACAAAAAGTGCGAGTCATGCGTCGCGATGGCGGAAAAAATCCCATGACTGATTCAAACGACGACATCGACATCAAGCTCGACTACGACACCTCTCCTCCGCCTCCAGGTATCGATCCCGACGACGCCAAGATGCTCCGAGAGCTCTTGGCGAAACACGAAGAGATCGAGGACGATCGCGAGCTCCTATCAGGCGTCCAGCAAAAAGCGTTCACCGGAATGCTCGAACGCGGCAGGCCACTGACGCGGAACCAGACGCAGTGGGTCCGTGGATGCTACGAGCGCGTCTTCGGAGTGCCTACGTACGAGAACCTTTTCTCGGCTGGGAAGGTGCCGATGGGTCGACCGGTGGAGACTCCTGCGATTCTGAGGAGAGAGAACTTGCCGCTCAAGCCGCCCCCAAGAAAACGGTGACAGAGTGAGCTTCGCGGTTTGATGACTCGATAGAGGATAAATGAAAACTCTGAGAGAACAGGTGCGTGAATTTCACCTAGCGATGGACGTCCCAGTAGACGCGCCTCGACCAACCGTCATTCCAGAGAACCGAGTCCGTTTGCGAGCTGCTCTCATTGCGGAGGAATTTTTCGAAACGATCCACGCAATGTTTCCAGGCGACGGCCCAAACGACTGGATCGATGATGCTGAAAAACGCGTCATGTACGGCGTAAAGGTCGCTCGCATACGCGTGAGTATACCTGAGCTAGCTGACGGGATGGCCGACCTTGATTACGTCGTCGAGGGAACACGGCTTGAGTTTGGAATCGACGGAGCTCCCATCGCAGCAGAGGTCCACCGGGCGAACATGGCGAAGGTTGGAGGGCCTATCGCGGAGAACGGAAAGCGTCTCAAGCCATCCGGCTGGACACCGCCTGACATTGTCGGCGAGCTACGAAAACAAGGGATGTCAGATACGTGACCCTCCCTCTTTTCTCCGTGGAGCCCATCCAGCAGATCAAAGCCCCAGAGCTTCGCCCGTACCAGTCGGCCGCCATCGAGACTCTACGCAAGCGCTTCGCTGCCGGCACCAAGCGAATGCTCTGC
>WNFJ01544582.1_pt1 | contig 12928 bp, 7 predicted proteins | sample 5400461 | NCBI WGS metagenome assembly WNFJ01 (sample SAMN13153349, study PRJNA577476) | soil metagenome | isolation source: 115 cm saprolite on Douglas fir-dominated hillslope | place: USA:California | collected 2013-09-17 | reverse complement strand
CATAACTGAACGGATGATTCGCACTCTGCACGCTAAAAGAGGGGCTGGCCCAAACCGGTGGATTGGCAGGCGCCGCGAAAGACCACGATCCGTCAGCGACGTTGTTGTAGAACAGGCCGTACCCACCTCGGAGCGCCATTTTTCCGTTGCCAAAAACGTCCCAGCCAAATCCAATTCTAGGGCTCCATCCCTGCGGCCTGTTATTCACCACGTATGCATTCTGTCCCCCCCTGACAGACATCATTCCACTGGCGACTTGAGCAGCAAAATCGTTTCCAGGACCTGCCGTAAAGAAGGGAAACGGGGTGGTGGAATTATGGTAGGTGCCCCAATGTCCGAAGTAGTCATATCGCAGCCCTAGATTTAGAGTGAGCCGCGGGGTTACCTTCCAGTCGTCCTGAACGAACGCTCCTGCGTAGAGCCAGCGCAGAATGTGGTACAAGTTCCCGGCCAAGGCGCCATTGGCTACCTGCATGGTAGGACCGTTCTGTGAAAACGGCTGATCTTGGGCGAAGTCAATTAGGTTTGCAAAGCCAAAAGTGGGTCGCAGCAGCGGAGCAGTGAATCTATCGTCATCGTGGTGCCTATCGATATGATGGTGTGACTGCCATGCATCCACGTGAGGACGTCATGCCAGCTGTAGTTCTGATGTACCCACCCCGCCGGACCCCATTGTCCAAAACCGTTCGTGCCCGCAATATTGATGTTGGGAAGATTCCGGTGGCCTACGGTACCGGGGTTGAATCCATCAGCATCTATCCAGCTGAAACCCGCTTCATTCAAGAGTCGTGAAGAGAACGTATGGGTCCAGTCGAGCTTGCTGAAAAACCCATTGTTTGGAACCTTTACACGAAAAATTGTTCGGGGATCCGACTGCAGCTGGTTGGAGTATGTACGAAACCAATCAAAAAAGAAGCGATCCTTGTCGCTTTGGTTATAGTCGAGCCGCAAGTGCCACTGATACGCATTATGCGTCAAACTCTCAGGCATAGTGGCTGTGCCCACGGCAGGCAAATTGGGATTGTTTTGAAACGGCGCCGATACCGGATAGAATCCTGGATTTTTGACCTGAAGCTGCGCCACGGTGAGAATGTCTGCAGTGGGACTCACCGCTGGGGGTGCCTGCTGGAAGAACGTCGACGACAGATTATTTGGAAAGTTTTGTTGGACAAACTGCGCGAACTGTGGCGTCTCGATAGTCGTGACTACCGTGGTTGCATTGGACGATCTCAACAGGAAAAGACCGCCAAACGCGAACAGTTTATTTCTGATAATAGGGCCACCCAGGGTTCCGCCGAATTCGTTACGGCGAAAGGCCGGTATGGCGCGGCAAGCAGAATCCCCTGGCGCACAGTACTGAAACTCGGTGCGCGCCGTCAGCTTATTATCCGTGTGGTACTCCGACAACGACCCGTGTATCTTGTCGGTTCCGGGTTTCGTGAAAACCTGCACATACGCCCCACTGTATCGGCCCTTGGAAGCTTCAAAGGTCGCTCCTGAAATACGCACGGCTTGAATAAAGTCCGGCTCGGGAGAAAGGTTGACCACCCCGTCGCGGGAGGCGCTTACTACGACGCTACCGTCGACATCGTACTCATTATTCTCCTGTCGCTGTCCGGCCGCGTTAATCTGGTATCCCGCTTCCTGCTCAAAACTATCGTTATTTGCGGAGCCCGAACCAGCGGCTCCTCCCGACGGTAGCCCCGTACCGGTAACACCGGGCGCTAATTCGATCATGCTGGTGTAGACATTTCTTCCCAGTAAGGGCGCATCGTGGATGGTAATGTCGGAAATTTCTCGCGAAGTATTGCTCTTGTCCGTCTCAACCGTCGCCACCTCGGCGGTTACGTCTACCGTCGTTGTTTGATTAGGCAAGGCAAGGCTGGGATAGAGGTTCCTTACCTGGTTGGATTCCAACTGCAGATCCTTTTGGACCCAGCGCCGGAATCCCTCCTTCTCAACCTCGACTGTATACATCGCCCCGGGCAGAGACGTTATGCGGAAGTCGCCGTTGCCCGCCGAAGTCGTCTCGCGGCTGACATGAGTGTCTTGACTGGTAACAACAATTTTTGCTCCGGCGACCGCCGCGCCACTCTGGTCCGTCACCGTTCCGGTTAATCCACTGGTGAATTGAGCGTACGCGGGCGTGTTAAGAACCATGAACAATAAAACGAGCGTAACTGCTGTCGCTAGATGGGATGTCTTCATGGTGTCCTTCCCTTTTCCTGAGGCGCTATTCATCTCCGGGGCTAATTCGAGGGTTAGCCACGTCGTAACGTATACATTTGAAACGTTTCAATTTCAACGACCCGAAGCTTAGTCCCATCCCTCAAACGCTGTCAAGAAGAATTAGGTGGGAAAAACGATTTTCACCGCGCTCCGAATAACCAAGCATTGAGGTGGGTGAGGAGAGAAGGCGTTGCGATCCGGTTACCGAACACCGACCGCGTTTGCGGAGCGCTGTCTTCGCCTGGCGCGGGGGACGGGAATGTCCGCTGAGGGTGGAGCACTTGAGTTCCGGATCTTCAATTCAGTCTCCAAGACCAATTTCTTCGCGCGCTGCTTCAGGCCATCAATACGTTCCAGTAAAAGGCGTGCCGCCGTAGCACCAAGCTGATAACCAGGTTGGTGCACTGTGGTCAGCGCGGGAGCAGTGAACTCGGCGAAATCCAGATTGTCAAAACCGACGATCGACAAGTCTTCCGGGCACGCCAGATTCAACTCACGGGCCGCCAAGAATACTCCAAGCGCCATTAGGTCGTTGCACGCAAAAATGGCGGTAGGCCTGGGCACCATTCGGAGCAGCCGCAGGGCAGCTTGGTATCCGCTGGGACGGTCGAACCGCGCTTCCTGAACGTACTCCGATTCGATAGACACGCCTGCCTCGTCGAGGGCACGTCGAAATCCTTTTAATCGCTCGGCGGCGTTGGTCAAATGGAGCGGCCCGGTAATCACCGCAAGATGTTTGTGGCCCATGCGCAGCAGGTGCCGGGTGGCAGCATACGACCCTTCTTCATTGGCTACGACGACAACATCTCCATCCCAACCCGTGGGGCGGCGATCCACACAAACCACGGGGGGGCCTGAGCTGGCCAAGGACCGCAGCAGCGCTGTGATGTGACTCTCCGCTGCGGGAATCACCAGTAGTCCAGCCGGCCGATAGGACCGCAACTCGTTGAGGTAAGAAGTTTCTTTTTGTGGGTCGTTATCGGTGTTGCAAAGTACGACGCGGTAGGAACGTTTGTAAGCGACGTCTTCTACGCCTCGCACAACCGCCGGGAAAAATGGGTTGGTCACATCGGGAATGATCATTCCCAGCATGCTTGTCTGGTTGCGACGGAGACCACGTCCCAGTTGGCTGGGTTGATATCCGAGGCTCCGGATCGCTTCGAGCACCCGAAGGCGCAATTTCTCCCGGACCTTCGCGGTCCCGTTAATGACGTGCGACACCGTGCCGATCGAAACATCGGCCCGTTCGGCGATTTGGCGCATTGTGGTGGGGACGCTCATGCCAAAGCTAAACCGTGTAACAGCGTAGCAGGTTTGCCTTACCGAAAACGTCCCACCGCGCTTGTCCAGAGCGCATCACGATTGGCCTGTCATTCACGATTTTGCGTACCAACATTCCATTGCTCAACGTCTTATTCCCCGTCTTGGGCACACCGGAAACCCAGTCCTCCCGATCGATCCTTACTAGGCGCCATCATCAGAAGTTTGCCGTGCTCGCTGAGTTTGTACGCCTGTGGGAAGTACCAGATGGATCCCTGAGGTTGGTAATAACTGCCTCCCCGGAGAACACCTCCGCGCGTGTGGTCATCCTGGAATTCTTCTGTCCACTGCCAGACATTTCCTACGAAGTCCATTACACCGAACGGGCTGGCACCCTGGGGGTGCGCGTCGACCGCATCTGGCCCCCGCATGGTGCGGCCCTTGTCGGGGGCTGGAACTGCGTCCGCTCTCCAGGTATCGCCCCAAGGATAGACGCGACCATCATTACTTTGCGCCGCGTATTGCCACTCCCATTCGTGGGGAAGGCGTTTGCCGGCCCAGGCAGCATAGGCACGCGCATCTTCGAGTGCCACCCATGTGACTGGTTTATTGTCCCAGCCATCGGGGTACTTGCCGTTCTGCCAGTCGCGGAGAAAATTCAAATCGTCCTGCGGATGATAGTGGGTAGCATCGAGGAACTTCTTGAACTGCGCGTTGGTTACTGGATACGTGTCGATCCAGAACGACTTGAGATGCATCGGATGGTTGTGGAAGCGTCGCGGAGTATCCTCCCACGGATATTGCACATCGACCCCAATATCATTGAAGCCTTCAATCTCAATACCTTCAACCCGAAATTCGAAATCTCCCTCCGGAATTCGTACCATGTCAGACGGACTCGACGCAGGCTTGGTAGCGGCGATGGGGACGATCTGCTGAGGCACCGAAAAACTGGCGAGAGGCTTGGCGCTCAACGCTTTCATCTTCGCCATAAGAGTCTGCAGGCTTGCGTCAGGAGCAGTCCGAGAAGCCAATAACGCACCGTAACCGTGGGCTTCGATGGGGAAACTCAACACCACCCGACCGGCTTTATTTCGCTCCGGCTGTAGTTTGCCGCCGTGATACAGGTCGAAGTACTCCAGGCCTTCTTCGGCGGGAAGTTCGATCTGCGGGCCTGCAACATCGTATTCATTGCGATTTACGACTGTCCATAACGTCTGCTGTCCAGATGGCCAACGACTGGCGTAGACGCCATAGCGCAGCATCGGCGCCATCGGCTCCCAGTCGGTGCTAGTGAGAAATGGGACCAAGGCGCGCTCGAGCGTAGCGACGCGACGCGTTGCTTCCGCATCGCGCGGGGTAATTCCGTTCCAGATGCCCCAAATATTCTCCCAACTCTCCCAACCCACACCGTTAAAGAAGGCGAGTTGCAGGTCGTCCGTCTTGCTGCGGTTCCAGCGATCCGAAATGTTAACCATGTGGCGTGGTTCCAGCCACTTGTATTTGTCGACCATGGGCACGAATGGGAATGAATACTGTCCCCATGTCATCACGTTCCAGGCCAGCGCCTCGTCCGACGGACCCCCCTCTGGCTGAAAGGCCAGAGGATGTCCAATCTTGTCGGCAGCCACTGAAAAGGCGAGTGGAACTCCATCTTGCGTATCACCATTAATGCCGTCGGCGCCCACCTCGGCCATGAGTTCAGCGATCGCTTGAGGCCACGGTATTCCGTTGTCTCGCGTGCCCTGATCCCACATCATCATCGGGAACAGAACGCGAACGCCCTTTCGGTGAAAATCGGCGATCATCTGCCGCACTCCTGGGATGCCTCCCGGCATGCTCCGAACCATGTCGTGCTGATTGCGGTTGTCGATCCCCATGTTCGGGTAGGTTGGCCAAATCAGCACCGCATCGATCCCTCCATACCTCTTCTCCAAATCATCCAGGTAACGGTCCACCGTATAGCGATGGGCAATCGGATCGTAGAAGTAGCGGTCTTCCACCATCATCTGCGGTTGGAAGAAACTGGACTGTGTCCACTTCAGAGCAGGGAGGTCGTATCTTGAGCCATCATAGCCAATTCGAATACGCCGCTCGCCACGCCAATGTCGAATGTCGGACAGCCACGCGGCATGCTCGTCCTGCGTACACGCTTTAGATGCGCCTTCCCAGGCCCCCTTCATCGCCAGACAGGTGGGGGTAGGGATTTGCTGCTTGTCGGGATGGTAATGGGTATCCTGAGCTGAAAGCATCGAAGCAACAACCAGCAGAATGACAAAGCACGGACGGGAAATCCTGGGTCTCATGATAACGCTCCTGTTTCCTGAAACTGCTTTGCGGCCTGCAAATATAAAACGTTTCAAATTGTTTGTCTAATGGATGCTGCGCAAATTTTCCATTAGAGTATGTGGCTCGTAGGCGTATGACGTATAAAGGCAAGAGGCTGGAGCATACTCTAACCAGATGATGTCCCCATTCATTCTCAAGAAACTTACTCTCAAGAGACTACGCGTCACATTTGCTCCCCTTGCCTTTCTTTCAATTATGTTCGCGCAAACCGCAATGGACGTGGGGACCATTGCCGCGGCGTTACGTAGCAAGCAATTTGAAAGGGTCCTTGAGTTACTCCAGCCCGCGCTGCAGGCGGCTCCAACAAATCCGCAGCTATGGACGTTGCAGGGTCTGGCGTTTTCAGGAAAAGGAGATCAGAAGAAAGCGCTGGTTTCGTTCCAAAGTGCGCTGAAGATAGCTCCCGACTATCTCCCGGCCCTCGAAGGTGCGGCTCAGATGGAATACGAAGCTGGCAGCGCCGGAGCAGTCCCGCTCTTGCAGCACGTGTTGCGTTTGCGTCCTGACGACCCCACCAGTCATGCCATGCTGGCTGTGCTCGCATACCAGAAGAGTGATTGCGCAGGAGCGGTACAGCACTTCGCCCAAAGCGGTCCTCTGGTCGAGTCACAACCAGGAGCGCTGCAGCAGTACGGTGCCTGTCTAGTGAAGCTCAAGAAGGTGAATCAGGCGATCACTGTTTTCCAAAAGCTTGTCAACCAGAATTCAGCAGACAGTCATCCGCGCTACCAGTTGGCGGCGGTTCAGCTAATGGCTGAGCATTTCCAGGACTCGATCGATACGCTCGCTCCGCTCCTTCGGGCAACCAGCGTCGACACCAGGACTCTGCAGCTAGCGGCAGCGGCCTACGAAGCCAATGGCGACACTCGTAATGCTGTGCGTGTGCTTCGCCAGGCGATCGTAACGGATCCGCAAGATGTCGACCTTTATCTCGACTTCGCCAACATCTCCATAGAGCACCAATCGTTTCAGGTTGGCATAGACGTTATCAATAGTGGCCTCAGCTTCCAACCAAAGGCGCCGGCTCTCTATGTTGCACGCGGTATCCTTCACGTCCAATTGGCACAATACCCTGAGGCGGAGGCTGATTTTGAGAAGGCTAACGCTCTCGATCCCGCGCAATCCATGGGCTCGGTTGCCCAAGGATTAAAGGCAGTACAGGAAAACGACCTGGGCCGCGCACTGGCCACAGTGCGATCGAAGCTGGCAAAAAAGCCGAATGATCCGTTTCTCTTGTACCTGCAAGCGGATATCCTCGCGCAAAAAGGAGCGAACCCCGGTAGCCCAGAGTTTGAAGCTGCATTGCGTTCGGCGAAAAAGGCGGTGTCACTCCAGCCGAATTTGGGCGGCGCTCACGCTGTGCTGGCGAAACTTTACCTGCAAGCGGGAAGCAATCAGGCCGCCGCACAAGAGTCCCGCAAAGCCTTGGAGATCGACCCGAAAAACCAGACGGCGCTTTACCATCTGATTCAGGCGCTTCGGAAAAACGGAGAGAAAGGCGAGTTGCCGCGTCTGATTAAGCGGTTGACCGATCTCCGCTTGGAAGGGACGAGGAAAGAGAGAGAGCGTAACCGGTACAAACTGGTTGAGAAAGACGAGCCAGCAAACCAGCCGGAACGGCCCTGATCCCCGACTCGGGCGAGTTCAGCAAGCTTTACCTCGTCCACGTTGCGCGAAGATAATCGATTTCGTTCTCAAACAACCTGTCAACGAAGCCCACAGTGAAGAACTTTACCCGTCGCGACTTTCTGCAACTCTCCGTGGGATCGATGATGTCGGCAACTACGGGACGTCTCCTTGCGCAGGGTGTGTCCCAACACACGACCAAGCCAATGGCGAAGCCAGCTTTCTCGGGTCGGCCTTTCAATGCGCACTTTCTCGACGTGGCCGCCGCTGCGGGCCTGCGCGCCCCTGTCATCTATGGCGGGGTTGAAACCAAGAAGTACATTCTTGAGTCCACGGGATGTGGTTGCGCTTTCATCGACTATGACAACGATGGCTGGATGGACATTTTCTTATTGTCCGGAACTCGCCTAGGCGACGACCCACCCGAGACGACGAACCGTCTTTACAAGAACAACCGGGACGGCACGTTTACAGACGTCACAGAAAAAGCGGGTCTCAAGATGGCAGGTTGGGCCTCCGGGGTTTGCATCGGAGACTACAACAACGACGGTTTTGAGGACATCTTCTGTACCTACTTTGGACAAAATCGCCTGTATCGCAATAACGGCGACGGCACCTTCACGGATGTGACCAAGGCTGCAGGGCTATGGAACGATCAGCAGCGCTGGGGGGCAGGTTGTAGCTTCCTCGATTACAACCGCGATGGTCATCTCGACCTGTTCGTCTCCAACTATATTCGCTTCTCGTTCGAGCACGCGCCCGTCCCCGGGGAGAGCGTCAACTGCAATTGGAAAGGGATTCCTGTGGAATGCGGGCCGCGCGGATTGCCCACCGGAAGACACTCTCTATACCGCAATAATGGCAACGGAACGTTTACCGACGTGAGCCAGCAGGCCGGCATTGCGACCGCAACCGAAAGTTATGGAATGACGGTCGTGACTGCAGACTTCGACGAGGATGGATGGCCCGACATCTTTGTGGCCTGCGATTCTACGCCCAGTCTGCTATTCATGAATAACCACGACGGGACTTTTCGGGAAGAAGGCGTCGTCCGTGGTGTAGCGCTGAGCGACGACGGGGTAGAACAGGCGGGGATGGGTGTCGGCGTAGGAGACTACGACCTGGACGGTCATCTCGACATCTTTAAGACTCACTTCGCCGATGACGCGAATGGCCTCTATCGCAATGACGGCAAGGGAAGCTTTGACGACGTAACCCGCCCGGCGCGCCTCGCCGTTGAGACCCGCTTTGTCTGTTGGGGAGCCGGCATCGTCGATCTCGACAACGATGGCTATCCCGACATTTTCATGGTCACCGGCAACGTCTACCCTGAAGTTGAGCGCAAGTTGCCGCAGTACGCGAACAAAACATCGCGCGCGGTATTTCGCAACTTGGGCAACCGTACATTCGAGGAGTTGATGGAAGAAGCTGGCCCCGGCGTCTCTGATGCCCACTGCAGCCGGGGCTGTGCGTTCGGGGATTTCGACAATGACGGCGATGTGGACATTCTCATCGTGAATCTGAATGAACCACCCTCCCTTTTACGGAATGACATGAAGGGGAAACAGAACTGGCTCAAGGTAAAGCTGGAAGGTGTGAAATCCAACCGCAGTGCGATCGGAGCCCGTGTTTTAGCGCACTACGGGGGCAGAGTCCAGGCACAGGCGCTACTAAGCCAGTCAAGCTATTATTCCTGCAACGATTGCCGCCTTCATTATGGCCTGGGTGGAAGCACTTTAGCCGACCTCGATGTGTACTGGCCTAATGGCCTCCACGAACAATACAAAAAGATCCCCGCGAACCAGCTAATAACCCTCCGCGAAGGCTCCGGAATTGTGAAGAGCAAGGGCTGGAGCCGCAGCTAGAAGTGCAGGAACTGGTTTCTTCCTCGACCAAAGCCCCGGCAAAGTCAAGTGCCGTCGTGAAGGCTTGCACCCAAAAGAGCTGGACAAGAGATTTTGAAACGTTTTATATTGAGGCCGCCGTTCAGGTATGAAACCGAGGAGGATGCGTTGACTTCCCGCCTTTTTCCGTCTCTAACTATCGTACTCATCTTTGCAGTCGCAGGACTCGCCCAGGACACGAGGTATGTACACGGGGCCGAAGCTGCGTGGGAACCCGAATGGCAGCAGATTGCCGGGCCGAAGTGCCTTGAGATGAAAAACGCCTGGGAGGGCGAGTCAAAACCATGTTCCCCCCAGGAATACGAGCAATGGCTGGAAGATGTGACGCACTGGCGCAACGAACGGCGTATCCGCATCGGCTATGAGGGCTCGCGTTATGAGTTGCCCAGCTTAACGTGGACGCAAAGTAGTTTCATTCAGCCACAGATGATGGTACAAGATCGATATTTTTACGATCCTATTAATCACCGCTATACCGTCGATCGGTACGTGGATGACACCATCAAGCGGTACGGAGGAATCGACGCCGTTTTGATATGGCCGACCTACCCGAACATGGGAATTGATAATCGCAACCAACATGACATGATTCGCTGCATGCCAGGTGGCATTCCCGGAGTCCGCCAGACGGTCGCCGATTTCCATCGCAGAGGAGTACGCGTCCTCTTTCCGATGATGATGTGGGATCAGGGCACGCGTGAGCCTGGCGAACCCTGGCCCCAAGCCATCGCTTCGTTGATGGCTGAAGTCGGTGCGGACGGAATCAATGGCGATACGCAAGACGGAGTTCCACGCGCGTATTCGGAAGCAGCCGATCGTATCGACCATCCTCTTGCCTTCGAACCAGAAGGTGGGCCCCACGATGAGGCCGTAGCTTATGACGTTCTGACCTGGGGGCAGTACAAATTCCCGCCTGTTCCCAGGGTAGACCGTTACAAATGGCTTGAGCCAAGACATATGGTGAACATTTCCGATCGCTGGAACCATCGGAAGACAAACGATCTGCAGTTCGCATTTTTCAACGGCATTGGGTGGGAGAGCTGGGAGAATATCTGGGGTATCTGGAATGGCATCACCCCGCGCGATAGCGAGGCGACTCGCCGGGTTGCAACCATCGAACGCGGTATCGCACGATTCCTTGTCAGCCAGGATTGGCAGCCGTTTTTTCCCATGTCGCACTTCGGAGTATTTGCGAGCCGATGGCCGCTGGCTGACGAAGTCGTTTGGACGATAGTGAACCGGAATGACTACAACATCGCAGGTCCGCAAATGGAGCTGCCGGTTGAGGAGGGCCTGCACTATTTTGATCTCTATCACGGCGTAGAGCTCACGCCGGAACGCGACGGCAACAAATTGCGGCTCGTCTTTCCTCTGGACGCCAACGACTATGGAGCTGTCCTTGCCACCAAACAGCCTCTTTCGGATTCCATCAAGAAGCTGATGACGCAAATGAAAAGCCTTACAAAAACTCCGCTCGCCAGCTTGGCAGACCAGTGGACCTTTGTGTCTCAACAGATGGAGCAGTCGGCGTCTACCAAGCCGCCGTCGGGCCTGCCATCGGGAATGGTCAAAATCGCCGAAGCGGATTTTCTGTTCCAAGTACGAGGTATTGAAATCGAGGGACTGAACGATACCGGTGTGGATGTGCAATATCCCTGGGAAGATTCGCCTCGTCGGTATCACGAACACCGCGTTCACATAAATTCCTTCTGGATCGACAAATATCCTGTTACCAACGCCGAGTTCAAGAAGTTCCTCGACGCGACCCACTACCACCCACAGGATGATCTGGACTTCTTGCGGGACTGGAAAAGCGGCACCTACCCCGATGGATGGGGAGACAAACCAGTCACATGGGTTTCTCTGGAAGATGCACGGGCTTACGCCGCCTGGTCAGGCAAGCGCCTACCTCGCGAATGGGAGTGGCAGTACGCGGCCCAGGACACGGATGGCCGCGTTTACCCTTGGGGCAATGAATGGGATGCTTCTGCTGTTCCCGTTCCGGACAAAGGCCGCACCATGCGTGGCCCGGACGCCGTCTCCGCTCATCCGAAAGGAGCCAGTCCGTTTGGAGTGATGGATCTTGTCGGCAACGTCTGGCAATGGACCGACACATTTATCGACGAACACACCCGTGCGGGTATTCTACGAGGCGGCAGCTATTATCAGCCGCAGGGCTCCATTTGGTATTTCCCGCAGGCGTACAGTTTGCGAGAACATGGCAAGTTGCTGATGATGGCCCCCAGTATGGATCGTTCGGCAGCGCTGGGTTTCCGCTGCGTCCAGGATGCACAGTGACTAGGCGACAAGTGCGACGGGAAAACCTACGAATGCAAAACATTCAGATATTCTCGGCGGGAGTCACATTGACCATCGGTCGTCATCAGTAGCGTAACCACGCGCCTCTAGCGTTTGGTGCGTACTCGGCTTTCCCGAACGACTTTGTTCAGCGTGGGTCACCCGGACGACACTTCGCCCTTTCACGACTCAGAATGACGAATATCGGGACGTTGGGCATGACGTGGCCTCCTGGGGGGAGACACCGGTGACGGGCTTCCAGACCGACTGAAGTGACTCCTATGACCCGATAGAGCCTGACTTTCCCGTTGCGAATACTTGCCCAATCTTCCGGATGATCCGCTCTGCGCGGAGTAATCCCGTCCCCTTCCGTAACAGATTACTGTCCTAATACCGGCCTTTTTCTCCTGCCTGATACACCTCCGTCACCTGTTCTGCAGCACAAGCATCGGCGTACTCTCCGAGTTGCCATGACATCAATGGGCTCCCCTCAGCCGCAAGAACGACGGAGCATTCGCTACTCTCTGCATCTTCCTGTCTCAGTCAAGCTCGCCCACAAAGAAATGCACGGCCGCTCGGAGAACATCAGTCTCGGAGGCATTCTGCTATCCAGTGCTTTTCTGATTCCAGTTGGTTCCGCAGACGCTCAATCGCATTGAGGTATGCCGGAGCTCGATTCACTCCTCGGAATTCGGCGGAAGATATTGTCTGCGGCTGGGACGAGATGAAACACTCTGCCTCAATCCGCAGATACGCCTCACCGGAATCAGCAACCACCAGTCACCACGATTGAGGCGTTCCATTCGCTCATAGTCTTGACGGACATATTTCCGAATGTCCGCCGGAGACTCACCCTTGTAATTCTCGACGCACCCGTTGAAATAACGGAACTCCCCACGTTCGGCCTCACCACGTTCGCCACAGTCGCAGCCATTCTGCTCTGTGATATCGCACGCTGCGAAAAAAGCCTGGTGATGATAATTATTTTGGTTCGCGGACTTGAGCCACTGTGGAAAAAATCTGAATGAAAACTGAAAGACCAACTCGGCGTTCTCGCCTTTGTTGGCACTCTCGCCACTCGTGAAATCAATAACTTACGGCGAATCAATCCCACTCTGGAGAACAAATCCGCCCCCCGCAACCATGAACGCCACTGCCGAATGCATCCTTGGCCTGACGGCAACCCCTGAGCGCAAAGATGGACACCACCCGATCATCTACATGCAGTGCGGTCCGATACGACATAAGCTCAGCGCACGTTC
>WNFJ01425418.1_pt2 | contig 12928 bp, 10 predicted proteins | sample 5400461 | NCBI WGS metagenome assembly WNFJ01 (sample SAMN13153349, study PRJNA577476) | soil metagenome | isolation source: 115 cm saprolite on Douglas fir-dominated hillslope | place: USA:California | collected 2013-09-17 | reverse complement strand
CTCCACGACATCGGCAAGGTCGGCATCCACGACGCTATCCTGTGCAAGCCGGACAAGCTGACGCCGGAAGAGTTCGAGATTATGAAGACGCACACCATCCTCGGGGCGGAGTTCATCAACAAGGTGCCGGACTTGCGCCCCGTGCTGCCGATCGTCCGGAGCCACCACGAGCGCTGGGACGGCCGCGGTTATCCCGACGCCCTGAGCGGCGAGAGCATCCCGCACCTGGCCCGCGTCGTGGCCCTCGCCGACGCTTTTGACGCCATGACGTCGGACCGGCCCTATCGCAAGGGGATGGCTGTGGAAGTGGCATTCGCCGAGATTGAAAAGGGCTTGGGCCGGCAGTTCGACCCGAACTTCGCCGCCGCCTTCCTGGAGATCAGGGAAGCGATCATCCGCGCCGTCTCGCACAAAGGCCTCATGCCGCCGACGTCGAACCCGGAATTGCTCATCGTGGGACGGTCGCTCGGCGACTAGCCTGGAGGGCAGGCGGCGCGTCTGCCTGCCGTGGCTCTGCCGGATACCTCTCCCGTCGTTGGAGCATTCGCAACAGCTGATACGTCCCCATCGCCGCCGCCAGGGGTTTGAGCGTGGGTCCGCTCGCGAGATGGCCGATCGCGAAGATCGTCCCGTCGAACGGTGTCTCGCAAAACTTCGCGACGATGTACCAGCCGAGCGCCGCGAGCAGGTCGCCGGTGCGCGTGTACCTCGCCGGGAAGAGCCAGAGAATGAGCGGCAACGCGGCCAGCGGGAAGAACTGCATGTAGTAATACGGCCGCAGGTCGTCCGTCTCGCGCCAGTAGAGTGTGCTCCAGATCCCCGCGACCACCAACGGCATCAACAGGATCTTTCCGGCCCGTAGGTCAATGCGCTCCGCAATGACGGCCCCGAACAGGCCCATGAACGCGACGGCCATCGGCAGACGGTCCCAGAACAGGCGGTCGTTGTTCGGATCGAGATGGTAATACGCCGAGCCGAACGCCGTCAGGCCGACTCCGGCGAACAGGATGACATACGCCAGCCATACCGTCGGCTCATCGACGGGCCCGCCGGGTCGCCGTGCGCGATCCGAGAAGAGGAACAAAAGACCCGCGACACCGACCACCGCGAAGGGCACGTTGGAGACGACGTTGAAGAAGTGTGGCACATCGAGAATAGTGCGCTGGTCAGCAAAGTCGTGGTAGGTGAGGTTCTGCGAAATCGGCGGCGCGACGATCAGGAGCAATCTGACGCGATGCGTGAATGTCAGGACCACTAGCACGCTCCGTGAGCCGGGTCAGGGATCGAAGCGCGCACGCAAGGACGCGGGGAGCAGCGGACACGATTCCCTGGGACGGCGAAAGAGCCGGTAGCGCAGCGCCGCGAAGGCGTAATAGAGCCGGTCGAGCAACGGCCGCGGGAGCCACGCGAGCAAGAAAGCCATAAGGCGCCACCAGCCCCCGAGGCGCCGCAGGATGTGCAACACGGCAGGCGACCGGACCAGCAGTGCGCCGGCGACTGTGTGAACCACGAGACTGTCGGGCAGACGCATTCGCTCAGCCTGGGGGACAAGCGCGTGGAACGTGTCACCGCCGAGCGGGGCGTAGCGAAAGAGATCGCCGCGCCGGTCCGCGCTCAGCAGGACCTTCACCGACCAGTGACAGAAGCCGCACGTTCCATCGTAGAAGACAGTATCGGTCGGCAACGACGTCTCCCGACACGAGCAGCCGCTTGCGGCTTCGCAAGGGACCGCGGAGCCGCAAGCGGCAATACGTCAATCGTCACCGTCTTCGTCGTCCTCTTCCATCGGCCGCTCGGCCTTCGGGTCTCCCGCCTCGATGCGCTTGAGCTGTTTGCGGAAGTAGGCCCGTTTCGGCTCCAGGTCGATCGCTCTCGTCTGCGCCTCGACTGCCTTGGCCTTGTCGCCGCGCTGGAAGTAGACCTCGGCGAGCGTGTCGAGATGACCGGCGTGTTTCGGGGCGAGCTTGGTCGCTTTCAGCGCGTGGTCCAGCGCTTTGTCCAGGTCTCGGCCGCAGCAAACTTGCAGCCAGCCGATGGCGTTGTGCGCGTGCGCGCTGTTTGGGTACTCGCGGCACAGCTTCTCGTGAAGCCGCAGCGCCGCGTCGAACAGCTCGTCCGCCTCCTTCTTCAAGCCCCGCTTTTCCAGGCCCGGCACGAGGAGAACCGGGAGATCGACGTTGCCCGGGATCATTTCCAGGCACCGTCGGGCCTCCTCCATGGCCTCCCCGGTCTTGCCGGCCTTCAGCAGCGCTGCCGCCCGCATCTTGTGGACCGCGCCGGGAACGAGGACGTAGGCCGGCTTCTGCACGAAGTTGACGTAGGACAGCAGCACGCGCAACATCGCCTTCTCGTGGCCGTCGACGGCGCCGTTAAAGTCGTGCCGCATGAGAGCGCCGATGGCCAGCCGCCGCGTCGCCTCGCCGGTATAGAACGAGCCGGGGACGCCGATCTTCACGATCAGCTCGCTCTCCTTCCGGCTCGCCTCCAGCTGGTCGCGCTTGCTCAAATCCAGGGCGAATTGCTGGCGGACGATCTCATCGCCCATCGGCAGCCAGTGGGCCTGGTCCATTACCTTCTTGCCCTCGGCTTCCTTGCCGCCGTGCTTGAGGGCCCAGCCCGCCAGCCAGAGCGGCAACGGGTTTCCGCGGTCGGCCTGCCACGCCTTGCGATACGCTTTCGCAGCGCTGTCCCAATCCTTCTTGTCGGCCAGGATGTCCCCGAGGCGAACACCGGCCTCGGAGCCGGCCGCCTTGCCCAGGATGGCAACGGCCCGATCGTTCATCTTCGCCGCCAACGCGATCTCCGCCAGGACGAGGGCCTCAGCGTCCGGACTCTCGGCATCGGGCAGCGTCATGGGTTTGTCGAACTGGTCGAGAAACTCCGTCACGTCCTTGGCGGGCAATTTGCCGTCGAGCAGGCCTCGCAGCCGCTTCATCGCCACGGCCGGTTCGTCCTTCGGGGAATGGAATCGCAAGCCGGACCACAGGTCGCTCGCCACCTGTTTCTTGCTGGCGTACAGCGTCCTGAAAAGCCGCGGGCCCCAGCCATGGTCCTTCGAGACGGTCAGCAGCTTCGCGGCCTGTTCAAAGGCCTCTTCGGTCAGGCCGCACCGGAACTCGGCATCGATCAGGTCCTCGAACCAGGACACGTCGGTGCCTTCCTTGATCATCCCGGCGTACTTGGCGAAGATCGGCAGCGCCTTTTCCTTCTCGCCCAGCAGGTACAGCGTGCGGGCCCAGGCGATCTCCAGGCCGGGCACCTCCTTGGTGTCGGCGAAGCGAGCCTTGTCCACGAGATCGAACGCTTCCTTGAACTGGTTGCGGGCACAGAGGATTTCGAAGACCATGAGCGCGTTTTCGCCCGTGCCGAGGACCTCGAGCGCGTCGGTCGTGCGGCCGTTGAGGAGTAGCGCCTTTCCGGCCTGGAGGTGCTTGATGTCCTCGGGCGGTTGGCCCTCGGCGAGCTTCCTGATCTCCGCGAGCGTCTCGTTCAGCTCCTTTTTCTGTCCGGCAAGGCGGTAATAGNNNNCGCCCTGGTCGCCCATCCCCTTGCGTCCGGCGAGTTGCTTCCAGTCCGCGGCCTCGCCCAGGAGGTGGTCGATCAGGTCGTCGATCTCGGCTCGCCGCGCCGCCTCCAGGGCCGAGGGCAGATCGCCTTTCGCCCGGTACAGGAACGCGAGGATTTCCGCCTCACGCTTCGGGTCGGCGCTCTTCGTTTCCAGCGCCTTGAAGTGGGCGATGCGGTCGTCGATCTTGCCGCTCAGCAGGCAGTACGCGGAGTAGTGCGCGATGCCGGTGCGGACCTGGTTATCCAGCCCGATTTCGACGAGGCGTTCGACAAGGACCGGGTTGTCGTCCTCCAGAAGCAGCGGCACGGCGCGCGGCAGCCCGTTGGCGATCTGCACCATCAGGTTGGCCCGCACCGCGGCGTCGGGTTCGACCTTGGCGATCTTCAGAAGGGCCTTGCAACCGGGCGTCCCCGCGTCGAACAGGTCGCCGATGATCTTCGCCTTGCCGCCGGCGTCGGACGATTGGTAGCTCTCGATGAGGTCGACGACCTTCTTCGGCGTGTCCGGGTAGAGGCCCCATTTGAACTTGGCCAGGATCTCGCCGGCGCGGCGGCTGACCTCGGCGTCGTCGCTCTTGGCCGCTTCCTTCAGCGCCTCCGCGGCTACCTCGCCGACCTCCCAGAGCTTGCGCGACGCCGCCTCGCGCACGTCGAGCTCGTTGTCGCCGAGCTGTTTCACGAGCTTGGCAATCTGTTCCTTGCTCGGCGGCGCGCCGTTTACGTTTCGCGCGACGTGACCAACCAGAACAAGGAGGACGAGCACGACAGCGGGGATGAAGCGACGGAGCGCAGACACGGCGGCCTCCTTTTGGCGCTAGAACGCTGGGCGGCGGATGCTCGCAGCATCAAGCATCGTAGCCGGAGGCCGAACGGGGGTACAAGAGGGAAACCACGGAAGACACGGAACATACGGAAAAAAGACAAGAGAGAGAGGAAAAGAAGAGGAAACGGCCGATCGTCCACTCTCTTGGCTTTGGGTGTCTTTTTTCCGTGTCCTTCCGTCTATTCCGTGGTTTGTCGTATTAGCCCGCCTTGCGGTCGAGGCGCTCGCGGAGGGCCGAGAGTTGTTGCCGGCGCTGCGCTTCCGGGGCGAACGGGTCGAAGAGGGCCGCGCCGCCGAGCAAGAATTGCACGACCTCGAACGCACGGCGGCGCATCTCCACGTCGCGGCGTTCCATCGCCGCCAGAAGGACTGGCAGGACGCTCGGGCCGCGCTGGACTAGCTCCCGGACCGCGTTCTCGAACTCAGTCGTCAACAGATCCTCGATCATCCGGTGGACTTTCTCCTGCTCGATGATGCGCGTGATCGACGCCCCGGCCGGCTGCTGGGTGCCGGTCGCCGGGCCCGCGCCGATGCGCTCATCGCTGAACCCGTCGCCGAGGTAGTCGGCAATGGCAATCGGGTCGCGGACGATCTGCTGCGGCGTGCCCGCGGTCCGCACCTTACCGTCCTTGATGAGGTAACTGCGGTCCGTGATGGTCAGCACCTCGCGCACCTGGTGGTCGGTGATCAGGATGCCGATGCCCTGGTCGCGCAGCTTGCGGACGATGTCTTTGATGTCGGCGATGGTCAACGGGTCGATACCGGTAAACGGCTCGTCGAGTAGGATCAGCAGCGGGTCGCAGACGAGGCAGCGGGCGATCTCGAGGCGCCGCTTTTCGCCGCCGGAGAGCCGGGCCGCGTTGTTCTTGCGCAGGTGCGTCAGGCCGAACTTGCTGAGCACTTCGTCCGTCTTCTCGTAGCGCTCGGCCTTGGTGAGCTTGCGGCCGAGCGTGCGGTAAATCGGCATCATTTCGAGTATGGCGAGAATGTTTTGCTCGACGGTGAGCTTCCGGAAAACGCTCGTCTCCTGCGACAGGTAACCGAGGCCGAGACGGGCCCGCTGGAACATCGGCAGGTGGGTAACGTCCTTGTCGGCAAAGGTGACCGTGCCGGCGTTGGGCGTGACCTGGCCGGTGGTCATGCGGAAGCTGGTGGTCTTGCCGGCGCCGTTGGAGCCGAGCAGGCCGACGATCTCGCCGGCGTTGACGTCGAAGTCGACGCCGTCCACGACCTTACTTGACCAGCCCGCGCGCTTCCAGAATGGCCATGCCCGCTCCTCCTGAGCCGAGACTAAACCACACCGGCTATACCGTAGATGGTTGCTGCGGGGCAAGAGCAGCATGTCGGACCGGCCCGAAAGCGCGGGTCGAATCTGTGGAGCGCCGTGGTACAATGAGCGGTAACTGGTTGAGGAGATAGCCATGAACGACCGGATCGTCATCGACCCGACCATCTGCCACGGCAAGCCGGTCCTTCGCGGCACGCGGCTGCCGGTCGCATTTGTAGTAGGTAGTCTCGCAGGCGGCATGAGCTTTGAGGAGATTCAGCGCGAGTATGAGTTGAAGCCCGACGATATCCGGGCCGCGCTGGCCTTTGCTGCGGAATCCATCGAAGCGGAACAGTATCATCCGTTGCCGTCGACATAGGTGTGCATGCGCTTTCTGATCGATGCTTCCCTGCCGCGAAGTACCGCGCCCTCGGTGAAGGGTCTGGGGGACGATGCGGTGGATGTTCGCGACCTTGGCATGGGCGGTGCCCCCGACGCCGACATTGCCGCCTACGCGCAGCGCCAGCAGCTCTGCCTGTTCACCCGCGATTATGACCTTGCGGACATCCGCAACTATCCTCCCGACCAGTACTTCGGCCTGGTCGTCTTCGAATTGCCGGCCACGGCTACCGCGCCCGTTATCCTGAACCTGGTCGAGTCCTTCCTTCGCCAGCGTAACGTTCTGGCACTTCTGCCTGGCCGGTTGGCAATCGTCGAACCTGGTCGCGTTCGGTTGCGGCCAGTCCCGTGAAGACGATCACGGAGGAACGAATTTCCAGCGGGCACTCAGTCGAGCACGACATGGCTCGTGGAACGGCGCTACTCCGCCCCCCGTGCTGGCCGTGCCGTATGCGCTGGCCGCGCGTCGCTGACGCGTCAGGATTTGTGCGCCGCTACTTTTGGATACCGGCGTTGAGGAATTTGCGAAGCTGATCGCGAAGACTGGCGAAGCGCGGTCCGGCCTCCCCGGTGGTACCCTCCGAGTCGGGGAGTTGACGCAACAGGACGGTCGCCTCGCGCTGCAACACGTCAAAGGAGTCGCGCGTCTGCGATTGCCGCTCGAGCACGCGTTTCTGCTCCTCCTGGAACTCCAGCCGGGCGTCGGCGATCGAGCGGCGGAGCTGCAAGAGCCGCTCGGCACGACCGCGAACCTCCGCGGCCTTCTCGACCGTCTCCGCCCCTTGTCGCTTGAGGGCCTCGCGCTCGGCGTCCAGGTCGGAGTGCTGCGCCGCCTGGTGTTGACGCCACTCTTGTTGCTCGCGCTCCAACGCCGCCTTGCGACCGTCCAGCGCCGCGAGCTGGGCCTGAAGGTCGCGCTGTTGGGCGCTCAACGTCTCCCGCAGAGCGGCCAGCTCGTCCGCGCGATTGCGCAGCCGCTGGGCCGACGCCTCGCAATCGCGTTCTTTCTGCTCGGCGGCGCGGATTCGGTCGTTCGACGTTTGTTCGCTGGCCTTGAACCGTTCTTGCGAGTCCACGAGCTGTCGGGCCTGCTCCTCCAGTTCCCCGATACGCGCGCGCGACAGGCGCTCTTGTTCCTCGAGGCTCTGCTGCGTCTGCCGAACCTGAAGCCGCGCGGCTTCGAGCGCCGCGTTCTGCTCGGCCCAGCGTTCCCGCTCGGTGGCAAGGGCCCGTCGCTCGCCTTCCAGTTGTTCTTCGCGGCGCTGCGATTCTTCAGTCCGCCGCGCCAGCCGTTGCTCGGCTTCATTCTGGCTGACGCGCTGCGCTTCGAGGCTCTCGCTCTGGCGCCGCAGGTTGCCTTGCAGTCGTTCGCACTCAGCCCGCAGGCTCGTGAGCGCGGCATTCTGCTCTTCGAGTGCCACGCCGGACCGCGCGAGGCTCGCCTCCTTCTCGTCCTGCTCCTGTTTCTGTTTGGCCAGACGCTGGGCCTCCTCCAGCAGTCGGCCGCGGTGCTCATCGAGCCGGAAAAACTGCTCTTCCAGCTCGGCGCCCTCGCGCTCCAGGGCGGCCTGTCTGGGCGCGCTCGCTTGCTCACGCTCTTCCACAGCCCTCTCGCGCTGTTCGAGCTTGTCTTCCATACCGTCCAAGCGGAGCAGGTCCAGGCCGTACCGCTTGACCTTCTCCTGAAGTTCCGCTTCGTGCAAGGTGAGCCGCTGGTCGCGGCGCTCCAGCTCGGCGAAGGCGGCCCTGAGCTGGTCGTGCGCCTCTTGCTTTTCGACTTCGAAGGTCCGCTCGGCCGTCTCCAGGGCGCGGCGCTTCTCCGTGAGTTCCTCGGCGATTCGGGCCAGTTCCGCCGCACGCCTGCCGAAGTCCGACCGTTCGTGTTTGTCGCGTTCGGTCCGCTGCACGGCCTCTTGCTCCAGCAGATGGATTCTCTGTTCCCGGTCGTGCGCCCGGCGCATGGACTCATCGAGGTTCGCCTGCAGCTTGGCCAGGAGGTGCATCCGCTCCTCCTGCTCCTCGCGGACCTGGCGGCGCAGGGCCACGAGTTCGTTCTTCTGGCGCGCGAGGTCCGTGGCCTGCTCGTCCGGGCCGCGTTCCGGAGCCGGCGGCTGCGCGAACCGGGTCTGGGAACCGCGCTGTTCAGCGTGTGAAGGACGTTCGCTTGCCATTTTTGGCCGTCCGTGGTTTGCTGCGAGTTTTGCAACACCCTCGGCGCAGAGGGTCACTGCCGTTCGGGGATCAGAGCGTATCGGGCAATTTCGTTCAAGGCCAAGTCATCGTGGGCGGCACTTGTTGAGCTTGTTTTTTCCGCCTCGGTCGCTATCGTCCGCGGAACCAATAGTTGCGAAAGCGTACAACGTCCGGCCCGCGCCGCGGCAAAGCGGACTCGGTGTGGGGAACAATCCAACCGCCGCCGTGAGGGGGATAAACGGCCATGGACCCTTGCACGGATCGAACGTCGTCGGCGAATGTCGCCTGTCCGCCTTGCAGGGATCTTCGCCGTGCCCAAGCGGACGCGGTCGCCTCGCGGTTTGACAGCTCACTATGGTTCGTCGCCGACCGGGGCAAGCGATCGGGGCCGTATAGCTGGCCGCGGCTGGTGGCGATGGCGTCGCGCGGCGAAATCCCGGCGGACGTCATTCTCTTCAAGGAGGGATCGAGCCGGTGGGTTCGTGCGGCCACGCTGCGCACGTTCTTTGGTACAGCCGGCGAGTCGCCGGTCGGCGACGTCCAGCCCGTCGCGGCAGACGGATCTCCCCGTGTGGGCTTATTCTCGACGGAACCGGACGTGAACGCAGAGGAACCGCGGGACGTGCCGCTTGCCCGGCACAAGGACCGTCCGTCCGGTGCGAGCACAAGCGAAGAATGGGCCATGGAACCGGCGCATTTCGTCGACAGGCTCGCGCTAGCGCCGACGGGTCTGAAGGTTCAATATTGGACCCCAGAAACCGAAACGCCGCCCCCAGCCGGTTTCTCGGAGCCCGCCCTGCCCGCGATTTCCGACGACTTGGCGGACATCGGAACGGAGGACGGCACCTCGACCCTGGACCCGGTGCACTTCGTCGAGACGGTCGCGCTGCCGTCAACGGGTCTGAGAGTTCAATACTGGACGCCAGAAATCGAAACGCCGCAGCAGACCGTGTTCTCGGAGCCCGCTTTACCCGCTGTGTCCGACGACGATGAGGACCTTGGACCCGAGGACGGAGCTTCGACTTCGGACATGCTCACGCCCTGCGAAAGCGCCTGGCCGACAAACGACCGCAGCGACCTGGAGCCGGAAACGGCCGAAGAACCGTTCGANNNNCGCACGCTATCGAGTGCGGAGGCAAAGGCTTGCTCCTTGTCGGGCTTACCGTGTTGCTCACCGAAAGCATCGTTCTCGGTTGTCTAGTCGGCGGAGCACTCAAGTTGAACGCGCCGAAAACGCGGCACGAGGACTCCACGCCGAAGACCGGTAAACCAAACGGGACTGGGAAGCAAGTATCCGCGTCCGATTCGGGTAGGCCGACGGTCCCGAACCATTCACAGGCTGTACCCTAAGTCACCATGCCTAGGGTTTTTTCGGCGGCGGGCCCCCGTAGTACGGGTAGCGGTCCCAGCGCTCGTCGTCGCCCGAGGCGCGCGGGTCGGCGGTGTCGCGCATCCATTGGTCGAGCTCGGCCCGCAACTTCTTCTTCGCCGCGGCGTACTCCGGCGGGCCGGCGATGTTGTTCATCTGGTAAGGATCCTTCGCCAGATCGTACAACTCCTCGTCCGGCCGCTTGCCGCAGGCCAACTCGAAGAACTTGGCGAGCTTGGGGTCGTCCTTCCCCGCGAGCACGACATCCTTGGTCGGGCCGCCGTCGATATCGCCGAACGGGCCGACCGCTTTCCTCAGCTCCGGGTCGCCGGCCGGCCAGCGGTCAGGCTGAAAGTTGCGGACGTACAGGAATTCGCGAGTGCGGATAGCCCGGCCCGGATAGCCGAGATCGCCCTTGCGGACGTTGGCGTGGCGCTCGCGTTCGACGAAGACCCGGTCGCGCGCCGCGCCGGACTTCCCGGTGGTCAGCACGTCGAGGAAGCTACGCCCCGTCATCGCCGCGGTTGGCTTCATCCCCGCGGCCTCAAGGATTGTCGGCGCGAAATCCTGGAAGCTCATGAAGGCGTCGGACGTGACGCCGGCCTTGCCGCGGGCGGGCCAGCGCACCGCCAGCGGTTGCCGCGTGCCGGCGTCATACAGGTTGGCCTTGCCGCGCGGGAACGGCCAGCCGTTGTCGCCCGTCATGATGACGATCGTGTTGTCGAGCTTGCCGGCTTTTTCGAGCAGCTCGAGGGCGTTGCCGACGTCGCGGTCGTAGCGCTGCACCGCGAAATAGTAGTCGCAAATGTCGCTACGGACCTCCGGTGTGTCAGGCAGGTCGGGCGGCACGAAGACGTCGGCCGGGTTCATGCCCGACTTGACACCGTTGCCCGGGACGTACGGCCGGTGCGGGTCGCGGTGGCCGAGCCAGAAGCAGAAGGGCTTGCCGTCGGGCACGCTCTTTACGAAAGCCTCGAAGTCCTTGAAGGTCGGCCCGGCGGGGTTGCGCGTGCGGCCGCCCTCCTCGAACTTGCCCGGCCCCCAGCGCTTGCCGCTGAGGCCGACGTGGTAGCCGGCGGTCTCCAGGAGGTCGGGATAGCACTCGAATTTCTTCTGCAGCGTGCTCCACAGGTTGCCGCTCTCTTCCAGGCGATGGCTGGTCTGTCCGGTCAGGATGGCGGCTCGCGACGCCGTGCAGGAAGGGGTGACGCTGAAGGCGTGACTGAAGAGGACGCCTTCTTTGGCCACGCGGTCGAAGGTGGGCGTCTTGACGACCTTGTCGCCGTAGACGCCGGCGTGCGGCCAGGCCCAGTCGTCAGCCAGGGCGAAGAGGATGTCCGGGCGTTTGTTCGGAGCGGGGTCAGCGTTAGCCGGCCTGGGGGCGCCCAGCACGGAGAGGGCGGCCACGCACGATAGCAAAGTGCGCGCCACGACGGAACCAGGCTCGTTTCGTTTCATGACTCGGTCCTTTTCGGCTTTGCAATGCAACACCGTAGCGGAGTCCGGGCGGTGGGCGGGGCGAGCGGGCGGGGTTCGTTACACTCAGGCGCGCCGGCGCCCGACGTGGTGAAACGAACTTTACTGCCCTAACTCCTCGCGCCGCAGCGTCTTGGGAAAGTTCGTTTCACCATCCCTCGCAGGCCCCCGCCGACCGCCACGCTACGCCCGCGGTGTCGCCGCCCGTAGGCCCCCAGCGTTTCGTCGCAAGGCCGTCCTTTTCCCCGGGCTTGCGTCTCTTGTTCGGGGAGGAAATAGGCGTCATTTTCCGCGAAGTAGATAAGGGCCTCGCACTTGCTTGCAAGACCCGGCACGCGGCCGTGCCGTGCGTAGGACCATGCACGAACCACGTCCTTCGCCACCGATACTTCCAGGAAATAGGGAACCTGCAGGCGTAAGGAACTCCTAACGCCGGGCGAAGCTCGGCCTCACAACCTGGCGTCCATTCGGGGAGCGCGCGGCACAGATGGTCAACGAGTTATCAAGACCTTCCAACTCGCTAATGATGCCTTCAAGTGTCATTGTTGTCCCCAATACCGTATTCACCATACAGATGCGAACACAATGCCACGAGAAACCCTCAATTCCACCTGAACCACCGCAGCGCCAGCACGAAACTCCCGATCCCCCACGCCGCCAGGATGCCGACTTCCTTCCACAGCGCCGACAGGCTGGCGCCTTCGAGGCTGACACCGCGCAGGGCGTCGATCAGTGCCGTCAGCGGCAGGGCCTTGATATAGGGCTGCGCCCCGTCGGGAAAGCGCTCGGACGAGAAGAAGATGCCCGACAGGACCCACATCGGCAGCATGACCAGGTTCATCAGTCCCGAAATGGACTCCAGCGTCTTGGCCCGGCTGCCAACCAGAAGACCGAGGCCGGCGAAAGTCAGCGCGCCGAGCAGGATCAGTGCGGAGAACGTCAGCAGATTGCCCTGAATCACGACGCCGAACGCGAGCCAGGAAAACACGATCACGAGCACCATCTCGGGGACCAGAAACATCAGCCGGCTGACGAGCACCGAGCCCAGAAACGTGGCCTTGCTCATGGGCGTCGCCAGGAAGCGCTTCAGCACTTTGCGGATGCGCATGTCGACCGTGGCGAAGCCGACGCCCCAGAGGCCGCCGCCCATGAGGTTCATGCCCAGCAGCCCGGGAACGAGGAAGTCGATGTAACGGCCGCCGGGCTCGGTCTTTTCCACGGTAACCGTCTTCAGAGGATCCTCACGCCCGAATTCCCGCTGCAGCGCTTCCTCGGCCCTGCTGCAGGCAAGCACGCTTTCAGGCCGGCCGGGGTCGAACTCGTAGCGGTATTCGGGCCGGCCTTCTTGCGGGACGACAACGAGGTCGGTCTTGCCGGTCCGCCGTCGTAGCGCGCAGGTCGCCGGCTGATTGACATGGACCACGAGCAAGTCATGCTTCTCCAGGGCTTTGCGGGCGCGCTCCTCACGTTCCGCCGTCGCCGATTCGCCCGTCTGTTGCACGTCCAACGTGCTGCGGTCGACGGGCTTGTTGCGGAAGGCGATGCCGAGCGCGACGACGATCAGGATCGGGAACCCGTACACCCAGAAAACGATCTCCGGCTCGCGGTAGAATTCACGGAGCCGGGCCAGGATCAGCTGTCCCATCGGCGAGTAGCGCCGCGGCGTGGCGGAGTCGGTTCGGTCGTTCATGGCGTCGCCTCCACGTCGCGCAGGTGCCGGCCGGTCAGGGTCACGAAGACGTCTTCAAGGCTGGCGGGGCGCGTGCTCAAGCCTGCCAGTTTGTGTCCCCGTTGTTGCAGCCGGTCCAGTAGCGCGGGCAGGGCGATATGCGGC
>WNFJ01184782.1_pt1 | contig 12929 bp, 14 predicted proteins | sample 5400461 | NCBI WGS metagenome assembly WNFJ01 (sample SAMN13153349, study PRJNA577476) | soil metagenome | isolation source: 115 cm saprolite on Douglas fir-dominated hillslope | place: USA:California | collected 2013-09-17 | reverse complement strand
GTGCGGAAGCTCGACCAGAAGCCGGGCTCGCGCGGGTGCCGGCGGCTGGCATCCGACATCGCGCGGTAGACGTCCCTCAAGGCGCGCTTGCGGGCCTCGACCTCGGGCTTCAGCTGGGCGCCTTTCTCGCCCGGCACCAGGGTCAGCTCGCGGGTATGAAAGACTTCGAGGCCCGGCCGGTGGCCGATGCTCACGATCGACGTCTCGGGCAACTCCTCGATCAGGAGCTTCATGATATTGTCCTGGCCGGTTTCGTCGAGCGCCGACGTCGCCTCGTCCATGAAGATCCACTCCGGCTTGTGAACCAGCACGCGCGCAAAGGCCACGCGCTGCTGCTCGCCGCCCGACAGGATGTGGTCCCAGCGCTCGGTCTCGTCGAGCCGCTCGCGCAGATGATCGAGGCCGACCTTGTGCAGCATATCCTTGAGCACCTCGTCGGTGATGCCCTCCGGAACCTTGGGATAAAGCATGGCATCGCGCAGACTCCCGACCGGGAAATAGGGCTTCTGCGGCATGAAGGTGATGACACCCTTGGGCAGGTGGATCGAGCCCTTGCCCCACGGCCAGACGCCGGCGACCGCCCGCATGATCGTGCTCTTGCCGCTGCCGGACTGGCCGCGGATCAGCACCCGTTCGGGGCGCCGGATCTCGATTTCCGCCTCCGCCACCAACATCTCGCCGTCGGGGCGCGCGAGACCGAGCTTGCGCATGATGAGCGAATCCGATTCGGCAGGCTCATGCAGGGTGATGCGCTCGCCATCGCCTTCGACGCTTTCCTCCAGGTCGAGAAGCGCCATGTGCAGCTGGACGACGCGATCGGTGGAGGCGCGCCAGTCGGCAACTTTCGGGAAATTGTCTATGAGCCATGACAGCGCCCATTGCACGCTGGAGAAGGCCTGCGCGGTCTGCATCAAGCCGCCGAGCTGGATCTCGCCGGCGAGGTAGCGGGGCAGCGCCACGATCAGCGGCACGATGGGCGCCAGATAGGCGAGCGAGCTGGTGAGCAGCGAAAGGTTGCCCTGGCCTCGCGTCTGGACATGCCAGGCCGAGCGCAGATCGAACAGCGAGCCGCGCAGCCGCTCGCGCTCGTCGTCCTCGCCGCGCATCAGGGCGATGCCTTCGGCATGTTCGCGCGCCCGCGTCAGGCCCGAGCGGAAATCGGCCTCGCGGCCCTGGCGGACGTTGCCGGCATGGATCAGGCCGCGGCCCAGGGCGTAGGTGAGCAACGAGCCGATCAGTGCATAGGCCACCGCGGCCCATACCATATAGCCGGGGAGGTCGAATTCGAAGCCGGCAAACTTGATCGGCAGTGTTCCCGACAAGACCCACAGCACGCTCAGGAAGGTGAAGAGTTGCAGGACGCATTGCAGGAGGCTCTGGGCGAATTCGACGGCGAATTCGGTCGCAACGCGGATGTCCTCGGCGATGCGGCCGTCGGGATTGTCGACTTCCTCGGCCAGCAGGCCGAGCTGGTATTGGCGGCCCGCATGCAGCCAGCGCTGGACGGTGACGCCGGAGAGCCAGCTCCGCCAGTTGATCTGCAGCCGGCGCTTGACGTGAAGCTGGATGGCGACGGCAATGCCCGCCGACACCACGATGATGGCAAGAATCCAGAGCAGCTCGAACAGCTGCGCCAGATCGCGCTTCTCCAGGGCGTTGAAGAAGTCGCGATTCCAGATGTTGAGCCACAGCGCGATCCCGACATTGGCGACGCCCAGCAGCACCATGCCTGCGGTCAACAGCCAAGCGACGGCGCGATAACCCGGCGCGGTCCAATAGCCGCAGGCTACGACGGCGAAGGCCCGTACGGAGCTGTGCGGCGTGTCCAATCAGTCGCGGAAGCCCGGATCGATCCGGTCGAGCTTCCGCAGCAGCGCCGGCCAGTCCAGCACGCCAAACGGGCGGCGGACATGCGGCTGGTAATTCAGGTAGGTGACCTCGACGACCTGGGTCGGGACGTCGACCAGCTTGGTGTTGCACGACATCGCCGCGATCTGCGTCTTGCAGCTAAGCTCGAGCCGATGCATGGCGTTGAAGGTCTCGGCGATCGTGGCGCCGGTCGTCAGCAGGCCGTGGTTGCGCAGGATCATGGCGTTGTTGTCGCCCAGGCTCTTGACCAGCGCCGCGCGCGCGTCGGTGTCGATCACGACGCCGTCATAGTCGTGATAGCTGATCTTGGCGAAACGCATCGAGGTCTGGGTGTTGGGCAGCAGGCCGCATTCCATGGTCGAGACCGCCATGCCCGCCCAGGTGTGGGTGTGCATCACGCAGGCCACGTCCGGCTTGCCCATATGGATGGCGCTATGGATCACGAAGCCGGCGCGATTGACGCCGTAGTCGAGGCTGCCGAAATCCGGCTTGGCGAGGATGTTGCCCTCGTGGTCGATCTTGAGCAGGCTCGAGGCGGTGATTTCCTCGTAGAGCAACCCATAGGCGTTGATCAGGAAGGCGTCGTGCTCGCCCGGCACCCGGACCGAGATGTGGTTCGCGATCAGGTCGGACATGCCGTAGAGGTCGACCAGCCGGTAGGCGGCGGCGAGGTCGACGCGCGCCTGCCATTCCTCGGGCGAGACATTCGAACGGAGACTGGCGACTTTCGGCGACTTGAGGGCGTGCACGGTCTTTCTGAGTCTCGACAACCAGAAAGTAGCCGGTTCGTCCTGCTGTGATCGGGCATGCACCCGCGTCATAGTGAATCGTTCCCCGGACAGCCCTGCGTCTGACGGGGGAGGTGGCCGAAGGCCGGAGGGGGAAGGCCTCGGTCGAAGCGTTTCCTGATTTCAGATCAGCTCATTTTCAAGATCGCCTGTGGGACTTTCCCTCTCCGCCCCTTCGGGGCACCTCCCCGTATGACGGGGGAGGAAATTTATTTCTTCTTCCCGTCCTTCGAGTTTCGCGTCTCGGTTGCCATGGGATAGGCGGTGGTCGACTTGATGCGTTCCATGGAGAAGCGCGAGGTCACGTTCTTGAGCGGCATGGTGTCGATCAGCTTCTTGTAAAAAGCGTCGTAGGCCTGCATGTCAGGCACCGCCACGCGCAGCATGTAGTCGATGTCGCCCGCCATACGATGGAATTCCATGACCTCGGGCAGGGCGGTGACGGTCTGGGCGAACTTCGACAACCACGCCGAGGAATGATCGCCGGTCTCGATCGAGACGAACACCGTCAGCCCCATGCCGATCGCTTCCGGCGAGATCAGCGCGACGCGCCGCAGGATGACGCCGGACTTCTCCAGGCGCTGGATACGCTTCCAGCACGGGCTTTGCGACAGCCCGACACGATGCGCGATCTGCGCCAGCGAAAGGCTCGCATCCTCCTGGAGGAGCGCCACGATCTTCCTGTCGATCGCATCCATGATTCAAACACCCGCGAAGAGCTGCCGCCGCACTGTCGGGCCTTGTACCCGAAATCTCAACAGGCGGTTCAGAGCGGCAGCGATTCCAGGCGTACCGGGGCACCCAGCCGGGCGCTCAACGTCTCGGCCAGGGCGTCGACGTTGCCGTCGACCGGGCCGGCATAGTTGGCGAGCCGCCGATCGGTGCCCTCGAACCAGGAGAGTCGCCAAAGGCCGGCCTCGCAGACCAGCGAACCGACGACCCGGCCATGGACGGAGATCGTCCAGAGGGCAGGCTCATCCTGGGCAGCGAAGATGAAGCGGGTGGCGCGGGCAACGAACTGGTTCGCAAGGCTAAGCATGGGCCGACTGTAGGAGCCGGCGGATCACGCCGGCAATGGAACGGGCGGTCGAATATGGGGCGCGGCGCAGTAGATCGGTCTCCCCGCGGGGATCCTTGGAGAATATTTCTCTCCGTTCAGGGCCGGACGCCGGGCGCCTCGAGCGGCATGCCCTTGGCCCGCTCCATCAGATAGACCTCGAGCGCCACGTATTCGGGAGCGTCGTAGGCATAGGCCTCCGCGCGGATGCCGATGAGGCAGTTGCGCAGCCGGCGCTTCAGCGAGCCGAGCGATTGCCACTCCAGGCGATAGATTGGATAGCCGGTGGGATGCGCCTCGGGGATGGTCACACCGGCCAGCTTCTTGCCGGCGTTGTCGTCATGGCAGATGGCACAGCTGAGGTTGAGCTGGCCCTGGCGGCGCCGATAGATCTCGGCGCCCTGCTCGCGAAACGGGCCAAGCCGCGGATCGGACGGCGGCGCGATCGGCAGGCCGCGCGACTGGAACACGACATAGGCTTCGAGCGACAGCAGCTCGCGGCTCTCCGACGCCAAGGACTCGGCCTGCTGGTTGGCCGTACGGCAGAGATTGATGCGGCCTTCTAGGTCGACTGGCCTCCCCACATCCTTGCCGGCGGCGTCCTTCGGAATCGCGGGGTAGCGGGCGGCGACGCCCTTCATGCCGCCGCCGCCGTGGCAGTCGGCGCAGGATTTGTTGGCGGCGCCGACCGGCTTGCTAAAAAGCTGCTCGCCGAGCTGGACGAACAGCATGCCGGGATTGGCCGTGTCGTCATCCTGCATTTTCTGCAGCGCTTCGCCCATATCCTGGTAGCCCGAGCGACGCTTATCAGCGGCTCCCTGCGCCAGTGCGAAGGTGGTGATGAACACGACGAGCAGCATGGCACATGCTGCTCGTCGCCCCGAGCGCCGCGAAGCGGAACCTAGAGCAGATCCCGAATAGGTGAAATCAAACCACCTCACCCTTCGAGACGGCGCTGCGCGCCTCCTCAGGATGAGGTGGTTCTGTCGAAACGGGATACGCTCCAGGGAGCTTGGCACGGTCAGAGGAGATCCCTCCGCGGGCGCCGTTGCCTGCCCCGAGGGCACTCGAGGGGGCGCTTGGTCGGGACAAGCGGTCTTCATCCCACGGTGATGGCGACCTGCTCCTCGGCGAGGAAGCCTTTGTCGCCGGTCCAGCGCAAGCTGATGGTGCCGCTCTCGGTCGCCACCGCGAAGAAAGACACGAAGGGATTGGCGGCGATCGCCGGCGACATCTCCATGCGGAAGATCTCGGTGCCGTTCCAGGTCGCTGTGAAGCGCTCGATGATGTCGCGCGGAATGATGCGGCCGTTGGTGCCCGGCCTGAAGCCGGTCTCCATCGGATGCAGGATCAGCGCCTTGATCTCGACGATCTCGCCCGGTTTGGCGGTCTTGGGGGCATTGATGAGGACGTTGGTCATGTGACGTCCTCGATGCAGGCCGCCAGGGTGACGATCACGTCGGCGGAAGCGCTCCAGAACGCGCCCGAACTGGTCTCGGCGATGGCGACGATCTTCTGCGAATCGGCGAGCTTGATGCGGGTGGCGATCACCGCCTTGCCGTTGTACGGCCCGAGACGGGCGCTGAAGACATGCGGCTGCGGATTCTTCTCGTTGAAGACGTGGACCGCCTTGACGTGGTCGGCCGGCGTCATCGGGCTCTCGACCGACACGGTGAGCGGCACGACGTTGCCGTTCTCGACCAGCGGCGGCAGGTCGAGCTTCACCCTGCCCTCGCGGATCGTCGCTCCGCCCACCACTTCCTTGATGGCGGCGGCCATGGCCTCCGGGGTCGCACGCGCGGACGCCAAGGGCAGCACGCTGACGATTGCCGCGCCGGCGAGAAACGCACGCCTCGTTGTCACAGGCATAGTTGTCACCCTGAGGCCGCAGGCCGAAGGGCCTTTGAGGCCACAGGAAGGGTCCCTCGCTTCGCTCGGGATGACAATCTTCATGTCAATCCTTCAGAGTCGCCAGATAGGCTACCACGTCCTCGACCTGCTCGGCCGTCAGGATGGTCTTGCCCTCGAAGGCCTTGGCGACGCGCTGCAGGCCGGTGGTCCGGTAATAGGGCGGCATGATCGTGTCTGGATTGAGACGCGCGCCGTCGGCGATGCGCAGGCGGAGCTGGCCCACCGACCAACGCGCGCCGGCGCCGGCGAGGCTCGGCGCCAGCGTGCCTTGGAAGCGTTCCTCGGGAATCGGGCCACTGTGGCACAAGAGGCAAAGACCGACGCTGCGGTTGGCGACGATCGCCCGGCCACGCGCCGCATCGCGCGGCCGGACGGCAAGCGGCTCGGGGATGGCATCGCCCTCGACGACGACGTCTCCCGGCCCCTGCTGCGCCCACGCCGAGGAGATGGGCAAAGCCAGGAGGACGGCGAGCAGGCCCGCTCGTAACATCGCTTCAGCCGAAGGTCTCGGCGGTGATGGTCTTGAACCAGCTCTCGGCGTAGAGCGCCTCCTGGCCGCGGAAGCCGCCGACGACCTCGAGCGGGCTGGTGCCGCCGGCGCCGGGAATGTCGGCCAGCACGCCCTTGTCGGGCCGATAGACGCCGGCGATGGAAATGCCGTAGTCGGGCGCCACCAGGCTGTAGCAGGTGTTGATCAGGATAGGGTCGACCGGCTTGCGGCCGGCCAGCAGCTCGACGATGGCCGCGGCGCAGACCTTGGCCTGGGCGTTGGCGGCGAACGCCGATTTCGGCATGCCACCCATGATGGCGGCATCGCCCAGCACGTGGATGCCGGGCTGCAGGGTCGATTCGAAGGCGACCGGCTCGACCGGGCACCAGCCGGTGCGATCGACGACGCCGGCCTGGGCCGCGATGGCGCCGGCCTTCTGCGGCGGGATCACGTTGCCGACGGCAGCCTTGTGACGGGCGAAATCGGTGACGAAGGTGAGCGTCGCCGGATCGACCGACGTCACCTTGCCGCCCTGGCTCAACGACACCCATTCGACGAGGCCGGGATAGAGCTCGGCCCAGCCGTTCTGGAACAGGCGCTGCTTGGAGAAGGCATCCTTGGAATCGAGGATCAAAAGCTTTGACTTCGGCTTCCAGATCTTCAGCCAGTAGGCGATCAGGCTGGCGCGCTCGTAGGGGCCGGGCGGGCAACGGTAGGGATTGGCCGGCGAGGAGATGACCACCAGGCCGCCATCCTCCATGGCCTGCAGCTGCTGGCGCAGCAGCACGGTCTGCGCCCCGGCCTTCCAGGCGTGCGGCATCTTCTCGGCCGCCGCCTCGTCGTAGCCCGGCAAGGCGTCCCATCTGAAGTCGATGCCCGGCGCCATCACCAGCCGGTCGTAGGAAAGCTTGTTGCCGTCGGCCAGGTTGACGGTCTTGGCCGCGGCGTCGACCGCGGTCGCCGCGGTCTGGGCGAGCGTGACGCCGGCGCGCACCACGCCGTCATAGCCGAACTGCTGCTGCGAAATTTCCCGAACCGCGGCCAGCACGTCGTTGCTGAAGGGACAGGCGGTGAAGATGCGGTTGGGCTCGACCAGGGTGACGGTGAGCTTGGGCTCGAGCGCCTTGAGCGTGCGTGCCGCCGTGGCGCCGGCGAAGCCGCCGCCCACGACGACGACGCGACCGCTGCTCTGGGCCGACGCGACGGCGGGCGCCAGGCCGGCGGCGGCGGCGAGCTTGAGGAACCTGCGCCGGGTCGTCATGCGCCCTACTCCGGCTGCGCGGCGAACCAGGCCGCAATCGCGTCGATCTGGGAATCGTCGAAGCCCTTGGCGATGCGGCCCATGACGCTCGAGGGCCAGGCGCCGCTCCTGTACTCGCGCATGGCGGTTGCGATGTCCGCCGACTTGCGGCCGGCGATGCGCGGGATGACGGAGTCGAGGATCTTCTTGGCGGCGTGGCAGCCCGTGCACGAGCTCGCGCCGGGTGGCGCGTCGGCTGCCCGCGCCAGCCGTCCTTCTGCCAAGCCGGCCAGCAACAACGCGCTGGCCAGCACCGGCAGCAGCAAGCGCCGCATCAGGCGCCTTTCTTCAACTCGTGATGCATCAGCGGGAGCTCGCGCACCCGCTTGCCGGTGGCCTTGGCGATGGCGTTCAGCACCGAGGGTGCGGCGACGGCGATGGTGGGCTCGCCTACGCCGCCCCAGAAGTCCTGCGTCGGCACCAGCACGGTCTCGACCTTGGGCATCTCGTCCATGCGCATCAGGTTGTAGCTGTCGAAATTGGTCTGCTCGACGGCGCCGTCCTTGACGGTGATCTCGCCGTAGAGCGCCGCCGACAGGCCATAGGCGAACGACCCCGCGACCTGGCGCTCGACCTGCGCCGGATTGACCACGTGGCCGGGGTTGGTGGCCGCGGTGATCTTGTGGATTTTCAGCACGCCGTCGGCGCTGACCGAGACCTCGGCGACGCCGGCGACGTAGCTGCCGTAACCCATGATCTGGGCGATGCCGTGGAAGTGGCCGGCCGGCAGCGGCTTGCCGTAGCCCGCCTTGTCGGCAGCGGCCTTCAGCACCGCCGCCCACTTGGGCTTGAGCAGTTTCAGTCGGAAGGCCAGTGGATCCTGGCCGGCCGCTGCCGCCAGCTCGTCCATGAAGCATTCCATATAGACGGCGTTCTGGTTGGTGTTCACGCCGCGCCAGAAGCCGGCCAGGATGTGCGGGTTGCGCATGGCGTGATCGATCAGGAGGTTCGGTACGGTGTAGCCGTAGGTCGCTTCGGGGCCGCTTGCCGCGAGGCCCTGGAACACCACGGGGTCCATGCCGTTCACGAGGTTCTGCGGCAGCAGCGAGGCCAGGATCGACTGGCCCGAGATGCGCACATGCAGGCCGACCAGGTTGCCCTGGGCGTCGAGGCCGCCCGTCAGCTTGCACATCGTGGTCGGATGGTACTGGTCGTGCGTCATGTCCTCTTCGCGCGACCAGATGAGCTTGATCGGCGTGCCGGGCATCTCCTTGGCGACGAGCACGGCCTGGCGGACATAGTCGGCGCGGCCACGCCGCCCGAAGCCGCCGCCCAGCAACAGCTTGTAGACTTCACATTGGGCGACCGGCAGGCCGGCCGCCTCCGCCGCCGCTGCGAGTGCCGCTTCGCCGTTCTGGGTGCCGCACCATACTTCGCACTTGTCCGTGGTGTAGCGCGCCGTGGCGTTCATCGGCTCCATGGTGGCATGGTATTGATAGGGGAAGCTGTAGGTCGCCTCGACCTTCTTGGCCGCGCCGTCGATCGCAGCCTTGGCGTCACCCACCTTGTTGCCGACGAAGGCTTCGCTGGCGTCGAGGCCTTCCTTCAACATCGCCGTGATGGTCTCGGTCTGGACCTCGCCCAGCTTGCCGACATCCCACTCGGCCGGCAGGGCGGCGAGCGCGGTGCGGGCGTTCCAGTAGGTATCGGCCACGACCACGACGGCGTTGCCGTCGATCGCCACGACCTTCTTCACCCCCGGCATCTTCTCGACCTTGGAGGCATCGAAGCTCTTGAGCTTGCCACCGATCACCGGGCAGGCGCGGACAGTCGCGACCAGCAGGCCCGGCATGGTGAAATCGATGCCGAAGAGCTGCTTGCCGGTGACCTTGTCGAGCGTGTCGAGGCGCTTCAGCGGTTTGCCGGCGATCTTCCAGTCCTTGGGATCCTTCAGCTTCACTTCCTTGGGCGGCTCGAGCTGGGCGGCCGCGGCGGCAACCGCGCCGTAACCGAGCTTCTTGCCCGACTTGTGGCTGATAACGCCGTTGGCCGCGCTGCATTCGGCCGCCGGCACCTTCCACTGGGCCGCCGCCGCCGCGATCAGCATCTCGCGCGCCATGGCGCCGCCCTCGCGGACATACTGGTTGCTCTCGCGGATACCGCGGCTGCCGCCGGTCGAGAAGTTCTTCCAAACGCGGTTGCGCTTCAGGTTCTCGCCCGGAGTCGGATATTCCCAGGTGACCTTGTTCCAGTCGCATTCCAGCTCCTCGGCGACGAGCTGGGCGAGACCGGTGAGCGTGCCCTGGCCCATCTCGGAGCGGGCGATGCGGATCACCACCTTGTCGTCGGGGTGGATCACCACCCAGGCGTTGATCTCCTTCACCTCGGCGGCGTGCGCCGCCTCGAAGGGAACGGAAAAGCCGAGCGAGAAGCCACCGGCGACGGCAGCACCGCTCACCAGGAAACCCCTTCTGTTGAGGGGCGTGCGGCCGAGTGAGGTCTGGATCGTCATGATGCGTCCTCCCCTTAGGCCTTGGCCGCGGCGTGAATCGCCTCGCGCACCTGCTGGTAGGTGCCGCAGCGACAGATGTTGGTCATCGCCGCGTCGATCTCGGCGTCGGTCGGCTTGGGCTTGGCGGCGAGCAGTGCGGTGGCCGCCATGACCATGCCGCTCTGGCAGTAGCCGCACTGGGGCACGTCGAGCTCGACCCAGGCCTTCTGCACCTTGGTCAGGGTGCCGTTGGCGGCGAGCCCTTCGATGGTGACGATCTTCTTGGCGCCGACGGACGTCACCGGCACCTGGCAGGAGCGCGTCGCCACGCCGTCTATATGCACGGTGCAGGCGCCGCACTGGGCAATGCCGCAGCCATACTTGGTGCCGGTGAGACCGAGCTGCTCGCGCAGCACCCACAGAAGCGGCGTGCGCGGGTCGGCGCTGTGGTTGAGCGCCTTGCCATTGACGTTGAGGACAGCCATCCCGTTCTCCGTCGTTTGGAAGTATGACGGCAGCCTAGCCGAGCGGGTCGCGGCCGGCCAGTGACCGTGCTTTCACGGAGGTGTGATGGTGCTCAGCCGATGCAGGTTTCGAAGACGCGCCGGTGGTTGCCACCGAGCAGCTTTGCCGTTTCTTCCGCTGTAAATTTGCCGCGTAAAGCGGCAGCAAGCTGCGGCAGGTTGGCGTAGCTCGGCAGCGTACTTGCGCCGACCAGGCCCATCTGGTCGGTGCCGAGCCCGACATGATCGATGCCCGCGACGTCGACCATCTTGGCGAAGCCATCGACATAGGCGGCGTAGGACGGGAAGTAATCGGCAACCGGCCAAATGCCGATGACGCCTCCGGTCGAGGCAATGACCCTCGCATGGTCGGGCAGGATGCGCCGTGTCCAGGCGGCGGGCCGTTCGGTCAACGACGTGTGCGACAGCACCAGCGGCTTGGTCGCCACCTGGGCGGCCTGCTTCACCAGGTCGTAGGTGCCGTGCGCCACATCGACCACGACGCCGATCCGATTGCAGCGGCGGATCACCTCGGCGCCGGCCGGCGTCAGCCCGCCATGGACGGCAGGTTCGGTCTGGATATCGCCCAGCTCGTTGGGCCGGTAATGCGTAAGTTGCAGATGGCGGAGCTGCCACTGCTGATAGGCTTCGTCGATCCTCTCCGGCTTGCCTTCGAGGAAATCGCCGCCTTCGGCCGACACGATGACCGATGGCTGCTCGGGTCGCGCGGCGCGCAGGCCTGCCGAATCGCGAACGATGCCGAGCGCCTGGTCGCGCACCAACCGGTGCAAGCGCTCGAAGGCGCGCTGGGTGTGGGCGTAGAGCTCGCCGGGCTTGGGATCGCGTGCCGGCCGCAGCCGGCCATTGGCCAGGGTGATCGTCGGCTGGTCGGACACGACGGCGAGGCAGATCACGGCCATGCCGCCCTGGCGCATCGGCTCGGCAAGCGGCGTGAAGGCCGCATTACCCCCTTGGCCCCTCGTGCCGAGGATCGTGCCGCCATGGCTGTGGATGTCGATGGTCAGTCCACCGAAGGTCTGCGCCAGTGCGGGCATCGGCAGGCAGACGAGCGGGCTCGCCGCCAAAAGCCTACGGCGCGTCACGCCTTTGAGGCCGGCGCCTCGGAGCTGATAGCGCCAGCCCAGCGGATCGTCGTCGAGCACGGCGAACGTGCCGGCAAGGCGCATCGCCCCGCCGGCGAATTCGAGCGGCCGATCGGCGAAGACCTCGATGGCCGCCAAAGGATTGCCCGGCAGGCAGCCGGCGCAGCAGTTGGGCTCCGCGGTCAGCAGGAAGTAGTTGGCGCTCTTGGCAGGCAGCATCGTGGCCGGCCAGCCGACGATCTCGACCGCCTCGCCATCAGCCCTGTCGGCGCGCGGCGTTCCGAGATCACCCCAGTGAAGTCGCATCATCCCCCTAAAGCTTGGGCGGCGGATAATACGGCCGATCCCCCAGCGCTTGCACTCGTTTCCAGAAGTCGGGGCCCGACGCCTTGCCGACCTCATCGAGGTCCGCCGCCTGCCGCCACATGCTCCACGACTCCGGATGCAGGCCACTCGCGGCGTTCATCTGCCGGTCGCCCTCGGTGGTGCGACCGTCGTCACGCAGCCAGACGCCGAGACGAAATCGCGCCCGCGCCTCGGCGATCTCGGGCGTCACCTTGGACAGGGCGGCGCGTGCCGCGTCGGCCGGCAGTGCGTGCTTGCCGGTGGTCACCCAGGCGCGCACGGCGTCGAGATAAGCCTGGCGGGCAGCCAGCCGCTCCGCCTGGTCCTCGGGCGACATGGTGCGCGTCTTGAGGTCCATGCGACGGAAGTGATCGGTCGAGCCTGCCGTCTCGGGCGGCCGCACGATCCGGCCCTGCTCGTCGATCCACACCGCTTGCGGCACGTTCACGAGATTGTAGAGATCGCTCAGCCGGTGCTCGATATCGATCAGCTGCCAGTAGCTCGACTTGGCCTCTTCGATCCACGGCCGCGCGTGCTGGGCGCCGCGGCTTTCCTCGGCCACGGCCACGACCATGAAACCCTTGTCCTTCAGCTCAGCGTAGAGGGACTGCCACACGGGCAAGTCGAAGCGGCAGCCTCACCAACTGGCCCAGGTGGCCAAAAGCACTTTCTTGCCGCGCAGCTCGGACAGGGTGCGCGGCTTGCCGTCGACATCCGGCAGGGCGAAGTCGGGCGCCTGCAGGCCCTCGAGCGCGGCGTTGCGCTCGTCGGCCGGTGCGCCGAGTGCCCAGGCATCGCCGTCCTGGCTGGCGATCACCGGGCCGCCCAGTCTCTGCCAGAAGGCCTCGACATCGACGTCGCCGCCCTTCACCGCGGCGGCCGGCAGGGGCACGCAGCGCTCGTCGCGGCACATGCCTTCGGGCTTCAGCGTCCAGCCGGTGACTTTCTCGGCGTCGGCCGCGCTCATCCATAGGCCGTCGCGGGTCGAGACTTTGTATTCGGCGGTCGGGGTCAGGATGACTGTCATGGCTCGCTCCTATTTGGGCACGGAGATCGTGACTTCCTTGGAGGTGATGAATTCGAGCAGCACCGGCACGCCCTTTTTCGTCTGTTCGATGCCGCGCTTGATGGC
>WNFJ01114900.1_pt3 | contig 12930 bp, 17 predicted proteins | sample 5400461 | NCBI WGS metagenome assembly WNFJ01 (sample SAMN13153349, study PRJNA577476) | soil metagenome | isolation source: 115 cm saprolite on Douglas fir-dominated hillslope | place: USA:California | collected 2013-09-17 | reverse complement strand
GGGGTTTGTGATCCGCGGGCTGAACGTGCTGTTCGAGACGCTGCAGGGGAGCCCGGCGGTGCCGACCGAGGTGATGCGGGTGACGCAGGCGGGCAACGTAGGGATTGGGACGTCGGCGCCAGGACAGAAACTGGAGGTGGCAGGCAACCTGAAGATCAGCGGTGGCGGCAACGCCCTGGTTTTTCCCGACGGCAGCGTGATGAGCAGTGCGCCGACAGGACTGGGCGGTGGGACGATCACGGGAGTAACCGCGGGGACGGGGCTGAGCGGAGGCGGCATGACGGGCGGTGTCACGCTTAGCAATACAGGTGTGCTCTCCTTCAACGGGCGCCCCGGCTTAGTGACTCCGACCACTGGTGATTACTCGTTCCCGCAAATCAGTGGCGCAGCAACGGCGGCTCAGCTTCCCGCGGCGTCATTGGTACGTGCAATCACGTACCTGGCGGGTTGCGATAGTTGCAGCGTCCTGACCACGGCGGATAGCCAAAACACGATCTTCCTCAATCTGATTGGCAGCATGACAATCAACTCGGTCACTTGCTTCTCCGACGCGGGTGCACCGACGGTAAACATTCAGAGGAACCAGGGCGGAACACTCACAAATGTCCTGAGTGCCAATCTGACCTGCTCCACTACAGGCGCTACAAGTTCGAGCTTCTCAACGAGCATGCTCAGCCTGAATGACAGTCTCAACTTCATAATTGCCACTGCGGACGGCGTTGCCAAGCGTGTGACCATGATCATCAAAGCCACCGTGAACTGAGGCAGGGAAAACGTTGATGTGGTGTGTTTTCACGTTTCGAGTAAAGGAAACAAATAGATAGCGTAACCAGAATTTAAGAAAGTTTAAGGAAGATTACAATGACCCAGCTCCGTGGGATTCTTTGGCTCGCAGTTTTTGCGGCAGCGTTTCTGCTGTTGCCGTGGCATGCAGCCGCGCAATCGGCGCCTGTGACGGATGACACGTTTGGCCAGGCGAGCACTCCGTCCGAGAAAGAGGGTGCGGAGCCTTTTCTCGTCGTTCGAGGGTCGGGGTCGAATACCTATTTGCGCTTCGACTTGAGTGTTCTGCCGACCGGCGTCACGAGCGCGAATGTTTCCAAGGCCATGCTTCGGTTATTCGTCAGTGGCGTGACCAGTCCTGGTAATTTCGATGTCTTTCTGGTGAATGGCCCCTGGAACGAAAAAACGCTGACCTTCAACAACGCCCCGCCTCTCGGCACGCTCGTCACTGGCGGCGTAAGTGTCGCTGGCTCCGCGGGCAGGAGCTATTTGTTGGTTGACGTGACTCGCGCTGTGACCGCGTGGCTGAGTGGCACACCGAACAACGGCTTGGCGCTGGTGCCGAGCAAGAACAGCACACTCTCGGTCCTACTCGACAGCAAGGAGTCGTTCTTCACCAGCCACGACCCAGAACTCGAAGTCGAAGCTGCATCGTTCGGGCCGCAGGGGCCTGCCGTGTCAGCGGCCCCTGCCCCTGGCTGCTCATCCAGCACCGTCGGGCAGACGTTCGATGCCTTCATGCACGGCTGTGCGGGCACAGTCAGCTTTGCGAACCGCGCTTCTGTCTGCAGTGCGGACACCCATACCTGCACAGCGGCGGAATGGAATGCACATAGGGGGTCGACGGCTCCGGCGCAAAACTACTGGACCGGAGACAACCCCCTTAATTTCGTCGGGGGACCCACGAACAACTGCTCCGTCAGCGTTTTGGCGGGCACCAATTCCTGCACAGGTGGCGCGATGCTCGTCTGCCCCAACGGGGGGGGCTCGTGCGTAATCACTGGCTGCGGCTTAGATACCACCACACCACAGTTCTTTGGCGGTTGTGCTCTACCGTCATCCAGCAGTGCCAGTGGCACGCTCTGCTGCGGGGTTTTGAAGCGTCGCCGTTTCGCCACCATCACCGAATTGGAGCGCGAACTGCTCCGTGATTTCGAGCGCGGTCCCGCATTGCCGTGAAATGACCGACCCTCTCTTTTATGACAAGGAAAGAGAGCGAGTTTCCGACAGAATCTGACCTGCCGCCAGCGCCGGTGGCCGATAGAGGTGTTCCGCCAATTCGAGTTTCAGAGCCTGCGCCAGTGGTATGGACTATCTCACTGTGCCGAATGCAAAATCTCGGCCTGGTGAAACCCTCCCCGTCAACTGGAGTGCCGTCTGCAATGGAAGCGCGTACAGTATTTTCTGCTTCTCACCATACTCTGTTTGTGGGACCTTTTGCTTTGCGTTTCAGACTGATCCAGGCAATTGCGGTGAAGACTGCTACCGATGGCTGCTCAAAGAATCTCCGTTGCAATCGCCCTGCTAGGAACGTCTTCCTGTCTGCGGTGGCGTTCCAGTTGGTTTGCTTTTCTTGGACGAGCGCGCACGCCCAGCAGCGCGCCGACAAGTCCGGGGCACTGTGTCACGCCGATGGCATCCACATCGGCAAGCATAATCCCCGCCTGCGCGAGCGCTTCACGCACGGCCGGCACGATCTGCCGCAAATGTTCGCGAGACGCCAGCTCCGGCACGACCCTGCCGTATTTCCGGTGTATATCGATTTGCGACGCCACGAGGCTGGACAAAATTTCTCGCCCGTCAGCGACCAGCGCCGCCGCCGTCTCATCGCACGAAGATTCAATCCCAAGCATTTTAAAATCGGAAATTCCGGCTGGAAGGTTTTCTGTTAATGCTGGCTGCTCGCAGGAGGATTGTTATGTCCTTTCGCTCTTCGACAATATTTCTTTTCAGTGCAATCTTGACATGCCTCGCGCTGCCGTTGATGGTGGCTGCGCAGGGGCCGCTCCAGCAATCCTCGCCCCTGGTCATGCAAGCAGTGCACTACGATGTTTCGCCGCCTCTTTTCCTGATTCCGCCAGCGCCTCGGCAGCCCGGTTTCCGAGTCCATGACATCAAACCTATACCGCGCCCCTACCACGGAGCCGCCGTGGACCCGGTGTTGCAACAGAGCTACCCCACGACCCTGGCACCTGTGACAATCCTCAACTTGGACGGCGTCGGAAATGGCTTCAGCGGTCCGTCTGGTACCTTCACGGTCCAAGCTGCCCCTCCTGATACCGAGGGCGACGTGGGCCCGAATCATTACATCCAGGTCGTGAATACCGATTTGGCGATTTTCAACAAGAGCGGCACCCCCATCTTCGGTCCTGTTCCCATTAACACGCTGTGGAGTGGATTCGGTGGTCTTTGCCAGTCAGACAACGATGGCGATCCGGTGGTCATCTACGACCCGGTCGGCGACCGTTGGGTAATCTCCCAGTTCGCTGTCACGGGCGCAAACGGAGCGAGTGTCCCTTTCCTCCAATGCGTGGCGGTGTCGCAGACTTCAGATCCGACGGGCGCATATAACCGCTACTCGTTTGCTTACAATTCCTTCAACGATTATCCAAAGATGGGCGTTTGGCCCGATGCTTACTACACCACCTTCAACTTTTTCGACGGCACCTCTTTCCGGGGCGGCGTGGTCTGCGCCTACGACCGTACGAAGATGCTAGCGGGCCAGCCTGCCACCCAGGGACCAACTTCGGCGGCCTATTGCCTGCTGACCTGGACGGCAAGCAGCTTCCGCCGGCGGGCTCGCCGAACTACGTGCTCGCGCTCGGTGTGAGCAACAACGACCTCGCTTTCTGGAAGTTCCACGTCGACTGGACCACCCCGGCGAACACCACGCTCACCGGCCCCACGACGATCACCGTCGCTGCGTACAACGCACTCTGTGATGGCGGCACCTGCGTCCCCCAGTTCGGCACCCCGCAGCAACTCGATTCGCTGGCCGACCGCCTCATGTTCCGGCTCGCCTACCGCAACTTCGGCACCCACGAATCGCTCGTTGTCAACCACAGCGTAGCGCCCGGCTCGGGGGGCGGCGGCGTGCGCTGGTACGAGATCCGTTCACCAGCCACGACGCCCACGGTCTTCCAGCAAGGCACGTATGCGCCCGACTCGAATTTCCGTTGGATGGGGAGCGTTGCCATGGACCAGAGCGGCAACATCGCGCTGGGCTTCAGCCTCTCGGGTATGTTGCTGCATCCGGAGATTCACTACACGGGCCGCCTCGCGAGCGACCCTTTGGGACAGATGACGCAGGGCGAGGGGACAATCATTGACGGCGCGGGCTCGCAGACGACGAAGCTCAATCGCTGGGGCGACTACAGCATGATGGGGATCGACCCAAGCGACGACTGCACGTTCTGGTACACGAACGAATACATCCCGTCGAATGGTACATTCAACTGGAAGACCCGCATCGGGTCGTTCAAATTTCCATCCTGCACCACCCCATCGAAGAAAAGGCGAGGACAGCTCATCAGCCAATAGATATCCGAGTTCGCTGAAGCAATCACAATGTGTAATGGCTCCCCTGCGTCGCTGAGTACACCTCGAACTGGTCCGGCGGCGGTTTTGTCCTCAGAAAATTAAGGAAAGTCTAAAGGTTCGCCCAAGATCTGAGAACAGCTCGAGAGCAGAATGCCTTGAATGTCTGGAACTCCATGAAAGTACGTCTACTTAAAGTCCTTTAGAATCAGTCGAAAGTCTCCCGCCGCTTAGTTTTGTTCTCAGAAATCTACAGAAAATCTACAGGTTCAATCTGAGAACAACCTGATAACAGAACCCCCCAAATACCCCCCAAAACGGTCATGCATGACGCAGCTAGAGGCTAGACGAATCAGCTACTTAGCATTTCCCTGGTTCACCGTTGGTCCCCGGTTCAAATCCTAGCGGGCCCGCCAACCAAATTTCATGCAAGATTCAGAGGCCACATCCTTCGTGCTGACGCCTGTGACAGCTCGCACATAGCGTGATCAGGTTCTCCAGCGCGTCGTGGCCGAGCTGACTACGGGGCTTCCGATGATGGACCTGCAGATCTTTCCGAGAACCACAGCTCTGACAACGCCAGCCGTCTCGTTCCAGCACTCGCCTTCGTTGCGCTTCGTATTCCTCCCGATCTAGCCTCAGTCGCGGTTGCTTTTGGCGCAAGATGTTCATGCGCCTTCTCTCAGCCTGCTCAGTAACTCAGTTCGTTGTGTCCCAGGAAGCATCTGACAGAGGCGTTCCACGGACAGCACTAAGACGTCAGGTTGGCCCTCACAGAGATTCGCACCAGCCAGAAAATCGGCGCAGATCATCTCTAGGCAATAGCCACGCGACTTGTCTGACCCAAGCATCAACGCGGCCGTTTCGAGCGCCTGTTCGATCACCGGCAACTGGCTCTTGTACACCTTGAAGTAAAGGATCTCGTGTGGCTCGGTCTCCTGCCCGGATAAGTGCCGTTCCACCTCTCGCTTGAATTCCTCCCTTGGCATCGCGCTCGCTTTGTGCACCCAAGGTGCACAATCGAACCTCTGACCATCGGCGCGGGCCACTCTTACCAACTCCCTCGCTTTGGTCCAGCCAATCTGCCGGAGCTCGCCCTTCGGGATCCGCGTCAGATGCTCGTGGATGGTCATGAGGTAATACGCCTTCCTGCGGGACTCCGGAAAGCGCCGCTCCAAGAACTCATCAAACGACTTCAAGTTCTCTAGCCGCCAGTACTGCCCCTCCCGCACCTCGCATAGGTATCGGCCCAAGTCCACGAATCGGACATCCCGCTCCTGTTCCTTCGTCTTCTCCCAAGCCAAGATCTCGTCAATCTTGCCCAGCACGAACGAGGCCCGCCGGGGATTGAGTTCTGGGGGCACGAGGGATCGTCCGTTAGTCCGCAAGCTCGTCAAGCCAATCAAGATCACTTGCTCCTGGCTTCCGGATCAGATTTGCGCTAACTAATTGCTCGTTGTTGAGGCAAAGCCCCAAATGCGCGCAGCTCACGCAGCCGTTCTGAGGAAACCGAATTCCGCTGTGGAAAACAAATTGTCCCGATTCGATCTGACCGATGGCCGTTTCAACCAGGCAACCGTACTCTCGACGCTGTTCCTCTGAAATCGATGCTTTGAGGTATTGAATTTCGGGCAGGCGCTTTCGCACGAACACAACCATGCCCACTTCGGAGATCCCACTGATCCAGGAATAGCAAATCAGCTGAGGGTCGAGCGAAAGCAATCCGCTGGGTTCTTCAGGATAGCGACTGGTCGTTGTCTTCCAGTCGATCAGGCAATGCTTTCCGTCGAGCTCCCCCAAGGCATCGATATAGGCGACGAATTCATTGCCGCCGGGGAGAGCACGAACCATCTTGACTTGCAGGTTCTGCTTTGGGCGGCGGATGTGAATACGATCATCCTGCGCGAATCTCTCGAGCAGATGGACTCCCTGGTGGACCATACGGTCCCAGGTGTCTCCTTTGCTGTATTCGAAGGGAGTCTCGCGGAAGCAGCCCCATTCTTTGAATAACGCCGCGGCGCTATCCTCGCGGCAGAAATAGGCATGAAGTGCCTTTTCAAAGCAACGGCCAAAGACCATTGCGGCGCGCGTTTCTTTCTCTTGCCATCCATCCAGATAGCGGAAGCGATAGCTTCGTGGGCAGCGAAGGTACTGGCTGATCTGGGAGTAGCTATAGATCATGGCGGTTCCCCTGACTCTTCCCGTCATGAATTGCAGCGCACGAGAGTTCTTCCCACTCTCCCGCCGGGGCGAAAGCCTCGAGGTTAAGAAAGGACCGATCATGTAAGGTCGCGTAGGAAATGCGAACGATTCCACGGAGGTTGAGGAGAGCCTTTTGATCGACCTGGTCTTGGCCGAGCAGGTCGGTGTCGTAATCGAAATCTCGGAGGAACCAGTTGAGCTTCCACAGCGCCCTTTCTGTGCAATACAACCGGCCTGTGAAGGAGCGTCCCGCAAAAGGCTTAGGTTCCAAGACGACGAATCGAACCAACCAGAATGGTTTCTGCGCATGCCAGCGATAGGAAGCCCACTCGACGCGGACGAGGAATAGCCCCTCAAGCCGCTGCTCGCTGTCGTTTGCCCTCAAGTGCAGGCCGGGAACGTGGCGTCTCATGACTTTGCCTCCACCGACTGAGCATAGGAATTGAGTTTGCAGATCAGACCTTCTCTGTCTTCCTTAGCTGACGCTGCTAGGTGCGAGATGAAGGACTCAACCAAATCCCGGCTTGTCTCTTTGAGAGATTGAGTGCCACAAAAATGAGCGGCATACGCCTTAACAAGAGTGGGATCGAGGTTGTACTGACGGATCAGGAGGCAGAGGCGATCTCGGAGTCGAGGTTGGCCATTGTTCGAGCCATTCGACGCATGAGGATTGCTTTGCTTCCCGCGATCCTGACCAGGCTCTGGCAAACGGGAGGTCCAACCCAGTTCTTCGACAGAACAAAGCCCGATTCCGTACGCCTTCCGCAGCGCGCGGTTGACGGCGCGTGTTTCTGCCACGCGCATCTCCGCTCCCCGGACAAGCGCAGAGACGTTGGACGGATCGGCGTCGCCAAACCCGACAAAACCGCGGGGCGCATTACGTTTGTAAAGAGTTGCTTTGAACACCCACCGGCCTGCAGCGGGATCGCAGAACTCACGGACTTGCTGAACTCTAATCCCAGTACACTGACGGCGTTCGGCCAAGCGCAACAGGCCGGCGTTCGTGACATACCAACGTCCGTCCAAATACAGCAAGTCTCCGCGGGTAACTGACAACCGGTAGCTCTTAAGTAGTTCTCTGAGGCTATCCAGCGCAGGTCGGTCTAGGGGCCCCCAAGTGCTCTCCGCTAACCTAATGTTCGCTGAAATATGTTTGTCTGGTTTCTTCATAAGCCCGTCTCCTCATACCTAAGTACCATTCCATCTTCGCTTATACACACATTGTATGTCTATAGCACACATCCTGTCAAGGAAATTTTCTACTGGCAAACCACATGGGCTGCAATACAATGTGGGTGATTATGAGAAAGGATACTGCTCTATCTTTCCGTATTCCACGACGGCTGAAAGCAGAGCTTGAAAGGGTAGCGCTAGGCGAGGGGCGCAGCCTCGCACAAGTTTGTGAAGCGCTATTAACTGGTGGCCTAGAAATCTACAAGAGGCAAGGTCCCAAATACCTCCAGCGCTTACTCTCCCGGCGGAGGAAGGAATCCTCGGAATAGCTTCGCTTCCACGAGCTCTGGGTGTGATATACTTTTGCCAAGGCGGTTCTCTCCTCGCCAAGAGGATTTCCAGCCCGATTGTACCCAATCGGGCCAGTGAACCGTCGCTGATCCTCCAATTCCCTCAACTCTAATCTTCAACTTTGACGAAGTCTGGGACGACCTATCCTTCTGTTTTGGAGGTAAAATGAAAACGCTTAAACAAAAAGAAAATGATGAGTCGAAACCGGGGCTGAACCATCCTCCCGGTAGCGAGTCCAGTTTCGAAACTGCTCGGGGATCTCAGTCCATTGATAGCGAACAATCAGGTTCGGGTGAGCCGACCGACAACGAGGTCAGCTTGGCCTCGCTCGCCGGAAAGGCCACCGGCCCGCGTACCCAGGCAGGCAAAGGGAGAAGCAAGCAAAACTCGCTGAAGCACGGGATCTTTTCCAAAGTGGCGCTCCTCAAGAGCGAGTCGCGGACTGCACTTGATTCCCTCTTGAGTGGAATCTGGGAGAATCTTCAACCACAAGGAAAGCTGGAAGAAGTTCTCGTCGAAAAGCTTGCAACTCTTCTCTGGCGCCAGCGTCGCCAGGTTATCGCGGAGACAGCCGAGATTCAGAAGAGAACGGAATTTATCGAATGGGACGAAGAACAACGCCAAGAGGACGAGGCAGCCAGAATTTTCGATCTTGAGCTAGATTCCAAAGATGGCCTGATGCGGAAAATAACAAATCCTAAAGTTTTACAGAGATGCTTGGATTTGTTCGGGGACCTCAAGAGAGAGGTCGAGGAGCGTGGATTTCTTCCAAAATTAGACCGAGCGTTCCTGGCGAAAATCTACGGGCATCCCGGCAAGAGTCATTGTAATCGCGCTCTTGTCGTTTCATACGCACTGTGGACCCATGTTGCATCTCTAACGGATGAGGAACGTCACCGGGAAGAGTTTCCGTCGCCTGAAGAATGCGTAAAGAACTTCCTAAAGAACCTTCGGGAGGAGATTGAACGACTTGATCAGTACAAGAGGGCATGCGCATCAATCGAGCTCGTGAGGCTGAAAATAGAGTCGCTTCGTAGAAACGTCCCCGACGCCGACCAGTTAAGTCACCTGGTCAGATATGAGGTGCATCTCGACCGCGCCTTCGATCGCGCTCTGAGCCAGCTCGAACGCCTGCAGCGCATGCGCGCCGGCCAGCCGGTACTGCCGGAACTGAAAGTTCGGGTATCCGGCTAGGAGATGTTGAGTTCCGGCAATGTGAAGCCTTCTCAGTCAGCGGCTGGCTGGCCTAACCAGTCGGCGGCGCGCCTTCGAGTATCCTTGTGCGAACGTGTTCGCCGCCGGCCCCCGCTCGAGGGCTTGCAGCGCATGCGCCATGGGCATTTTGTTCCTCCTCCCCTGAAGGTCGAGGTTTCAGGATTGGAGGAGGGGCGCTGAAAAACTAATCTCGCACTTCACGTAGAACTCTTGCCGTCTCTTCCGCTTCGGCTAGTCATTGACACCAACATTGTAGTTTCAGCAGCGCTTGGAATACCGGGCGGTCTTGTCGCGTCGGGAGCTGCGCATCCGCAGACATTCCTAGGAGAACACAATGCCTACGCTATACGTTGAGAACGTCCCCGAGAATCTATACGAGGCCCTTCGGGAAAGGGCACGGCGGCGCCACCGTTCCATAGCTGCAGAAGTTTTAGCCTTGCTCGAAGAGAATGTTCCGACGGAAAAAGAATTGCAGGCCCGGCAGGAGTTTCTTCGGAGGCTGCAGCGAATACACTCGAAGAGGTCTCGGTCCAGCGGCCGTTTTCCTTCAACAGAGGGAATGCAGCGTCGGGATAGGGCGCGGTGAGCCTAATTGTGGTGGACGCCAGCGTCGCTGCCAAGTGGTGTCTTCCGGCAAAAGGCGAGACCCTCACAGACGAGGCCTTCCGCCTGTTGCGCACGTACGTGAAGGGAGAGATTCAATTCGTCGTTCCCGACCTGTTTTGGGCGGAATTGGGAAACCTCCTCTGGAAGGCAGTTCGGCAAGGGCGGTGCGCGAAGACCGAGGCGGACACCGCGTTGACGTCATTGAAGGAGCACAATCTGCCCACAGTGCCCTCGCTTAGTGTCCTTGATCTCGCGTTTGGAATCGCAACCACATTTGAACCACATTTGACCGGACCGTTTATGACAGCCTATACGTGGCCCTTGCGGTTCATTCGAAAGCCCAGTTCATCACAGCCGACGAGAGACTTGCCAGCGCCGTAGCCGCCCACCTGCCAGTCAAGTGGCTGGGAACCCTGTGAAGTCATTGCAGCTTGTGCAGAGAAAAAATCGTAGGTAGTGCTAGCGTTGGGAAACTGGTCGCGGGTGCCGGCTTGCTCGGCACTCTGCTTTCTATCGCGGCACACTACGTTCGGGACATCCCTTCCCTCTTGATTCACATCTCCGGCTCAGGTTCCACACCAAAAGATCTTGACTGCGTACTTTTCAAAAATCCGATCTGCCGTCAGCAATACCATCTCTTCCATCCTGGCCTGCACAATGAGAATCCGGTCAAAGGGGTCTTGATGATGCGGTGGCAGATCGCTGACCCGCAGTGCATGAAGGTGAGAGATATCCAATGCGCGAATGCCCCAGTTCAGCATCCACGTTGGGATATACTTTGCAGGCGGTTCAGGTACTTAACGCTGATTTCCCAAGAGCTGGCTGCCGACAAAAATAGCCCCTCGCGCTCCTTGGACAAAAGCTCTCGCGCCCGCCGATTCAACTTGTTAGGGACGGCCAGGGCCCAGAGAAACACGCCAGTGTCGAGCAGATACTTCATCGCCCCCTACTTTTCGTTTTCTTCTCTCCACCGAGGAAAGCAGTGAGAACATCGGCGGGGAGCGGCGCATCAAAGTCCTCCGCTATCTTCAAGTGGTCGCTCTCAATGCCGAGTTCCCGATGCACCTTCTGGCGTGCTGCCGGAACCAAGCGCGCCACCGGAACGCCACGATTAGCGATCGTTATTTCCTCCCCTGCGGCAACCCGTTGAAGCAGCCTTGACAGCTGGGTCTTAGCTTCGTAAACGTTGACTTCTTTCATCGCTGGCTCCTTCCATATAGTCTAGTCCACTAGACTAAGTCATGTCAATTGTTCGCGTCAACAAGAGGAGTTGACGAGGAGCGGGGGGAGCAAAGCCTACTGTTTACGACTCTTAGTGCACGAACCAGTTCTTCGGATGGTAGGTCAGCTGGATGCTGGCTGAGACGTCATTTTGCGCCGTCGAGCGCAGAGAAGGAATCAGCCAGCGTTCGTATTGCACAAACGTATCCACGGTCCACTCGGGACGAACACGCCAGGCCAGCCGGGTGGAGGCGTCACTCTGCGTCCCGCCACCAGGAAGGAAACCATTGCCGACTTTGAGTTGCCGATAACTGAATTCGAGGGTCTTGCCGGGAGCAAAATGATAGGTGCTCCAGCCTTGGAAAGCTCGACCGTCCCTACCGGTGGAGTTGCCAAACAGAAATCCCTTGTTCGTATTGGAGTCGTGATAGCGAAAATTCCAGTAAAGAAACTGGCCACCCCTGTCAGTGGGTGTCAGTGACTGGGTTGAGACGGCTTCCGCTCGCAGATCTAATTTATGGATGCCAGGCACATGGGAAAGATAAATTCCCGGACTCACCGCCGCGCGCCTCGGATTCGCTGCCGGCGAAGGATCGTCATCGCTATAAGAATCGCTGTAGACCGTCAGCCAATTCCTTAAACCAGGAACGCGATAGGAGAAATCAAATCCAGACTTCCGATCGCCAATGTCTCTCGGGTTATTAAAAGGGCCAGGCGGAGTATCGCCAAGCGCCAAGAAGTTTCTTTCCAATAAATGGAAGGTGAAAGGATGTCCCACACCGGCCCACAAGGAAGCACGCGTGAACCCTATTTCCAGGTTCTTCGTGGGATGAACGCTGATCTTCTGCAGGTTGAAGAAAGGCCGTGCCGGAAACTTATGCCCGGACAGTTTTGAAAACAGGTATTCGTCCTGGACCGGACCAAGCACTCGAAGAAACCAGGGCAGATAAAATGGGCTGGTGTGAACGAGGCGGAGCATGTACTCGGGATCGGCATTATCGCTGACCATCAGCGGCGCGCTTTCGCCGGGCCCCAGCCACAGACTTTGCTTTCCAAACGTGACCGCATATCCGCCCAATTGAACCCCGGCGTACATGTCCAGCGGATAAAAACGGTCAATCTGGGTAACCGGGGCCGGCTGCGGTCCTATCGGAATAGGCAGCGGCCCAACATTGCCGTCCAAGTTGTTTACCAGGTTCTGCTGCGGGGCGGTCAGTGCCGGGCGTCCAGGCGCATGCTCATACTCTCCCTGGACGTAAAAGAAGAAGCGGCCCGCGACGGCACTCGCCGTGGCGCCCGTAAGGAAGTTCCCGCCTTGATCATAGGGTCTTCCAAAATCGTTGTAGATTGTTTGGCCGAAGTGATAACTGTCGCGCAACGGCGGCCCGGAGATATCCATATACCGCGTATAAACAGACTCGATCTGCGCCGAGCGCTCCTGTCCGCTTCCACGGTTCAATTCGGCTTTCAAAGAATCGACCAGTTGACGGATGTCCGATTCCTGGGGCAAATCCCCGGCAAGATAATCCGCTTCCTCTAACTGACGAAGACACTCCTGCTTGGTCCAGGGCTCCATGGCGGCGAATTGAGTCCGAATGTATCCCAGAGCGGCCAGACGCTTCAGCGCCGGGTAGACCCAGCTATCGAGCGGAACAAAAGTCGATCCGCGGGGTTGCGTGGATTCAGCTTCGGCCTTTTCATCCTGGCCAAAAGTACCGTAGATCTGATCGTTGGTATTCTGCGAATGAGCCTTGAAGACTTGCCGCCCGATCAGCCATCCAAGTCCGCCACCAACGACCACATCGGCGGGAAAATGTTGCCGGGCCGTAATTCGCGAGATAC
>WNFJ01734689.1_pt1 | contig 12931 bp, 6 predicted proteins | sample 5400461 | NCBI WGS metagenome assembly WNFJ01 (sample SAMN13153349, study PRJNA577476) | soil metagenome | isolation source: 115 cm saprolite on Douglas fir-dominated hillslope | place: USA:California | collected 2013-09-17 | reverse complement strand
CCTACTGATTAAGAGTCAGTTGCTCTGCCAGTTGAGCTACGCGCCCTTGAATTGGGAGTTATTGCAGAACCGTGGGGCCTCATTCAATATAGCGTAGCCTTCTGTTCTCAGCAACTCTGGTCCTGCAAGTTCACATGAAGCAGTTCAGATACAGTTCACATAGAATATGGTAGAAGTGGCTTTGCTGACATCTTGTCGTGAATACGACAATCCGGATTCCTCAGGAGAACGAGATGAGTGCTTCGACTGCCAACACTAATCCCATAAATTCTGTGCAGAGCAATTCTATGCGAATCGCCATCGCCGCCGACCACGCCGGCGTGCCCCTGATGGATCCCATCATCGCCCAAGTCCGCTCTCTCGGGCACGAAGTGCTCGACCTCGGCACCCATGATCCTACCCAGCCGGATGATTATCCTGACTACGCCCGCGCCATCGGGGAGACCCTGCAAGCTGGACGCTGCGATCGCGGCATCCTGATCTGCGGCAGCGGCGTGGGCGCCGCCATCGCCGCCAATAAGATGATCGGCATCCCAGGGCGTTGAACATGACAACATGAATGTGCTCTGCCTGGGCGGACGCATCATTGGCATCGAAATGGCCCACGAACTGGTGCGCGCGTTCTTAGCCGCCCGCTTCACCAACGAAGAGCGGCACTTGCGGCGGCTGGCGAAGATCATGGCGTTGGAAAAACATTAGAGCCAGTACTCGGTCCTCAGTACTCAGCAAAATGTTCCTCGCGGAACATTTTTGGAGGGCGGGGTTGCCACTCAAGGAGTGGGGGGTGGGGGTACTTGCTAGGTGGTGGTAGAACCCCTAAAACAACGCTGATCACCGCATATCTAGCGGCTAACGTTGATGTCAGGGTGGGGACTTGCTGAGGCAGTTCTCGGTTCTCAGTTCTCAGGGGAAGCGCAGTCATTTGGGCGGCTTAGGTAGTGGAGAGGTGGCGGTACTTGCTCAACAGTGGATAGAACCCTAAAACAACGCTGATCACCGCGTATTTAGCGGCTGACATTGATGTCAGGGTGGGGACTTGCTGGGGCAGTTCTCGGTTCTCAGTTCTCAGTTCTCAGTGGAAGCATGATCGCTTTGGCCACTTAGGCAGTGGGGAGGTGGGGGGACTTGCTCAACAGTGGATAGAACCCTAAAACAACGCTGATCGCCGCATATCTAGCGGCTAACGTTGATGTCGGGGTGGGGACTTGCTGAGGCAGTTCTCGGTTCTCAGTTCTCAGGTGGAACGCGATCGCTTTGGCCACTTAGGCGGTGGGGAGGTGGGGTACTTGCTGAACAGTGAATTGAACCCTAAAACAACGCTGATCGCCGCATATCTAGCGGCTAACGTTGATGTCAGGGTGGGGACTTGCTGGGGCAGTTCTCGGTTCTCGGTTCTCAGCAGGTGCTTCAGTACTCGGTACTCAGAGAGAGAAAAGCCACTCAACACGATTGTGTCTTTCACAGGCAGGAAAGAAACCCGATCTACAGGCAATAGATTCTCAAAGACCGGCTTCGTTTTGGCGAGGGATGCTTGCCCTGGGCTGCGGATATTCAGACCACGATGCAACGGGTTGTCAAAGACCGTGGGGGCACAAGCCCAGGGACCATGATGACACACAATGCCCTAGAAATGAAGATTCTGATATCACAGTGATACCGTGGGTAGTTGTCGGTTCCCGGTTCTCATTTCTCAGATGAAACGCAAAGTGTTTCGCGAGGAACACTCTTGCTCTTGTTCAGAACAAGGATTCACAACCGTTGTTCGGGGTTAATGATTATGAAGGTTTTATGGGTTGCTGAAAAGACCGCCGGGCCACCGCCCAGCTTTTAGATGACAGGATGCTTCGGAGAGGGTTTGCGTTTAGCTATGCTCAACCCGGAGCGAAACAGTTTTACAAGAAAGAACAACAGCATGAATATGCCAAGCGGTACAAGAACATACACAGCACCGATGACCCATGGAATTGCCCTATCACCTAATAATAGGGGTGCTGTCACCAGTGATAGCATCAACGCCCCGAATATCCCAGTAACGATGCGAAAGTTTTTCATAGTTTAGCCATATTTTCCGGATGGCTAAGATGCTTCAACACTTGTCGACGATAGATTACAAAATAGTAGACGCTTGCCGCAAGCCACATCCCTAATATCATTAAAAAAAACCATACTGTCTTTGTATCCGGAGAGGACGTATCTACGGTAGCCCAATATACCCACATCGCAACATACAGCAGACCTGTAGCAATAATCACAGGCGTAACTAGAATTCCCACAATTGAAGACAACACGAAAGAATCGTTAACTCGATCTGCGATGTTGACTCGGGAATCTTCATCTACGATGTTGAAGAAAACGAAGAGGGAAGTTAGTAAGATGGCTGCAAAAGCGGACCACAGAAGCATATTGCAAGCCTTCTTTGTCACAAGCCACTCTTTGGTTATACCGAAAAGCATAAACTATCTGGGAGAGTCTAAATGGTCGTTATCGTAGCCGGTCGCCTTATCGCATGTTTGTTCTCCAAGTCCCTGACAAGGATCAGAATCATTAACAGGTTGATTGCCAAGTTGATCCTTGGGCGTGTTGATGTAATAAAACATTTCTTTGGCATCTTGCGAGATGTTTGAGTTAAGAAGCCCCTCCTCCGCGTCCTCAAATAATCCTTTAAAAGCCTCTTGCGTTTTTTCTGTGTCTATTACAATTCCACCAGTAACAGCGCCTCCCTCAGCATATAAGCCGCTGAATTCCAATTCCTTTCCAGACGTTGCATCTGTATGGTACGGCTCTCCTCCGTTGGTTTTTCCTCCGGTCATTATTATGGGTTTTATCTCGGGCTGAATCTCTCTATCCTTAAAAGGAATATAACCGCCCTTGTCAACCATTGGTGACTTTAGTGAAGTATCCGCACCAACACCGAGCTTCGGTGCTCCTGCTGCGAACTTGCTAGACAAGACTAGATCTATGGTACTCTTGCCGTCAGTACCGATCTTACCGACAGCCATAAAAGTCGCATGCACGTCGACATGAACTGGGCCTAGGTGGCCAGCAAAACCATATCCAAATCCAAATCCAATTTTCAGGCTGACCGCTGATACCAAGGTCGCCCAGAAATGATGCTCCTCAAATCCATCAGGGTCAAACTTGTTAACCGGGTCGTTTAAGACGTAGGTATACCTATTCCAGGTTTGAGGATTGAATAACTTGCTACTGCTTGCCTTACCATCAGGGGTTAACCACCGCCCAATGCTATTGCAATAGTAGCGCGCCCCAAAGTAGTCACAGCCGGTCTCAAGGTCGCGTTCCTTACTGGTGAACTTGTAGTTGTTGCCGATGCCGAGGTCGAGTACTACACGCTCGCCTCCGAAGGGATAGTAGTCTGACTCTTCTTTGATTGTGCCGTTGGCATCTGTGACTACAGTCGCCGAGCCAAGGTGGTCGCTGAAGTAGTATGAGTATCCATAGATTGTGCTATAACGGGCAATGCGTTTGCCATTGAAGAACATGTACTCATTTTTGAGGTTGCCGTTCAGGTCAGTTTCCTCCAGTACCTGGCCACCCGGCCCGTACCAGTACAAGGTGCCGTTTGACTTGCTCACGCGGCGCCCATCGGCATCATAGTCATAGACTATACCCGCTGCGGTGTTCGTCAGCCGGTTCTCCCCATCATATTTGTTCGGATAAATGTTGTTGGAGTAGGTCGAGCACATGCCTGGCCCCACTACATTCCCCGCAGCGTCATAGCACCATGTAGTCTCTTGGTTGGCTGGGTTCACGTTCACATCCAGAGATGTATCGCCCCCTGAGATGTTCTTCTTCAGCAAATTCCCCCAGATGTCATAGGTGTAACTTTGGTTCCAGTTCCCGGAGGTAGCAGAAAGCAGCCGATTCAAGGGATCGTAGACAAAGCTCTCTGAGCGTGTACCATCTTTGTTGTTGGTGATCCCGCATATATCGCCATTGTCTCCTCCGTTCGCATTGCAAGAGGTGAAGTCGTAACCGAAGCTCAGCACCGTCTGGCTGGGTGCGGAAGCCGAGAGAAAAACGGGTTGCATGCGTGTGTTGTAGAAGTTCGTGGTAGTAATGTTATTGCCGTTCACTACCTTGCTTACCGCCCCCGCGGCCGTGTAATGGGCATTGGTGGCGAAATTAATACTGTTGTTGTCCACCGCCGACAACGGACGCTGCGCCGCGTTGTAGCTGTAAGCGACAATTCGACCGCTGGGATAAGTAATCGACTTTAGTGAGCCGTCTGGGTTGTAGACGTAATTAAAAGACTTGTTCACCTGGCTGGGCTGCCCGTTGCGCTGGTTGAATTCGAACTGGTACGCTGTGCGTCCCATCACGTCATAGCTGTTTAAAAAACCGACTGAGTCTCCATTTCCGGTGGCTGCATAGTTGTACTCGGCGCTGAGCCCGCCGACACCATTTTTGATCTGTATGCCCCAGAGATTGCTTTGGTCATAGAGGTAGACCACGCCTCCGCCCGATGAATAGGACTTCGCTGACAACCGATTCAACGGGTCGTATCCATATGAAGTTGTGACCGCAGCCGAACCGGTTTGATTAGGCGCGGGTGAAACCTTTTGGATCAGGTTGTTGTTGTGGTCATACGTATAATTGATGGTTCCTGATTCGGGATTCGAAGCAGTCAGCAGTCGTGACAACGAGTCATAAGTGTAGCGGCGGACGCGCCATAGGCTGGTCGCATCCTGGCTGGGAGAGGCGCTACACCCAGAGCTCAATACATTGCCATGCTGCTCGACGCACTGCAAGTTACCCAATGCATCATAGGAATAGAGCGTTACCTGAGGAGTATCCAGGGAGGGCTGCGTGGGATCGCTCCCTCCGGTCAAGGCGGAACCCGAGGCTGTCACTGTGAACGATGGATGCAAGAACAGACTCGGCTGACTGGTAGAAGAGCCTGAGGAAAGCGCATAGTTCGTGTTGGCACCGTTCTGCTTCGCTGTGAGGAGAATGGTAGAGCCCGAAGGTGAGGCGGTGACAGGTGAAGAAGCCAGTGCGCTCTGCAGCTTTGTAACCATCGTCGCCAGCGTGTCCGATTGGCCGTAAGTGGCTGGATACGTGGCTCCATTCACAGAAACCCAAACTGACCCCGTGTCGTAGGTCAGACCGGCATCATGTCCGCCGGTTAGCGCCGGGCCTGAGACCGAGATAGTAAACGACGGATGCGAGAACGTGGCCGGCTGGCTGGTGGAAGAGCCTGCTGCTAAAGAATAGTTGGTATTGCCACCGCTCGTTTTGGCCGTCAGGGTAATCGTCGAACCCGAGAGCGAGGCATTCACTACCGAAGGCCCCAGCGCCGCTTGCAGCCTCTGAGCCACCGTTGCCGCCGTGTCCGATTGGCCATAGCTCGTCTGGTATGGGATTCCATTCACCGTCACCCACGCTGAGCCTGTGTCAAAGGTTGTTATGTCGCTGCCACCCGTCAGGGTAGAACCTGAAGGTGTACCTGCAAACGAAGGGTCAGAAAAGTTAGTGTTATCAAACGTAGAAGAAGAGGAAAGCGAATAGTTAACCGCCGCTCCCACCGCCTTCGATGTGAAGTAGATCGTGGAACCGGATAGGCCGGCAGTCACCGGCGAAGCTGGATCGGCATTAAAGTTGCTTGCCAATGTTGCGGCCAGACCGCTGGCCGTGCTTGACCGGCCATAATTTACCGACTCAGAAATTCCGTTCACCGTAATTGTAACTGTGCCTATGTCGTAGACCGTTATGTACGCGCCACAGACAGGATCACAGGGATCGTTGGGATCTAAAACAGTGGTAGACTGCTCTGAGCCGTTAATCGTGACCCAACCGGTGCTCGCTGTCGACGGCGCAGTTACTGATTGCTCACTTCCGCCTGCCGCAGCCCAGCCCGTTCCGGGTGTAGCGCTCGTGGTAACTGCCGACTGCTCGCTGCCACTCACTATCGCCGAGCCCGTCCCCGGCGTACCCGGAGATGCGGCGCCCCCCGGCTCATCAACTTCAATCAGGCGCCCAAGCGCATCCGTAGTGGAGCGGCGCGACCGTCCGGTTTCATCCGTCGCCGTGACGGTCGGAAAGCTGGAGTAGTTGGTTTGTTCCAGGCCGCCATCGGCCTTCGTGGTTACGGTGAGCTGGTGGATTGTTGCGGCGGACAGTGATAGGTACCTGGCAGCCAGCCCGGTCCCTGATAGGGATAAGTCTGATACTGCTTTTGGCCCGCGCCGTCATAGCAGGTATCCACGTTATCAACCCAATGATTCTGATCGGGGTTTCCATTGACATCAGTTTCGCCATTGAACTTGGCCGTGCGAATAACTCTGCCCAACCCGTCATACTGTGTCCAGGACGTGGTTTGGTTGTTGGCATCAATCTTGTCTTGCCGGTACACGTAAGGAGTGTTGGAACCGGGAGCATAGGGCGTATCGTTGTAGCCATACGTCGATTGTGCCTGCTGGTTACCGTTGTTGGGATCAGGAGGACCAGTAACACTGAGGGGCCGCCACATGTTGTCATACGTGTAGATGGCGGTATGGGCCGGATCGCCTGCTGCCGCGCCGTTTTGGTCGGTGGAGCTGGTTTTTAAGCCGGTATTGAAGTCATACCCCGCGTATGTGATGTGGTGAGTTGTCACACCATTGGTTACAGTGTCAGACATCTGCATCTTGGTGGCATAGGCCCCGGCAAAAGCCGGGTCATAGGTAACTGTGGTGGTGTTTCCTCTAGGATCGGTTGCAGTCGCTACCATGCCGGTGTCGTAGTACGTGCTGGAGGTGGTCACTGTCGCAGGCGAGGGAAGATTGAGCCAGTGGCTTATTGAGGTGACATTACCGCGTGAGAGTCCATTCGGCGGATTAGTATCGAGCAATTGCGAGGAGACGCCAGAAGCAATCGGGGATCCCGATGTAGCACTGTAGTTGTCATAGCTGTAGTCCGTCTCCGCTACACGGTTGCCACTGCCATCCCGCACCACTGTTGAAAAAGGTAAGTCGAGCATGCCCAAGTTTAGGTAGTTGGAATTGTTCTGCCAAAGCAGACTGGTGAGCGTCTTGCGCAGCAGCGGCCCAGGAGAGCCTTGCCCGTAGTCATAGTCACGCTCTTCGGTGACATTGCCATAGATAAAGCTATGTGGATCAGAGGCATAATCTCTCTGGATTTGGCTGACCTTGCCGTTCGACAACGTGTTTGTGATGACCGTAGGAACCACATTGCTGGCAAAAGCGCCGGGACCGTTGCCGCTGGGACCGGTAGGCTGTGAGTACTGCGTATCCACGGTTTTCATTAGCTGGCGGTTGCTGCCTGTGCCTTGAAAGTATTGCGTCCTGGTTTCGTAAAAGGAACATGTATTCGCCATGGTTGCGACCACATGCACGGTATCGTTGCCATTAGGGTCAGTCACCGTGTTGGTCATACTGCCGTCAGCAGCGTATGTACCCCACGAATAGCTCCAGATATGCGGCCCACTTCCATCATTAACATCAACCGTCCTTGTGCTGACCGCGCGATTGACACTAGTAAAAGTATTGTAGGGCATGCATTGGGGAATCGTCGTATAGGAATAGCTGATCGCGCCGCCCGTCGGCAAACCAATGTACATGATATTGCCGTATGAATCGTAGTTAAAGGTCCACTTTGTCCCGTTGGGCAGAACCGCGGTTACAAGCATCGGTACGGTTGTACTTGCCGGTGCCCCGCCTGGCATTGACCCCGAATTGATTCCAAAACTGGAATAACAAAACTTGACCGGCGTGCTTCCGCCGTTTTGACCGGGGAAGTTGATAACACCCGCCGACGAGATAGGATAGGGGGATTGGCAATCCTGGGAATCAGCAGCGGAAGGGCGGGGGTCGAAGAAGCGCCCGAGGGTGTCTGTCATGTTGCTATAAAAAAAGCTACCGGTGATTTTATTCCCGTTCCGGTCTTCCATGGCGATGGGAAAAGCACGTTCAGAGTACGTGTAGACAGTATATTGATTGGGTCCGCTAAAGGCTGAGAAGTGACTCATGTGCGTCTGCTGGAACGCGGTCAAAGTGTAACGGACGCCATTGCGATCAATAACAGTTCCGGTGTCTCCCACACCGAGAGGGTCACCGCTGGGATTGAGATTAAATTGAATCCCGGTGGTATCGGAAGTCCGATCTGTGAGATCGTGGGAAGAACCATCCGAAGTAATTGCTTGACAACAGTCAATTTCAGCGGTGTCCCAGTCCGGGTGATCGGTCCAATCGGTTACAATCCTCGTTCGGGTGACTGCAATCCCTTGGTCCATGGTCAAAGCTACACCGTGATTGTTCCACACCCCGTGGCCATCCCAATTCCAATGATAGGTGTAGTTTTGCGCGTTGGGGCCATTTCGCTCGACAGACCAGCCCTTGGAATTCATCTCCAGAAAGAAATTGACACGCAAGTCGCTGCCGCGCTGCGGGTAGGAAAGAAGCGGAATGTGGAGAATCACATTGCCGTTGGTGAGGCTCACGGTGTCAATATCGCCGCCATGGAAGGAGCCATAAGGCTTAAGTCCGTTTTCGGTGTTTGGGTTATTTGGATTGTCCTGAGAAAACAACAATCCGCACAGTAGAAAAAGGGCTGCGAAAAGCCGAAACCGAATCTTCGCTTCCATGAATTCTCTCCAGTAATGCTGGTTATCTTAAACAATTAATTCCGTCAAAATTCGAACAGCACAGTCAGAACACTTCTCAACGATGCAAATGATTCAAAACACAGCAGATAAGCCCCAATGCGTGCTTGACAACTCGAAGACAGCACGAACAGAAATTCTTGTTTTCTCTTCTCTCTTTCTACACTCTAATGGCAAAAACAGGAAAACCTTTCATTTGATACCACTTGATATCGCTTCTGTGCAGGGCATCGTCCTTGGAGAAGCTATCTTCGGCATTGAGCTAACTTTCATGCATGTTTAGAACGTTCTTGCAGCCATTTCTTGCAAGTCTTGCCGCAAAAAGCTTACTGCAGTTGGTTATTGGGTTTAGACACTCCAACAGAGTGAATAGTTCCCGCTGTGCCCAGGATGAATCGATGAATCTAAGATATTAGGTGAGTTGCAGGAAAGCCGCAAGGCTGAAAGCAGGAAAATTAGCAGAAATTTACGATAATTTAGCCTTAATAAAACAGTAAACAGTTTGGCAGAATACTCACAAGCATTTTTTGGTTTCAAAACGAAAATTTCTCATTTTGGGAAATAATCAGCGTTGATCCGCGTCCATCCGCGGGCGAAAAAAATCATCTGCGTTCAATTCGTGGCCTGACACAACCCTATTTATGAAGCAAGTTCCAGCAATCAGGAGACGCAGCAAGCTGCGTCTCTACCCAACAAGGTCTAAGAACCAACATAAAAAAGGCCAGCCTTGCGGCTGGCCTTAAATCAATCAATTCGGTTTGCAGCTAGAAGATCAGGTGTATGCCGAACTCAATCCGGCGCCGGCCTACGCCGTTCTGGAAGGCGTTGACTTCTCCCGAACCAGAGACGTTGGAGAAGTTGTTGGCAAACGTAGGCACCGACAGAACAACATCGTTGATCAACGTATCCGGCACGCCGCGATACTGGCGGTTGAACACGTTAAAGACATCCATTCTGAGCTGCACTGTCAGGCGCTCGTTGATCTGGGTGTTCTTGTAGAAACCCATATTAACGTTGTTAACCGTCTGACCACGCAAGCCGGGGTTGCGCCCCACTCCCGCGAATGGGGTACCGAAGACTGTGGCCGCGTTCAAGTCGTTGTAGATCCAGTGCACAGCGCTGGCGGAAGAGACTGGGCAGTTCGCAGTTCCAACAATTGCAGGAGCCGGTCTGAAGGTTGGAACCAGGTTACCTCCCGAGAGAACCAAGCAATTCACCGGATTGACTACGACCAGAGGGCCGGTCGCGGTAGTTTGATGAACGAATACTCCGACTGTGGTGAGCGGCGCACTCGAATTTGACAGTATGGGGCGGCAGTTATCGGTGCTACCCGAGCTGCTGAACAGATTCGAGGTATCACAAAGTGAAGTCACAGATGCAGAGAGCCTGGATCCTCTGCCTTTTGTTTGTGACGGCGTCCAAAGTTGTCCACTGCTAAAGCGATAATTTCCCGTGTACTCCCAGCCGCCCAGCAGGTGTCCCACCACTCCCTTTTGTCCCTTATACCAGGGCAGGTAGTAGACCCAGTTCATGGCGAACACATTGGGGAATGAGATGGTGCTTGATGCAGTCTCCGGCCGGTTCTGGTTGAAGATGTTCTGTCCCAGCGAGAGGCCGCCCACGCCAGTACGCGTGAAGACCTCAAAGGAGTTATCAATGGTGTGGCTGTAGGTGTAGGCAAATTCTGAGCTCAGGCCATGCCAATCCTGTATGCGGAGGGCACTTTGCAGGCCGTTGTACTTCGACCAAGCATAATTTCCTCTGGTCAACACATTGGCATGAGCGCAGTTGATGAACCCGCCATTGGGGCTGGCAGCGAACCCCGGAGTTCCAGGAGTTGTACATGGCGTCAGGCCTGCAGGAATGAGGCCTGGGAATCCGGCTTGAATAAGCCCATTCAGTGCGGGATTCGTATTTGCGGATTGGAACTGGGCCACAGTGTGGGTGCCGTTGTAGCGCACCTCTGCGGCGATGTGCGCGCCAATCTGGCGCTGCACCCCGAAGGTCCACTCCTCTGCGTAAGGATTACGCAGTTTGGGATCTACGGTCGTGTAGGTGCGGAAACCGGGATTGATACCCGCACCGGTTGGAATCAGCCCCAAGTCAGCGTTGCGGACATCTTTACCCGTGCCGCCCGTGGTGGGCAAACAACCGATACAGGTGAACGGAGTAGCACCCTTCTGTATGTTCGTACCCGAGTTTACGACAGGACTAGAGCTGGCCACGTTGGAGAACATGTTATAGAACGCCGGATCATAGGCAATACGGAAGCCGCCGCGAATGACGGTTTTATCCTGGCCGAACAGGCCCTGCCAAACTCGAGGTGTCCAGGCAAAGCCCACATTGGGCGCCCAATTATTCAGCCTATTCGGAATATGGGGCACCGTCGTCAGGCTCTGCGGCAGCGATGGATCCCAGAATGGAGTTGCCGAGTTCTGTTTGGCCACCGTAAGGTCGTGCAGCAGGTTGATGGCCTGGCTGTAAAATTCCCAGCGAATACCGAGGTTCAAGGTCAGGTTGTCCTTGATTCTCCAGTCATCCTGGAAGTACAAGGCAGCATCCTGCTCCTTGAAGGGGAAGTTAAAGGGACCATCGGTCAAGCTGAAATTTGCTGTATTCTGCAGAAAAGCGTTGAAATCAGCAAAGTTGAAAGCGCCGTTGATCGCAGGCAGAAAACCGTTGGGCGAACGCTGCCGGTCATACTCCCCGCCGAACTTGAAGGTATGTTTTCCCTTGGTCCAGATAAGGTTGTCTTGCCACTGAGTAACATTGACCAAGCGGCCTTGAGGCAGATTGGTTGCCATGCCAAAGAGCAATAACGTTGGATCTCCGAATGTGACGCGAGTTGGGCAGGCAGTAACGTTGGCGCGGTTGCAGCCCGGGATGGTGCCGTTCTCAAAACCAACGTTAGCGCGCGAGTAGCTGTAGCGACCCTGATTGACAAAGTTACTGGTGAAGGTATGGGTCCAGTCAATCGCGATCTGCTGGCTGCGGGCGGGAACATCCACAACGTAACCCGAGGCGAAGTCGCCGGTAGCATTGCTGCTGATGGTTTGCTGGAAGAGATAACGGGTAAAGACCCGGTCCTTGTCGCTGGCCTGCCAGTCCACGCGACCGGTACTCTCGTAATCATTAAAGGGCTGCGGCAGGAAGCGGGTAATATTCCCAATCTGAATGGTGCCCGGGGTCACTCCATCTGTAACGGCCAAGGTTTGAAGATTAGTGAAAGTCGGGTTGCCAGCCTTGACCGCTGTTGGCCCTACGCCTGCCAGCAAATTCACCGCCGGATTAGTGGGGTATAGGGCTTTTAAAGTTGCGACGCCGGCGGGAGTGGGAGTGAAAGTGGTCGAGGTACTGGGTGAGCCACCCGTGCGCGTGCGCTGAAAATAGCCCGAACCGAAGAACCAAATTTTGTCGCGTTTGATAGGTCCACCCAGAGTTCCGCCAAACTGGTTATCAACATATCGTATCCGCTTAACCGCATTGCAACCGTTGGCCGCAGGGGTTTGGCCTGCAGTGCAAAAACCCAGTCGCGGCGATTTTTCTTCGTTGGCCAGGGAATCGGTGAAGTCGCCGGTGAAATACTCGAGGGCGGTGCCATGGAAGGCGTTGCTGCCTGACTTTGTGACGTAGTTGACCACGCCGCCCATGTTGCGGCCATACTGGGCCTCAAAGTTGGTGATGACCTGATATTCCTGGATTACATCGGCATTCCCGATAAAAATGGAGGGGCCGGCGACGGAGTTATCGTTGTTCTGCTGGCCGTCAATTTCAAAGTTGTTGGCGCGGCTGCGCTGTCCGTTGATGGAAAGGCGCGCGCCGTTGCTGTTACCGAAACCTGCACCTTCGGTGGAGGCGACGCCAGGCACCAGCAGTGCCAACTGGTCGAAGCCGTTGCCAATCGGCAAATCCTGGGTTTTGATCGCCTCAAAGGTGTTGGTGATCTGCGAGGTCTGGCTCTCCACTAGCGGGGTGGCCTCCTCGACCGTAACCACTTCCTTGGTGCTTCCTGCCGTCAGGGTCTGGGTGCCCAAAGACGTATCCACGCCAGTTCTCACCGATACGTTGTTGATCCCCAGCTTAGAGAAAGACGCCGCTTCGATGGTCACGGTGTAGCTACCAATGGGCAAAAGCCGCAGGGTAAAGTAGCCGGTGGAGTTCGATTGCGTGGTGAATTGCTGGTTGGTGGCCTGATCGACCGCCGTCACCTTTGCGCCGGTAACCACGGCGTGCTGCGCGTCTTGCAATGTTCCTGAAATTGAGCCAGTGACAGTTCCCTGCCCATAGCTGAAGATGGTTGATGTCAAAACA
>WNFJ01651411.1_pt1 | contig 12931 bp, 7 predicted proteins | sample 5400461 | NCBI WGS metagenome assembly WNFJ01 (sample SAMN13153349, study PRJNA577476) | soil metagenome | isolation source: 115 cm saprolite on Douglas fir-dominated hillslope | place: USA:California | collected 2013-09-17 | reverse complement strand
AACGCAGGCAATGCCAACCTCCAGCAGATGTCGTTTCATAAAGTGCTCCTTGCTTGGGAAAATGGATCCTGATTGTCTCCAGCCGCCTTTTCAACAAAAAGAGGCTCTTCTATATGCTATATAGCACTATTCGGGTAATCTGGATGCCATGCACCTAGGAAAGCAGCCTCCAGATGGCCGATGATAATAATGCTCTATAGCAGATTTGTCACTATGTTTTGAGGATAATATTCACAAAAGGCGGAAGATATCCACAGCCACGGGTAGTGAATTATGTCGCACCATCTATAAGGTCGGTCGATATTGTTCCAGACCTTACGAAAATAGTAAGCGTGAGGCTGCTGTGCACTCGGTTACACTCTGTAATCTATGAAATCGGCACGACTCCCCCATTGTGCACTTCGGTGTTCCTCGGTTCTTTTCCTTGTGGTGCTTGCAGTTGCTCAGACCCAACCACCTAATGTCGGCGATTCGACTAGATTGCTTCCAGGCTTGGTTGTCGAAGACGTCGCCGCGAGCCAGGAGGGCCTGCGGGCGGGCCTGCTGAAAGGGGATATCTTGCTGGCCTGGTCCCGTGGCGAGACCAGGGGAGCGCTCGAGTCGCCCTTTGAATTGTCTGAAGTGGAGGTCGAGCAGGCGCCGCGGGGAACGGTGATCCTGGAGGGTTCACGCGGAGCGGAGAAGCGGACTTGGATGCTCGGGCCGGATGTTTGGGGAATCCGAGCGCGGCCGAATTTCGAGGGACTGCTCCTTAAGCTCTATGAGCAAGGCAAGGAGCTGGTCAATGCCGGCAACTTGAGTGACGCCACCGCGCGCTGGCAGGCCGCCGCCAGCGAGGTCGATAGCTCTATACCGGAGTGGCTGCGTGCGTGGTTCCTTGTGCGAGCCGCGGATGCGCTGGCGGCGGGGCAGCGATGGCAAGAGGCGGACGATGCCTATCGAGCAGCGGTGGAACATGCATCCAGCGCCGGGCCGTTCGTGGAAAGCCAATTGCTGAAGAATTGGGCTCAGAAGTATCAGCAGCGGAACGATTGGGCCAATGCGGAAAAATATTATCAAAGGTCGCTATCGGAGATTCAAAAACTGCCAGGCGCGGAACTCGCCACTGCCTCGGTATTGGGTGCTCTTGGAGGAATTGCATGGCGTCGCGGAGATCTTGGCAAGATGGAGGAGTATAACCGCCAAGCCCTCAGTATCCAAGAGAGGCTGGCTCCTGGGAGTCTCGCCGTGGCTGCAAGCCTCCACCGTCTTGGTTTAGTCGCGTGGAGTCGCGGAGATCTTGACAAGGCGGAGGAGTACTATCGCCAGGCGCTGAATATCAAAGAGAGGCTGGCTCCTGGGAGCCTCGATGTTGCCGCAAGCCTCAACAATCTTGGGAACGTAGCGATGGAACGAGGAGACCTGGCAAAGGCAGAAGCGTACCAGCGCCAGTCGTTGAGTATTAAAGAGAAGCTGGCCCCGGGAAGCCTCGATGTTGCCGCAAGCCTCGGCAATCTTGGAATTATAGCGTACGAACGAGGAGACTTGGCAAAGGCAGAAGAGTACCACCACCAAGCGCTGAATATTAAAGATAAGTTGGTTCCCGGGAGCCTCGACGTTGCCGCAACCCTCAACAATCTTGGGAATGTCGTACACACACGAGGCGATCTGGCAGAGGGGGAAGAGTACTATCGCCGGGCGCTGAAGATTAAAGAGAAGCTGGCCCCGGGAAGTCTCGATGTCGCCAGAAGTCTCCACAATCTTGGGATGGTAGCGTACGAACGAGGAGACCTGGCAAAAGCGGAAAGGTACTATCGCCACGAGCTAAATATTAAAGAGAAGCAGGCTCCGGCAAGCCTCGAATTGGCAAGAAGGTGCTTGGCGGGGCTTGGAACGGTAGCGCTTGCACGAAGAGATCTGGCGAAGGCGGAAGAGTACTATCGCCAGGCGCTGAATATCAAAGAGAGGCTAGCGCCGGGCACACTGTCCCTGGCAGACATTCTAGGCAGTTTTGGCAGGTTAGGTGAGGTTCGAGGCGATCTGGCAAAGGCGGAAGAGTACTATCGCCGATCGCTAGATATTAGAGAGAAGCTGGCGCCGGGCAGCCCTGATATGGCAGACGACTTGAGCTCTTTTGGGCGTATAGCAGAGGCTCGAGGAGATTTGGCGGCAGCCGAACGGTACTATCGCCAGGCGCTGGACATCCTACAGAAAGTGACTCCAGCAACCTCGGACGAGGAACTGGCGAAGTTGGCCGGGATCTTGCGGCGTACAGGACGCCTGGACCAAGCCCTGGATCTTTATCCACAGGCGTTGGATATTTTGGAAAAAGAAATGGCGATGTTCGGAGGCACGGAAGAGACTCGTTCTGATTTTCGGGCCCAGCATGTCGAATATTACAAGAACTACATCGATGCGCTCATGGTTCAGAGAAAATCCAAGTTGGCCTTTGCCGTCCTGGAGCGCTCCCGGGCCCAGACTTTTCTCGAAACCCTGCATGAAGGACACATCGAGATTCGTACAGGAGTTCCTCCTGATTTGCTCCATCAGGAGCGATCCCTGCGGGCAGACATCCAGGCCAAGTCCAGCCGTCGCATCCAGATGCTCAGCGATCATCGCGGAGCGGAGCAGGTGGCCGTGGTCGACAAAGAAATCACTGGTCTTCTCGGCAAGTATCAGGAGGTCAAAGGGCAGATGCGGATCGCCAGTCCAGGCTATGCAGCGCTCACCCAGCCGCAACCGCTGGGGATGAAAGAAGTGCAGCGGCTGCTCGATTCCCGCACGGTCCTTTTGGAATACGACCTGGGGAAGCTCCGAAGCTACGTGTTTGCCATCGGTTCGGGATCATTCGCAGTTTACCGCTTGCCAAGGCGCAGCTTGATTGAGGATCAGGCGTGCCGCCTCTACGACCTGCTCACAACCCCGAACAAAATGCTCCAAGGGAAGAGTGCAGGCCAGCGCCAAAACAGGCTTACAAGATTAGAAGCGGAGTATGACATCGCCGCCGCTCGATTGAGCCAAACAATTTTGGGACCGGTAGCCGCGCAGCTGAAAGATAAGCGGCTGCTGATCGTCAGTGATGGCATGCTATCGTATGTGCCTTTCGCCGCGCTTCCCATTCCCGGCACATCTGCCGTACCTCTGGTGGCGAAGCACGAGATCGTGAATCTGCCATCGGCCTCGGTGCTGGCAGCATTGCGGCAAAATGCTGCGCGACGTCAAAAGGCATCGAAAACGGTTGCCGTGCTGGCCGACCCTGTGTTCGACGCCCAAGATATTCGGGTCGAGGGTATGCAAGGAAAGGCTCCGGCGTCGCCAAATATAGAACCGACTGCGAGTTTGGCACAGGAGCGCGCCGTAAACCAGACCCAGGCAGGTCAGGAGGCCAATGTAGATTCAGAAATGAAGGATGATGAGAACATTGACGATTCTTTGACGGCTTGGGACCTGACCCGCTCGGTGGCCGACCTGCATCCGGGGAGCAAGGGGGCAGTGTACCTGCCCCGGCTGCAATTCAGCCGGCGCGAGGCAGCGAGCATCCTGGCGGTCACGCCTGCAGGGGAAGGACTGGAAGCCCTGGATTTTGCTGCCAGCCGAACCACGGCCACCAGCCACGAACTGGAACAGTACCGCATCGTGCACTTCGCCACGCATGGATTGCTGAACAACCGCCATCCAGAACTCTCCGGGTTGGTGCTGTCGCTGGTCGATCGGCAGGGAAAAGCGCAAAACGGCTTTTTGAGCCTTCAGGATATCTATAACATGAATCTGCGTGCCGAACTGGTGGTCTTGAGCGCCTGCGAGACGTCGTTGGGCAAGGAAGTGGAAGGAGAAGGGCTGATCGGCGTGACACGCGGATTCATGTATGCCGGGGCCAACAGCGTCTTAGCCAGCTTGTGGAACATTAACGACCGCGCGACGGCGAATCTGATGGGCGAATTCTATAAGGCTATGGAACAAAGGGGCATGCGGCCAGCCGCGGCGCTGCGCGCTGCCCAAATTGCCATGTGGAAACAGAAACGCTGGAATTTACCTTACTACTGGGCCGGCTTCCAGATCCAGGGAGAGTGGCGTTGATGCTCCACACCAGTTTACCTCAGCATACGAAAATAATATGTCTCTATCTCTTCCCACACGGCGTTGCGGTTTGCCTGGAGTTCAAGCGTGTAATCTCCGCGTGGCAAAGCTTGGGCCGGCACCGTGACAACAGCTTTGTTGACAGTCAAAGAGGCCGCGCCACTCCATACGCCCGTTCGCTCTGGCGTGTTGAGAACCGCCCGATAATTCCCGCTTGCAGCAGGCCTGGCCAGCTCCAGTTGGAATTGGACTTGCTTAATTTCGGCAGGGATCGAAATCTGGGCGCCGCCGTTCAAGCGTGTAAGACCCGGTTCGAGAGAAAACGAAATGCTCGCAATTTGTTCGTTCGCGTGGGATGGGCGGAAAGGATGCTTTGTAAAAGTCCAAAATAACAGGACCACTGCTATGGCCACCACGGCACCGGCCGTGAGCGGTCGTAACCAGCTAACCTTCGAATGGCCAGCTTGTCTCAAAATCGGGACAAAAGCCCCGATGCGAGCCGGCCAATTCGATGTCGTGGATTCTGGCTTAGAGGTCTCCCTGGACGGGTGGGCAGGAGCCTGCTCCTTAACTGAGATGCCTGAGGAGCTGTCCGTCAGTGCTCGTGCAAATCGAACGTGCTTGCGCTTTGGAGACGAACCCAGGTAGCCATTCTCGAACTGTCGGCGCTCGGTCTCGGAAAGCTCTCCTCGGACGTACGAATCAACAAGATCGTTCTCGATGTCAACCATCTGCTCAAAGAGGTTGTCATCCTGAAAATACTCTTCCTCGAATGCAATCGTCTCCGCCTCGGACATCTGTCCCAGCAGGTATCGCAGTGCTCGTTCTTGTTGACCGCCTTCCATCACAACTTTTTCCATCACCTACCCGGCAAATATGAGCTCGAACCCCGCCACCTTGCCGTGGCAAGACATCTCGTAAGGCAGTTGCGCAGCTTGTCCCTAAGCGCATTCGCCTCATTTCGCAAAGCTTCGATGTTAACGCCGAGCCTCTTTGCAAGTTCTTGACGATTCAGTATCCTCACCTGTTTCTCCCCTTCGTAGTATTGAAGGATCAGGTCGCGGTCTTCCAGCGGCAGCTTCCCCAGGCAACGCCGCAAGCATTCCATCTCCTGCGCGTTCCCCATCTTTTCTACGATCCTGGCCTCCGGATCGGATTCGCCTACCAGCTCGCTATCTGCACCATCTTCAAAACCGGAAAAGCGAGCTGTATCTTTGCGAATCTCCAAATAGACCTTCAATGCCACGCCGTGTGCGAAGAGGTGAATGTTGCGTATCTCCTCCGTCTTGAGCTTCCTGGCGATCCGATCGATGGTTTCGTCCGCAAGATCCTCGGCCGCGCGGCATGCTCGGTGCTCGAAGAGTTCTACCAGTTTACGGCGAAGGGTCTGATATTTGCCTGCGGCTATATCTCGGTCGCGATCAAGCTTTGCCAGGAATTGGTCGAACTCCTCCTCCGTGACGTTATTAGCGCCCAATCGGACTCTGGAGCCGAACCTGGACCTGCCGACCGCTTGCTTGTTCTCTCTTTCGACCACCATTGCACGTGAGTGACAAACCCTGCCCCAATAGAGGTGACACAATGGGAATCCTTAATTATAACCGTACACGCAAGAATCTCTGGGATAGTTGCTAACGCAAGGGAGTTCTGCCGTTGCCGGAACTCAAAGGGCATTTGCAAGGGTCGGCGCGGCTGACCTGCCAGCATCGATAGTAATGCCGCTAGCCGGCTGTTGAGGACACCACGCTGCGTTTCACTCAGGGCCGAGAACCTTAGCGTGGCCGATCGCACTGGCCTGCTGTGGGGATCTTTGGCAACCTGGCAATGGACGGAACGACTCAGTTCCTCGGCTTCGATTTGGATCAGCGAAGACACAAATACCTACAGAGATTTCCGCCTCTAAAGAGTAGTGGCACCGTAGGAAGAAACATTGAAGATTTCTTTTCGAGGCTGGACAGGTTCTGCTTCGGTCGAGACGACGAGACTTCTTGTCAATCTGCAAGAAATAAGCGAGTGTGGCCAGATACTCATGAAATTGATAGTTGCGTAGCGCTGAGCTGGCACTGCTCACCATTCGCTGAGGCAGTTTCAGGTGGGCAACGATCCAGCAAGGCTGGCCTCTGAAATGATCCTTACAACGCTCTTCCTGGCGTGGCTTGACCGTCCATGACACTTTGCTCTTCTGCAACCAAAGCCCGCCACTCGCATAAATCTTTAGGATCTTGACCTCAAGGTCTTGCAACAGCCTTTAGCTAATCCTATTCTTCATTCCGCCCTCATGACAGGAGCAGCAATCGGTCCCATCGTGGTTCGAATCGGGTTACTGCCGCCAGAAGCGCGAGCGCGATACCAACACTGCCGGAGAACATAGACGAATGCAGATGGAATCCGGCATCCGAATTTCCGGCGGGGTTGGTAACATGCTCAGCCGGGTCTTTTAACGGTAGCGCGCCTGCATACCATGTATTGGCCGCCTCCTTGTATGCGACTACCTGGGAGGCGTGATAAACACGGTTGTAGATATGTGCTACGCCCAAGGCTCCCGAATAGAGCGAAGCGTCGCTATGCATTTTCTCCCTGCCTTGAGGCCGGGTAATGCAGTCATCGAGAAGAGTCCTGGCGACCTGCCGCCAATCCTGCCGGTCGAACCGGTCAGCGATGTGAAGCAACACGGCACCGATGCCCAGATCACCATGGTGCCAACCCAGGGGCGAATCTATCACCCGTTCGCCGGGGACAAAGGAAGATCCGAAATGGGCTGGGGCGTGAGAAGAGTGTTCCTGCGCCAACATCCATTGGATTGCGCCTTCGAACAGGCGGTGCGCCTTCCAAGCTTCTACGCGAGCAGCCACAACCTCGCCGAGGAATTGGATGATTCCCGGTACGCCATAGGCGACCCCGAGGTCATAACAGCCTGGGCCCTGCGATTCCGGGTGTTCATCGCAGAGCCGCGCGGGAGGGGTACACCAAGTTATTCCTCCCCATGAATCCTCCGACTGTTCTTCCAGGTGATCGACGACGAGCTGAATACCTCGAACCGCCAGAGGCCTTGGCAATCGCTCCAAGAAATAGACACCGATTCCCACAAGCCCGTGGATTAGACCGCATTCTCCGTGCCATTCCCCGCTCTGAAGACCGGCAACAAGCGCCTCATCGATCGACGCGATGGAATCCTGCTTCGCACTTGCCTCGGTTTGGGTGGGCATTTCGTCCTCTGACAAGACGCCGCCGAGATGATGGAAGGTCCAACCAATGCGCCACAAGGTTCCATAAAGACCACGCCAGGAAGACTGGGCGGATGCCTGTTCGGCTGCAGCATCCAGACATTGAATCGCAAGGTCCCCCCACTCTTCGGTGTCAGTTCGGGATAGGTACCCAAACAGCAGGGCAAATTCACAGAGTTGGGCCGGAGAATGCGTCGACGAGATGCAAGATCTCACCTCACCCGCCGCGGCTTTTATCGCGCCCCACGCCAACGGAAGGAGCTCTTCTGAAAGAATCGGTTGCCAATCCATTCCTGTCATCATCCTAAATAACAGTCGGAAGTCGCCATTTGGTTCATTGCATCAATGCCGGAAAATTGTTGTCGGCCTGCGGAAAGCGAACGCATCAAGTGCCCATTAGTGTTCAGGCCAGCGGGCCGGCAATTCTATGTCCGTTTTCCGCCAGACGGCGTGCTGCTGCAATGATCTCGGGCCAGCAACGCAGGACCTCCCCAAACCGCTCGAGAAATCGTTGAATCGCCGCATAGCGCTCTTCCGGAAGCCCGGAATCAGCCAGATCGACAGGAAAGAGGTTCTCGGGCGTGATGAGATTGCACTCTATGCGACGAATCCATTGTTGCATCTCGCGCGCCCAGCGAGTAGGCGCGGCACCATGACTGTTCAAGAGGCGCTCAGCATTTTCAAGCAGAAGCGCGAGCCAACTGCGGGTTGAGCGGAGGAAATGGGCTTCGAACTCCCGCACATGAACCCGTCCGCACTCCTGAAGGTAGTTGCCTACGGCCCTGATTCTCTCCGCGGGTGAGCTTGCGGGCACGTCCGGGCATCCTTCGAGAATGCTGGCAAGAAGATTGACAAACTTGGGAGCCGCAGGGAGCGGATCGTAGGTTCGACTACGGCCCGGGGCATGGAGCAGAGCAATTGGAACATAACCAAAGTAGGCATCCGGGAGACACTTTGCCAGAAGAACACCGAAAAAAGTATCTTCTCCCCTGCCCGAGGGAGTGAATGGAGGCAGGAGCACGCGATTGTCAAACCCGGTGGCGGTGCTGGTCATGACAGGACCGGTCAAGGAAAGGGTGGGGCGGCTCACGCCCAGGACGACCTCGGGGATGCCGGTTGACTCATAGCTTTGAAGAAAGCGGATTCGTGCCTCCCCGGTCAGCATCATCAGTCCCGAGCCAGCCGGCATTCCACAATCACCAAGAACCCCCGAAATTGTGATTCGCGCTCTGCCACTCCCTTCGATCAAGTTGCTGAGAACCCGACCACCCATTTTCCCCACGCTGACTCGTGCCGTGTTTTGAAGTGGAAGGGGAAGATCACAGAGAGCCCGTCCGAGAAGGGCTTCATGCATAGCCATGACGTCACAAGCCGATTCTGGAACGACTTGTGAAGAAGACTGCCCGTGCGGCACGAAGCGTATATGCTCGAGCATGTTGCAGAACGGCACGGTATAAACCAACTGCCGACCCCGCCGGAGGTCGGCGACATGGCAAATGGAATCGTCATCGCACGAAAGAAATGCCTCGCCGGCTGCGTGCAATAGCAGGGCATTTCGATTCGCGCCGGGCGATGCTGGAATGCCAAGCGGATTGCCGAGGATAAAGGCGGTCAATTCGTGAGGAATCCCGAGGCTAGCAAGTTGACACCCATAGTTCAATCTTTCTTCACGGCCCGAGTACGACACCTTGATGCGAGATGCGCGAGCGAAGGAGCGCAGCCATTCGCGACAGGTTTCTCTGCCAGCGGCATCATCGGAGTCATCCATGACCGCGAAATCGCATTGGCGCTCGTGGCGCTGCAGGTGCTCGGCATAACTACGCAGACAGTGTTCCAGTTCAAGCGGCCGGTTGCAGGTGATGATGCCAATGCAGGATATCTTGAGGCGGTCTTCGGGGCTCGAAGGTCGTCGCATGACCGACTCGAGTTCGACGATATCAATCATGGCTTTGCATGCGCGAACGGCGGAAGGTCCTTGGTTGTGCTGTAGAGTAAGCGCATCACATGGTATCCGAGCGCGCACATCCAGATCAAGGCGGCAAATGCGCTGGCACGGTTCGTCATCGCCACGCCTGACATTTACGGCAAGGGTAAAAGTCAGCTATGATCAGCTTCTAAGGCAGGCGACTATGTTTTCCGGCAACTCATTCAACATGAGAACGCATTTTGTCGCCTCTGCTTCCATTCTTTTGTGCAGTTTTCTCCTTGCTTGCAGCGGTGCGGTCTCCAAGCAGCAACCAACCGCGGTCCAGCCAGGGGATGCCCTGGCCGCGCCCGCCAACGGAGCGGCTGAGGAAAAGGCAAAGCCGCTTGTCTTGACCGGTCCTGGAACTGTTCAGGCATACAACACGGTAACGGTCAAAAGCCGCATCGACGGCCAGATTCTGCGGGTCGTGTTTCGCGAAGGGCAGGACGTCAAGAAGGGCGATCTTCTGGTATTGATCGATCCGGCGTCTTACGAGACGGCACTGAGCCAGATGCAGGCCAATCTCTTTCGGGACGAAAACGCACTTCAGGATGCCCGCAAAATCTTGGAACGCGATCAAAAGTTGTACGAAGCTAACGTAATAGCCAGGCAGCCCTTGGATACACAAAAAGCCGCTGTTGGACAGTTGGAGGGCACTGTGCAGGCCGACAAGGCACAAGTGGATGCCGCCAAATTGAATCTTGCCTATACACGGGTCACCTCTCCTGTGGATGGACACGTTGGCTTGCGACTCGTGGATGTGGGCAATATGGTTCGAAGTTCCGACAGTAATGGCCTGGTTGTGATTACACAGCTTCAGCCGATCGCGGTGTTATTCGCGTTGCCCGAGCAATCGCTTCCCGATGTTGTCCAACACATGCGCGATCGCAAAAGATTGCAGGTGGAGGTTTATACGCAGGACGGTCAGACCAAACTGGCAACGGGCGACTTGTTGACAGTCGACAACCAGATCGATGCCACAACGAGCACGGCAAAGTTAAAGGCAGTCTTCGACAACCGAAACCGGCGCCTGTGGCCGAACCAGTCGGTCGAGGTCCGGTTGCTTCTTGGAGGCAGCGGAGAGTGAGATTTGCATGGAATTGCCCGCCGTTGCATATCTATCCATCGCCCAACTAGCTTGAACGGATTCCACGCAAAGCGCATAGGGCACAGAGGCGCTTTTCTAAGAATGGCTATCGTGGGCTCGCGGCGCACTCCTCGAAATCGCGTTGAGCCTCAATCAAGCGGGCGTAGGTTCCTACTGATCTCAGCAGTTGCTCGTGAGTTCCCTGTTCCACGACCTTGCCGGATTCCAGAACCAGGATTAGGTCCGCATCGCGTATGGTGCTAAGACGGTGCGCGATCACGATCTGAGTGCAACGTAGGGAGGCAAGATTTTGAGTTACCAGCAATTCCGTGACCGCGTCGAGATGACTTGTGGCCTCATCAAAGATCAGGATCTTGGGGTTGCTGGCCAGAGACCGCGCGATAGCCAGACGCTGTCTCTGCCCACCCGAGAGGGAGAGTCCTCGATCCGAGAGCAGGGTCTCGTATCCCATCGGCATGGCGATGATCTCCTCGTGAATGCCAGCCAGCTTGGCTGCGCGCACAACTCGATCCAATCCCATTTGCGGATCTGCCAGCGCGATATTCCTCCGAATGGACCCGCCAAAGAGCTGCGTGTCTTGTGTGACGATTCCGAGTTGGCTGCGGAGGGAGCGGCGATCAATACTGTTCAGGTCCTTCCCATCAAAAAGGATTCTTCCCGACGTTGGGTTATATAATCCGGCGAGCAGCCTCGCCAGCGTGGACTTGCCGCATCCGGACCGGCCTACGAGGGCCACCCGCAGTCCGGGAACCAGATCGACACAGACATCTTCAACGACGAGGGGCTCCTGGGAACCGTAGCGGAAGGACACATGATCGAGTGCGACCCCTCCGGACAAGGGGCCCGAAACGGTAACGGCGTTATTGTCTTGTTCCAGGGGGGCCTCCATCACATCGTTCAGACGCTCCATATACACGTCGACCATTTGCAGTTGCAGCATGGTGGAGACCAGGTTGTTGAGCGGACCCAGTAGTCCGCCGGCCAAGGCGCTGAAAGCCATCATTGTGCCCAGCGTAAGTGGGCCATGAAGAACAAGGAAGGCGCCGTAGAAGAGAAACGCCAACGTGGTGACGGTTCCGAGCAGGTTTAGCAGACTTCCGAAGACCGCATCGAGGCGTCCCATTTTGATGGAGATATTCAAACCATCCACAAAAAGGTTCGACCAGTTCTCGGCCGCCCTGTGTTCAAGGCCCATGGCTTTGAGGGTTTCCATTCCACTCAGCATTTCCACCTGGGACGTCTGTGAGCGCGATTGATTGTCCAGGCTCTCGGCCATGAACTGCCGCTGCTTCCACCGCACCAGAGCCAGCAGAAGAAACCGGGCTGCCACCAGCACCAGCACGATCAGAGTCATCTGGATGTTGGCCAGTAGCAGCAGAGCCAAATAGATCATTGCCATGGTTCCGTCCAGCAACGCCGACAGAGCTGTAGAAGTGAGAATTTCCCGGACCGTATTGTTGCTGCCCAGGCGAACCATCAAATCGCCGGAGGTATGCTGCTGGAAAAACGAGTAAGGAAGATCGATCATGTGATCGAGAAAACGAAGTGTGAAGCGCGCCTCTAATTGGGTCCGCAAGTAAATCATAAGGTGAGAGCGGACAAAGCCCGTCAAAACGTTGAATAGCTGGAAAACGCAGTAACCAATGGTGAGAACGAAGAGCAGCGAGTAGTCCTTCTGAGGAATCACACGGTCAATCAGCACACCCGTGAAAAGGGGCACCACGGCGGAGAGAATCTGTACCAAAAGAGAGGAGGAGACAATCCGCGCAATGAGATCCCGTTGCTCCAGAATTTGCCTGAGGAGTCCCGAAATTCTTCGGGGCTTGGCCTTTCCTGGCTGGAAGGACTCTGTTGGCTCGAAGATGAGAGCCACGCCGGTGAATGCCTGGCGAAATTTCGCCATGGGAACGGAACGGCGGCCCTGGGCCGGATCCACGACATCGACTCGATGGCGTCGAAGTCGCTCAAAAACAATAAAGTGCTGAAACTCCCAATAGAGAATCGCCCCTGCAGGAAGATCTTGGAGATCCTCGATCTCGAGGCGAACTCCCCGGCCCTGCAGTCCGTAGGCGCGGGCGACTCGAAGCAGAGATGCTGCCGTAGAGCCGTCGCGACCGGGTCCCAGATCCCTTCTGAGATCATCCATTGCGACTTGTCTGCCATGATATCCGAGCACCATGGCCAGGGCGGCAGCGCCGCAGTCGGTTACCGCCAGTTGTCTGACCACCGGGATCCGGCGCCGCGTGCTCCCCAGAGCGAGACGTCCAAGGCTGGGGAATCGCCGCCACAGCGGTTCAGAGTGATTCTTCATAGGCGACTCATTCACTCCGGAATAGAGTTTCTCTGGGGCTCCTGAGAAGTTCTCTCAGGCCCGGGATCAGGCTCAAGATCATACGTTCGCTGCGAACACTGACTTCCGCTTGCCCGATCATGCCGTCGTGATATTTATAGGACCTCTCGGAGGTGCCAAACACAGGTCGCTGCAACACCGAGCGAGCGATCACAATCGGGCCGGTAATGTTGATGGCGTCCGTGCTTTCCTTGCCTATGTATCGCGTCGCCTCGTGAGGACCGATG
>WNFJ01264788.1_pt2 | contig 12932 bp, 14 predicted proteins | sample 5400461 | NCBI WGS metagenome assembly WNFJ01 (sample SAMN13153349, study PRJNA577476) | soil metagenome | isolation source: 115 cm saprolite on Douglas fir-dominated hillslope | place: USA:California | collected 2013-09-17 | reverse complement strand
ACCTCCGACACGGGCTAACCCTGCGCATCACGATCTCCTCCGGCTGGATAGGCGCATCCTTCACGCCCAGCCACTCAAGTAACAGTCTTCCGCAATCCTGCTTCACGACGACGAATATCTTCTGCATGCTTTCGTAAGAGAGACGAATTGGCCGGTCAACAGGGAAGAGCTCGCCCAGCTTCTTTAGGTCTGCATGCTTGTCCGACCGCATGATGCTTTTCGCGTGAAGAATGACATTCCTGAGGATCCGTAGATCGCCCATCGCGTCGCAGCGGATATCATGCACTGTAACGCCCCTAGCGGCTGCTAGCCGCGGCCTGATCTCATCCTCCCAGGAGGCGAATAGGAACACGACGATGGCCTTTGCATGCTGTTGCTCGTTGGAACCACCCGTGGCATTGGCAGCTAAATAGTCCTCAGCCCGGATTATCCGATTGTGAATGACGTCTGGGTTCGTTGGATCCTCGTAGCTGGCCCAGACCACGACTTGCTGTCCCGCGCCATCGATCTCCGACCTGACTGGTCGATTCACGCGATGAACCTGGCGTTCGACCCGTGCGTAATGTCCTGCGAATCCAGCGAGCGCGTCCATGTAGACACCGACCTGCTGGTTCACGAAGTCGATGTACTCTCGGATGACGTCATCAAAGGCTTCGTTCACGATATCTCCAGGATCCAACGCTGGCTATGAGCTGCGGCGCGAGGAGCCGTCAGCTCCATGGCCGTGTTAGCCATCACTCTTGCGAAGCCAAAGCTCAAAGCCGCCTTCTGCAGGCAGCAGCCGTCGCTCGAGGAGCAGCTCAAACCCCCGAAAGTGCGCCAACAGCTCTTGGTGCCCGTAGTAGGCGTAGAAGCGCCTCCCCTGCAACAATTCTCTCGCTCTCGGGCCACCGGGGCATCGCGGTCCCGGGTGCTCCTCGTATCGCTCGCCTTCGCCTTCTTTCATATTCAAGTAGAGGACACCGCCTGATGATAGAAGCGCTTGGCAGCTCCGGATGCATCGGGAGAACTCGTGCTTCGTAAGATGATAGAGGCACCCGCACGCCCAGATCCCGTCGTATGACCCGTCGAACGTATGAATGTCCCGGAGGTCCCGTCTAATATAGGTCCCACCAGGGTCTTGGCTGATCGCAACCTTGAGCATGCCCGGCGAGAGATCGAAAGAGATGACGTCGAGACCAAGTGATGAGGATAGGTACCTAGAGTCTCGACCATCGCCACATCCGGGAACTAAGACGCGTGTACCAGGCAGATAATCAACGAACATGCGCATCGACTCTTGTAGCCAAGCTCGCAACTCGGGCGTGGCCGTGATCTTGTACACCGTCGCAATTGAATCGTAGGTCGCAATGGTCTGTTCAACGTGATCGCTCGGATGCTGTCCCATTGCTACCTCGCTCTGAAGGGGTAACTTATTATAACTGCAGAAGCCCCTTGAAGTGCTCGTTCCCAGGCCCAACCTCGCACGCGGGGGCCGAGGACTTCCGATGCTGGACGCGGGTCCGAGAGCCGGGCACGCCGAATCCGAACCTGACGGCCGGGAAGCGTTCTGTCCGAGTAGAGTCCGAGCCAACCAAGCGGGCTAGGGACCCTAGAGCCCCCTAAACGGTCCCACGCGCCGCCTCAATGAACCGTCGAACCCACTCACCCATGACAATCGGGCGCGCAATACCGAGCCCCTCACAAAACGTGCGCACGTCGTCGCCCCACTGCGCTAAGGTCCAGGCCTCGCGAGGACCAGGATCGCTGCGGCCATTCCCACGATGGTCCAGGAAGACGACCTGCGCGATATCCGCCAAGGCCGAGAACGTCGGCTTGTAAATCGAATGGTCGAACCCAGGGCCGCCGTGGAGGAGGACCAGCGTCGGCTTCTCCCGCATGGTGCGACCATCCGGCACGAGGCTGGCGCCCTCGACATCAAAAAAGAGTCGCACACCATTCACTAGCACCTGCATACACCGCTCTCCCTGATGCTGTACTTGGAACATACGCCGCTTGGGGAATCACACCCGCAACAGTCCCCCGGTTGTCATACTCCATGGGCGACAGGTAGTCGAGGCCCGAGTTACCGCCGGCGCGGCTTGTACCAGCCCTCGATGAAGTCAAAGATCCGCGGCGCGCGCCGCCGGCCGGTGTGGGGAGGCGGCAGCGATACGAGCAACTCGAACTCAAGCGTCGCGAAGACACTCTCGCACATCGCGTCGTCGTAGGCGTCGCCGACGCTGCCCACCGAGGGCCGGGCGCCTGCCTCGTAGGGCTCCCTCAGGCCTTTGCTTCTCGTCACTCGTTCAGGCCGGTTCAAAAGCGGCCCGGAGTGAGAGGGCAAAGACACCTTCCACTTCTGAGCGTAGATCCGAGTGCTCGCGGTCCCGAGCGGGCCCGGCGGCGCTAATCAGGGCGGCTTGCCGTGGCCGCTAGCTAACACCCAGGTGATATGGAATGCTCGCGCTTTCGTTGAACCGGTGCCTGGAGCTGTATGCCGAGCGCTTTGAGTGTTCCCACCCGAAGGTCACTATAGTCACGAGTCGACGCCCAATACGATCTACGTTCTAGGGTGTGGCCCGCAGTTCACCCCGTGGGTGGTGGGTGGCCCTTGGGCCAGCCTGTTCCCCGAGGAAGATACAATCTGGTTCCGGCGCACCCGCGCCCTGCCTGGCAGCTGGAAGATAGTTCGCCGTCCGTGCGGCGAGTCTACCTCCTCCCGTACATGCGAGAATTCTACGGAGAACCCACTCGCGGCTCCGCTACTTTTTCCGTTTCCTTTTCCGGAACCTCTTCGCCTGGGGAATACTCAAGTACGATCGGATCAGTTGATCCATCCTCTTATTCAGCGTGTCCTCAGTATAGTCATAGCGTCTTGCACTTCTGAGTTTTGAGACGCATCTAGCCAGGACCAACGCTGGCACGATCATGACAATCCGTCGATGCTCTGCCCACATTGTGCGAATCCAAGCGCGTTCTCTCTCCGTGGGAATCTCAATCTTTGCTCTCGATACGATGATTCCAAACTCACCATACTCCCCTGTCATGTAGCTCAAGAGTTGCCGAAAGTCATCCGGCTCCAACTCCTCATAGTTCTTCACCTCAAAGACAACTTGCCTCGAGTGGTAGTCGCCCCAGATACGTTTCCAGAATCCATCCTGAGCCATATTCGTGGCGACCACATCTCGTTGCTGTACTGCGCCGGGATTCGGTTTCAGTTGCGGGTTCGCAAGCCTTCCGGCCCGGCCGTGATCCTCGCCTGCCCCGAGTGCAGGGGCGAGCACGTGGTCGAGGGCCAGGTCCTGGTGGACGGCGTCGCGCTGCACCCCCAGCCCGGACGTCCCAGACGTCACGCAGCCCCGGACGTCGTCTGAGCAGACAGACGAAGAGGCGCCCCCGGTGATCTGGGAGCGCCTCCGCCAGGCCCGAAACCGAGCCGTGCCAGACGCTATGACGACTCGCCCTTGACAAAGCGCTCGACGATGTCGCGGTAAACTGACTCGTTGAACTCCTTGAAATCGAACAGCATGAACAAAGGCGCGGTCAGCCGACGCACGTTGTCGACGATCGTTTCTCGGATGGACCCCACTGGGATCACGACTTCACTTTTCGACTCATCCGCCGCTGTAGGGGGCGATGGCCAGACGAACCGGTTCCCACCGGCGCTAGTTAGCTGCCGTCCGGCGAGTCCGCTATGTGTCACTCGAACGCTGAGTCGAGTTTCGGGGGCGACTCCAAGGATCGTGTATAGATTCGACGCGAACATGAGGCTCTCAGTCACGCGGACGATCCGCGTATTGAAGAAGATCTTCTTTTGGTCTCGGTCATCCTCGAAGAGGCTCTGGAGCAAGTAAAAGTCGCCGTTGCTGCGCAATGCCCAGTAGTCGTAGGACGGGCGTCCAGAAATCGCGCTCTCGTCGACGGAGATTTCCGCGCGGATGATCCCGTCCGAATACGGGCGAGGGCGATATTCTTCCTTCGTTGCCACCAGCCCGATCGGCCATCCAAACGTGCGGATCTGAGAGGCTTTGGCGGCGTTCAGTAGCTCAAGCTGCGATTTGTTGATCTCGGCGTGAAGCGAAAAGCGCAGTTCCATGTGGCCAGACAGCTTGAGCTTTGCGATGTTCTTCGTCGCGATACCGGCTTCCTTCCCGAACCATGGATCGTCGAGCAAGAGTTGTCCGGCGGGCGTGACGCCGGTCGGTCCAGCGGTGCGTCCAGACCCAGTCGCGGGAGCGGAGCCTGAGAAGGGGTTCGGTCCAAGCGGAGGCTTCGCTTCGGAGGGCACGCCCAAGATCTCTCGAAGTAGCTCCCGAAGCTTTGCTGGGTACTGGGCGTCATCGGAGAAGTCGATGTACAGGCGAGGTCCGAGGAACTTCGGAACCTTACCTGGCAAACCGTTGTCGCGGACGAGCGGAATGAACTTCTTCGTGTCGATGTTCTGGACAAGTTCCGCGGTGACAACGAGGCGCTCGTAGCCGACACCGCCCGAGCCGCCGTCAGCTTTCTTTACGTAGTTCTCGGTGCAAACGAGGACCACTCGGTCGGACTCGCTGATTCCGTGCTGCATGAATGCGGAGGTGTCTTGACCCAAGGACAGATCCCACCGGTCGAGGCTGGCGTCGACACTACCCGCGCGCAGGTCTGTGGCCAGTTTGAGAACCCAATCCTTGTGAGGCTCCGAATCGTGGGAGTAGGAGATGAACACGCGCACTGGCGCCATCAGGACCTCCGTTCTTGCGGCGCGACGGGAACTAGGGGCACTCCACGGTTGCCTGGATCGCGACGACCTTGGGAGAGACCACGGAGAACGCGGGGCCGCTTTCAGGCGAGGTCACTCGGTTCGTATCCCGTCAGTCGCAGGGCGTGCTCAAGGGCGGTGTCGGCCGTCATGGGGCTCTTCCGTCGCGTGCGCTGGGAAGCCCAGATGCACTTCGCGATGAGAAACAGGCGGGCGGCGGAGTCGCCCTGGTTCATCGCGTCGACCTTCGCTTGGACGACATGTCCGGGCGTATCATCGAGAACGTCGAGGAGTTCCTGGAGGATTCGCTTGTCCATTTATGGCCTTCCCCTCCCACGCCGAGGGTAGGGCGGGTTCGACGCGGGGTCAACCGAAACCTGCCCTTACTGCGTCGCGGAAATGGAATGGCCGCCCGGTGCTGGCGGCGGCCGTGTGAAGCTGAACATCTTAGGCTAGCACCCATCACGGTGCATCCACTGCGACGCGCGCCGAGCTATCGGACGAACTTCTCCTCAAACCGCGAGAGCGCACGTTCACTGAAGCCGAAGATCATCGACACACCCAGCAGAATGAGAATCCTCAGGTGTGAGCAGGACGTAGGTGGCACCGCAGTGCACGCGTTCAAGACGTCTGAGAAGGTGTCGCCTCGGACGGACAACGGGACCCAACCCCAACCGAGAAGTGCGGTACCGATCAGGCCAGTGACAATGGCGATCCCGACGCGTCCGAAGATACGCTGTTTGTAGGCGTCCAACTCCTTCGAAGGCGTTACCAAGGGACGTGGAGCCCACACGATAACGCTGGCGCATCCGCCAGCGGCACCGGCCAAGAGAAAGCCGAAAAGGACTCCGCTGGGCCAATGGAACAGCACGATTGCGGAGGCCGAGAGGAGAACTATCGCCCCCAGGAGTAGGATGGTCGCCGAGCGCATCGTCCGGTAGTGATCATCGACGTAGTCTGACCAGGAATCGGACTCCTCGAAGATCTTCCGAAGCGCGCCGCGCGCAGTGTCGTAGTCGGTACCTGTAAGAGCGGGCTCAATCCGTTTGCGCAAGCTGTTGGTCTGTTCTGGAGGAACTCCCCACTCCTCCATCAGGTCGATATTCAGAACGCCCTCGGCTGCCACTTCGGAGTTGGGACACAGGTAGGCTCTCAATTGTCCTTGCTCTTCCGCGTCCCCTTCCAGGCCTTCAAGTTCTATCTTGGTCGTGGCCACCTTGGCCTGGGCCTCGTACATCGCCAAGCGTGAGAGGGTCGCCTCTGGAAAAGTCGAAATCGCCATGCCGGTGATCTGAGCGCGCTGCAGCATTGGTTCGAAGAGGCTGCGTTCCCCGGCAATTGTCGACAAGGTGTGGGTGCGATTCTTCTCTAACCGCCGACGCTTGGACCAGCACCACATACAAGTCTCCTCTTCTGGCGGCCTTGCTCGACGAGCGCGAGAGAAACGGGAACGAATCGGTACGCCCGTCTCTTTGCTGGTGGCGAGTTTACCAGCGCAGGCGGGCGTGGGGGAGGCTGGAGGTGTGCCTACTGCGTGGCCGCACGACGGCCGCCCCGGTGACCTGAGGCGGCCGCCGTACTGCTTTCACATCCTGGTCGTGCGGGTTGCCGACACGGCACCTTCGAGGGCGGAGAGCCGCGCCACAACGTCTACAGCCTTGGCCGTCCCGGAGAACGGCTTCATCTCCTGAATCGTGGGCGACTCCGGGAACGCTTGCTTTGCCCTGGGAAGAAGGTCCTTGAACTCGGTAGTACCGATTAGTTTCTCCGGGTGCTTTTCAGCAATGGGCTGCAGGCTCTCAAGGAGCTTACGCACGACCGACCGAACTTCGTCCGCGAGACTAGCCATCGCTGATCCTCCTTCCCATCACCCTACCCCGTAGCGCGGACCAGGACAATCACGCCCCTGCCACGGGCTCCACGCGGATCTCGGTGATCCGGGGCCAGGCGGCCGCGCAGGATCCGCACTTGGAGGGGGGCAGGAACAGCCCCCGAGGGCGGCGGTAGAGGCTCTGGTCGTACCGGGCCCAGCAGGCCGGGCAGTCGACCCTCACCGTGACCTTGAGCCCGCTGATCTCGGCCATCTAGGTCTCCTCCATCGTCAGCACGCGGCGGGCCGCCACGATCAGCCGGTCGATCGCCCGCTCGCGCCCGTCCACGCGCTCGGGGCGGGGGCGCATCTCCCTCGTGGTCTGAAGGCGGGCCAGGCGGTGGATGCAGGCCACGAGGCTCGACCCGAACGGGAGCCGGGGCCGGAGCGCGCTCATCGCCCGGCCCTGTCGCAGCGGGTCATCTGGTAGGGGCCTCCATGAAGGTTCGTGGTGCTATGCTAAAGCCAGAATAAGCTAATGCTAAAGCATAGGTCAAGCTGTGAAACGGGTAAGGTTGGCGCGGGGTTGAGATGCTAGATTCCCGGCATGGCGCCGAAGAAAGGCGAGTTTCCAGGGTTTCCTGTGACGAAGGCACTGCGAGAGTGGTACGCGAAGATCGGCAAGAAGGGCGGGAAGGTCGGCGGGATGAGGACGGCGTTGAACATGACGCCCGAGCAGCGGGCAGAGCGCGCGCGGAAGGCAGCCCGCGCGCGCTGGTCGAAGAAGCGGAAGAGCTAGCCGCTCTCCGCGTTGCTCTCCGCGTTCTCCCTACAATTCCCTACAATCCGGGCGCCTCGGGCGGGAGCTATCGCGAGTCGGTAGCCTGGTTTTCCGGGGGGTTACTTGCAGCGAGTTGTAGCGAGTTGTCAATGTCGCTGGACTTCCAATCCTGTGCTCATCTCCGAGCGACTGGCCCTGGAGACAGCCCGCAGACGATGCTCTTTCGGTTCTTGCGCGCCCCTACAACAACCGAAGTTAAATCCTCGGGTCAAGACATAAACAAGGTCTACGATGACTCGACGACCTGAAGGTTCTTCGCTTCGCGTCGTGTCTCGTCTAGATGCGGGCTTACCCTCTCAGCGGCGTGCTCCAACCGCATGCCCAGCATCGCACCCACAGCAACGAACCGTCCTCATTCGTCGCGAGCACATTGTTGCGACACTTGGGGCAAACCTTCGGCATGTGCGATACCGGACCGGGCGAACGGAGAGGAGCGAGTACAGCGGCGTCCATACCGATCTCCCGCTTCGGGCTTGCGGCCGGAAAGTTTCTTTCTCCCCTCAACCGAGCCATCGGATTGGTCCATTGCCGCCTCACCCACTGCACATCCGCCCAGAGTCTTCGAGGGTTTACCCTCGGCAGATCGACCGCAAACCCCACGTCGCAAGGCCCCAAGAACCGATGCACACGAGCGGGCAGCTTGTCGTAACGCATCTGCCGCTCCTTGCCGTGCACTCGAAAGATTTCTTCGACCTCGGACTCCGACACCCTGGCACGCTCCAACTGCTCCACCGCGTGCGCAAGCGCATACCGCTCATGAACAGCCGTCGGCCGGCCCCGCGGCTTCCCCGCCTTCTGCCACGCGGCATTCAACCACGCGAACGGCTCCGGCAGACGCGGGAAGGGAGCCCCGTCATGGAGATCCTCCCATTCCGCTTTGACTCGGGGAAGCAAGTTCCGGTCATTCCGAATCGCGGTGCGCATCCGATCGGACGCCCACGGCAACCACGTGTCTGCGAGAACGCGGGTGCTGCTCCCACATTTCAGGCAGGGCCACAGCTCCCCTCGCCGCTCCGCCGGGTCTCCCCACAGGGTGGCGACGACGCCGCGACACGTGGGACACCAGATCCTTGGCGCAAAGAAGAGCTGCTGCTCTTGCACGAGCAGCCGCACGAGTGCTGCGCCTTCCAACGCCAATAGGTCGAGCCCCTCGCCCTCCGCGCTGACCGCACGCGGGTCCAGCTGCCAGAGTTGATGCCAGTGAATCTCGTACTTTACCCCCACACGGTCCCGGCCCACGGGGGAGAAGCCCAGACGCCGTAGCCACGCGCCAATCCGCTTCGCATGGAGCGCGGCGGGCACGTCCCGCCAGTCAAGGCGCCCCCTCAGCTCGTCGATCAGATCGCCGGGATGAATCACGATCTCCTCACGCTCGCCCATCCGAGCCACCAGCACGGCGAGGAGCGCGGCCTCGGCGCTGAGGAAGGCGCAGCCGTCAACGGCCCCGCGCTGGGCCGCGAGATCGCGAGGCGTGAGTGCCCGTCCAGGCGGGCGAGAGACCGCGGGCCCGCCATCCCGGAGGTCCGATTCGGGTGTACGTCCTCGCGTTGAACCAAACGCAGAGTCCATATTTCACCGAGTTGCGCGACGCATTTTCTTCCTCAAGAGAGCGCCCTACCATTTCCATTATGACACGCGCAATTCGTGGACGGCGGTTGGTCGAGGGCCAACAGGTACGCGGCGTTCGCATACGAGGACGGCGTACAATCGCCAGCTTCGGCCAGCGACTCTGTGGGTCCGCTGGGGCCTGCCGACTGTCTTCCTTCGAGACTTCCGGTCCCCACCCAGTCCAAGTCCAAGAGTCTCGGTCAGAGTCCCGGGGGAGTCTCGCCGAGCGGGACTCCCACGCGGGGGTTGACCGGGCCGGGGTCGCTCAAGAGGACTGGGCATGAACCCCACCACGACCACCGACTGGGCCATCCTCGCGTTCCTCTCCGCCCACCCGCAGCCCATTCGTAGCCTCGTCGATCGGTATCCGAAAGCGACCATCTACGCCCGGCTCCGGGCCCTGCTGGCCGGTGGATTGGTGGCGAAGCGGGGCCGGCAGTACCTATTGACCACGGCTGGTCTCGAGGCGAAAGCCGCGCACGAAGGGGGGCAGGCCTTCGACGGACTGATGGAGGCGTACCCGCCGCTCCGGGAGGTCCCCTCCCCGCAGCACCGTGCACTCGCCGAACTGGAGATCGGGGCCCTGGTGCTGCGCCAACTGACCGACCAGGAAGAGCATCACGCCGGGTTTCTGCTCGTGGGCCCCTCGCTCACCTGGAAGAGCTCATTAGGTCGGTTTCTCTGTCTCACGGCCGGAGCGGACCCGGCCGCGTGCCTCGTCGACTTGGCCGCTGAGGCCGGGCGGAGCCTCTGGGTTCGCCGGGACGCCACGGGGGACATCCGCTCCCAGCGGGGCCTCTTGAGCGCCGCCGTCGTCGTCCTAGACGAGTACGGGCTGGCTGACCGGGCGGTGCGCCAAGCCGTCCTGCCCTTGCTCTCGGGTCGGCGCCGCGTGCCCCTGGAGAATGACGTCCTCCCCATCACCCCGGTGCCGATCATCACCATGAACCCTCGCCCCGGGCAGTCGCTCACGGCGCGGACCGGGTTCTCGCTCCCGCAGCTCCGCCGCCTGGTGCCCTGTGATCTGGGAGCCGTGCCGCTGCCCGATCTCGCCTTGACCGGTGAACGCGCCTTGGACGCCGCCCGGGCGGCAGGCCCCCTGACACTCCGGGCCCCGACGGGGTCCTGCGAGGCGTGGCGGGAAGCCGTTGTCCGCCTCCTGCGCCAGGTGCTCGTCCCGGACGCGGTCGGCATCGTCGATGTGGAGCTCCTCCTGGGCCTTGGCCGAGGCCTGACGGGGTGGCTGAGCCCCGCGATGGCTCTCCGACAGGTCCTCTATGACTTCCTCCTGGTCGTCGAGACCGTCGGCTGGGTGCACCCCGGATGGCTCGACGTCGTCAGGGCCTTTCCCCATCGCGGGCAGGACCCGGACGCCTCCGTCGGGGGGCGAAGCTCAGCGATACCGCCGGCCGCGCCGACTCCACCGCCCCAGACCATTTCGCTGTTCCCAGAACGGGTGGACCTCAGTCGCCCGAAGGAGCACCCCACGATGAGCTCCCGAGACTCCGTGCTGCCGACCTTCCTCCTCTCCGAGCGGTCCAAGGCCCAGCTGGTCTGGCTGGCCGAGAATGCCGGGATCCCCCTCGACGAGGCCGTCGCCCTCCTCATCGAGCAGTACCGCATGCAGCAGGAGTTCGACGACCCCGCCCTCGACGATCTCCGGGCCGTCGTGCGGCTCCGGGAGGCGTGTGGCGCGGCCGAGATCACCGCGAGCGCCCTGCGGACCGCGGTCGAGTTCACGGGGGCCCTGCGCCAACGTGGCCTCACCCTCGATGACATTCAGCCCACGCTCCAGGTCGCCGCGGATCTGGCCGAGGCCGGCCTCTCCCTCGAAGAAGCGGTCGTGGTGGTGGCCCTGATGAAGGCCCTGAAGAAAGCCGGCATCAACGCCCGCGTCCCAGAGCAACTCGGCGCCGCGCTCAAGCGGTTCGACGCCCTGGGCTACGAGCCCAAGCAGCTGGGGCGGATGGCAAAGCTCTGGGAGCAGCTGAGCGCACTTGATCTCGGTCTCGACGACCTCGAGCGTTTGCTCGCGCAGTACCGGCAACTCGCGGAGCTCGGATTGGATGCCAGGACCGCGGCCGACCTGGCCACTGCCTTCGACCTGGCCGGGGTGCCTGCCGGGCAGCGCGCTGCAGTGCTGGGCAAGGCCATCGCCCTGGGCCAGACCGGGATCGCGCTCGCTGATCTCCAGGCCGAGCGGGAGACCTGCTTGCAGGAGCTGCGGCGGCTTCAGGCTGAGCAGGCCGTCCTGCGGGAGACCCTCAAGGCCAGTCGCGACGAGCAGGCTCGGATCCAACAGGAAGCAACCGAAGCCAAGGAGCGGGTGGGCGCCCTCCGGGAGGAGGCGGCCAAGGAGGAGGACGCGATCGCCACCGCTGGGGCCCTCCAACACCTCCTCCGCGGCAATGTGGACGCGGCGCAGCCGTTCTTCGCCCAAGTGATCACCCTGTGTCAGCTCCGGCGCACCCGGCCGGGTCTGTTCCCCAACTTCGAGGCCAGTCTCTCCGCCGCGATCCAAGCGCAGGTGCGACAGTTCCTCGCGCGAATCAGTGAGACGCCCCCCGCCGCGCTAGCCCCCGGCTCGGCGGACCCATCAGCGAACGGATAGCACCCGAGTGCGCGTCGATGACCCAGGGTCCGAACGTGCTGCAGGCGAGCCGGAAGATCGCGAGCAGGCTACCATGACCCGCACGCGGCCCACCCTCGAGGATCTTGTCCGCCAACCGGAGCGGGTTACCGAGGTCGCCCGTGACGCAGTGGCCGGTCTCCTCGCGGAGGCGGAACGCCTACGGGTCGCGCTATGGGCCCGGCTCTTCGATGTGCCAGAGCGCGGCGGCACAGCACCGCCGTCTACGCGCCTGCTTACGGCGCCGACTGTCGCTGAGGCGCTCGGCGTGCCCGTCTCCTACGTGTACGAACTCGCGCGGACCGGTCGCCTGCCTGCGGTGCGGTTCGGCAAGTACGTCCGTTTCGCCCCCGAGGCGCTTCAGGAGTGGCAGGCCCGCCACGCGCGGCGGCTTGACGGGAAGATATACGATCAGTATAGTTCTTCGGGTGACGGGCGCGGAGCTTCGGCAGATCCGAACACGGCTCAGACTGACGCAGGCCAAGCTCGCGGTGCTGGTCGGCGTGGCCGCCAACACCATCGCCCGGCAGGAGCGCGGTGAGATGGGCATCAAGGAACCGCTGGCACGACTGCTTCGGCTGTTGGTCAAGCACCAGTACCGTCGCGCCCCTCGGCCGAAAGCGCCCTGAGATGGCGTGCATCCGGAAGCGGCGGGGCAAGTGGGTCGTGGACTACCGGGACGCCGCCGGCATCCGGCGGTGGGTCACGTGCACCGCGAGGCGGGAGGCGGAAGCTATCTTAGCGGACCGGCTTCGGGAGTCTCGCCAGCGCACGCGGCCAAGCGTTGATCCGAACATCACTATCGGAAGCTATGCCGACCGATGGCTGACGCTCATCTCGACGACCGTGAAGCCCCGGACGCTGGAGAGCTACCGGCAAACCGTGCGGAACCATCTCCTTCCCGCGTTTGGCACGATCTGCGTCCGCGACCTGAGCAAAGGCCGGATTAAGGATGTCCTCGCGGCGAAGATCGGCTCGGGCTTGTCCCGCAATACGGTTCGAATCATTCACGCGACGCTTCGGGCCATGCTGAACGCGGCGGTGGACGACGGCGCCATCCTGGCGAACCCGGCTAACCGACTCGGGCGCCAACTCCGGCTCGTTACCGCACCGGCGGCGCGGCAAGAGGACATCAAGGCGATGACGCGAGAGCAAGTGGCTCGATTCCTCGCCGCGGCCACCCGGACGGTCCCGGGAATGCATGCGCTCTTCCTGTTGATGGCGCGGACCGGGATACGGCTCGGTGAAGCGATCGCGCTGAAATGGGCGGACGTGGACTTTCAGGCTCGTGAAATTCGGGTGGTCCGAGCGCTCTCGGCGG
>WNFJ01179648.1_pt3 | contig 12933 bp, 13 predicted proteins | sample 5400461 | NCBI WGS metagenome assembly WNFJ01 (sample SAMN13153349, study PRJNA577476) | soil metagenome | isolation source: 115 cm saprolite on Douglas fir-dominated hillslope | place: USA:California | collected 2013-09-17 | reverse complement strand
ATCGACTTTTGCACCTCCGCGGTGTCCGCACCGCTCCCAAGCAGCAGACGTCCGACGTGAAGCGTTAGGTGGGCCACGTCCTCTATGGGCGCAGGTTCCATTCGGTCGAGTTCTGTCACGTCTTCCTACGCGAGACAAGACAGAAGACTGGCATAGACTCCTGACTCCCGACTCTCGACTCCTTAGCGACAGGGCTCCAACCCGCTCTGCTTGATCGCGTTGAACGCAGCAGATGACGCTAGAAACGCGACGAGCGCCTTGGCTGCTTCCGGCTCGTTGGCGCCGTGGTCGCCAAAGGCGACGCTGAGATTGGCTTTCAACAGATCAATGCCCAAGCCCGGGACGCCGCCGGCTTTGCACTGCGCGATAGAGGCCTGCATACATTTCCATGGCGGTTTGAGACCAGACATCAGTGTGACTGCCAATCAGCTCTTTGCCACAGCTGACGATCCAGTAGTTCGACTTTCGCATCGACAGAGGTAGACCGTTAAGCGTGACCGGCTCCCCTGGTGGTTGGTTGGTGAGTCGCCAAGCGGCGGCAGGATACTTAGTCTTTGAAGTGAGAAACACATCGGGATCGGCAATCGCAGGGGACAAATTAGTACGGAATACGGTGTCAGGACTGGTGTCGGTGGGCAAGGTCGTGTCAGCTTTCACGATCCAATGATTGATGAGATACCGGTTGTGCCCGGGGGTCGTCGTGTAGAACTCCGATTGCTGGACTCCCGGATGCGTCGGATACGGTTTGTCGCCGAAGATGGCAGTCGTGTACCGACGCTGCAAACTTGGTGACAAGGGCGCCAGGAAATTGCTCAGAGGATGCAGCAAACCAGTTGCCCAGTCAGCGGTCGACGTTAGTGATACGATCACCGGGACGTTTGCTGACGAGTGGTCAGCGTGTTCCAATGCTGCCCGATCGGCCTCAAGAAAGTCGCGCAGTTCCTTCGCGTAAATCGCGGGAGCTGCGGAGTTGACAAAAAGCACGAAATCAAAGGGCAACGTTGTTTTCGGTCCGGTCCGCTCGTCTCCATCCCACCATTCCATAGTGATACCTCCGGTCATCGCTTGGCCCAGAGACCGTTCGAGCATCAATGCGCCGAACGAGTGGCCTATGATGCACACCCGATTTCTTTTCCATTTCCCATAACCCTTGGCGGCGCCCGCGTAGGTAAAAATGGAGCGTGCAATGGGCAGCCCAGAAGCCTTGAACTCAGCGGCTCCTTTTCGGTTCCAGTAGCTCTGGTTCTCCGGAAGGAAACCCAAAAGCGAATTGGCCCGATGAAAGGCCTCGTCGACGATCGGTCCGCCAAACGCCCGGTTAGTTTGCTGATAGTTGCTATCGGTCCCGGCTTTGTCGACGTAGGGACGAAACCGGTTTCCCCGCCACCCTAGATAGATGCCGTGCACGCGGAGCCCATCCGCTTCGATCTCGTGACTCGCGGCAAATTTGCTCAGAAAGCAGTTAAACGCCAAAACGTCGTCGGATTGCGAACTGTTCTTCCAGCCATGGCAGTAGATCACTACGATAAGTCGACCTTTGTCCGCAAGTTGCTTGAGCTTTGCCTGGCAATTCAGATGTTGATTGAAGTCAAGGAAATCCCCCCGTTCATCGAACTCAACAAAGGAGCAGGAGATTGGCACGCCTTGAGCCGCAGTTCCCTCGATGTGCCAACTCTTGGTTTTTGACGAGCCTTGAGCCGCAGGATCGAACCGCATGGGCTGACCATTTACACTGAAGCCGGTCGCCAAATAAATCACGGCGATGGCCAGTAGTAGGAGAACAATTAAAACACCACAGAGTAGCATAAGAGTTTCAATGAGAGAGGCTGCCCTCGCTATGGGTGCTTTCCCAAACCCCGGGCCAAGCCCGCATCACTCCCCAGTGTACCCCACTGGTTCCGGTGCCTACGAAGTCTTGGTTGTTTTGAGCATGACTCGTGATCGGGAGATAGCTCGAAAGCAAGGCGAACAGGAGGATGACTCTGCTCAACCTAAGCCCGACACCATTTATCTGCCTTCCACGGTGGCGACGTGGTCTGCTGGTTGATCGGACTCTCCCTATCATCAAACAATTAATCCAGAAAGCGCTTGGACAGCATATACGCAAAATAGCGTATAGACTGGGACACTTCCGGCTTTATGCCCCGATGACAATGACCCAAATGTCGGTATGACCGGCCCAGTCGAACAATTGTTCCGCCAATGGAGCCGGGACGTGGATGCAACCGTGCGACTTAACGTTGGGGTCACCCTGGTGAATCGCTTCACCTTTGTGGTAGAACAGTGAGAAATCCATGTTGTCTTTGCCCGGGAATTCACTGCTGCTATGCCGGCGCAGTCGGCGAGATGTCATCTCGAACACGCCGGGACTCGACTGATAACCTGGCCGGCCACCGCTGACCGGACTGATATGAAGTGCTGTACTGCCGTTATCGTAGGCGGTGAGTTCCCGATCATAGAGATCGACCAGGATGCTCCTGCCCTGTGACGGGTCGGGTTGCTGGTTATCTCCCGGTCCGTCTTGCGGCAGTCGACCGTTAGTCTGAGATCCGACCACGCCATCAACCGCAAGATCATTGAGAAATTGAAATTCCATCACGCGCGCAACGGTGAGCGCACCGAATTGGCCATCGATTGGGAGACGAGGTAACCGGGTTGGACCCGCGAAGTTGAGTGCGGTCTGGATTTGTTCGACGATCGGACCGCTGTCGCCGTGCCGGAGGTTTTGCATAAGAGGGTGGGTTAGTTCGAGCAGTCTATACAAATAGCGGATTCAATGACAAAATGTTCGCGTCGCCAGCGCGGCAGTGACGAGCTCGATGACGGCCCGTTTACCGGCCGGCGGAATCCCATAAGCCGCGAAACTCACAAACATGTTAAACGACGGCGGCAGCTCTACATCGTGCCACGCCATGAAAGGCAGTGGTGGCCCGGCAATCCTCACATCTCAGTGAAACCGCGGCCCGGGCTACCGACCGGGACAGTGGACCTGGCTGCGCCCGAGGCGTGTGTACTACGTCCCGGACAGGCGCCCGGGTTGAACCTGTTATTTCATCGCTCATCTGAACACGCTCTTGGATGTCCCAATCTTCGTTAGGCCTGCATCGGAAATCTGTACGCATCTTTACGTATATGAACATCGAATGAGGTCACGTCTGAACAATCGAATCGGCATTCGTGAAGTCGCTACCGGCTCGAACTGGGTGCATTGGCAAGCTGGCAATCATCCGATGATCGTCTTTGACCGAGCACTATCTGCTATCTGCTATTTGTCATCACCATTCGGCGTTAGCCGAATGGTGTTAGGTTAACTCTGGGGTCGGAAACATCTATGATTGAAGCCGGCGGCAGCCGGCAACTCAGGGGCCTTTTTCGATTCGCTCACGCGTGATTCTCCGACGAGAGCAAGGACGACATCCGATTCGGGCCGCGCACAGCAAAGCAAAACCGTGTCTTTCGGGGAAGAGGCGGCCGGAATTTGTAAGTAGGAAATCTTGCCTCTCAACAGCTTGCACGCGCAGGTACCACAGACCCCAGATCGGCAACCATATTTCGGTCTGAGACCATTATTCAACGCCAGGTCCAGAAGCGTGCTTCTGCCATCCCACGCGAGAGGATCGCTGTCGGGAGAGAATCGGATCTGAGGCATTGCTTTTTCGGCGGTGGGAGAATTTTTATTTCCGCCGATCACTGCAGCAGGGCCGAAGCATTCAAAATGAATGCGCTCGATCTCTACGCCCCATTGCACCAGATCCTCGTAGATTTCCTTCATGAAAGCGGCGGGACCGCAGAGAAAGAAATCGCCGTACGGATTTGGCACCAGCGCCTGGACGGTTCTAATGTCGATTCTTCCGTGACTGTTATATTCTGCCCCTAACCGATCTCTGTCGCTTGGCCGGCTATAGGCGAAATGGATCCTTACGTTTTCGTGAGTGGCGGCGAGCGATTTCACGTGCCCGGCAAAAGCGTGCTCGCGGCGGTTGCGGGCGCCATGGAAAAAAAAGACCGGTCGCTGCACCCTGCTCGCAGTGAGAGCGTTTAACATGCAAATCATCGGTGTAACACCGACGCCGGCGCTGATGAGCACAACTGGGTGATCGCCTTTCAGCTCCAGGTAAAACTGACCGGCGGGCGCTTTAGCCAATAATTTGTCGCCGGCCTTAAAATGATCGTGTAACCAATTCGACACTAACCCAGCAGTTTGACCTGCTGGGAGCTCGCGCTTAACGCTGAGTCGAAAGTAGCCTTCGTTGGACGCGTCAGAGAGGGTGTAAGTGCGGATCGCGGGTCCCGGTTGTCCCGGGACGTCGACCTGGATCGTCAGAAACTGCCCCGGCCGAAAGGGCTGGAGTGGTCTACCATCTTCCGGTCGCAAATAGAAGGAGGTGATGGTTGCGCTTTCAGCAACGCGCTTCTCCAGAACGAACTCGCGCCATCCGGTCCAGGCCGGTCCTTTGGCAATGAAACGAGAAAAACCCCAGACGACTATCAGCTTGCTAATTCGCAAGGCTTCCAAGCTCGCAACTGGGATGAAAAGTGCGAGGGCTATGCCCCAGTTCCCACGACTGGCAGTGCCCTGGTGATAGAAGAGGACAAGAGCCGCCAAGTAAGCCAGTCGGTGGATCCATTTCCAAAGCGCGAATCCGAACTTGCGAACGGACCAATCGTTGCTCGTCGCGCTGAGCAAAAGCAAAATCAGGAAACCGAAGGTTCCGGCCAGGAAGAACGGTTCCAAAATGCTGGCAAAGTAGCTCTGAACGCCGCCTTCATAGATGAAATTCAAATTCACGTGAAGGAGCGCGTAGATAAATGCGGTCACGCCTACCGACCTTCGATGCCGATTCAAGGCGTTTACAATTTTGCTTCGCGGGAACAGGGTCTTCAACGGGGATAGACAGAGAACCGCGCCTAGCGTCCAGACGGCTATTTCGCCGGAGCGATGAAAGAGCTCTTTCAATGGATCGATCCCGAGCTCGCCGTTGAGGATTGGTATCACTAAAAGCACGATTCCTGGAGTGACGAGAGCCATCCAGGCAAAGAGACGAGAAGCGATGATCCTTGAGAAAACGTCCATCTTACTAGTGCACTACCCGCCAAAGGCGCCGTTTATGCCGCGAAAAATGCAGGACGTGACCGAATCTCACGCAAAGACGCAAAGACGCAAAGGCGCAAAGAAGGGGCTATAAGAGGGTTATTGTCTCATGGCGCGACCGCCGGCGAAGCGCATGACGGGCGAAGCGCATAGCCAATAGCCAATAGCCAATAGCCGATAGCGGAGGCCGTTGGGATCAGGTGGACAGGTACTCTCTCATGGCAAGGGCGCTCAGAATCGAAATCGAAAATGGGAGCTTTCGACCGTTCGAGGGAATGGCGCACTTCCGGCCACGTGGTAACTGGCCCGGAACTTTGCCGGAATCCGCCTGGCCGAGTTAGGTGAATCAGCTGGCGGTGTGGCGCATCCGGCGGTGAGCGCGGCAATCAGCCGCTTCGAGAAACGGTTGAAAGTGGATCGCGATCTTCAGAGAAAATTGAAGGCCGCGCGGGCCTTATTAAAGATTTAGATCTGGTAATAGCCGGTAGGGCGTGTCGCTCCGCGACCGCAGAATCATTAATTAGCCATTACTCCGTTCCGGCCGAGACTTCGGCGTAAGCGTTCGACTGAGCCTTCGGCGGGAGCTCAGCCCTACCGGCGATCGACCAAGTGAGGTGTTAGCGGTGATGCCTCGCACGTAGAAAGCGATTCGAGGAGGCCTGCAGCCAAACGCAGGTTATCGAGCGTTCTGGTTAGATCAATCAATCCGTTTGGTCGAACGGTCATCCAAAAGTCTTGTTCGATTTGCGCGATCGCCATGGTCTCGCCCCGTTGTAAACGCGCCTTTTCGATGTCCAAATTGTAGACTTCACCCATCTGCCGCAGCTGTAGCGCCGCTCCCTGACAGATGGGTATGCAGTCGTCGGTGTCCTTCATCCCGGCAGCCCGAAACTGGAGCGGCCCCTGGCTGATCTGCAGGTAGAGTTGCGCTCCCTTCGCTCTATCCCAAGATCTCCAATTCCACCAAGCGCTGATAAATCCTCGATACGCATTGGGTACGTATTTCCAGTCCAGACCAGCAAACTCGGTTTGCAAGCTTTGGAAGAATCCGATCCAGGGCGCAGATTGGCGCGTCCACTCGGTCACTGATTGGTAACGCCAAGCTTGAATGTCGCTTTCCCGCCGCTCCAGAAACGCGCAAAATTCGCTAACAACATTATTTCGGGAAAGCAACCGCTTGTCTTCGTGGAGAAGTGCGATGAACTGCACCGGAAGAAACGGTTTAAAACCAGGGGAGACCGCATCGGTGGAAGAGGCTTGATCGCCCGTCTTTATAGAGACGGCGAGGACCTCGCGACCCGGGTATTTCCAATTCAGAGATTCAATCGCTTCGTCGTTGCCTTGATGGCTGCCACCTCCCGTTTTGTCCTCAATGGCAAGAACGATGCCGCTATTGATTTCCGCAACGATGTTCACCCGAGAGATCTGCCGTTCGACTCGAATTTTCAGTGGCCCGTTCGTGACCGATGCCCGATCGTGTAGCCCGAGCAGCGCTGAGACGAACCGAGTGCCGAGACCGTGCAGGGCGGGATCGAGATTTTTCCAACGCGAATCACTCCACGCGAGCACCCAAGCTAAGAACGCGCCCCGAGAAAGGTCGCTCGTACCGAAGTGAAAAAGGTTGGGAGAGTCCACCGATCAAATGATTGCAGGTGAGTTATTCGGTGCGACCGAGACTTGCTTTAGGATGAAACTTAGTCAGCGGAGGCCTAGAAGCTGGCAAATCAGATAGGTTATAACCTCCGATGAGTTCTATAAATTGTTTATCGGCGCTGGGCGAAACGCATGACAGAGTTCGGTTCCCTATCCTTCGCAGCGAAACGGCACCGACCTGAGGCAGAACCGGAAAGGAACGAAGGAGATAGCCGATCCCTAGTCGCGAATAGCTCCGTTACCTTCTCTCCGGCGAGTCTTCACGCCCGCCCACATCCGCCCCGCCGAGGGTGGGGATGCGGGGGCGCGATGACGCAAAGTAGGTCCGAGAGATCACTCCGCGAGAAATGCGGACCGATGATCACGGCACCAGGTCTCGAAGGTCTGCGCCGGCTTCCCCGTTAGTTTCTCTACTTCGTTTGTCTGAAATGTTCCTCTGCCTTCGCGTACCCGGGTCCAAAGATCGGTCAAACCCTCAACGAGAAATTCTGGTGCGCCAGTCGCTTTGAATCTCTCCGCTGCAACTTCGATCGGTATATCTACAGATTGGATCGACTTTCCGAGTACGTTGCTCAAGATCCGCACCTGATCGTGGGCACTCAGCAGTTCAGGACCAGTCAGTTCATATGCCTTCCCTTCGTGTCCGTCCGAGGTAAGCGCGACAGCGGCCACTGCGGCGATATCGTGGGGCGATATCGGTGCGAACTTACCTTCGCCGGTCGGGTTGAACACTTGGGATTGCGATTTAATGGTGCCGACCCATTGCAACGTGTTGGACATGAATGCCCCTGGCCGCAGAAATGTCCAAGGGATACCCGACTCTTCGACGAAACGCTCTTTCTCTCGATGCAATCCGCCAATGCCACCTTTTCCCGCCAGCCGAACTGCCCCACTCGAGATTTTCACCAGTTGCCGGACCCCGGCACGCTTGGCCTCGTCGATGAGCAATCGGTCGGCTGCATGATTGGTATCGAACAGGATCGAAAGCATGAACAGCCGTTCAACCCCCTGCAACGCTCGTTGGACAACCGATCGTTCATGGAGATCGCCGGCGACGCGTTCGACCCGCCGATCGAGATGGGAGAGTTTTCGTTCGTCGCGGGCAATGACGCGCAGGGGAGACCCTTCGGTAAGAAGTTGGGTAACTAACTCACTGCCGATATTTCCGGTAGCACCAGTAATAAGAATCATGTGTCCTGTCCTTTCGTTAGATCGATAGGTAATCTCGTCGATGTAAGTGACCAGTCAATCACTCATTGTTCGACGGCTAAAGATGACCAAGCGCCTCTCAGCTGGGGCTCAGCCGCGGGGGGGGTGCTCCGGCCTGATCCCTAACCAGATTGATCGAACCAAACGCCTCACGTAGCTCCGCTGTTTAACCGGTCCCGATCCTCCATCACCTAACATCACTTGCAGGAACGCGCGATGCCAGAGTGCGCCCACAAAAGCTTGTGCCACGACCTCGAAGTCGCCGTCACGGATCCGGCCAAGCCGGCTTTCGGCTTTGAGATACGCCGCGATCGTTTTGACCGCCCGCAACGACCGCCCGGCACGATCCGTGGCGCTTTCGAGCTCCGCTGTTTCCTGAGCGCGACTCTCCTGTTTATTGCTCCAACTCATCATCAGGGTTGGGATGAGCAGGAGAAATTTTTCCAGAAACACTGTTCCGATATCAATGAGCGTGGCTTCAATATTTTTCTTACCGATACTGGCGTCGAGGACGGCCGGCAGAGCTTGACCCCAATCGCTCTGTACGTTCATCGCGGTATGAAAAAGCGCCAGTTTCGTTTTGAATCGCTTAAAGATGATCCCGTGGGAAACGCCGGCTCGAGCAGCGATTTCGCTAGTGGTCGCATCCAATCCGCGTTCCAAAAAGAGTTCCCGTGCCGCTTTGAGAATCACGTCATCTTGAATACAAACTGGTCTGGGCATTGCAGCTAGCCTGCATTGATCACAAATCCTCAGAAATTTGCAATCTATACGGGGCTCAACCCGCAGATCCGACGAGCGGAAGATGACTTGCGCAGCTTAATTGAATCGAACAAAGGGTAGTTGAGAACAGTCAAATGATTCATGAACTTGAGGAACGTCAAACTCTCGTCAGTCGCGTTCGTTGCTGCGATCACTTTTGCGGCTTCGACTTCCATGGCGGCAGACCAATCTCAATCGGCATTAAAGAAGCAAGCCAAAGTGACTGGAGAACAGGCGACAAAGAGTGCATTGAGCCAAGTCCCAGGCGGAACAGTAAAGAGTTTTGAGTTAGAAAAGGAGAACGGCAAATTGATCTGGTCTTTCGACATCGCAAAGCCCAAGACCCGAAACATCATTGAAGTCCAAGTCGATGCGAAGACAGGGAAGATCGTCTCAACTCAAACCGAAACCCCCACAGATCAGCTTCTCGAGGCCAAAGGCGAGAATAGGTAGACGAATGCGGAATATGACGTCTCACGCCTCCTGAGCTTCGAAGACTAGAGCGCGAATCGTTCATTCCTCGACACCTATTGCTCGATGGTGAATGGCAACTCCAGGGTCGTCGTCTTCTCCGTCCCCAGATCGTGAAGCCTGTAATCCAAAAGGTAATCGCCTGGCGGAGCGTCGGTAAGGTGCAGGGTCAGATGGATCATGAACTCGCGGTTTCGATGCCGGCTCTTCAACGCCATTTTCCCGAAACTGTCCTGTTCGACCATAACCTTCCCAGCCGCCGTCTTGACGATTAGATCGACGTTGAAGCCAAATTCGAATTGGTCGTCCTCGACGGTTTTCCATCCAAAACCAACTGGCTCGGCGTAAACGATAATCGGTTCCCCACTCTTAAATCGCGAAGAAGAGCGCGGCGTATAGAACCCGAAGGACTTCGGTTCTTCCGTTACAAAGATAGCCCGTCGCACGGTCAAAGGAGTCTTTTCCCAAGCTTCAACGACAGCTTCCTCGCGTTTGTTAATTTCATCGAGCGATTGAGAATACGCGAATTGGCAACCGGCGATCAGGGAGATCATCGCCGGACAAAGGAACGGCTCTAATTTGAGCTTAACCCTCGCGAGACCAGCCAAAGCGCGTCTGGTTAGCAGAATCGCGCACCATTCTTTCACTCGGCATGGCTATCAAAGATATGGCTACTCGGACAATTACAAACTTTTTTAGAAATCAGGAGCTAGAGGAGTTCAGCCCGCAAACAGACTGTCGCGGTGACGTCCATTTTACCCGCTTCGACTGGCGTGCCCGCTGCGGGTGCGGCGAAAGTCCTCATTTGTTGATCGGTCGCTCGCCAAGGGGTGTATTCGAGTCCCGCTTCGCTTATATCAATGGTTCGAAAACGCACCGGCGAGGCATCATTTGCATTCAACCCGCGAACGATCGCTTGGACCCGTGCCACTGCATCCGCAGTAGCCGCGGATAAAACTTCGCGTCGGCTGGCTTCATTGTTTTCCAGGCCAAAGCTCACATTACTGACTGAGTTCGCACCGGCCAGAGTGGATTGATCGAGTACCTCGCCGACCTTGCTTAGGTCACGCATCTTTACCGAAATACTGTTCGTCACCTGGTAACCCGCTATCTGGGTCGTCCGCACATTCCCTTCAATCGGGTGTTGCACCGAGATGGTGTATTCGCCGGTACTTACTTCCATGGCAGGATCGCTCACTCCTTTGACGGCATTAATAACGGCGGTACTCCGTTTGGCATTCTCTTGTTGCGCTTGGAGCGCGTCCTTGTTTTGGGTCACGACGGCAATCGTGATCGTGGCCAGGTTGGGAGCAACATGAACCGTGGCGGTACCATAGACAGAGATTATCCGGGAGGGCTGATCTGGAGTTGGCGTTGCGGCGGGTTGAGCCTGGGCGACGGCAAGAATCGAAAGCAATCCGCTGATAATGGAGAAAAATGAACGGTTCATATTGGCGTCAGCTTTGACTGGTTTTGGGGTAGGCTTGTTCAATGGGGCCGCCAGGACACAAGAGGCCGCGAAGACAGACTTTTAAACAGGAGGTCGCAGAGATCACAAAGGGGCCTAGCCGCAACTAAAGTGATTGGTGAGAAGTGAGAGGTGACCGGAGACTCACTCAAGCCGACTTGTCCGACAGAGGGAGAATCCTCACAAAAAAACAAGAATCGGAACCAGTGTAGTACACGCCTTTTCCCAGACTGCGCGGGGAAAGAAGGTTCTCCTTCAGACAACAGCCACCTTCATCGGCTCGTGATCGGAACAGACGAACCCCTCCAGCCAGAAGTAAGCAAAGAGGTTTTTAAACAAAGAGGGAGCAAAGGTAGCAAAGGCGGAAGGGCTCCTCTTTGCAAGAAAACGGGTTTATCGCCAGCCCTCACTAACCGGTGCCCTTAGATGACTAGCCCAAGGTCATCTCCTTAGAGGCCTGAAACTTTGCTACCTTTGCTTCCTTTTGTTCAAAAATGTTTTCTCTGCTTTTGTCGTTTCGGCTCAACGTTACTCTGCAGCCTTGAACCAGCTAGATACTATTCCTGACGCTTCGACTAACATGTTGGTCTTAGTTAGTCGCGACCAAGACAAAGGGGCACTGCCGTTCGCCTGATCAAAGCCAAAGTGATCCTCGTGGGATCGCCGAATCTCAATGCTCGACATGAAGCTTGGCGGAGTCGGGTAATCAACGCCGTCGACGAACGACAGCGAACGGCAACGCTGTCAACTTCCGGTGACGTTCGTCGTTGTTCATTGGTGTTTACTGGTGTTCGCTATGGCAACTGGAGGTAAGGGGACTCGAACGCCTGACCTATCGGTTGCAAAGCTACCGTTCTCGCACCGGTATCGATACGCTGACACGTTGCCGAGCCCGCAGTCTGCGTTCCGGTTCGAGGGAGGAGTCTAATGGAGGGAGCTGAGCTGTCGTTTGACCTTGTGACCAGTCACAATGTCAGTCGGATCCGACTTGGTTCCTTGCACCGTGACTTCAATACAATCCGGAGCAGAGAGCGTGAAATCGCGCTTGATGATTGGGCCGGTAAAATCGTCGACCTCTTTGAACGTATTCGCTCGCCGGTCGTAGAAATAGGATTGCCAATGCCAGGGGGAATGACCACCTGAACTGGCGGTGCTAAACACGTAAAATTGCGAGTCCGGCGTCCATTCGCTTTTCTGCACGTTGCGCCCGTGTTCCCCGTCGGAGGATCGGAAATCTTTGAAGGCAAGAACGTGATCGCTTAGGTCGTGAATTTCGATCCGAGATTCATTGAACGGCGGACCATGTTTCCCGACTGAGGACACGCAAGCTCGCAACTTCTGGTCTGGCGAGGTGAGGCCCGCGCATTTCCATTGCGGCTGATGTGCGCAGCCCAGCAGTAAAACTGCAAACAGGAGGGATTGGGCGACGCGCATACGAGCTTCGAGCGGGCATGATCCCAGAACAGCAGCCCGTGAACAATAGTAAATAGCACATAGCGGAGTATCGGTGGGCGAAACCCGACTCCGCACGACCTACGTCGCGGCCAAGCTCAATGGTGTTGCTTAAACTCAGAACTCGGGCGCGCCAATGCGCAGCGGCGGCGGCAGATCCAATGAAGGGAGGATCCGTGAGCCTGATGATGGAGTAATCTGTAACCGCTCTCACTGCTATTTCCGGGGCTTTCCCCGCTATTTGCTCTTGTTCATGGGTCGCCGGTCTGCCATCATGCCGGTCGAAGTACCCTCCAAAGGAGGATTGTGCCGAATCCAGGACAACCCACCACCAGCCCCGGCGCCATCGGTGAAGCGGTTCGGCGTCTACAGCGAGCGCTGCGTCGCACTCCGAACCTCGGACTCACCGTTAATGGTACATTCGATTCGCAGACCGAGACGGCAGTTAAACAGTTTCAGGAGTCGGCTGGCCTGGTAGTGGACGGTATTGTTGGACCATTGACTTGGAATGCATTGCCGGACGGCGGTCCGATGCCGACTCTGCAAGAGGGTTCTTCCGGTGACGTAGTCAGCAGTCTGCAGACAGTGCTTACGAACGGCGCATCTGGTCAGTGGAACACGACGCCACAAGGGATCGATGGCGACTTCGGACCGCATACGCGGGCAGCGGTAGAGGCATTTCAGTCGTGGGGCGGTGTCACCGTCGACGGAATCGTCGGGGATCAAACCTGGTCGGTCTCATTGCACGCAGCAAGTTCGACCTTGGAAAGTGCGGTTGGCCTCAATTTCGTCGTTGGCTGAGGGAATCGGATGGCAAATAGCAGAT
>WNFJ01579820.1_pt1 | contig 12934 bp, 12 predicted proteins | sample 5400461 | NCBI WGS metagenome assembly WNFJ01 (sample SAMN13153349, study PRJNA577476) | soil metagenome | isolation source: 115 cm saprolite on Douglas fir-dominated hillslope | place: USA:California | collected 2013-09-17 | reverse complement strand
AGAAGGTCCGCCAGATGGTCGCGGCGGGCGAGTTGACCTCCATCCGGTACTCCCAGCTCGCCAGCAGGTCTTTCTCCGGCGAGGCGGGGATTGCGTTCAGAAGGATCGGAACGATCTCCGAGGCAAGGTAGTCGCGGGTGTCGGTCTGGAGGGCCACCATGCCGGCGGCGCTCAACGTGGTGGTCGTGCTGAGCACGCGGTGGATCTCGTTGGCGCGATAGCCCGGGTCGAAGAAGTTGGACGCGGTGCCGATGTAGTACGGGTAATCCGGGGTCACCTGGCGCTGGTTGGCGGACCAGATGATCCCGTCAGGCGGGTTGTATTTCTGCGGGATGTTGTCGAACGGGATCGTTCCGGTGACGTCGTCCTCGCCGGTGCCGGGCATCGGCAGCCACGGCCGGCCCCCGGCGAACTGCGGGTAGTAGCCGGCCGAGATCAGGCCGATGTTGCCCTGGTCATCCGCGTACACGAAGTTGTGCGTCGGCGAGTACCAGCCGCGGAGCGCGTCACGGAACTGCTGGTAGTTGCCCGCCTGGTCGATGCCGAGCAGGACGTCCAGGTCCTGCGACGGGATGTCGCCCGCCCACCAGACCGAGGTGGTCTGGCCGCGTTCGGTGATGACCGGGCCGTGCACGCTCATGTTGACCACGAGATGGTCGGTCGGGCCGCCCAGCACCGGGATGTCGTAGCTGACGGTCTTGTAGGTCTGCCAGGCGTTCCGCCAGAGGTACTGACCCGGGTGGGCGGCGTCCTCGTGCTCAAGGTAGAAGAACGTCTGCTGGTTCTGCGCGTCGGTGAGGCTCCAGGAGATGTGCTGGTTGTGTCCGATTAAGACGACGGGGGTGCCCGGGATGCTGACGCCGCTCACGTGGTAGCTCGGCGAGTCCATGGTGAGCTGGTACCAGATCGCGGGCAGGGTCAGATGAAGGTGCGGGTCGCCTGCCATCAGGGCTCCGCCGCTCGAGCTGCGCGACCCGGCGACTGCCCAGTTGTTGCTATCGCCTCCGGTCGCGATCAACCCCGCGGGGAGCGAGGCGAGGCGCTGGTACGCATCGGCGGCTGCGACCGCCTCGCTGTCCGTGACCTGGGAGAAGGCCGCGATCGGGGCCGGCGTGGCGCCGGGCGGGTACGGCCCTGGGTCGTATGGGGATTGAGGATTCGGTGGAATGACGGGGAACCACTGCGCCGTGAGATCCGCTCCGAGGGATTTCTGGAGCAGCGCCATCACCAGCGGCGTATCCGTGAAGTTGAGGGTCTGAGTCATGTCGCCCTTCACGATCAGGGAGTCGACGGGCGTCCACGGTTTGGGTTGATAGCCGAGCAGCGCGAACATCGCGGGAAGCTGGTGGTTGGTCTCCGCCTCGCTGATCCGGTCGTTCACGCCTTGCGCGTATGCGGTGCCGGCGTCGCGCGATCGCCTGGACGCAGCGGTCCATTCGACCTGCGCCGTGCGGAGCAACCCGAGCTGCAGCTCGAAGCGATCGCTGTCGAGCGCGGCCTTGCCCACCACCTCCGAAAGGCGCCCCTCGCCCTGCCTGCGCAGCAGGTCCATCTGGAACAGGCGGAACCGCGCGTGCATGTACCCGGTCGCAAGAAAAAGGTCGTGGTCGGTCTGCGCCACGATGTGGCTGGTCCCGTCCGCTTCGAGCGCGACGTTGACCGGCTTGTCGAGCCCGGCCAGGCGCAACGTCTGGCTGCCGATCGCGGCGTCGGCGGCCATCGTCCAGGCGCCGGTCACGGGGTTGAAGGCGGGACCGAGCGCTGGAAGCGGGCCGGCGCCGGCAAACGCGGCGTAGAGCACTGCCGCGCTCACGATGAGGGCGGCGAGCACGTTGAGCGCGCTGCGGCCCCGGCTGGTCCCGCCTGATCCGCGGTCCGCCTCGACCCGAGGTCGCCGCACAGACGTTTGTCTCTTTGCAGGGGATTCGATCGCGGGGTCGAACGTCACTGCGGGAAGTTTGAGGTAAGCGGCTCTAAAGATGGCTCCTTCGCCCGCGTGGGTACTACTCTTTACAGCCGGGCCCAGGGGTAAGGGAGAAATTTTTCCGGGCCAAAGGAATAATCGGTGCAGCCAGGCATCGTTGGGTTGAGGGGGGCGATAACCGCCGCCTGGGAGGAGGATCTCCGCGCCGTGCGCGAGGATCGGTACGACACGGCGGCGGGGAAGGAAGCGCTGGCGTTCATCCAGCGCTGCTACTCGCTCGTGTCCGATTTGCGCGCGCCGATTCAGAAGGCGTGGGGCTCGGGCGGGCACGTCCACGTGGCGGACAGCGCTGCCGTGACGGGTCCGGGACCGCGCGTTTCTCAGACGCGGATAAAGCTCCGCAACCATGGCGAGATTGTGGTGGTCGAGGCCTTCAGCTACGCCGATGGATCAGCCAGGCACAACCCGTCGCTCGGCCTGGACCGCGAGATCAGGGTGGTTGGGACGGGCTCTCTTGGTTTCGTGCAGCAGCTCTACCGGTTGGCGGTTGACTTTTTGCAGGTGGCGCTGAACCTGGATCTCGGGCTCGGCGGGTCTTCATGGCTCTACGAGCAAGCCGTGGCGAACCACTTCATGGCCACCGGGACGTGGCCGGCCGTGGGAGATGTGTACCAGCGGGTCACGCGGGAGTTCGCCGTGGAGGACAGCTTTGAACGCGTGGTCGCGATGTTCGGACCGGTACCGGATGGCAGCGAACCCAACGGGCACAACGGGTCCGCCGGTGCCGCCGCCGCCGGCGCCGTGGTGGCGCTTTCGGTGGAGCAGCTGCACCGCTGTCGTAACACCCAGGGCGACCTCGAGAATTTTGTGCAGGCGGTGCGCATGGCGGTGACCGCTGACCAGGAGAACCGCCAGCTGACGAGCGAAGAGGTGGCTCGGGAATTGACGCTCGAGGAGCTGTCTGTTGTCAAGTTGGGCCGGTTGCTCGCGGCGTCGCCGGAGGTGTGCCGCGAAGGTGAGTTTGCCCTCGACTTTGCAGTCTGGAGCGTGCTGCCTTCCTACAACGTGCACTTCTTCCGGCGCGCCCACACGATCGACGAGTACGTGGTGGTTTCCGCTCGGATTGGTGCGAAGTCCGACCCGGATTCTGTGCGTGGGTCGCGGCCTCCTACGCCGATCGGCGTCGAGACGGCGACCAGCCTGCCGGATGGGATCGTCACGTTCTTGATGACGGACGTGGTGGAGTCGACCGCGCTGTGGATCCAGGGCCGCGCGCAGATGTATTCGGTGATGCGGCGGCACGACCAGCTGCTGACCGCCGCGATCGAATCGAGCGGCGGGATTGTTTTGAAGGAACGCGGCGAGGGAGACAGCTTTTTCGCCGTCTTCTTGCGAGCCACGGATGCAGTGGTCGCGGCGCTGGATGCGCAGCGGGCGATCCTCGCGGAGCCGTGGGGAGAGTCGATTCGGATCAGCGTTCGGATGGCCATCCTCACGGGCGAGGCGGACGCGCAGGACCGCGACTATCGATCGCCCGCCGTCAATCGCTGCGCCAAGCTGCGGCGGCGTGCGGTGGGGAGCCAGGTGCTGGTTTCGGAGAGCACCTACTCGATCGTGGCGGACATCCTGCGCGACGATGTGCGGCTGGTGAGCATCGGCGAGCGCCGGCTCGAGGGGCATGAGAGGCCTGAGGAGATCTACGTGCTTTCGCACCCCGAGGTGGCTCTGGAAACGATGGTCGCCGAAGACGAAGTGGTCGCTTAGGGGAAGCTATTGGGGTCGGGCGGGGTTGAAGTTGATTCGATGGAAAGGGTGAAAGGGGCGGGTTCGGGGGCTGGGGCTGCCGGGGCGGCGGGGGTCGTCGGGGCCCCGGGGGCGAGCCGGCTCGGGGTTGATCGATTCTCTGTCATCCTCGTGGCGGTCGCGGCCACCATGTGGGCGTCGGACGCGTACTTCCGAAACCAGCTGGTGCAGCATCTGAGCTCGCCCGAGATCGTGGTTGCCGAAGACGGGCTGGTGATGCTGTTCCTGCTCCCGGTTTTGTACCGGAACCGCCGCGAGCTGTCGTTCCTCGGCGCGCGGGGTTGGCTGGCTGTGTTGATCATCGCCGCGGGGGCTCAGGCGCTGGCGACGATCCTGTTCACCGCATCGTTCTCGATCGCCGCTCAGCACCAGCTGTTCGCGGAGACGTTCGTGCTGCAGCAGACGCAGCCGCTGATCGCCATCGTGCTGGCGTGGATCGTGCTGGGGGAGCGGCGACGGCCGTGGTTCTGGCCGGCGGCGGTGGTGGCTGTCGCTGCCGTATACATGGTGCTTTTTGCGTCTGACCCGCTCTCGCCGGTGACGGCGTTGCGGAATGGGCGGCTCGAGGTGGGGTTGCTTGCTTTGGGGGCGGCTTTCCTGTGGGGCTCTGGCACGGTGCTGGGTCGCTTTGCCTTGGGCTCGATTTCTTTCTGGAGCATGACCGCGCTGCGGTTCACGCTGGCGTTCCCGGTGCTGGTGGTGGTGGTCCTGGCGCAAAGCGGGGTGGGCGGGTTTGGACACTATCGGGTTTCCGACTTCGTGCCGAACCTGCTTGCCATTGCCATCGTTCCTGGGCTGCTGGCGTTGCTGTTGTATTACCGGGCTTTGTCTAAGACGCCTGCCTCGCTGGCCACGATTGCTGAGATGGCTTACCCGGTGGCGGCGACATTGATCGCGTCGGCGCCTCCGCCCTGGGGCTTCAACCAGCCGCTGTACGGGCTGCAGATTGTCGGGACGGTGCTGTTGATGGTCGTGATCGTCGGGCTGAACTGGTCGAAGGAAAAGGCGCCGCCGGTGATGGTGGTGGGGAGTCTCAAGCCGGCGGAGGGGTAGTTTTGCGGGCGGGCGTCTAGCGTGCGGGAGGGGAGACTTTAGCTTTTGGCACAGTGCACCGAGGGCCCTCCCTCCTCCACCGGGCCGTCCCTCCCCCGCCGGCCAACCTGATCCAGCGTAGCGCTCGTGTCAACCCTGCCCGTTAAGACCCGCGGCTAAGCCCACAGTTGCTGTGCGCGCACTCCCAGGCCGTGCGCCACGGCGGTGAATGCGTCTCGCTGCTCGAGCCGCTCGGGGCCGAAGGTCGTGGCCAGGTCGGCGCGAAAGGCGGGGATGTAGGCCGAGCCGCCGGTCAGCAGCACGCGGCCGACGTCCTTTGAAGCGACGTTCGCGGCTGTTAGGGCGCGGCCGATCGCGTCGCGCACCAAATCGAGCTCGGGCCGGATCATTGCTTCGAAGGCGGAGCGCCGGAGCGTCACGGCGAGGCCGAGCGGCCGGAAGCGAAGCTCGGTTTCTTGAGAGCTTGAGAGGGCGATCTTCGCGGTTTCGATCGCTTTGTAGAAGTCGTAAGCCTGGCCGTCGTAGAGAAGCGCGCGGACCAGGTCGGCCTGCGTTCCGCCGATCCGGGTGAGGATAGAGGGGATGCCGGGGTCGGCCATCAGCAGGCGCACGGAGCTGGACGTGCGGAGCTCTTTGAAAAGCCAGCTCGGCAGCGTGTCGAGTCCGAGCGCCGGTCCGACGCTGGTCTCGAAGAGCACTCCATCGAGGATCTCGCCGCCCACGGCGACCCCGGCTGTGCTCGTGATCGTGGGTTCGCCGGTGCGCGAGTCCATCACCGCGACGTCAAAGGTGCCGCCGCCAAAGTCCACGGCAATCTCGACTCCGTGGTGGGTGGCCTCGCCGATGACAGCGGCGGTCGGCTCGGGTAGAAAGGCGATCTGCTCGAAGCCGGCGCTGTGGGCGGCTTCCTCGAGCCTTGTGAACGCCGCTTCGTCCGACTCCTGGCGGTTGGCCGGGTCCGCGCCCGCGAAGACGACGGGATGGCCGAGCACGACTGATTTGACAGATTGGTTTGCTGCCTGGTCAGCTTCTGCTTTCAAGCGCCTCAGCACTACGCTGACCAGGGCGCCGACGCTGAAATCGGTTGCCCAGCTGTTGGTGCCCACGAAACCGAGCTTCGCGAGCTCGTGCTTCACACCCGCGAGAAGCCTCGCGTCGCTGCATCCGCCGCCCTTGCGGTACTGGTGGCAGTCGGTGTCCCAGCCGTAAGGCGCGAGCGGGCATTTCCAGCAATCGGTCTTCTCGTGGCCCGACTTGAGGAAGGTCGTGACTGCCTCGTCACCAGCAGATTGGCGGCCGGAGCGATGGAGGTAGACGAAGGAGGGGAGGGTCATCGCGGCCCTAGATGCGCCAAGGGGTACGACTTCCACTCGATCCGTGTAGGCAATGGAGATCGCGCTGTTGCTGGTGCCAAAGTCGATGCCGTACCCGAGTGGACGAGCGGTCGAGGTCACATCGGGACTATAAATGTCGTCCTGTTGGGCTCACTCGGTTTGAATTTGGGGTGGTTGCATGGCTGAATACGGAGCGTCGGTGGAAACCACGGCTTCGCCGGAGCAGGTCTGGAGAATCTGGTCGGACATGTCCACGTGGGGCGACTGGAACCCCAACGTATCGACGATGAACTGGTCCGGCGGCTTCGTGCAGGGCAGCCGGGGGGTCATGAATACCAAGGCGGGGCAGCATCACCCGATGACGCTGGCCGAGGTACAGCCGGGTCGGTTCTTTGCGCTCGAGACTACCGTCGTGCCGTTGACCAGGTTTCGGTTCAACTGCCGGGTTGAGGCAGGGGTCGGGGGCGGGACACGTATTAGCCAGATGGTCGAAGTGAAGGGTCTGCTCGGACCATTGGTTCAGGGCATGATGGGCCCGCAGGTGTCGAAAGAGTTCCCGACGCTGCTCGCGAACCTCGCTCGAAAGGCGGAAACGGGTTAGTTCTGCTCCGTCGCCCGCATTGAGGCGAGACGCCCGAGCGCTGCGCTGACTGCCTCGGCTTCACCTGGCTCGAGGCGAGTGCCAAGGTTGCGGTCCAGGCTGCGTAGGAAGATCGCGTGCGCTTTTTCGTAGGCGGTTTTGCCCTTGTCGGTCAGGTGGGCGTAGACGCCACGACCGTCGCTCGGGCAAGAGTGGCGGTCGATCAGGCCGGCCTTGACCATCTGGTTCAGGCGCCGTGAAGCCCCGCTGTCCGTGATGCCCTCGATGCGCGCGAGGTCCTGGAAGCGCAGCATCTCGTTGGGCGCTTGGCGAAGGTGGGCGAGGACCTCGTACCAGCCGAGGTTGATGCCCGCTTTTGGGAGCATTTCTTTCTCGATCGCGCTCGTCATCGTGGCGTGGGCGCGGGAGATGCCTTCCCACAGCTCAACGGCTTTGGCGCCGCTTAGCTTTGCCACGGGGTAATCCTATTCATTGGCACACGCATTAAATAGACGCGCGGCGTAGGGGGGACCGTTTCAGCCCCCCTTCTGCCTGCCGGTTATTGAGCCTGCGCCAGCTCTCCGACCTTGACTACGATCTCGGCGTCGATTTCGAGCTTGATGGTGTTGCTCGCGAACGGCACAGTGCCCGCAAGTCCATCAAAGTTGAGGCCCCAGTCCTTGCGGTTGAGCTGGCCACGCGCGCTGATGCCGACGCGCTCCTTGCCGCCGAAGGGGTCGGGCAGGCGGCCCTCGATGGTGGCTTCGAGTGTCAGTGGCTTGGTGACGTCCTTGACCGTAAGGTCGCCATTGACGCGGAAGTTCTCTTCGTCGACAGGCTCGATGCTGGTGATCTTGTAGGTCATGTACGGGTACTTCTCCACGTCGAAGAAGTCCGCACTGCGTAGGTGACCGTCTCTCTGGGCGCTTTGGGATTCGAGGCTGTTGACCTCGACCTTCACTTCACCGCGAGCTTTGGTGTAGTCATCGTCCGCGCCCTCGAATCCGCCCTCAAACTTGTTGAACTGACCGTGGACGGTGGTCACCGCCAGGTGCTTGGCTGTGAAACCCAGACGCGTATGTGCCTGATCGATTTCGTATTTGACCATGTGGTCCTCCTTTTGGGGAATTTTCCTGCCACCTAGTACTTGCTTGCGCAGGCAACTATTCCAAGGAGAGGTTTGGGGGATGGTTCGCGGGCCTACTTGGTCCGGCGGGGCGACTGGGCGCCCTTAACAGGCGGGATTGACACGGGCGGTACGCTGGATTCGGTTGGCCGGCGGGGGAGGACGGCCTGGGAGGAGGGAGGGCCCTCGGTTACGTGCGCCCTAGGCCGAGTGGGTGCCGGCCGCGGTCCTCGCGAGAAACGCGTTGCGGGACTCTCGCCAGCTGACCGCGATCCCGGCGAGCATGGCACCGAGGAAGATGGCCAGGGCTGCGGTGAACAGGATTGGCCCGAGCTTGCCCGAGGCGAGCGCCGGTCCGAGTGGAGCCCAGTCGACCGTGGCCGCAGCGTTGAGCCAGGCGATGAGGCCTGCGCCGAACGCGATTAGAGCCAGTGTCCAGCGCTTCTCCGATTGGGACATTTGGCTGAGATCAAGGCGGCGCTGGCGCGGCGCGACCGGGGTCCGCGCGATCCAGGCGAGTAGGGCAAACCAGAAGAGGAGCATCACTAGACCGACGGCTAGTGCCACTTTCGGGTAAGCCGTTTGGTCGATTGGCGAGAGGTCGGAGGATCCCGCCCATGCAGCCATCGGAAGGGCCCAGATCACGCTTGTGATGGCGGCGGCGCCGGTCCTGCCGTAGTGATCGACGAGTCTGGTCATAGCGGGAACTTCTCCTCCAAGTACTGCTCGAACGTGATCTTGGCATCCTGGTCACCCAGACGTTCAATTGATCCTGATCGTCGTTAGTTAAAGACGCTGGGAGTGCCGACCTCGTAGACTGATGTTCTCGGCCGGCTATGCTGGCCCGCTCCGCTCGGGTCCTCTCTCGCCGTCACGGTAACGGTGTCCTGATCGTCGCGATTCAAATACGAACCCAGAGAGGGATCAGGAGAATACGTTGCCAGTAATCGCAGAAGCGGGCGTGAGCCCGCGCACTTTCGGCTCTTTCGCAGAAGCGGGTGTAAGCCCGCGCCTGCTCGCGGCCCTGTCTAAACAAGGCATTTCTGAACCCGTAGAGGTCCAGGCGGAGGCCATTCCGGCGCTGCTCGCGGGTCGGGACGTGGTCATGGAAGCGCAGACCGGATCGGGCAAGACGCTCGCCTATCTAATTCCTCTGATTGAGAAACTCCCGCGCGGCGGGGCAGGCCCGCGAGCGTTGATCGTCACTCCGACCCGCGAACTCGCTTTGCAAGTCGAGAAGGTGCTTCGCACCCTCGCACCTGACCTTCGCACGACGGTGCTTTACGGCGGGGTCGGGTACGCGACGCAGCGGCTCGCTTTGAAGCACGGTGTCGATGTGGTTGTGGGTACACCAGGGCGGATCATCGACCTGCTGGGCCAGGGGAAGCTCTCGCTGTCACGCATCGAGTACCTCGTGCTCGACGAGGCGGACGAGATGCTCGACGCGGGTTTCGCCCCGTCAGTCGAAAAGATCCTTGGGCTGACCTACGAACCGCAAACGGTGCTTGCCTCCGCCACCATGCCCAGTTGGGTGACCACGATGGTCGCCAAGCACACGCATGAGCCGGTGCAGGTCCGCCTCGAGTCAGACCATGCAGATCGCTTGGAGCACGGGTTGCTCCGAGTAGACCGCGAAAACAAGCTGACGACGTTAAGCCGTTTGCTGCGCCGCCACAAGGGCAGCGCGATCATCTTTGGCCGGACCAAACACGGTGTGAAGAAGCTGAACCACAGCCTCCGGCAGATGGGCCACAACTCGGTCGAGCTGCAGGGCGACCTGTCACAACTCACGCGTGATCGGGCGATGAACTCGTTTCGCGAGGGTCGCAGTCAGATCCTGGTCGCCACGAACGTGGCGGCGCGAGGCATCGACGTGGTGAACGTCGGGTTGGTCGTGAATTTCGAGCTCCCCGACTCAGCGCATTGGCTAACCCACCGCGTCGGCCGCACCGCGCGAATGGGCGAGCTGGGTCGCGCGCTTACGTTCGTCACTCCGGAGGACGAACCCGCGTGGGTGAAGCTCAGCCGCCAGGGGGCTCCGGAAATCCGCGAGATCGACACCAACCAGCTCCTCGATGAAGGTAGCTGGATCTACCGTGAGGGGCGCCCGATGCGGTCGGGTCCTGCCACGGCAGCACCGCGATTCAACCGGAGCCGTGGGCGCACGAACAGCAAATGGCGGTCGAGGCGCTCGGCCTAGGCTAAGCGCCGATCTGCTCGCCGAAGAACTTCATGACCCGAGCCCATGAGTCTTCGGCGGCAGCTTCGTTGTAGGACGTGGCCTGTTCGTTGAAAAACGAGTGGTGCGCATAGGGGTAGATCTTGATGTCGTGCGCGATCTGTGTCTGGTCGAGCGCTCTTTCCAGGGCGCGTCCTGAGTTCGCCGTGAAATCCTGGGCGGGGTAGGATCCGACTACAGGGCATAAGCGACTGACCACGTCGAGGGGACGTGGATTAGCTGCGTAGAACGGAGCGATGGCCTTGAGCCGCGAGTCGGTACAGGCCCACGCGATCGCGAATCCGCCGCCCATGCAGAACCCGATCGCTCCGAGGCGCTTGGCATCGACGGTGCGATCCTTCGCAAGATAGGTCAGGGCCGCCTTGAGGTCGCCCACACCGTACCGATTGACTGAGCCGAGAAGCATCCCGCCCATATACCTCGCCATGCATACCGCACGATTCCGATCCGAGAACAGGTCCACCGCGAGGGCGACGTATCCGGCTTTGGCGAAGCGCCGCGCAACATCCTTGATGTTGTCGTTGAGTCCATATGCCTCGTGGATAACGATCACGCCTGGATGAGGACCCGCTCCATCCGCTGCAGCGAAGTAGCCGCCTCCCTTCAACTCGGTGCGGGCGATGTCTCGGGTCTGCATCGGCAAGACAAGATCGTAGAGGAGGGCCAAAGGTGGGCGGTATCATCAACACTCGACTAGGCGTTCCGTGGGGCCGTGGCGCAGTTGGGAGCGCGTCTGACTGGCAGTCAGAAGGTCAGGGGTTCGAATCCCCTCGGCTCCACCACTATCCTGAGCTTAGGCACCTTCCAGCATGCCATCCGACCCTCTGTTTGCATGGCAACGGAGCCCATACCTGAGCATGGCGACTTTCGCGAGCGATGCGAGTAAACCGTCACCATGGGGACTGAGGGGATTTGGCGCCTAGCGAGTCCGGCCGCAGTGCGCGGCGACGTCGACCCGAGTTTCGCACCTCGTTGGTTGTCAAATGAGTGAAAGCGCGGGATCGATCATCCGGCACCGGATATTGATCGTTGACGATGCGCAAGACAACGTCGACATGCTGGAGGCGTTCCTCGCAGATGAGGCGAGCTCGATCAAGAGCCTCACCGATTCGAATCAGGTCGAGCGCGCGTTCGCTGAATTTGAACCGGACATCGTTCTGTTGGACCTCCATATGCCGGCGCCGGACGGTCTCGAAATCCTGAGGAATCTGCGGAGCGCTCGCGAGAGCCTCGGCTTTCTTCCAGTGATCGTGCTCACAGGTGATATGGGTAGGACCGCCCGGAACAGCGCGCTGCTTCTCGGTGCGGATGACTTCTTGACCAAGCCCCTCGATCGCCAGGAGGTAGTTCTTCGAGTGCGCAACCTGCTGCGCACACGTCGTCTCTACGTCGAGCTCGCTGAAGCCAACCGAGCCCTGGAACAGAAGCTGCACTGAGCCCGTCCATCGGGGCGAGATGTAGCGAGGCTAGCCGATTGTTAGCCAGAGAGCTGACTCATGAGACGGTCATGCAATCAGGCGCGGGGGCCCCTGGGCGTTCGTAGGGTGAAGCTCTAGGCCCGCGGTGGCAGACTTGACAGCGTGTTTGCGAGCTCGAACTATCCACCAGACCTCAGGGCCGCCGAACGTTTCATCGCGGAGATGCGCCACGGCACGCTGATCGCCTCAACCGCAGACGGTTACCCGCAGGTCAGCATCCTGCCATTCGTCAAAACCGGCGATCTCATCGAGCTGCACTGCGTCCAGGCCGACCCGACGTTCGATGCGGTCCGCGCCGCAACGCGCGTCACATTTTTCGTCTCCGACTTTCTTGCCTGGTCGCCCCACAACTGGGTGGATGAACGCGACGCGGGTCGCGCCACTCTCAATTTCCGAGCCGTGGCTTTCGAATGCGACGTGGAACAGACCTCGACGGACCCCGATGACGTTGCGGGCGCCCTCAGCCGGCTGCTGGCAGCGTACGAGCCGGGCGCTTCGTACGAGCCGGTCAAAACGGGCGACTTCTACGGCCCACGCCTGCGCCGGCTCGCCACCATGCGCTTGCGCGTGGTGCGGACACACATCAAGTTCAAGACTGGGCCAGCCGGGACCGCGGAGACCAAGCGTCGCGTGGCCGACCGGCTTCGCGAGCGGGCCCAGCCGGGCGACCGCCGCGCTGCCGACGTTATCGACGCCTCGCTCCCCTAGGCGGCGGCGGGCTTGGGTGCTGGGAACAGCTGGAGAAAGCGTTCGACCGCGGTGCGGCTCCCCTCGATCTCAATATCGCCCGCACGCAACGCCTCGCCGAGGTGGCGCCTATGCCACAGCACCGCGGACAGGCTGCTGGTATCCGTCTCGATCACAGCGTCTGGGTGCTCGCCGCCACCTCTTTTGATCTCGAGGCGCCTCCCGCTGACGCGCGCGAGAAAGCGGTGTTCCCCAAGCCGGAGCTCACAGCTCGCTTTGAAGCCGCCGGCGGCGGTCGGGTCGAACAGGGTCTTGAGCGCCAGCACAAACGCATCGATCCCAAGTGGTCCCGCGCCCGATGGGAACGGAGCGCGGCTGCCCCAGCGCCCGAGCGCCACCACGACTGGCTCGAGCTCGCGACCCCACTCCGTCAGCTCGTAAACACGAGATCCCGCCGGTGGAGGCAGCGTGCGCCTCACGACCACGCCGGCTTGCTCCAAATCTCGCAGGCGCTCTGTGAGCACGTCCGGGCCCGAGCCAGGCAAAGCCTTCCGAAGATCCGTGAACCGTTTCGGCCCGAGCACCAGCTCGCGTACGACCAGCACGGCCCACCGCTCACCCACCACGTCGAGCGCGCGCGCAATTCCGCAGGGATCCCCATACGTGCGCCGGTCTGACATCGACCCAGTCATTGTAGTTGGATTAACCAA
>WNFJ01284229.1_pt2 | contig 12934 bp, 8 predicted proteins | sample 5400461 | NCBI WGS metagenome assembly WNFJ01 (sample SAMN13153349, study PRJNA577476) | soil metagenome | isolation source: 115 cm saprolite on Douglas fir-dominated hillslope | place: USA:California | collected 2013-09-17 | reverse complement strand
GGCTACTCAAACGTCGCGAGCGCCTCAACCCTGCCACCGCCGACCAATCCCTCCAACCTGACAGCCAACGCGGTCTCAGGCAGCCAGATCAACTTGAGCTGGACAGCCTCCACCGGCAGCGTCACGTCGTATTTGATCGAGAGCTGCGCAGGTGCGGGCTGCACGAACTTTTTGCAGATCGGCTCCGCGACCGGCACCACCTACTCGAGCACGGGGCTGGTAGCATCGGCCACGTATGTTTACCGCGTACGGGCGAGCGACGGGGCGGGAAACCTGAGCGGCTACTCCAACACCGCAAGCGCCGCAACGCTGTCACCCCCGACCAGCCCTTCCAATCTGACAGCGACCGCCATCTCGAGCAGCCAGATCAACTTGAGCTGGACAGCCTCCAGTGGCAACGTTGCCTCCTATTTAATCGAGCGCTGCTCAGGTGCGGGCTGCACCAATTTCTCCCAGATTGGGAGCACCACCGGGACCACTATCGCGAACACCGCACTGGTGGCATCGACCAGCTACTCATATCGCGTGCGGGCGACCGATGGAGCAAATTTCAGCGGCTACTCAAACGTCGCGAGCGCCTCAACCCTGCCACCACCAAGCAGCCCGTCCAACCTGACAGCGACCGCCATCTCAAGCAGCCAGATCAACTCGAGCTGGACAGCCTCCACTGGCAGCGTCGCGTCCTATTTAATCGAGCGCTGCCAGGGCGCGGGGTGCTCAACCTTCGCGCAGATCGCAACCAGCACCACTACAACGTACAGCGACACCAACGTGAGCCCGGGCACCACGTACGGCTATCGGGTGCGGGCCGCGGACGCCGCGAACAATTTCAGCGGCTATTCGAACATCGCGATGGCGACCACGTCAGGCGCGCCAATCGTTCCCACGCTGATTCAGTCAAGCTATGCGACTCCTCAGTCTCCTGTCTCGTCGGTTAGCCTCACTTACACCAGTGGGCAGTGGAGGGGAGACCTGAGCGTTGTGGTGGTGGGCTGGAACGATTCCGTTGCCCAGGTGACCTCGGTCGTGGACAGCAAACACAATACGTATGTCCTGGCTGTTGCCACGGTCGTGACTGACGCTGGCCTTTCACAGTCGGTCTACTACGCCAGCAATATCGCAAACGCGAATCCAGGCGAGAACACCGTGACGGTCAGATTCAATACTCGTGCGCAGTACACGGACGTTCGCATCCTCGAATACAGAAGCATCGCTGCGACCAATCCAGTAGATGTCACCGTCGCGCGCGCGAGCACGACCAACCCGAGCAACAGCGGCTCTGTCCTTACGACGAACAACGCGGATCTGTTGTTCGCGGCAAACATCGTCCAGGCTGTAACGACCGGTCCAGGGCCGGGTTTCACGATGCGGCTGCTCACAAGTCCGGATGGTGACATCGTCGAGGATCGGGTGGTGAGCACCACTGGCTCTTACAGTGCAACGGCACCGCTCAACGGCACCGCCGGATGGTGGATCATGCAAATGGTGGCGTTCAAGACAGCGGCTCCTCCTGCTGTGCTTCCGCCCACCGTGGCCGTCACTTCGCCGGCAGCTGNNGACCGGGACGGTGACGGTTACGTTGACCGCATCCTCCCCCTCTTCGGGAATAGAGGCCACCCAGGTGCTCGTGGACGGGGTCCCTGCGACACCGCCGGATGTTACTCCTCCGTATTCGTTTTCACTCGACACCACGAAATTCAGCAACGGAACGCACTCGGTTAGCGCGACCGCCGTCGATTCCGGTCGAAACACCGCATATGCCACCCCGGTCTCGGTGACCTTCTCGAACGCGAACCCAGGCAATCCCGCGGTGACTGGTCTGTGGTCCGGTATCACTTCGCTTCCGATCGTCCCTGTCCATGTCGCGCAGCTGCCAGCCGGGAAGATCCTCATGTGGGATGGGCAAGGTTTCGGCTTTGATGGAAGAGTCTGGGATTCGCTCACCTACGCTGTCACGGGTGTGCCGATTCCCATCAATGCATTTTGCACTGCGCACGAACAGATGTCGGACGGGCGGATTTTTCTCGCTGGAGGTCACAACGGGGGCGCTCACCTCGGGCTCACCGCCGCGAACGCGTTTGACCCTGTCACCCAATCCTGGACGGTTCTCCCAGACATGGCGTACCCGCGATGGTATCCCACGGCGACTGCACTGCCCGACGGCACCCTATTCGTCCTGAGCGGGGAATCGAATTGCGGAGAATGCGATGTGCCGGTCGCTGAAATCTACGCGCCGAGCACCAATTCCTGGACGCATTTAACGGATGCGCCGTTTGTCTTTCCATATTACCCGCACGTTTACGTGCTCACGAGTGGTCGCCTCCTGGTCGCCGGCACCTCCGAGGCCCCCATCGTTAGCCAGGCGTTCGACTTAACCCGGCACACGTGGACTTCGGGCGGCGGCGCCGCTGTCGATGGCGGCAGCTCGGTGATGTACCGGCCCGACAAAATTCTAAAGACCGGTACCTCGACAGATCCGGACCAGCCGAGCACTCCGTCCGCTGCCACCGCCTATGTCATCGACATGGGGCAGCCATCGCCCGCCTGGCGTGCCGTGACGTCGATGAACTTTGCGCGTACCTATCACACGCTCACCGTCCTTCCCGACGGCAACGTCCTGGCGAGCGGAGGCGGCCCGACGACCGCCGCGACCGACACCGCGAATGCCATCCTGGAAGTTGAGATGTGGTCGCCGGCGACCGAGAGCTGGACGACGCTCGGTCGAATGCACGCGCCCCGCCTCTACCACTCTTCGGCGTTGCTGATGCCCGATGCCCGAGTTTTGATTTTGGGCGGCGGGCGTTTCGACGATTCCATTCTAGCGCCTACTGATCAATTCAGCGCCGAGTTCTTCGCACCGCCCTATTTGTTTAGAGGCCCCAGGCCGGTCATTACGTCCGCGCCTTCGTCTCTGCAATATGGGCAGCCATTCACGGTGCAAACACCGGATGCAGCGCGCATCGCGAGCGTCTCGCTGCTGCGCCTGGGGAGCGTTACTCACGCAATCAACATGGCTCAGCGCTTCGTTCCACTGGCCTTCACCACCGGCGCCGGCTCGCTGACTGCGACTGCGCCAGCCAATTCGAATATCGCCACGCCGGGCAATTACATGCTCTTCCTGGTTGACACGAGCGGAGTGCCGTCGATCTCAGCGCCAGTGCGCTTATAGCGGCGGCGCAGTTGAACATCAGCACGCTTTTGTAGAGCACCCCAGATCCGGCGCCGGTCGGCAACCGCTTATAGTCCGAGAGCCTGAGCCCTCATCCGTCCGCGCGGCCCGCGATACCCGGTGCGCGATCCAGCGCAGCAGGAGCGATCGCGGCCGCCGGCTCGCGAACAGTGATCTCGGCCGGGACTTCGCGGACCTAAAACCCGCTTCTCGAGAAGCTGATAGCTCAGCACCGCCACGAACACCGACACGCCTACGCCAATCGTCGCTTTCGACGCGATCGTCAACCAGTGGTTGCCCAGCAATGCGTCGAGCCGAGCTTCCGTACCGTTCTCCAGGAAGTACCACGGCAAAACGCCGTGATACACGTAAAGGCCATAGCTGTATTTGCCAAAAAACATCAGCAGACGGCTCTGAAAAACCCTGGCGATAGGGTTGGACCGAGGGCCGAGACTGACCAGCGACAACGCGCCGAAGAACAACCCGTAAAACGTATCCCGGACCTGGTGCAGAACCGGCAGCCCGATCTTTGCCATCGCGCACCAGGCCGATAGCGCCAAGATCACACTGCCAAGCGCCAGCGCCACCTGAAGAGGACGTCGCATCAGCAGTGGGGCACCGCCTTCGCGGCGCGCAACCGCCGCCAAGAGCCCACCGACACAGAGCGTGTCGATCCGGCATGGAGTCAGCACCGAGATGGAAAGATCGCTGACTCCCACGAGCGAGAGTACGACCCGCAGCGCAAGTCCCCCAGCCACCACTCCGACGCAAATGCGCTCCAGCGTCTCGCGGCGGACGCTGAAGACGATCAGAGGCCACAGCAAGTAGAAGTGCTCTTCGATCGCGAGCGACCAGAAGTGGCTTACGTAAGCAAGCGCCTGCCACGAGGACTTCGCGGCGATGTAAAAATTACTGGTGTAGCTCCACAGCCAAGCTTGATGCCTTTCCGCCTGTTGTAGGCCCGGTAGCAGATTGGCGAAGCGCGGCAAGGCGATAAAGAGCAGCACCAGCACGAAGTAATAGAGCGGAAAGATTCGCAGCGTCCGCCGCGCGTAGAAGTTTCGGAAATAGTGTGGGCGCCCTTTGGCGTCGAGCAGAAGGCCGGTGATCAGGAAACCGGACAAAACGAAGAAAAGGTCCACCCCCAGAACGCCAAAGCCGGCCGCCTTGACCACCAGCCGTTGGGCCGAGGTATAGGGCGTTGAACGGCCGACGAGGTGAAGGACCATTACCATCAGGATGGCAAGGCCGCGCACTCCGTCCAGGCCGGGGAGGTGGCCACCCAATTTGTAGTGGGGATTTTCTGTCCGCACGAGGACGCAGCCTACTGTCCGACTGACTTCACCTCAATCTGCCTTCAGGGTTGGCTGAAGGGCGTCCCTGCATCGAAGCGTGCTTTGGCAGGCAACGTGTAGAGCTTGGTCGCACCGGTCGGATCGACCCATGGCCAGACGTAACCCCTGCCGGCATTGAAAAAGGCCGGCCGCTGCCTCAGATAGAGCGAGTTTGGCAGCAAGCGCTCGGAAATCTTCGGATCCCAATTGACCGAATTGGTGAGATAGTCGAAGTTGCCGTGTCGAATTGCAGTGGTTCTTACCATCGCGTCCGTCGGGTAAGGCGCAAAGTCGTCCCAGCCCAACAACCAGATGGTCGGCCGCCTCCGGTCGTTTGATTCGTAGGACCAGCCCTTCATCTGTCCTTGCAGACCGAGGACGTTGCCTAAAAAGCTCATCCAATAGGAGTAATAGCCGGCCCCCGCGCACCGCCTCGGGCCAGCATCCGTGAAGTCTCGGCGTCTTCCGCTCAAGTGATTGCGGAACACCGTGTGGTAGATGGAGTTGCCGTGGGTTTTGTCGCTATCCCAATTGAATCCGTAGTTGCCCTCGAAGAGCACGTGATGCGGGCCGACCATGTGGCTCGCGTTAAGGCCAGTCTCGACCCACCCTGGGCTCGAGCCAATGTGCCCATTATCCATGTAATTGTAACCGACGACAGATCCGGCGCCGGAGCAGCGCGCTACCATCACCTTGTTCGCGTCGACCGAGATGTTGTTCTCGATCAGGATCTCAGAGGAACCGTTGGAGAGCGAGATGTTGTAACTGGCCCCGCCAGGCTCCATCCACACCGGAGTATGGACGTACGAATCTCTAATCTCCACGCGGAACGAACTATCGACTGCGAATCCTTCGCCTAAAAATCCGGTGTTCTCGACCCGCGTCGCCCAACTTTGCGCTGCCCACGCGAACCGCAGTTGACCGTTGTCTCCACCCTGAAGCTTAAGATCCTCGAGGCCGGCGTTCTTCACATGAATGTCCGTGTACACGTAAAGCTGAGCCGTGTGCGAGGTACGGTAGTCGATGTGGAAGGGCGAAGTGAAGGTCACGGTCCTCGTCGCAGCATCGTAGCTTTGGACCTCCTTCACTTCGGCAGTGACGCGATCTGGACGGCTGAACCATCCCGCTGCATCTGGCCAGGGATCGTCGGTTCCTCGGCTAGGGTTATGGTGCTGGTACACCACGCGCCAGTCAGACGAGGCCCAGATCTGGCCCCGTCCGGCAGGATCTGTCCGCCAACCGGCACCGGACAATTCGTCGATCAGTACGATTTGCTCTGGGGAGAGACCGCCGCCCGGTGCGGACGCAAGCTGCACCGACCTCGCACCCTTGACTGCATCCGAGGCTAAGTTGAAAGCAGTGCCGCCAGAAGACCATCTGGCTGGCCCGACGATAATGATCGGGTTCGCGACGCCAGGAATGTAAGAGCCGGGCGTAGCGCCGTTGGTTCGCCGCAATAAGGTAGAAGTCGGGCCCGCTCCACGCAAAGTGATCCCTCGGTTGAGGTACAGGATGTCATTGTTGATGGTGAAAGTGCCTGCGGACAGCTGAACCACTTGTCCGAGAGGACATGCCTTGATTGCAGACTGAATATCTGCCGTTGCGTCCTGCGCCCCATTGCCGTAGGTGGAAGCATTGATCTTCGCGCAGATCGTGGTTCGGTTGGGGATGCCGCCGGTGACCCCCGGGTTCCAGACGGTGCGGCGGTCCGCGGACAGCGTGGTGAATGCGGAAACGCTCGCCGTCGCGGTTGCGCGTCTGGATGGATCGGCCACGCTGGTGGCCACCACGTGGTAATTTCCCGCGGTCGCAGGCGCCGTATACCTTCCCAAGGAATCCACGGTTCCTCCGCTCGCGCCCTCTTGCACCGACCAGGTGACTGCGGTCGATTGGCCCGCAGTGGTCCCGCTCACTGCTGCGGTGAACGTGAAGCCGGCACTCGGCTCGATGACCAGGCTCGAGGGCGAAATCGATACCGCCGCCCCCGGAACCGCGACGGTCACGGTGGCGCTGTCAATCTTCGAGGTGTCCGCCACGTTGGACGAGCCCGCCCCCTGGAGCAATCCACCCTTGTACGCTGAGAAAGAGATGCCCGTTGTGAGAAACAGGAACGAATATCTCGCAGAGACCCTCATACGGTGGCTGGCGTCTGGTTGACCCCTTCGTCATCATAGCCTTTTCTACGCTTGGGGAACTAGCGTTTGGGGCGCAGACCAACGGAAGTCCATGCCTAGATCAGTTCAGCGCCGAGAGTGGGCTTGTGGCTCGGTCAGGGCTGGATGAACGGCGTCCCGGCGTCGAAGCGCCTCACGCGCGCCAACGCAGCTGTGGGTCGACTTTCCCCTCGGCTAGCAATTTCTCGATTTGCCCGATTCGCCGGAATCGAAAACCCTCAAAATCTTGCACGCTGATACCCACCTCACGAAATGCCAGGTAGAGCTCGCGCGCGCCCTCGCGCGCCGTCCAACGAGGCTTAAAATCCGGCAGCGCCCGCGCGATTTTGGAGCAATCGACGCGGTAGTTGCGGGCATCCGGCCCCGCTCCACTGGCGAACTCAATAGTGCAGCCTGGGACGGTCTCGTGGACGATCTCCGCCAATTCGCGAATCCGGTAGTTCTCCTCCGGCCTACCGACATTGAACGCCTGCTTGTGGATCGCCACGCGCGGGGCGGTGAGCGCAGCAGCGAAAGCCCGGCAGATATCCTCCACATGAACGATCGGCCTCCAGGGCGTACCGTCGCTCTTGATCCGCACCTTACCGGTCGCCACCGCCCAGGCAGTCAGATTGTTAAGAACGATGTCGCAGCGCAACCGCGGGGATACCCCGTAGGCAGTGGCACTGCGGAGCAGGACCGGGCTGAATTCGTCAGTTGCGAGCGCAAGCAGATCTTGTTCGGCGCGCACTTTCGAAACGCCGTAGGGCGTCACCGGATTGAAAGGGGCGTTCTCGTCGAGAAGACCATCTCCCGATGCGCCGTAGTTGCTGCAGGAAGACGAGAAGAGAAAGCGCGGCACCGCCGCCTGCCGCGCAAGCTTTGCCAGATGCACCGTGGCGCGATGATTGATGTCGTAAGTGAGATCCGGGTCGAGGTCGCCAAGCGGATCGTTGGACAAGGCCGCCAGATGGACGACCGCATCGAATCCAGCCAAGTCGCTGGGCTTGGCATCGCGGATGTCGCGCTGGATTGACGGGACCTGTGTGAGGCTGCCGATGAACGCGCAATCACGGTAGTAGTCGGTATCCATGCCGACGATGTCGTGGCCGGCTGCACCCAGAAATGGAACCATGACTGAACCGATAAAGCCTTTGTGGCCGGTGACGAGAACGCGCATGTGGATAAGCCCCAATCGTTGGCAGTGGGCCGGCGATGCTAGTTGAAGCCCGAGAGCTTGGCCAGCCTCTGCAATTTGCAGGGGATGACTTCGACGAGGGGTCAAATGACCAGCTTGCGAACGTAAAACCCCTCGGCGAAACCCTCGGCAGCATTGCATTCAATGCCGCGAATTCGCATCAATGCCTCGAAGGTCTCGGGCCGAAACCATCGCCGGGTCGCCTGTGACCGGAAATGGCGCATCAGCAGTTCGATTTTGCGTTGCGCAATGCTGCGCGCGAGCGGGACGAAGAGGTTGGGATTTCCGAGATCTCCCTCGTATTTGGGGATCTCATACTCGGCAATCAGGTGATCGCGAAATGTGTTCCAGGTCAGCTCCCCGACAATGCGATGGTCCTGATGGAGATCGCGCACTCGGTGGGTCAATACCAGATCGGGCTTGATCGTTGATTTGAGCTCCTCGAACTGCTCCTTGATCGAGCTGCCGACGAAAGGAAAAAAGCTCTCTCGAAAGGCGTGGATTTCAATCTGCGTTTGGCCGGCTCCGGCAAGGATTTCGGATGCGCTCGCCTTGGCCTCAGCTTCACGTTCCGGATTGGATGCGAAGATCACCCAGCGCACGGTCGATTTCGGTCGCTCTTGGAGCAGCCGCAGCACCGTCCCGCCGCAGCCGATCTCAATATCATCACAGTGCGCGCCGACGCAGAGAATGGTCAGCGGCGCGCCGGGTTTGCCCAGGTTTGCTGCGAGCATCATTGATTGGAACGCGAGTGCGGTTTTGCTGCTGGAACAAGGAACACCCTAGGTTCTGTCATCCGTGCGTCCGCGATCATCGCGTCCGCCTCTGCGCTCACAGAGGAGCACCGAGAGGCAATTCGGGCCGCCTGCGAATGCCGGAAACGGTGTGCGTGCGCAAGATCCCGAAGTGGCGGCGGATCCGGGCGATGATCCGCTCCGTCGCCAGGCCGTCGCCATATGGGTTCTTGGCGGTAGCCATCGCTCGGTAGGCAATCGCGTCGGTAAGAAGCCGCGAGGCGCGCTCCACGATCGCGGATGCCTTCGGTCCGGTGAGGATCGCGGTTCCTGCCTCGACACCCTCCGGCCGCTCGGTGGTATCGCGCATCACCAGCACCGGTTTGCCGAGCGATGGAGCTTCCTCCTGGACCCCCCCGGAGTCGGTGAGCACCAGGTAACAGCGCGACAACAGTCGAACGAAGCTCCGATAACCTTGCGGCGCGATCAGCCGCACGTTGGACAGCTTCCCCAGCAGTCGCTTCACGTGAACCCATACGTTCGGGTTTGGGTGGACGGGATAGACGAAGCGGTGTTCGGGGAAACGGCGGGCCAGCGTCGCAATTGCCTCGCAGATTTGCTCGAGGCCCTCGCCGAAGTTCTCTCGTCGATGCCCGGTGATCAGCACAAAGGGAAATCTCGTCCAGTCCGCCCCGAGTACCTGCGCAAGCTCATCGTCGATCGCGGCACAGAGACGCGCGTCCTTCCGGTGGATCGCGACCTCTGCACAAAGGGCGTCGATCACCGTGTTTCCAGTGACGACGATGTTGTCTTCGAGGACGCCCTCCTCCAGCAGGGCATTACGAGCGGTGAGGGTCGGAGCGAAGTGCAGCGACACCAGCGATGTCGCGAGCTTGCGGTTCGCTTCCTCGGGAAATGGCGACCGGATGTTGCCCGTGCGCAACCCAGCTTCCACGTGCCCGATCGGGATCCGGCGGTAGAAGCAGGCGAGGGCTGCAACCAGCACCGTGGTGGTGTCTCCCTGGACCAATGCGATGTCGGGCCGGCCTTCTTCGAGCCAGCCGTCGATTGCATCCATCAGACGCGCAGTGAGGCCGGCCAGACTTTGGTTGGGGCGCATCACGTCGAGGTTTGCATCCACCGCGAAGCCGAATTGGTCCGCTACCTGCTGGAACAGCTCCTTATGCTGTCCCGTCGCGACCACGGTGCAATGGAAGTCAGATGACTGCCGAAGAGCACCGACCACTGGGGCGAGCTTGATCGCCTCGGGCCGAGTGCCCATGAACACTGCCACGTTTTTCTTCATACTCACCGGTACAACTCCTGCGTGCGTCAGTGCACGCTCCCATCACCCATCCGCCACTTCCGCCGTGAGAAAATCTCTCGAGCGGCGATCCAGATGAACTCACTGTTTGTGGCGAGATAACGCTTCCACATCTTTCGCGGCTCCATCATCAACCGCCACGACCATTCCATCCCAACCGATTGGACCCACTTTGGCGCGCGCCGAACACGACCGGTGAGCACATCGAAACTTCCACCGACCCCGATCATCACCGGCACGTTGAGATGCTTACGGTGGTGTTCGTTCCAGGTCTCCTTGAACGGGCTGGGCATGCCGACGAACAGCACGTCCGGAGCGCGCTCCCGGATCTCCTCCACGATCGCGACCTCTTCGTCCGGGGAGAAGTAGCCGTCGCGGTAGCCGGCGACGATCAGCCCCGGGTAGCGCTCGGCGCAAAGTTGCGCAAGCTTCGAAACCACTTCGGGCTTCGCTCCAAGGAAATAGACGCTTAACCGACGATCGGAACCCACCTCGAGCAGTCGGGCCATCAGGTCCACTCCGGCGACCCGCTCTGGAAAATGCAGATCGGTCATCCACGACGTCCAGACCACCGACATCCCATCGGGGACAATCAGGTCGCCGGCGAGGCAGGCCTCCCGAAGCGTGGGATCGTGCCTGATCATGCACAAAGTCGCGGCGTTGACGGTGATCACCGTGTGGGGTCGGCGCGGAGGCGTGCACCAGAAGAGGCATTGGTCGGTGACCTCGTGCATCGTCACGGCATCGAACGGAACCCCCAGCAGCTCAGCGCGAGGCTTGGAAATCGCCGACGGAGCGAGATTGGACCGGTGTTTCGCCTGCCAGGCTGAGGCTCGCTCGCGCGCGATCTTGCGCGCCGTTGCCGGCTTGCCAAGCACCAGGCAAAGGTGCTGGTAACGGCGGAGGAACCGGCGGAACTCTGGGTCATCGTAGCGGGGCAGTCTTTTGAGCTGGCTCGAGAAGTAGCCCCAAAGCATTCCGAAGCTGCCGTAGAGAACCGGATGCTTCGTCAATCGGTAGATCGCGACGGCGAGGTAGTAGAGCGGCGAGGTTCCCATGAAGTACTGACCGAAACCTGCGCGCAGTCGCCCCGACCAAATACCTTTACCTTCGCTCGAGCCCATCGGGCGCAGGTGCAGGAAGCGCAGCTCCTCGTCGTCTACGCTTTCCGCAAGCCAGCCCAACATCCGAGCTCGGTGGCAGTCGATTCCATCCCACATCACCTGGTTCACGAAGCCACCGATCTCGCGGAAACAGGCGACGCGGTAGAACTTGGTCATGCCCACCGACATGTCGTCGCCGCACACTTCCGGAGTTTTCTCGCCGGTGCGTGGGTGAATGAACCAGGGCTTGCCCGAGCAGGTACCCAGACGAGGCTCGCGCTCCATCCGCCGGATCAACAGCTCGAAGTATTGGGGCGGAAGCTCCAGATCCATGTCGAGCTTGCACAGATAGTCGAAGTCATCGAGGTTGAGCGATTCCAAGCCAGCGTAGAACGACTCGATCACTCCAGCGCCGACGGCGCGCCGTCCTCGATCCGTGCGCTGCACGACTCGCAAGTAGGGCAACTTCCGCTGGTATTCCTCCAAAATCTTCGACGTCTCATCCTTAGAGCCATCGTCGACCACCACCCAGAGCTGTGGTGGGACAGTCTGGGTCGCGACACTTTCGAGCGTGCGCCGCATATGGGTAGCCTCGTCTCGGCAAGGCGAGACAAGAACGTATCTCCACTGCGTGTGCATTCTGCTAGGGCCCCTTGATCGACGGAATGAACTTGAGTTTAGCTGTTAACAGCCTTTCGTCAGCGTACGTTAAATGGCCCTTTACGAATACTGAAGATTTCGCGACGTCCTGGAGGGGCTCTTCACTAAACCATTATGGAGTTTCATCATTGGTCGCCCTGGGGTCCTTACCACCCCGCGAACTGGATAATTCAATAAATCGATCAAGCTCGCGTATAGATCACTTTCATCGGTTCTGGATCCATCAGCTATGCAACAATTCGGGCAATTCTAGGAAGAGCTGTCGCTTCTGTTCACGATTTAGAACGTCGGGTACGCTAACTTAAGGATTTGCAACATTTGGGACATGGGTGGAGAGGATCGATGGATTGCAGCCAGGCCGGTGGGCGCTGGTCGTCGGCGCTCATCGCGTGGGCGATTGTCTTGTGCGCCGGGGTCGCGTGCGGTCCATCCGGGAAATACATCTGGGTCGACCGCTATAGGCAGGCCGTCCAGACGAGCACCGCCGATTACCGGATCGCTCCCGGTGATGTGATCAACGTGCGGGTGTTCAACCAGGACGCGATGTCGGCGCGCACCCGGGTGCGCGCCGACGGAAAAGTGTCGCTGCCGTTCCTGAACGATGTGCCCGCGGCCGGTCAGAGCCCTGGTGAATTTGCGAAAACGTTGCAGAAGCTCCTCCTCGCCTTCATGCGCGAGCCGGTAGTCACGGTGTTGGTTGACGAGACGCACACCTCACAAGTGTCGATCGTTGGCGAGGTGGCTCGGCCCGGCGTGTATGCGATCGAGCCTGGCCAAGGCGTGCTGCGCCTGCTGGCTGCGGCCGGCGGGCTGAATGACTTCGCGCACAAGGACCGGATCTTCGTGCTACGACTGTCGGAGGGTGTGCGGATCCGCTTCCGCATGGATGAGCTGGCGATGCCCGGGACCCCTGCGGCGCGCTTCCGCCTGCTCGCGGACGACGCGATCATCGTCGAGTAGCGGGAATGGGGGCGGCGCTGCTCGCGGCGGTCCTTCTGGGCGGCATGCTGCTCGACGGAACTGCGCGCTTCGAGGGGCGGGCCGGTTCTCGGGTCGCCGGCCAGCCGACGCCGGACAGTGGAGTCGCCGCGCTGGCGCTATTGGTTCAGGACGACGAAGGCGCGCTCCTGTTGCGCGCCGGCATCGCGCCTCAGCTTTTGGTCGCGAATCCGGGAGGAGGGGTGGTGGAGCGAGTCTTCACCCGCGCCCACGCGGCGGTGGAGTTGCGCGACCGTGCGATGCTTCGGGTGCAGCTTCGG
>WNFJ01697415.1_pt1 | contig 12936 bp, 12 predicted proteins | sample 5400461 | NCBI WGS metagenome assembly WNFJ01 (sample SAMN13153349, study PRJNA577476) | soil metagenome | isolation source: 115 cm saprolite on Douglas fir-dominated hillslope | place: USA:California | collected 2013-09-17 | reverse complement strand
ACCTGCCTTGGGCGCAGGGGGTCGTAGGTTCAAATCCTATCGCCCCGACCAATTTCTTTTTCACGAATTTGCTGACCGCCAGCCAACATCCATTGAATGCCTGGCGCAACCGTCAGGATTCACTGCGTTACTTGGAAGACCACGTTGCTTGAAAGTGTGCCGCTGGGTGTTACGACTTGGACCTTTCCGGTGGTCGCGCCTGCGGGCACACTGGTGGTGATTGCAGAGGATGAAACCACGCTGAAAGCGGCAGCGACTCCGTTAAAGCTGACGCTGGTTGTGCCCGTCAGGCCGTTCCCAAGAATTTTGACGCTGGCGCCCACTTTACCGGCGGTAGGCAGAGTCTTCACAAACGCACCCAGGCCAACATCCAGGCGGAAGACTGTTCCGTCATTTTTCGTCCCGCCGACCCGGGTTGTTCCGTAGAACCTTCCATCAGTCGCTTGCAGCAAGCCGGCGAATGAATCTGCGCCATCGCTTCCACTGAACGTATGCAACGTGCTCAGCGTCCCCTGCGGCGGATGCTGGCCCCGCCCGAAATGGTTGTGCTATACAAGTTGCCGTCAGGGGCCAGAAGCATCTGGTTTGGCGTGGCACCGTCGTTCGCATTGAAACCGTACAGCACGGTCACCGTTCCGGTTGACGTCACCGAGTAAACCGCACCGTACCCGTTCGGTCCACCCAGAGTCGTACTCCCATAAAAGCTTCCGTGGCCGGCTTGAACCAAGCCGCTGGTGACGGCACTACCCTCGGTTGCGTCATCGAAGATGTGCAATGTGGTCAGCGCGCCCGTCGGAGTGATTTTGAAAACCGTTCCGTAGCCTTCCGTCCCGCCATTGTAGGTGGTGCCGTAGAAATTGCCGTCGCTCGCCTGGATGAGGGCGGCCTCCGGGGAGGAACCATCCGTGGAGTTGAAACTGTGCAACGTGGTCAGCATTCCCTGCGGCGTAATCCTGAAAACTGTTCCCAGCAAGTGGGACCCACCGGACTCGGTGGTTCCATAGAAGTTCCCATCCGTAGCTTGAACCAGTGCAGCGTACGGACTTGCACCGTCACGGCTGCTGAACCCGTGCAGCGTGGTCAGCGTCCCCCGCGCGTCAACCTTGAAAACCGTGCCCTGCCCAGCGGCCCCGCCGGACTCGGTTGTACCGTAGAAGTTTCCGTCCCTGCCTTGAATGAGCCCCGCGTAAGGCGCCGAACCGTCGGTGCATTTGCTCTGGGCACAAAAACTGTAAAGCGTAGTAAGCGTTCCGCTGCGAGTAATCTTGAACACCGTGCCTTGGCTATGCGCCCCTCCCGCCGATGCCGTTCCGTAGAGATTCCCGTCAGTTCCCTTCCCGTCAGTTCCCTGAACGAGAGGCGCAAACAAAGGATTGGAGCCGTTACTCCCGCTGAAACTTGTCAGCGTGGTAAAGGTCTGCGCCCGTCCCGCCGTTGGAATCACAGCACAAAGCAGAATTATGGCGCACCCACCAACCAGGCAATGAGCGGGATCAATCGAGTGCTTCATTTTCCACTCCTCTCTTTTCCAGGCAGCAATACGCCAACTATTATGCAAGCCGCCCCGGGAGATTTGTCACCGGATTGTCCTTTTAAACGTAGAAAGAAAGAATACCGCAAGGTCGCGGGCTGGTGCGGGGCGTCGAACCAAGTCTCAACCGGACCCATCGGTGGGTTTTTTAAGCATGAGGCAACGTGAGTCGATGAGAGGTACGCGCCGGTCTAAACAACGGCCTGCGGACGCCACCTGCAGCAAGTGAGCACGCAGGCCAAATCTGCAAAAATTAACTCCCAAAACTCTCAGACCGCGCTGGAACGGCCGCTCAACAGGTTGATGACCAGAACCACAAGCGCCACCACAAGCAGCAGATGGATCAAGCCACCCGCCACGTGCAGGCTGAAACCCAGAAGCCACAAAACTAAAAGCACCACGAAGATCGTCCAAAGCATATTCGTCTCCTCACTCCCTCAGGTTGTCCCATTCTGCACGGGCTCTGTCGCAAATGCCGAGCGACATTGCTCAATCCGGAAAGTTAGTTGCTAATCGACCTCTCCAGAGTTGGCCGCAAACGAAAGGCAACCATTCCAATCCGACTATGGTTTGTGCCTCGGTGATGATGATGCCAGAACGAACCCCTCTTCTCTTCTCTCTGCCTCTTTTCTCTCTGCCTCTTTTCAAGTCTTCTGAGCGAAGCAGCCCATTCAGTCTCTCCCTCCTAAAGGCCGGTTCGGCATCTGCGATCGCCCCCAGTTCGTGCCTTCATGAAACGAAAGGAGGTGACCAACGCCGAACACAAAACGCAACTATACTGCTTACATTAAGGGTTACGGCTATTGCGACGGAACTCGAATGACGCCCTCCGAAGCGAAGGCGACCCCGACCGATCCCAAGCCGCTCGCCCATGAGCCCGGCGGAAAGCCAAGTCTTGATCGACTGATGGAGGAACTCGGTTGAACTGTGGCGCTAAGGAGAGTCTTATATGAAGATGCCCACGGTTGTCTTTTTTCTGCTGGCAATTGCCAGCTTCGCGGTGCTTCCGGCGGTCAAAGCGCAATCGGCCGATTCGCGGGATTCTTCCACTTCAAAGGTTAAGACGGCGGAGCCAGATGTGAGGTACGTGCGTCCTACCCCCAAGATCCAGTTCCACAATTATCTCTTCTACACATTCGGGCCGTACCCGATCCTAGGCGCGGCATTTGCGGCCGGCATCAACCAGGCGGAGCGTACTCCGCCAGAATGGCAACAAGGGGCCGAAGGTTACGGTGAGCGATTCGGGTCCAACTTCGCTATCGCAGGGGTAAGCACGACTACCCGGTATGGCCTGGCAAAAGCTTTCGGAGAAGATACATTGTATTACCGTTGCGAGTGCAAAGGAGTGTTCCCGCGATTGAGGCATGCGGTGATTTCCACGCTTATCGCTCGCCGCAGCGACGATGGACATCGCGTCTTTTCCTTTCCTGCTCTGGTCGCCCCGTACGCCGGCACTATGACCGCCGTATATACGTGGTATCCCGGCCGCTACAACGCCAGCGATGGGTTTCGTATGGGCAACTATAATTTGCTCGCATCTGCAGGCGGAAACGTCGCCATTGAATTCCTCTACCGCGGTACGCATTCATGGCTTTCTCGCGTGCACCTGAAGCACGGGCACGGAGCAAAGGGCTCTGAGCATTAGTCTAATTCGACGATTGAATGCCAGGCGAACGCCGTGCCGCCGGCGTCAGGGTTTTCGAGCAGGGAAAAGTCGCGCTGAGGAAAGCCGCTCGGGAATTGCGGAATGCCTTCCCCCAGCAGGACTGGCACAACCCCCAGATAGAGTTCGTCGACCAGGTCCGCTTCGAGGAAGTCGCGGGCGAGTTCATCGCCGCCCACAAGCCGGATATCTCTGCCCGGCCGCACGAGAGCTTTGCGGAAAACCTGGTCGTTTCGCTTAGGCAAGCCACTGATTCGGATCTCGAACCGCTTCCGCCAAATCATTCAGGAACATTGCCGCGCGGGCGCCGTCAGCGGCCCGGTGGTCGCAGGATAGAGTCAGCGTCATCATGGAGCGAACCGCGGGCTTGCCGTCGACGACGACGACGCGGTCGGCGATGCTGCCGACCGTAAGGATTGCCGCCTGGGGCGGAGTGATGATCGCGCTGAACTGGTCCACGTGATACATGCCGAGGTTGCTGATCGTGAAGGTGGCGGCGGCGATGTCGGCGGGACGCAACTTCCCTGCCCGCGCGCGCTCGGCAACGTCGCGGCGCCGCTTAGCGATTTCCGCCAGGTTCGCCGTGTGTGCGTTGGGAATTACCGCTGCGACCACACCGTCGCTCACAGCGATGGCGACGCCCATGTTTACATGATCATGAAGACGGATGCCTTCGGGGGTGAAGCTTGAATTCAGGCGCGGATGTTTGAGCAGCACGCGCGAAGTCAAGACGACCAGCAGATCGGTATGCGTGATGCGGATGTTATGCGTCCGCTCGATCTCGGCAAGCAGTCTTTCGCGATAGTCGTTGAGCGCAGTAGCTTCGATTTCGCGTATGACGAAGAAGTGAGGAACAGTGGTCCAGCTCTGCGTAGTGCGTTCGGCCATGAGACGGCCTAGAGTGCTGGGGACTTCAAGGCTGGCTGATTTTGCCGGAACGGCGCTCGCTGCACCCTGGATGGCTGCAGCCTGGACATCGGATGCAAGAATTTCACCGCCTGGTCCAGAGCCGCGCAGGCTTGCGATATCCACGCCCAATTCTTTTGCGAGACGGCGCGCCTTAGGAGAAAGTCTCCCGCCCGTGGCGGCAGCGGGATGGAGGGCACCCGCGGCAACGGGAGCGGCATGCGATTCGGTTTTTCCTCGCGCTGCCGGCGCGGCGGATATTGCGGATGCTTTCTCCGCGGGCGGGGCCTCGCCAGGTGCGACGATCCATGCAATTGTTTGCCCGACCGGGATGTCGGCTCCGACCGATCCTGTAATTCCGGCGAGAATGCCGTCGGCGGGGGCTTCCACTTCCATCACCGCTTTATCAGTTTCGATTTCGAGAAGAGGCTCGCCCTTGGTGACGCGGTCGCCTTCCCGCTTCCGCCAGGCGATGAGCTTGCCGGTTTCCTGCGCCATCTCAAGGGCGGGCATAACAACGCTGAAGGCCATAGTTTTTTATGGGGAGGGCTCGACTATGGCCTTCAGCCCGAAACTCCTACTCGCTCAGTTTTGGCGCTGGCCTCGATCATATCCAGCACCTTCTCGCTGGGCGGAGCTTCAGTTTCGCGAATGGTGGGCAACGGCCCGTTGACCGTGAAATAGTGCGCGCCCGCCACCAGTAGTTCTTCCGCCGGGAATCGTGTAATCACTTCGTGCCCCGTCGGAGTCACGACGATTTCTTCTTCAATGCGCGCGGCGCTCCAGCCGTCGGTCGAAGGCCAGAAGGTTTCGAGGGCGAACACCATCCCGGGCTCGATCGTGACGGGATGCTCGAACGAAACCAGGCGGCTGATCACCGGCTTCTCCCAGATGGCAAGGCCGATGCCGTGGCCGTATTGGAGTGCAAAACAGGATTCTTCATTCGGGAAGCCGAACTCTTCAGCCTTCGGCCAGACTGCGGCAATCTCGGCGGTCGTGCGGCCGGGTCGCACCAGTTCAATGGCCGCGTCGAGATACTCACGGCAGCGCTTGTAGGCGTCGACCATCGCACGCGAAGAGTAGCCGACGGTGAAGCAGCGGTAGTAGCAGGTGCGGTATCCCATGTAGGAGTGGAGTATGTCGTAATAAACGGGGTCGCCCGGTCGCAGCACGCGATCGGAGAACACATGCGGATGAGGATTGCACCGCTCGCCCGAGATTGCGTTCACTGCTTCTACGTATTCCGAGCCGAGATCGTAGAGAACTTTGCTGACTAGTCCGACGGCTTCGTTCTCCCGCATGCCGGGTTTCATCGCCCGATAAAGCTCGTCGTAGGCGGCATCGACCATCATCGCGGAAGTATTGAGCAGCGAGATTTCGTCCTGCGTCTTGATTACGCGGGCGTTGGACATGAGCTGCTGTCCATCGACGATCTTGATGCCCTCACGTTGCAAGGCGAAGAGAACCGGCAGTTCGACGATGTCGATGCCGACCGGCTCTTTGTGCAGGCCGCGCATTTCGAGTTCGATGCGAATCTTTTTAGCGACGTCTTCGGCGCGTCCCATCTCCGGCGTCATGGCGCCGCGCAGCATGGAAATGCCTGCGCGCGAGCGGCCATCGAGCCACGGGCAATTCAGTTGATGGTGCTTGGCAGCGGAACCGAAGTCCCACAGGATGGGTTCGTCGTTCTGCGGCAGCAGCGTGAAGCGATTAGCCTTGTCCTGCGCCCAGGTGCCGATGTGCGTGGAGGTGAGGTAGCGCACGTTGTTCATGTCGAAGCAGAGCAGCGATCCCATCTCCGACTTGGCCAGCAGCGCCTTGGCCTTGGCCAGGCGCTCGCGGCGGAGGCGGTCGAAGTCGATTCGGTTCTCCCAATCGACGGCCATGGTTCCGTGAGTTTTTAGTCCCATAAATAACTCCCATCCGCGTCGGGGCCTCGCGGAAATCATCCGCAAGAGCTCCCCGCTTCAGTCGCCAAAAAATTGCTTCGCCATGCCATCCGCGATATCCCTGACCGGGGAATCGTCCCCGTTCGCCAAAACAATAATGACGACGTTCTGATCAGGATAACGGGCCTCGAAAGCCGCGAATCCAGGATCTGCGCCCTCGTGATAAATCTTCCGGCGGGGCGAAGTTTCAACAAACCAGCCGTAGCCGTAGTTGCCAGGCGGGTGTGCTGTAAACATTAACTCAAGCGCATGCGCGCTTAACAATCCTGGCGCATCCAGAGCCTTGTTCCAACGGAGCAGATCTTCCGCGGTCGTATAGATTCCTCCGGCGCCGGTTTCCATGCTACGGTCAAAATATTCCCGCCGGCTCAGAGTGCCGCCCTCGCGTGAATATCCCTCCGCCATTTGTGGCACGATGGCTACCATTGTCGCGAATCCTGAATGAGTCATCTTCGCGGGCCCGAAAATATGACGCGCGAGATATGCGGCGTACGACTCTTTAGAAAGCTTCTCGATGATGTAGGCGAGCAGGTAGTACTCCGTGTTCCGATATTTCCATGAGGCACCGGGCGGGAAGCCCAGAGGACGATCGCGAAACGTCTTGACCTGTTCCTCTGTCGTGTAGGGCGTGCATTTCCCTTTGTAGAAATTTTCCCATTCGTTTTCAGGGAGCCCTGACGTGTGCGTCAGAAGGTGATGAATCGTCATCGCCTTCCAGCTCGCGGGGGCATCGGGATAGTACTTGCCGACTGGGTCTTCGACATTCAGCTTGCCGGTGTCCGCCAACTGGAGAATTGCTGCCGCAGTGAATTGCTTGCTCAGCGATGCGATCTCGAATTTTGTCTCCGCGGAGTTGGGGACCTGCCATTCCTCGATCGCCTCCCCATAACTTTTCTCGACCAGCACTTGACCATTGCGCTCGGCCACAATAGTCCCGCGAAAGTGTTTTGTTGGAGCTAGCCCCATTATGTAAGCATCCGTCCATGCTGCTAAATCCTGAGACCAGGAGAGCGTCGCAACGGCCAGCACAACGAGAGGAATAACCGCATTCCGAAGTCTCATGCGGTCACGACTCCTTCGCGGTCGCAACTCCTCTTCATCCGGTACTCCTCTGCCCTCATTACCAGGCTCGAGACTACTGGGCTCAAGTGGGTCGGCACATCGATCTGGCCGCCTCGAAAACCGTTTGCTCCGTCGGCACCGTTGCGTCCTCCAGCGGCGGAGAGAACGGGATCGGCACGTGCATCGCGCCCATTCTTTTCACCGGTGCGTCCAGATCGTAGAATGCGCCTTCGGCGATCACCGCGGCAAGTTCTGCGGTCACGCCGTATCGGCCGTAGCCTTCGTCGAGCACGATCACCCGCGAAGTTTTTTTCGCCGATTCGATCAGACTTTTTTCATCCAGCGGCCAGGTGGTTCGAGGATCAACCACTTCCGCGCTGATGCCTTCTTTCTCCAGCAGAATCGCAGCGCCCAGAGCGACTTGCACCATGCTGCTGGTGGCGACCAGCGTGATGTCGTCGCCGGCGCGCTTCACATCGGCCACGCCCAGCGGAATGGTGTAATCCTCCTCAGGAACCGGACCTTTCAGCTTGTACATCATTTTGTCTTCGAAGAAGACGACCGGGTTCTCATCGCGGATGGCTGTCTTCAGCAGGCCTTTCGCGTCATAGGGAGTTGAGGGCAAAACCACTTTTAACCCGGGTACATGGCTGAACCACGCATGCAGCGACTGCGAGTGCTGGGCTGCTGAGCGTCGCGTGGCGCCAAGAGTAGTGCGCATCACCATGGGAACTTTCCAGTGGCCACCCGACATGTAATGCGCTTTGGCTGCCTGGTTGACCATTTGATCCATGGTGAGGGTGATGAAGTCGCCGAACATGATATCGACTACCGGACGCAGGCCCGTCATCGCGGCGCCCACGGCAACGCCGGTGAATCCGGCCTCAGAAATCGGCGTATCCACCACGCGCTTGGCGCCAAACTCTTCGACCAATCCCGAGAGAACTTTGAAAGGCGTGCCCGCCTCGGCCACGTCTTCGCCGATGATGCACACCCGCGAGTCGCGGCGCATTTCCTCGGCCAGTGCCTCGCGCACTGCCTGTGCGAATGTGAGCTCGCGCTCAGGCATAGACGTGCTTCTCCACTTCGTCCACACTCGGATAGGGCGCGGCGATGGCGAACTTCACCGCCGACTCCATGATGGCGAGAACTTCGGATGTAATTTGTTCCAGGGATGCAGCGTCAGCATAGCCTTGCTCAAGCAACCACTTCGCCAATACGAGAATGGGATCGCGATCCGTTTTCCAAAGATGTTCTTCCTGTTTGGAGCGGTAGTATTCGCGATTGATATCGCCGACATGATGGCCGCTGTAGCGGTAGGTATCGCACTGCAGGAAGGCGGGGCCGACGCCGCTGCGAGCGCGATTCACAAAACGCTTCGCAACTTCATGAACCGCGCGCACGTCTTGTCCGTCCACTCTCGCGGCTTCGATACCGAATGCCGCAGCCCGGCCGAGAATAGTGCCCGCCGTGGTCTCCTGATAGTGCGTGTACTCGTTGTACTGATTGTTTTCGCAGACGTAAATCACGGGCAGCTTCCACAACTGCGCCAGGTTCATTACTTCGTAGAGCGATCCCTGCCCGAGAGCCCCCTCCCCGAAGAAGCAGACTGCCACCCGGTCCGTACCGAGAGTTTTTGCGGTGAAAGCGGCGCCGGTGGCGATGCCGACGCTGCCACCAACAATTGCGTTTGCGCCAAGATTACCGGTTGCGGGATCGGCGATGTGCATCGATCCGCCTTTGCCGCGGCAGTAGCCTGCTTCTTTTCCAAGCAATTCGGCGAACATGCGGTCCGGCGATGCGCCTTTGGCGAGGCAATGCCCGTGGCCGCGGTGGGTGCTGGTAATGTAATCATCGACGCGCAACGCTTCGCAGATTCCTACCGCGACGGCCTCTTCGCCACTGTAGAGGTGCGCGAGCCCGGGCATCAGCGCGCGAGTGTAAACCTCATTCACCTGCTCTTCAAACAGCCGGATGCTCACCATTTGGCGATAGGCATGAAGCCACTTTTCTTTTTCCGTGGCGGTGTCGCGGCCTGCTTCTTCTCGACCAGCTTGGGACTTGGAGGTCGCCATCGTCATATCTTCTTCCCTCCCTTCGTAACTGGAGTCGATACTCCCGACATGGCGGCTAACACATCGAACATGCAGGCGAAATCATATTTCGTCCAGCCCATGCCGCGAGCCGCGGTCAGAATCTCGTTGCTTACTGCGGTGGTCGGCAAAGGAACATCGAGTTGCCGGCCAAGATCCATCGCCAGAACCATATCCTTCTGCATCATGTTCACATCGAACCAGGCTTCCTCCGGCTGTTGCAGGACGAAGGGCCCGCGATACTGAATCATGGGAGAAGCGATTGCGCTGTGGATCAGCACGTCGACCGCAGTCTCGCGCGAGATGCCGCTTTTCTCGGCCAGCAGAACTCCTTCGGAAAACGCCAACATCTGCACCGCAAGACTCAGGTTCACGGCGATCTTCATGGACAGAGCGAGACCATTGTCGCCCACATGAGTCACCTTGGGACCGATGTCGAGGAGCAGGGGCCTTATCTTGTCGAAGGTTTCGCGGCGTCCCCCCACCATCACCGACAACTTCCCTTCCTGCAACGTGATCACGCTGCCGGAGACGGGCGAGTCCACCATGTCCGCGCCCTTCTCGCGGACCTTCGCAGCGAGAGCGCGGCTCACGTTGGGACTCACGGTGCTCATGTCGATGAAAATCTTCCCTGCGCCCAGACCAGCCAGCATTCCGTCTGGACCTTCTGTGATGGCGGCGATGGCGGCGGCATTGGTAACCATGGCGAAGGTGAAATCAGAAGCGATGGCAACGGCACGGGGTGAGTCGGCCCACTGCATTCCTTTTTCAACCAGCCACTGCGCCTTGGCGCGGGTGCGGTTGTAGCCGGTCACGGTGTGACCTTTGCTGAGCAACCGGTTGACCATCTGGCTGCCCATCACCCCCAGACCGATGAAACCTAGTTTCGCCATCCCTCCCAGAACCTCCGAAACGTTTTACGGAATGCTTCGCACAAGTGTTGCCCCTCGAAGGGTCGCGGGGCTCGAAGCCCCTGTTCTCTTTGCCCTTAACGGCGCGGCCAGAGCCGCGCGCTTTCAAAGCAGTTCAGAAAATAATTCATCTGACCCGGGTCGTTCATGTAACTTTGGAACCTGCCGGCAAATGTTTCCCTTGCGGAAAAGGCTTGCTGCCGGGAGAAGCCTTGGAATCCTCGCGCACTTGCTCTAGATGGGCGCGCATGGCAGTGCGGGCCATCTCCGCATCGCGCCGTTCCATCGCGTCAAGAATGCGCTTGTGATGCACTTGGCCGCGCTGCGGTCCGCCTTCTACATTGAAAATCTTTATGCGTTGCTCACGCAAAAGGCCGACGATGGAATCGATCAACGACAGTATCAGGGGATTGGCGACGGTTTCCGCCAGCGCCAGGTGAAAATCGAGGTCAGCCTCGATGTAAGCTTCAGGATCATCCTGGGCACGGTCCATGACTGCGACTGCTTCGCGCATCGCGGCGAGATCGTCTTCCTTAACGCGTACCGCAGCCAACGCGGCAATCCCCGGCTCAAGGATCAAGCGAAGCTCCGCGAGGTGAGGCGCACCTTCCTGTTGTCCAATCTTCACCATAAGGTCGAACGATTGGCGCGCCGCCTGCGAGGTTCCATCGGTGACAAAGGTGCCGCGGCCGGAATAAGCTTCCACTAAACCTTTTTCGTGGAGTGCTTTGACTGCCTCGCGTACGGCGGTGCGGCTGACGCCGAGACGCTGCGCCAGTTCGCGTTCGGCGGGGAGTTGGTCGCCGGGTTTCAGTGAACCGTTTAGGACCGACTCTTCAATCTGTTGGACGATCTGCTCGTAGAGGCGCGAAGTCCGAACAACTTTGTACACTGGGTCTTCTCCCGCAGGAGCCGGCCTTCGGGAACCGGCGATGGTCTGGCTACTATACCGCAGGTCCAAGCCTTTCGGAGGCGCTTGGTCGGCCTTAAAATTGGAATCAAGCATCGGCGGTCTCTAGGTATGGTGGTATGACAGCTAATACAATACCACCCCGACAATATGGAATGCAAGACTTGCCGAACTACTTCGTTTCATCACAGATTCATGAGGAAACTCTTCCCGGAGGGTTACCAGCAAGACTCCAGCATGGTCGAGAAAGGGGCGTCAGCGGAAAAATTGCTTGACTTCATTCCCGCAGCAATGGTATGGCTGTCGGACCAGCAAAACGGAGGAAGTTCCGATGATATCCCGACGCACCGCCATGTCTGCGGTCCACGAGGCCACGTCAGCCATTCAGACTATTCTTCTTTTTTTCATTCTCAGCCTCATGAGCCTCCCAGCGCTCAGCCAATCCACGGCGGGGCGCGTGCTAGGCAGCGTCACCGACCAAAGCGGCGCCGCAGTCGCGGGCGCAACTGTAGTTGTCACTGACACGCAGCGTGGCACTTCGCGAAAACTTGAGACTGACGCGTCTGGAGACTACGTTGCTCCCGACCTCATCCCCGGAAGCTACAAGATTCGGGTCGAAGCCAAGGGCTTCAAGTCGGCGGAGCGGCCGAGCGTGACGATCGAAGTCGCAACCGACGTTCGCGCCGACTTCACTCTCCAGCCGGGAAACGTTTCTGAAGTAATAACGGTGAGCGGAGAAATTCCTCTGCTCAACACGACTTCCTCCGCTTTGGGGGGAACGTTGAGCAATCAGGAAATCAACGACCTGCCGTTGAACGGCCGCAACTACGAGAACCTGCTGCAACTTCGTCCGGGCGTGATGCGTTATCCCGGCGGCGGATTTTCGACGACGAGCAGTAATGGACTGCGCGCCGAAGACAACGCGTACCTGGTGGAAGGCCTGTTCAATAGCGAGCCCTTTTCGGGCCAGAGCATCATCAACGGGGCCGGCATCGCGGGGGATTCGGCGACCATCCTGCCCGTTGACGCCATTCAGGAATTCAATGTCCAGCAGAGTCCGTCCGCGGAGTATGGCTGGAAGCCCGGCACTATCGTCAATGTCGGGCTAAAATCCGGCACCAACCACATTCACGGCAGCGCCTATGCCTTTGGCCGCAACACTCCACTGGACGCGCGCAACTACTTCAATACCGTGGCTTCGGGAGCCAAGAACCCCCACAACCTGGAGCAGTTTGGTGGCACCGCCGGGGGAGCCCTGGTCAAGGACAAGCTGTTTTACTTTGGTGCGTATGAGGGACAGCGCTACACGGTGGGCAATACCAGCCAACTCGGAACTTGGGCGACAGTTCCGCTGCCTGATGCCGGGACTTGCACATTCGTTACGGGCGATTGCGCCAACAGCATTCCGGACGCGATTGCAGATGTCCACGGCGCCTTTTTGGCGGGAGCGATTTCCAGCGACGTAAGCCCAGTCAGTCTTCAGATCGCGGGCTGCACTTTCACTCCTCCGAATACGGTTAGTTGCAACGGCAAAGGGTTCCCCACCAACGATGGCACCAATCCGCTGGGTCCCACCACTCTTAACTATGGTTTGTCGAACACAGTGACTTCCGACAATGCGGTGGGCAAGGGCGACTACAACTGGAATGAACGCAACACCTTCAGCACCATGTATTTCTTTGGCGACAATTCTGGCACGGTGGCCGACGCCCAGCAACTGCAGACGCAGTGGCTGACTCAGATCCATACGCGGGCGCAGGTCTTTGGTGAGAGCTGGACCTATGTTCCCAATTCACGCTGGGTGAATGAAGCGCGCTTCGGATACAACCGTCTTTACCAGCCGACGTTCACCAACGATCACAACACGCCGGCAACGGCTTATGGATTGAACACTGGCGTGACCAATCCACT
>WNFJ01132537.1_pt1 | contig 12937 bp, 10 predicted proteins | sample 5400461 | NCBI WGS metagenome assembly WNFJ01 (sample SAMN13153349, study PRJNA577476) | soil metagenome | isolation source: 115 cm saprolite on Douglas fir-dominated hillslope | place: USA:California | collected 2013-09-17 | reverse complement strand
GAAAAACCCCGCGAGCCCATGGTCCGGCGGCACAAACCCCGAAAACATCAGTCCCGCCGCAAAGCCCGGCCAGTTCACCAAGTCCGGCAACAGCCGCACCCGCAAATCGGTTACCGCAAGAATCAGGATCAAGCACGTAAAAAACAGCCATTTCACCGTCGCCTGCGTGATGCCAAATTCCAGAAACGCCGCCACAAACAGCAACCCCGTGGCCAGCTCGAGCAGCGGGTACATCGCCGAGATCCCTGCGCCGCACGCGCGGCACTTCCCGCGCAGCCATAGCCACGCAAACACCGGCACGTTGTCGTACGCCTTAATCGGCGTCTCGCACTTCGGGCAGCGCGACCCGGGCGATACAATGGAGATCTCCTCCGGAATCCGCGTAATGCAGACATTCAGGAAGCTTCCAATGATGATGCCAATTAGAAAAAAGAAGACGGCAATGATGACCACGGTTTCCCCGGCCACTCCGCGGCCGCTCTTCTCAATCTGCCATACTCATCCCACTGCCTCAATCAATCGCCCCTCCCCCCGTGCCCCATCCCTAACGCTCTCCTCTCTGTGTTCTCCGTGAATTTTGTGTTGAAATCCGTTTCACCATGCCCCAGCGTTGACTTATTTTCGCGAAACCTTCTCCCTCCAAAGGCGCAGACGCTCTTCTCTTTTCCGAACTAACGACTGTAAACTTAAAACTGACAACTGCTTCTATGAACTGGTTCGAACGCAAAATCCGCCGCTACGAGCACCGCCGCTGGACCACCGACGACAATCGCCGCGTCCAGCCCTTTCATTGGGGCCTCGAGCACATCGGCGGCTCCCCCAATGACCCCAATCCCGGCGCCTTCGTCCGCGAATACGCCCGCAACGCTATCGAATCGAGCAGGGAATGGTACGCCGCCTCTCCCGCCGCGGATTACCGCGTCGACCGCGAAAACGTCCTCACCTTCACCAGTTCCATCGAATCTCCCTGGCCGGAAAACAACACCGTCCACGCCCAGCTCTTTCCCGCACGCGAGACCGTTTCCACTCGCTCGCGTGGGAAACGGTACGGCGCAGGCCCCGCCGTCCTCCTCCTCCCCAACTGGAACGCCAAATGGCACGGCCAGAACGGTCTCTGCCATTGGATTCAGCGCTTGGGCATCACCGTCCTGAAGATGAGCATGCCCTACCACGACCGCCGCATGGCCAAGGGTCACGAACGCGCCGACCAGCTTTGCGGCCCCAACATCGGCCTCACCCTCCAGTCCAACTGCCAGGCCGTCCAGGACGCCCGCCGCTGCCTCCACTGGCTCGAGCAGCAGGGCTACACCAAACTCGGTATTCTCGGCACCAGCATCGGCTCTTCGGTCGGCTATATCACCCTCGTCCACGATGAACGCATCCGCGCCGGCGGTTTCTTCCACGTCTCCACCTACTACGCTGACGTCATTAGCCAGGGCATGACCACCAATCACGTCTGGGAAGGCCTGCGCAACCACGTCACCGTCGACGAACTCCGCGAATACTGGTCCGCCATCAGCCCCATGCCCTACGTCGAGCGCGGCATGGGCGCGGGCCGCAACACCTTCCTGGTCTACGGCAAATATGACCCCACCATGCTCCCCGAACTCACCCGCCAAATGCTGGACTCGCTCCGCCGCCACGGCGCCGAGCCCCGCACCCTTGAGCTCCCCTGCGGCCACTATTCGCTCGAACTCGTCCCCTTCTCCTACATCGCCGGCTACCGCATGCTCACCTTCTTCCTCGAATCCCTCGCTTAATAGCACAGACTTCAGTCTGTGCCAGGGTCGGCCCCCTCACCGATCGCTCCGCTCGCCCCTCCAACCGATGCGTACCCTCTCCTCTGCAGTATCATTAGCGTGTGGACAAACTTCCGCTCTTCGTATTCGGCCCTCTCGTCTTTGCCGCAGCGCTGCTCGTCATCGCCACGGGAATTCGCCGCGCCATCGTAAGATTCCGTTCCCGCCCAACCACCGATCAGCTCAAAGCAGCATACGAAGCATATCTGCGCCGGCTTTTGAATCCCCAACCCGAAGCCGTCGAACGCGAATTGGGCAAGCTTCTACCCGAAAGGCTCCTGCAGATGTACCAGGACAAATCCGGCATTCAAGCCGTCGGCTTCCAACTCGAGAAGCTCGGCAAGAAACGCTGGCGGCCCAAACGATGGCCGATTTATTGTTTCGAGCCCCTGGACGTCGAATCCCTCAACGAATTGCCCTATGAGGAGGATCTGGGTCCCGGCTTTTGCTTTGCCACCACTGGCCGCGGTTCCTGGTATTGGATAGCCGCCTCCGGCCAGCGCGCAAAAGATTCCCCGGTTATCTACCTGGACTACGATGGCGGTAGCTCCTATGGCGAAACCGTCGCTGATTCCCTCGAAGAGTTCCTCAATTTGCCACGCGCGCCCTTGAAATAATCTCGATCGCCTGAATGCAAAGTCCCCATTTTCGCATTCTACGCAAAATTGTCTTGACAAATCCCTAATCTGTGATATACTTCATCTTGTAGATAACTGCGTATGGAGTGCGGGAGGTAGCTACCGCTTTTCTTTCTTACGAGCACCTGATCCTGCAGTCCCAAGCCCGAATCAGCCAAAGACGCGCCCTTTAGAATCAATCAATTGCGAACTGCAATTTCTGTAATTCCTTTCTTTTGATATTCATATGAAATGGTGGGGGTGGGGGGCTTATACCTTGATCGGCCTTCATCGGGATGTTCATCGCAGCAGAGAACAGAACACCCCGCCGGCCGCCAAAGCAGACACCGCCTCAATGTCAGCAGCCAGCGGCCGGTCTTGCATAACCTTAGCCGACTTGGTCCGTACGGCCTCGTAGGCCTTCTTTGCCAGGGCGCCAGTCTGCAACGGCGCTAGCAGATCAATCCCTTGGCACGCGCATAGCAATTCAATCGCAATGGTATTCCGCAAATTGACCAGCATGCGCCCCAGCCGCCGCGCCCCGCTCATTCCCATTGAGACGTAATCTTCCTGATTGCCGCTCGTCGAAATGGAATCGACCGAATGCGGCGTCGACAATGCCTTGTTCTCGCTCGTGAGCGCCGCCGCCGTCACCTGCGCGATCATGAATCCCGAATTCAGCCCCGGCTCCGGCGTCAAGAACGCCGATAACATACTCGTCAACGGATTCGTCATCTGCTCGATCCGCCGCTCGGCAATCCCGCCGAGCGTCGCAATCGCGATCGCCACTTGATCCGCGGCCATCGCCAGCGGCTGCCCGTGAAAATTTCCGCCGCTGATGATGTCGCCGCTGTTTGCATCGCGCACAAAAACAAGCGGATTATCCGTCGCGCTATTCAACTCCACCGCCGCCATCTCTCTGGCTTGCGCCAGCGAATCGCGCACGGCGCCGTGCACTTGCGGCGTGCAGCGCAAGCTGTAGGCGTCCTGCACGCGCCTGTCTTTTTCAGCAGAGCGATGCGATTCGCGAATCTGGCTGCCCTCATTCAGGTGCGCAAGGTTCCGCGCCGTCGTCGCCGCTCCTGCATACGCGCGCGCGTGCATGATCCGCGCATCAAACGCGCCGGGACTCCCGCGCAGCGCATCCAGCGAAAGGGATGCGGCCACATCCGCGGTGTCCACGAGAATGTCCGCTTCATGCAAAGCCAGGCTGAGCAGCGCCAGCATTCCCTGTGTCCCGTTCAGCAGCGAAAGTCCCTCCTTCGCTTCCAGCGCGATCGGAGTGATCCCGGCCCGCTTCATGGCCTCCCCGCCGGGCAAAATTTCTCCCCGAAGCGTCGCGCTTCCTTCTCCAATGACCACCTGCGCCAGGTGTGCCAGCGGGGCGAGGTCGCCCGAAGCGCCCACCGAACCCTGCGAAGGAATCACAGGGTGGACCCTGGAGTTCAGCATCCGGCAAAGCGTCTCCACCACCTGCGGCCGCACCCCGCTCAATCCCTTCGCCAGCGCGTTCGCGCGCAGCAACATCATCGCGCGCGTCTCCGCTTCACTCAGCGGGGCGCCGACACCGCAAGCGTGGGATCGCACCAGATTCACTTGCAGTTGCCGCACCTGCTCCGTGGATATGCGCACTGATGCGAGTTTCCCGAAGCCCGTATTAATCCCGTAGGCGGTTGTCCCCGACGCCACTAGCCGATCGACCACCGCGCGCGACGCATTCATCCGCTCGATCGCCGAAGCCGTCAGTTGGACTTGGTCTACGCGCAGCGCGACATCATAGAGTTGCTGAAAGGTCAGGTCATTTCCGCTCAGCGCGACGCTCATGCTTTGCTCCGATCGGGTTGCGGCGCGACGATGGCGTTAAATACAGTTTCGTATTTCTTGGGCAGCAATTTTGGACGCCCGTTGCTCCCGCAAATCACGTGCGTCGTTTCTCCGTTCGCCAGGACTCTTCCGTCCGCGTCGCGAATGACCTCGTAGGAAAACTTGACGAGGCGGTTCCGGGATTCCGCGATGCGCGTACGGATGCGCAGAACTTCATCGTACATCGCTGAGTGATGATACCGGCAGTGCGCGTCGGCAACCACGATGTGGCAGTCGTCCTCAGTTTCCATGCGTTTGTACTCGATACCGAGAGAGCGAATCAGCTCGACGCGGCCGACCTCGAACCAGACCAGATAATTTGCGTGGTAGACCACGCCCATCTGGTCCGTCTCCGCGTAGCGCACGCGCACCACCGCGTCATGATATTCAATCATTCTCACGCACCTTATTTTTCCGATTCGCCTTGCCAGGCTGGCTTGCGTTTCTCCAGGAACGAAGCGAGTCCCTCCTGGAAATCCGGCGTGCAACGAATACGCGCATTTTCCAGAATGGCGCGTTCCAAATCGTGATCCACGCCTGCCGCTGCCGAGCAGACCAGAAGGTGTTTGGAGCGGGTGAGGCTGCTGGGGCTTGCAGCGATCAGCAGGTTCGCAAGTTCGTGTGCGCGCTCCAGCAAGCGCTCGGCTGGAACAATCTCCGACACCAGGCCGAATTCTTTCGCCTCAGCGGCGTCGATGGTGCGGCCTGTAAGCAACAGATCGCGGGAGCGTTTCTCTCCAATCTGTCGCGTCAGAAACACGGAAACAATCGCCGGAAGGAAGCCAATCTTCACTTCCGTGTACCCGAACTTTGCTTCCGCCACGGCGAGCGTGAAATCGCAGAGCGTTGCGACACCGCAGCCTCCAGCGTACGCCGCGCCGTTTACCGCCGCGATGAGCGGCCTGGGAAAACTCCAGATCCTGCGGAACAGTTTTGCAATCCGCCGCGAGTCTTCCTGGTTTTCCGCCGGAGATTGTTTCGCGATGGCTGCAAGCATGTCTAAATCCATGCCGGCGCAAAATGCTTTGCCCGCACCGGTCAGAATGGCTACGCGCGCGTGGCTTTTTTCAATCTCATCCAGCGCCGTCTGCAGTTCGGCCATCATCTGTGTGGAGATGGCATTGCGCTTGTCCGGACGGTTCAGCGTGAGGGTCGCGAGTTTTCCGGATATGTCGAGAACAAGTGTTTCATACATTGCAGAAATCTCCCTTGATTTGCACGCTGGCAGAACGCGGCCGCCTCGAATGTAGGGGCGCAGCATGCTGCGCCCCTACTCGGCAGGATTGCCCGGTCTGAATGATTCTAGTGCCGTTCCAACTTGGTGGAGCAAATCCTTTCGAGAATGCCCTTTCCATTTTGCCGTCTGAATTCCGCGCTACCGTTTGGCTCAAATAGTTGGAACGGCACTAATTCACCAGCGGGGCATGCGCATATTTTGCGCGAATTTCGTTGGTCATTTCGAGCGCCTTCGATAGCCGCGCCGAATCGATTCCGGGATCGGCGCCCGCTTTGCGCAGTGCTTCAAGAATATCTTCCGTCGCGATGTTCCCGACCAGATTGTCTCCCGCAAAGGGGCAACCGCCAAGCCCTGTCAGCGCCCCGTCGAACCGCCGGCATCCCGCTTCGTAGGCTGCGAGAATTTTCTCTTCCGCGTTCTCTGGCCTGCTGTGCAAATGAACGCCGAGCTCGATGCCCGCGACGTGATTCTGCACGCTGCGGTACAAATCGCCGACCAGTTGCGGGGAGGCAGTACCCACCGTATCCGCCAGCGAAACCGTCCGCACGCGAATATCCTTCAACCATTCCAAAGTGTCCGCCACGATCTCCGGCCCCCACGGCTCATCGTACGGATTCCCAAACGCCATCGAAATGTAAATCACCAGTCCGCGGTTTGCCGCCGCCGTTTCTTTTTTCAATTTGTCGACGAGCAAGCGCGATTCTTCCCGCGTCATATTGGCATTAGCTCGCCGAAAATAAGCCGAAATGGAATACGGATATCCGATCGTGGTGACTCCCGGCGTCGCCAGGGCCCGTTCCAATCCCTTCTTGTTTACGACAATTCCGATGATTTCAGGCAGTATCGCGCCGGCGGGAAGGGAAGCGTTGAGTTTCGCCATCACCTCTTCGCTGTCCGCCATCTGCTTCACGTGTTTCGGCGAAACAAAGCTCACCGCATCAATGTGTTTGAATCCCGCAAGCACCAGTTCTTTGAGATACTCGGCCTTGTATTCCGCGGGGATTTGCTCCGGCAATCCCTGCCACGCATCCCGCGGGCACTCAACTATTCTTGTAGGCTGTTTTGCTTCCATATCCGCCAGTCCCGAAAAAGAGAAAAGGGAATTGCTACTGCAGAAAAAAGTGCGGGAACACACGAAACAAATAGTATGAGGGAAAGGAACCCGCCATGGCCGCAAATGCGTTCAGCCCAAAGGCTAGACGACACTCCCAACAGATCAAAGCACACAGCACAAACTAGGTTGAGCATCCAGATAAGCAGGGGACTGACCAGAACGATGAAGAAAACTTGTGTCCTTCGACTAGTCGACGTCCGTAAAGAGAAGCTCATGTTTGGAGGACTCCCGTTTTGAATTCGCGGAGGTCGGGATTGAGGGCGGCGGCTTCGAGCGCCGAGATCAGCGCGTCGCGGGTGTGAGCGGGATCGATGATGGCGTCGACCCAGAGGCGGGCGGCGGCGTAGCGCGGATCGGTTTGGCGTTCGTAGGTCGCACGCACAGATTCGTGCAATTCCTTCTTGTCTTTTTCTGAAAGCTTCTTTCCTTCGCGCTCCAATTGTTTCAGCTTGATTTCCACCAGCGTCCCAGCGGCGGCGTCGCCGCTCATCACCGCGAAGCGCGCCGTGGGCCACGCGAACATGAAGCGCGGGTCATAGGCCTTGCCGCACATGGCGTAATTTCCAGCGCCGAAGCTGCCGCCGCAAATTATTGTTATCTTGGGCACGACACTGTTCGCCACCGCGTTTACCATTTTTGCGCCGGCGCGGATGATGCCGCTCCATTCCGCGTCTTTGCCGACCATGAAACCGTTGACGTCGTGGAGAAAAACAAGCGGGATACGGTTCTGATTGCAATCCAAAATAAAGCGCGCTGCCTTTTCGGCGGACTCGGTGTAAATCTGCACGTGCTTTTTCTGATTGGCGACAATGCCGACAGCCCAGCCGCCGATGCGCGCGTAGCCGCAAAGAAGAGTTTCGCCATACTCCGCGCGATACTCCTCGAATTCGCTCGCATCCACGAGGCGCGAGATGATCTCCTTCATATCGTATTGTTTCGCCGGGTCGCTCGAAAAAATCCCGTAGATGTCTTCGGCGGGAAAAAGAGGGTCGCGCGATTTCACGTGGCTGAACGGCGAAGCGTTTGGCGCTCCGATTTTGTCGACCAGTGCGCGTATCCGGGAGAGACACGTCTCATCATCAGGCTCGCGGAAATCCACCGTACCGCTGATCTGCGCGTGCATTTTCGCGCCGCCGAGATCTTCGGCGGAAGTTTTCTGTCCGATGGCCGCCTGTACCAGCGCGGGTCCGGCCAAAAATAATCCCGAGCCTTCGGTCATCAAGATGTGATCGCACATCACCGGAAGATACGCGCCGCCCGCTACGCACATCCCCATGATCGCGGTGATCTGCGGAATCCCCATCGCGGACATCACGGCGTTATTGCGGAAGACGCGCCCGAAATCATCGGTGTCCGGAAAAACATCTTCCTGCAGGGGCAGAAATACGCCCGCGGAATCCACCAGATAAATCGTGGGGATTCTGTTTTCGATGGCGATGTTTTGCGCGCGAATCACTTTCTTCGCGGTCATCGGGAAAAACGCGCCGGCTTTCACGGTGGCGTCATTGGCGATCACCATGAATGTCCGCCCGCAAACTGTCGCGAGTCCGGTGACAGTTCCCGCGCCCGGCGCACCGCCCCACTCCTCGTACATTTCGTAGGCGGCGTAGATCCCCAATTCAAAAAATTGCGAACCGGGATCGATCAACTTGGCGATGCGCTCGCGCGCTGTCAGACGGCCTTTCTTGTGCTGCGATTCGATGGCCTTGGCTCCGCCGCCCTGGCGGATTTGTTCTTCCTCGTTCTTGATTGTGGTGAGCAAATCAACGATGCGGCGGGCGTTCTTTTCGAATTCGGGAGACTTACGATTCGCACTTGTTTTTAGAACAGAATCAGCCACGCGAAGACCTCACCATGCGATGATCTTTGACAAGACTTTCTAAACTTAACAGCTAAGCAAACCAAGTTTGACAGTATACGAGTTTTGCCGCTGCTTGTGCGAACTGGGCCAGGTTTCTGAGATCAGCCAAAATCGCGAGCAGCTTGCACTGATGCAAAAGATAGGTAAGCTAGCATGTGGGCTTTGGGAACATCCGCGGGTGCTGTCCGTTGCCTACGCGTCAAATTGCGCCATATCGAGAGGACACCGTAATGAGGCTTCTTCGGAAGAATGCAGTGTCGTTGGGTTTGTTTGCTTTGCTGGCTTTTGCGAATTCGTCGCGGGCGCAGACGAAGACGCCGCCGGTGGCTCCTCCAAAGACGCCTGCCAAAGCGCCGGCGCAAGCAACTGCGAAGGCGGCTGCGGCCAAGTCCGCGCCACTCGAAGTGCCGCAACTGAGATTCGAAAAGTACAAGCTGGAGAACGGGCTGGAAGTGATTCTCTCCGAAGACCACCGGCTGCCGCTGGTGGCGGTGAACCTGTGGTATCACGTCGGTCCGGCGAACGAACTGCCGGGCCGCACCGGTTTTGCGCATCTTTTCGAACACATGATGTTCGAGGGATCGCGGCATGTGCCGGGCAGCTCCCATATCCATTTTATAGAAGCCGCAGGCGCTTCGGATTTCAATGGCACGACGGATTTCGACCGCACCAACTATTTCGAGACGCTGCCTTCGAATCAACTCGAGCTGGCGCTTTGGCTGGAGTCGGATCGCATGGGTTATTTGCCGGACAAGCTGGACCAGGCCAACCTTTCGAACCAGCAGGACGTGGTGCGCAACGAGCGGCGGCAGAGCTTCGAAAATGCACCCTACGGCGTGGTGGAAGAGGGGCTATTTCATCAACTTTTCCCGAAGGAGCATCCGTACTACGGCGACGTGATCGGTTCGCACTTCGATATTCAGTCCGCGAAGCTGGAAGACGTGCGGAATTTTTTCAAGCTGTATTACGCGCCAAACAACGCGAGCCTGGCGATCGTCGGCGATTTCAATCCCGAGAAGGCCCGTGAACTGGTAGAAAAATACTTTGGGCCGCTGAAGCGCGGCGAGAACGTCCCGCGGATCAAGGCACACACACCGCCGATTACGGGGGAGCGCCGCGCGGTCGCGCAGGACAACGTGCAGCTTCCGCGCGTTTACATGGCGTGGCTGACCTCGCCTATCTTCAAACCGGGCGATGCCGAAGCGGATCTCGCGGCAAGGATTCTCGGCGGCGGGAAGTCCAGCCGGTTATACAAGAAACTGGTGTATGAAAAGCAGATCGCGCAGGACGTGGCGGTCAATCAGCAGTCGCTGATTCTGGGTTCCGTGTTTGAAGTGCAGGCGACGGCCAAGGCCGGGGTGAAACCGGAAGATCTCGAGAAGGCGATCAACGCGGAGTTGGACGCGTTCCGCAAGGAAGGGCCGACGGCCGCAGAACTCTCGCGGGCAAAAAACGTGATCGAATCGCATATCATCGCGGGCCTCGAGACGCTGGGAGGGTTCGGAGGAGTCGCCGATCGCTTAAACAGTTACAACCATTATTTGGGCACACCGGACTTTCTAGCGGCGGACATCGCGCGATATGAAAACTCCACAACCGAATCGATTCAGGCATTCGCACAAGGGCAGCTCAACGGGAGTCAGCGCGCGGTCGTTTATGGACTGCCGGGGAAGCAAGACCTAGGCCCTGAAGTGGCGACTCCGAAAGCGGAGCAGAAAGACCCATCGAAAAACAATGGTCAGCCGGTAAACGCCGACGCGGCGTGGCGGAACAACACGCCAAAGCCTGGCGTTGCCGGCGCGCTGCACCTGCCAGTGCCAGAAAAATTCAAACTTTCCAACGGATTGACGGTGCTGTACAGCGAACGACCAGGACTGCCGCTGGTGGCCGCGAACCTGGTGTTGCGCGCGGGAAGCGGCGTCAACCCCATAGATCGCCCGGGGCTTGCAAGCATGACGGCACGGATGCTGCAGCAGGGAACGGCAACGCGTTCCGCGCTGCAAATTGCGGACCGCGCCGCGGAGCTGGGTGCGACTCTGAATACGGGCGCGGGGACTGACACGACGGATTTGTTCACGCGCTCGCTCTCCCGGAATTTCCCCGATGCGCTGGAATTGCTGGCAGACGTGGCGCTGCATCCGAATTTCCCGAAGGCGGAGATCGAGCGGGTACGCTCCGAGCGGCTGACCGGGATTGTGCAGGAAAAAGACGAGCCGTTTTCGCTGGCTGTCCGAGTGCTTGACGCAGCGCTTTATGGAACACGGCACACGTACGGATATCCCGACAGCGGGACGACGGAATCCATCAAGGCGATTTCGCGCGACGACCTGTTGCATTTCTGGCAACAGAATTATTTCCCGGACGATGCGGCGCTGGTGGTCACGGGAAACATCAAGCTGGCGGCGTTGAAGCCGCTGCTTGAAAAACAGTTTGGCGCGTGGAAGCCGGGCAAGCCGGCCGCGGCGGCGATCGGTTCGCCGGAAACAACAGACGCGAAGCTGATTCTTGTGGACCGTCCCGGTGCGGCGCAGACGACGCTGGTGTGCTTCTCGATGGGGTTGGCGCGATCCACGCCGGACTACGCGCCCGTGGAGGTGATGAACACGGATCTCGGAGGGCTTTTCTCGAGCCGCATCAACATAAACTTGCGCGAAGCGCACGGGTACACCTACGGAGCGGGATCGTTCTTCAGCTATCATCGGGCGGCGGGACCGTTCGTCGTGTATTCGGATGTGCGAATAGACGTGACCGCGCCCGCGACTTCGGAAGTGTTCAACGAATTGAAGCGGATGCGGGAAACGCAGATGACTCCGGCGGAGCTGATCCTCTCGCAGGATTCGATCGCGCGGTCGCTGCCCGGGCGGTTCGAGCGCGGGACGGCGGCGGCGGCGACCTTCGCGGAACTATTCACGTATGATTTGCCGCTGGATTATTTTTCGACGCTGCCGGAGCGCATCAATGCCGTGACTATCGAGCAAGCGCAGGCCATGGCGAAGAAATACATTCAGCCGGATAAGATGATCGTGCTTGCGGTAGGCGACCGCGCGAAGATTGAAGAGGAGATGAAGAAGCTGAATCTGGGCAAAGTCGAGATTCGAGACACCGACGGGAAGGTTGTTCGCTGATGTCGCCCTCTGCGTCCAGGTCACGTCGAGAGAACTAGGAAAGCGCGACGCGCTGGTGGATGAAATCCACGATGTCTTGGGTGGAGGTTCCGGGAAGGAAAATGGCGGCGATGCCGGATTGTTTCAGGGCAGGAATGTCGGCTTCGGGAATGATGCCGCCCACGAGGACGGTGACGTCGTTCATGCCTTTTTCGTGGAGCAGTTTCATCAGCTGGGGGCAGATGGTGTTGTGCGCGCCGGAGAGGATGGAAAGACCGATCACATCGACGTCTTCCTGCACGGCGGCGGAGGCGATCATCTCCGGGGTCTGACGCAGGCCGGTGTAAACAACTTCCATGCCGGCGTCGCGCAAGGCGCGGGCGATAATTTTTGCGCCGCGGTCGTGGCCATCGAGGCCCGGCTTGGCAATCAGCACGCGAATTTTCTTTTCCGGCATTTCTCTTCCTCTCTCTGCGGTCTCTGTGCTCTCTGTGTTGAAAATACACGTTTTTCGCGGCTACATGATAAATCGACGGATGCCCTCTTTTAATATTGAAACGTTGAAGTTAATCAGCAGGCCGAGCTTGTGACCCGACAGCCTAAGATATGTAAGCATGATGGCTTCATGGATCGGTGCGAGTGCGTCGACCGACTTGAGTTCCACGACAATCCGTTTCTCCACGAGCAGGTCTAACCTAAAACCACAATCGAGTTTCATTTCTTTGTAAACAAGAGGCACCGGCTTTTGCTTTTGAAAGCCGATCTTGCAAATCACGAATTCGTGGCACAAACATGCTTCGTAGGCTGATTCTAACAGGCCGGGTCCAAGCAGCTTGTGAACTTCTATAGCGGCGCCGATGATCTCATGAGTGATTTCGTTGTCGGTCATGGAGCGGGGGATTTCAACACAGAGGTCACAGAGAGCACAGAGAAGAGTTAAGTGATGGCGACTTCTTCGTAGGTGCCGAAGACATCGCGGAGGGCGTCGCAGATTTCGCCGAGGGTGGCGTAGGATTTCACGGCGTCGTAGAGGAAGGGCATCAGATTATCCTTGCCTTTGGCGGCGGCGCGGAGAGCATGGAGGCGGCGGTCGACTTCGGCTTGGGAGCGGTCTTTGCGGAGTTTTTTCAGGCGCACGGCTTGGCGATGCGCCACGGTCTCGTCGATTTGCAGAATGTCCAAAGGCTTTTCTTCGGCCACGAAATCATTCACGCCGACGATGATTTTTTCCTTTTTGTCGACCGCCATCTGGTAACGGTAGGAGGCTTCGGCGATTTCCCGCTGCGGGTAGCTGCGCTCGATGGCAGCGACCATGCCGCCCATGGCGTCGATCCTGTCGATG
>WNFJ01117025.1_pt1 | contig 12940 bp, 11 predicted proteins | sample 5400461 | NCBI WGS metagenome assembly WNFJ01 (sample SAMN13153349, study PRJNA577476) | soil metagenome | isolation source: 115 cm saprolite on Douglas fir-dominated hillslope | place: USA:California | collected 2013-09-17 | reverse complement strand
CCGCCCGAACTCGCCCCGCTGCCGCCAACGGCTTGACCCGGGCCCGCCCCGCTGCCGGCGCCTGGGCTCGCTGGCGCATCGGTGTTGCTGCAGCCAAAGGGGCCGATGGCCAAGCAAGCCAATAGCCATAAAGGTTGACCCGATGGTTTCATCTTTAGACCCTGACAACCTGCATCTTTGACCACAAAGAAAAATAGCCGACCGCGGCACGGCAAGCCATCCGAGCCGGCGCGCCGACACCTTTGATGAGTGGGAGTGTGTGCCCCCCGGCGATCAGCGCACGCCAGGCCAATGGAACTTAGCGACTTGCGCCGCCCGCCCGCTCCGTTATGTTTGAAGAGCTCACGGACGTTTCCCCGGCAAGGACTGCTCTCTCGAACCATGGGACCGCGGATCGCGCTCGACGGCAACGCAACGTGTGGACGCGTCGGATTACGCCGTCGCGGCCTGCCTCCTAATCCAGCGGCCGATGGGATGACAGGTATTGGGTATGCGTCAAATTGGCGCGATTTCGAAGAGAGAGACACATGGGAACGCGTTTGTATGTAGGCAACCTGTCGTTTTCGTCCACGAACGAGACGGTTCGTGAAGCCTTTGCGCGCATCGGAGAGGTTACAGATGTTCATATCGTGACGGACCGGACATCCGGCCAGTCGCGCGGCTTTGGTTTCGTAACGATGGGCACGCCAGCCGAGGCACAGAAGGCGATCGAGGCAATGAACGGGGCAACGCTCGACGGGCGTCCCTTGAGGGTGAACGAGGCGGAGGAGCGTCCGCAGCGCGGCGGCTTTGGCGGCGGCGGTGGCGGTGGCGGCGGCGGCGGTGGCGGCGGCGATCGACGCGGCGGCCGCGGCGGTGGTGGTGGTGGTGGTGGCGGCGGCGATCGACGCAATCGCTGGTAGACGCCAACACCACGTAACGCCCGGCAACCGGGCTGGACATCACATGCTTTGAACCCTGGCAAGATGCCTTCTTGGCCCAGCTCCCTTGCGATCTAGTGGCAAGCGCATCTCGGACCCGCGCGCAACGATGAGTTGGTCGCTCGGGGAAAGAAAACCGCCAGGACGCCAGGGTCAGAGAGACCGTGCCACGTGAGTGAAAAGCACTTCGCGGCCTCGGGCGCGGGCTCGAGGGTCTCGATCTTCTGGTACGCGATCACGCCCCCCAGCGGTTCACTCACCATGTCTGAGACGACGACCTTGGAGACGTTGTACGCACCGGTGATTTTTGCCTTCGCTCCAACGGCCGGCAGAGGAAAAGGAACATCGACGTTGAGCATGTCGTCGGTGACCGGCTTTTTCGGTTGATCGCCAGCCTTGACCTGCTTGTAAGCCTTCATCGCGTCGTAGACGACCGCGAAGTTGCGCGCCCAGCCGACAACGCGGATTCTCGATCCCTTGGTCGCGCCCTTCTCGTCGGCGATCCAGAAACTCGGAACCTCGGGCGTGCAGTTCTCAGGATCCTTCTTGCCAGTCTTGTGGACGGCGCAGTCCGGTGCCCGCGGGATGTTCGAATCGACGACGTACCCGACGATCGAAATGGGCTGCGCGGTAGCGTCCTTGGAGTGGAGCAAGCTGCGCAATTGGTGAATGGCGCCGTACACCGTGTAAGCCCCATCCCCCTGCTTGATGGGCGTGCTTGGGATTGTGGGGGGCGCCGGCAAGTTCGGCGCCTTTCCGGACCACTCTGGTTGAGGCTTGTAAGGGTTCTCCTCGCCACCACAACTGGCCGCAGTGACTCCGAGGAGAGCCAACAGAGCTCCGACCAAGCGCTGCGTGTAAAACGTTTGCATGACCCTTCCTTCTTACCGCTGGGGGCTTCACAGAGGAAAGAACTTCTTACCGCATGCCTTTCGCAACATCCTGCAGGCAACGCGGCAACCGACCAGTGGCCGAGCAACGTATCACGCCAAGATTGGATCTTTCTTCTTTCTCTGCGCGGGCTCCCACATTAGACCCAGTGCGTCGACATCCGCGGAGCGCACCGTGTCGCCTCGGCAGCGGGAGACAAGGCGCTCCACCACGAGCAAGAGCTCGCGGTCGTCACCCGGGAAATCGTACTCGGCCAGCCGCCCGTAGGCGCTCGCGTCGATTCCGAGCGGGCGCCCGACAATCCGGAGTCCCTCGCGCGCCAGACAGTCAGTGAGTATCGCGCGGAAGTCTTCGGGCCGATCTCGCAAACGCGGCAGGACCACGGCCTCCGTCCATGCGTCACCCATGAAGCGAGCGAGCGCCGGCGGCGCGCGCCCGCCCCAGGTTGGTCCGGCGGGTCCCGTCCCGCCGGGGTTTGAACCCTCGCGCGCGTCGCCGTAGGACCCGACCGTTGTGATCACAAGCTCCACGTCGAGCCGACTCGCAGCCTGCCAAGGCCCGCGCCCCGCGGCCAACGTCCGTCCGATGAGCTGCTGGACATCGTCGGGAAGCGCCGCGGCATCCAGGATGACGAGCATTCCCTGGTTGGCGAGCGCCAGCGGGGACCTTGCTTCGTCGCTCCAGCGCGCCAGCTCGTGCTCTCGTGCGGTTGCAGCATCCACGATGACGAGCGGGGCATTCTTTCGTGGCCCGGCCTGGTGCGCGTTCGCGAGATACGGAACGGGATCGGTCCCCCAGGACGCCGATACGATAATGGGGATACCCGCTAGGACTCGCCGCTCAAGCGCTTGACTCGCCATTCGTGAGGCAGCCGAGTACGTGCCCACGGTGGCGGCGCGGGCCAAGAGCCCCACGGTCAGCTCGTGGCGGCGAAGATCCAGTGCGTGTTCGCGACCGAGCTGCGCGATCTGGGCTTCAGCGGCCGCCGACCGATTCCCGGCGTCCTGCAGTCGGGCCCGCATCCGCGCTGCGGCCGCACGGGCCCGGCACGCCGCCCCCAAGCGGTCCGCCGTGCACCTTAGTGCGCGGACTTCTTCGAGCGTCACTCGGTCGATCCGATCACCGCGCGGAAGTACCAAGAGACCTTCCATTTCGCCATCGAAGGCGATCACCGTCGCGAGCATCGCTCGACGACCGGCCATCCAGAGCCCGAGCGGGCGGAGATCGGGTCGCCGAACCTCGAGCGCCTCGAGCACCTCCGCGCGAAGAGTTCCTTCTGGCTCCGCCGCAGCAATCAGTACGAGCGCTTCGGGCAGTTCGGCCTCTCGTTCGTGGAGGTATCCAGCGGCGTCTACGGTGGTCTGAAGAGTCGGAGAAAACGTCCAGATCTCGGGCGAAGGGAGACCCAGGCCGAGAGGAGCTCTTAGCGCGGAGAGCACTTCTCGAAGAGCGTCGTCCGGTTCCGAGCGCGGCGCCTCGTCCGCTGCCTTCGTGAATGCGTCGAGCCAGAGGCCGTTCGCGGGGCGAAGCGGCGCCTCGACGATCCGCACGGCGGAGCCCGCTGCGAGGGCCGCGACAGCCGTGACGGCGGTGACCACCCATGCGTCGCCCGCGCGGCCCTCGACCGCGGTCGCTCCTGCGAGGGCAACGCCGCCTCCCGCCAGCCCGAGCGCAAGGGCGCGACGGGCCGTCTGAGCGACCCACACCGCATCGCGGTGGACTGCCGCCGCGGCGACGCATGCACTGGCCACGGCGAGGGTCAATCGTGCGACGGCTTCTGTGCGTAGCGGCGAGACGGTCGCGATCAACACAGACGCGGTGAGCAGAGTGATGAGTACCGAGCGCGCCGCGCTCGCCCGCTCGACCAGTCCCAACTCCAGCCGTCGAGCATAGAGAGCCCATTCGGTCGACACCACGAGCGACGCAGCACTCACTAGGATCGCCAGCCAAGACCACACGGATGGATGCTCGGTCAGCCCAGGGAAAGCCAGGCCCGAGGGTGCGACGCGCGCGAGGACGGCCACCCACCACGCTGCGGTAAGAGCGACGATTCCTGCGACCGGCGATACGTGCTTCGTGGGGATTACGCCGCCGTCCGAAGGCACGCGAGAGAGAGCAACGATGGCGCCGCCGACGCATAGGAGAACGCCTGCCGCCCCGCACGCATCGAGGGAAGCACCCGCCTTCTGCGTGCCGAGCGATGCCACAACGACAGCCAGGCCCCAGCCGACCAGGGCCCCCACCCCTCGGAGCCGGCGCGCTACGACAATCGCGATGACCGCTGCGGCAGCCGCGGCGAGCCAGGCTTGAGCCTCTTGGCCCCGCTCGGCTTCCACGGCCACGGCCGCAACGTATGCCACGGCCGCGAACGGCGGCAGCAGCCGCCCCCGCGTCGCGGGCCACGCGGGGCGGTGTTCGGTCGTCGTAGCGGCGGGCATTGGCAGCGTGAGTTATCGCACGTTCGCTGGCGCGTGGGCCCGCGGTGTGATGTCGTTCCCGCATGGTGTCGTTCGACAGGGAGTCGGCCCCGCTCGCCCTCGGGATCTGGCTTGCGTCTCGCAATACCCTCGTCCGACTGTCGCTCGTTCTCGCCGCGTTAGTCGCTGTCTTCTCGGTGGGGATAGCCGTAGCGACAAAAGGGCGCCTGGCGGCGCAGTTGCCGACGATGGTGTCGCTGGGCACCGCGTGGAGCCTTGGAGTAACGCTCGCGTTCGGGGGAGGTTTGCGAGCCATGGCCCACGACGAGGAAGACGGAGTACTCGCCCTCGTACGCATGCGCGCGGTACCGGAGGCTCGTTACGCGCGCGGCCGTGTCGGAGGGCTGATCCTGCTCCTCGCGCTCTCGGTCGGAGGGGCAACGATTGTGGCGGCACTCGCGGCAACCGCCGTTGCGGCAGAACGATGGACTGTGGGCAAGGAAGGCGTGGCGGCGTTGGCGTACGCGCTGGCATTCGCGGTGGTTATCGGACCTGTGGCCTTTGCCGCCCTTGGGACCGGGACCCGGGCAGGCGGATACCTGATTCTGGTCGCCGTCGTCGCACTTCCGGAGTTGGCCGCACCGTGGACGGCAGGCCTGCTGCCGCATGGCTGGCATGAGCTCACGAGTATCCCCGCGGCACTCGATGCCGTACGGGCCGGCGTCGCCTCCCCGTCGACCGACGGGCTTGCACTTGTCCGGGCCATCGCCGGGCTCGCGGCGGTCGTGGCCGCCTCGCTCGCTGTGGTGCAAGCGCGCGTGCGGCACATCCAAACGAAGGCCGACGCATGATCGCTCTCGAGGGCGTAAGTGCTCTGCGCAAGCCGCTCGCGCTCGCGGGTATCACGCTCGCGTGGGGAGCAGGGATTCACAGCCTGGTCGGAACACAACGCGATGGAGGCCCCCTCTTGCTCGCGCTTCTAGGGGGCGCGGCCCGGCCGCGAGCGGGGCGCGTGCGCGTTCTCGGAGGCCTCCCCACGCAAGCGAGCATTCGTAGGCAGGTGGCTCGCCTCCCGCTGGACACGTCGCTGCCCGGCTCACTCCGAGTGGACGAGGCTTTGGCGGTGGCGGCCGCGATTCGAAGAGAGCCAGCTCGCAGCGCTTCCGATCGCCTCTCGGTCTTGGCCCTAGAAAGCTTGGAAACGCGGGCGCTTCGCTCGCTCTCCCGCGCGGAGACGCGAAGTGTTGCATTCGTCGAGGCGCTCACGTCGTCACAGGTTCGCGTTCTGCTCATCGAGGAACCGCTCGTGGGGTTGGATGCGCGCGCGGAGGGCCGCGTCCCGCAGGCGCTCCGCGCCAGAGCGCAAGACGGCTGCTCTGTCATCCTGTCGACCGCCTCGCTCCGCGACGCGGGCGAATTGGCTGACGATCACGCCTTCTTGCGCCGGGGGTCCGTCGTGGGAGTCACCGGTTCGCTCGAGACCCTCGCGGGGTTCGCGCACAACGGAGCCCGTCTCCTCGTCGTCACACGCGATCTCCCCAGTGCTCGCGCTCTGGTCGCCGCAGTGGCGCGCGACGACGACGTCGAAGGGGTTGATCATGACGGAATCTCGGTGAGAGTCCATGGGCGCGACATCCTGGCTCTCGCGAGAGCCGCAGGACGCGCTGCAGCTAGCGCGCAAATTGACCCCGTCGAGCTACGCGTCCAAGCACCCACGCTCGACGAAGCGCGTGCCGCGGCAGCGGAGACTTCCGTTTCGGGGCCGCCATGATTGCGCCGCTCGCATACCCCACGCTAGCCCAAATGCTGCGCACGCCTCGGCTCTGGGTGAGTCTGACGGCGTGGTGCGCGCTTGTTCTCGCCTTGGCGGTTGCTGCTCGCTCTGCTGGCTCCCTCCGCGGGGCCGATTATGTCCTTTCGGGCGTTTACGGAGCGCTTGTGGTGCCTTTCGTCGCCTACGTGCTCGTTGGCGCAGTTTTGGGCGGGCGGTCGCTTCGCACGTCGACCGAGCCGCTCGCATCTTTCGGCGCTGCACCGGCGCGCGTTGCGACTGTCATGGTTCTGGTCACAGCCGGAGCGTGCGCGCTGCTTTGCGCAGCGCTCGGATCGGTCGCCGCTCTGGTGGCCCATGGCGCGGCAGACCCTCCGCCGGTGCGCGATGCCATTGCGAGCGGGTATGCCGGTGCACTTGGAGGCGGCGCGTATGCAACTTGGCTTTCGCTCGGAGCATCCTTCGGACGCCGCGGCGGCGGCCGATTCGTATGGCTTGCGATCGACTGGTTGCTCGGCGCAAACCAGGGCGCGGCGGCCCTCTTCACCCCTCGAGGGCATCTTCGCAATCTCTTGGGCGATGCTCCGCCGATGGATCTGTCCGAGCGCGCGAGCGCGGCAGCCCTCTTGGCCCTCGCGGCAGTGTGCACGTTCTTGGCCGCGCGGCGCGCAAAGTAGCGAGCGTTTTGGCGAGTGCGTCTACGACGCGGACCCGTGACGATCGAGCCAACTCAGTAACTCGCGGATACTTCCGGTTGCTAGGGCGATGCTCGTGTCGGCCGCACCGTAATAAAGGTTGATGCCGTCACCATCGGAAGCGAGGGTGTAGCCGCACGGGAATACGACGTGGCCCACGTCTCCCTCTCGCTCGTACGGAGCCTCGGGGCCAAAGATCCAGGAATCCCCACGAAGGAGGCACCGATCCAAGTTTTCGAGGTCGAAAAGCGCAACGCCGAGCCTATACAGGCATCCGGCGGCCGTGTGCTTCACACCGTGGTAGAGCATCAGCCACCCTCGCGGCGTCTCGATGAGCGGCGGCGAGAGCCCCACCTTGTTGGCGTCCCACCAACCTCCCTTTCGCGCAGGCAGCATCAATTTGTGATGGCCCCAATTGGAGAGATCGGGCGAAAGCGAGACCCAGACGTGCGCTCCGGAGTCGGTCATCGGACGGTGAATGAGTGCAAAAAGTCCGTCGATCCGTCGCGGAAGCAGGGCTGCATCCTTGTCGTCCGGTTGCATGACTAGGCCTAGGCGCTCGAACGTTCGAAAATCCTGGGTAAGCGCCAGGGCAACCCCGGGACCTCCCTTGCTGAACGCCGTATACGCGACCACAAACCGATCGAGTTCCTCGACGAACGTGATTCTCGGATCTTCGATCCCCCATAGCTCCTCCGGATAGTGCTCGGGATCGGGCAGGAATGTCGGGCGATCGTCGATGATCCATCCGTCGAGACCGTTCTTCGAGCGCGCCGCGCACAGGTGCGAATGGCCGCGCCGATCCTCGACTCTGCAAAGGAGGAGCGTGGTGCCGTCCTTGAGCCGCGTAGCCGCCGCATTGAAGACCGTGTGCGCTGGATAGGGCCACTGCGCTGCGGTGAGAATTGGGTTGCTCGTGTGCCGGCGAAAGAGTGTCTCGTAGCTCATTCGCGTCATTGGATGACCCCCCGTGATTCCCCTGTCCCATTTGACTCGACGGGCTTCCGTGACAAGCGCGTGTCGAGGCTCACCCTGTCAGCCGACCGCATGTCCAAGAGTGAGAGCAAGAAGGAGAGCGTCGACTCCGCCCCTTGGTTTTCGTTTACGCGATCGGAGTGCAAGCCGTCGCGACACCCCCCCGTCGACGGCTCGTAGAGCGACTGTTGAAGCTCATTCTGCCCGAAGAACCAGCTGAAAGCGCGCCGCGCGGATTCGTCCCAGTGTACCTGGTGGGTCACGCGGCCCGCTTCGACACACGCCGAGACCATGGCGCATGCCTCGACCGGTTGTTGGTCGAACGAAGCTCGCGGCTGGCCCCTTACGAAGAATCCGTTCCCAATCGGACTGAAATATCCTTCTTTCGAGCGCTGGATCGACACCAGCCATTCCAGCGAGATAAGCCCCGCGGCCGTCATCTCTTCGTTTCCCATTCGGGCCCCCGACGCGATGAGCGCTTGGGGGAGCCGGGCGTTGCAATAGGTAAGGCGATCCTCGAACCAGGGCCAATCGGTCGCACTCGATCGCTGGTAAAGCGCGAGAAGTCGCTCTGCGAGGGTTTTGCGTACGGACTGGACGTGGCTGTCGCCCTGGAAGGCGCGGAGATACTCGTCGATGCCGAGCAGCGCGTACGCCCAAGCACGGGGGCTCGAGAGGGTCGAGATCGAGGGGAGAGCCGAGTGAAAGAGTTGGCCGCACAGACTCTGTCGGCCAGGGTCGCTCGACCGGCCGACAACCGCGCCCAAAGCCCACAGCGCGCGACCATGACTGTCATCCGAGCCGCACTCTTCGGCCCACGTACGGGCGTGCGTCAGAAAGTTTCGGAAGCGCATTTGGTCCACGTTGAATGCGTGGCTGACAAAAGCGAGATACCGAGACCCGAGTGCGCGGACGACATTGGTGTCTTCCACCCCCGCGTCCTCAATGAGCGCCATCGCGAGGAGAGCCCTCGCATTGTCATCGAGGCAGTAGCCGTCGGCGTAGCGCGGCACGTTGAACGTCGCGTGCTGAAGCAGCCCCGTATCGTCCGTCATGAGGCGTAAATGACTCAGATTGGTCTCGGGCAGCTCGGCAGGGCGTTTGGCAGCGGTCTTGGCCTGAAAGAGCGTCCGAAGGTGCGCGGCTTGCGTAGCGGATGCGCGCTCGAAGCTGCCCATGTAGCTGCGCACGACGGCGGGCCACAACATGTCCCGCCCGTACGCTACCGCGCGCTCGCGTAGAGCGAGGCGCTTGGCCTCGTCGCCAAGAAGGTCGACCGCTTCGCGTGCAATCGCTCGTACGTCTCGCGCAGGGACAAGAATGCCCCGCCCGTCTGCGAGAAGCTCCTGCGCGTAGCGATAGGGCGTCGAGATGACGGCCTTTCCGGACCCTACCGCGTAAGCGAGAGTTCCGGAGGTGATCTGCTCCGGGTTGAGGTAGGGGGTCACATAGATGTCCGCCGCGGAGAGAAACTCGGCGAGCTCGCCCTGACTGACGAACCGATTGTGAAAAATCATGTTCGAGTCGACTCCGAGTCGTTGAGCGCGACTCTCGAGCATCAGACGGTAAGTCTCGCCGTGACGCTCCTTCACGTGCGGGTGTGTGGCGCCGAGGACGATGTATAGCGTGTCGGGGTGATGCGTGAGAATTTCGGGCAACGCATCGATGACGAATTCGATCCCTTTGTCGGGCGACAAGAGGCCGAATGTGAGGATCACGGCCTTGCCTTCGACGCCGAGCCGGTCCTTGCTCCGGCCCATGGGCGGGAGACCGGCGATTCCGTGCGGAATAAGGTCGATCTTGTGATCGGGGACACCGTGGACCGCCTTGAGGAGTTGAGCGCCGTGCGAACTCATGACGACGATGCGCTCCGACAAGCGTGTGAGCTCGTCCATTACGGCGCGCTGCTGCGAATTGGGCTCGGCGAGAATCGTGTGCAGCGTTGTGACGATCGGCATTCGCAGTTCGCGCAAAAGCGCGAGCACGTGGCTGCCCGCCTTGCCGCCGAAGATCCCGTATTCATGTTGAACGCAAAGAACATCCACCGTATTGACGTTCAGGAAATCAGCCGCGCGCCGATACGACGCCGTGTCGGACTCGGCGATCTCAAAGCGAACCCTTGACGGATAAGCATGGCGCCAGCCGGTGTCGTTCACGGCAAGGACCAAGCAGTCCAGTGCGGTGAACTCCTTGGCGATCGCTTCGCTCAAGTCCGTTGTAAATGTTGCGATTCCGCATTGCCGCGGTGCGTGCGTGCCGAGCAATGCGACCCTTCGGATAGGGCGGTCCTGCGAGTGGTCGATGGGGCCTCCAGTCGAGTCGGCGAGCGGGGGTCCCGAAGCCGATGGCGTTCATGCGCGCGATCGTCAGGCCTGACGACCGAACTCTTTTGCGCCGGGAACTATGCGCCGCTATGCCGTTTAGCGCAATGAGCTCGGTATGTTCGCCAATTGTCGAGCGCGAAGCTCGCGCGATGGTTAACTTGGAGACGCGATATGCATGTCATCGGATTTGTTCTCTTCGGAATTCTCATCGGTTTGCTGGCGCACAGGCTGGTCTTGGGTGAAGGGCGCGGTGCGTGGGGTGTCTCGATGGCCATGGGCACGAGCGGATCGTTACTGGGCGGCTTCTTCGGTCGCCCGACAGGGCTTTACGGCGATGCCGATCCCGCTGGATTCACGATGGCTCTGCTCGGAGCGTTCGTTGTGGTGACGGTCTACCATTCGCTCGCGCGCTGGCGGCGGGTCGCTGAGTAGAGCTTCACAGGGACGATGACGCGCGCGCTGATATTCGACTTCCGCAGTGATACCAAAGCGCTCAACATCCCCGATCGCTAGCGCGGCGCGAGGAGCAAGACGGCGGCGGCCGCCGTCAGCCCGAGCACGGCCCGCTCGAAGGCTCTCTGCGGAATGTGCATAACGATCGCGCGTCCAAGCAGCGAACCTGCAACGACAGCCGGCAAGAGGATCGCGTCGAAGACGAGCGACCGCGCGCCGATGAGACCGCGCGCGAAGTAAACCGGCAGCTTGCTCAGGTTGATGAGGAAGAAGAACCAGGCGCCCGTCGCGATGAACTCCTCTTTCGGCAGTCGCTTCGCGAGAAGGTACATGTTCATGACCGGCCCCGCAGCGTTGGCCACCATCGTCGCAAAGCCCGCGGTGACCCCGTACGCCGCCGCGCGCAGCACGTGCTCCCGCCGCTGCTCCTGCCGCGGCGTCGTGCGCGGCGAGCGCCTTCGCAGCAGCGAGACGGCAATCATGACGAGGACGATCGCGCCGACCACCCGGCGCAGGAGCCGCTCGGGGCCGCCGAGCATCCACGCGCCGGCGCCCATCCCGAGGAGCACCCACGGCGCCAGCGAGAAGAGCCGGCGCGCTTGCGCGTGCCGCCGGTAGTACACGACCGCGAACACGTCCGCCGTGCAGAGCATCGGGAGAAGCCAGCCCGCCGACTGGCGCGCGTCACCGACGGCAAGGACCATCAGCGGCACGACGAGGATGCCCAAGCCCGGCACACCGGTCTTCGCGACGCCTACGCCAAGAGCGCACACGGCACCGAGAATCCACCGCCAGGGCTCGAGAGCGGGAATCGGCATCGTGAGCGCGACGGTATCGACGGGAGCGGCTTACGTCATTCGAGAAGGTTGGGAACGTCTCGTTACCGCTACGCGCATGCCGATGGGCCGAGTCGTGCCGCTATGGGGAGGTTCCCGCCACGGGCCGATAACGGAAAGCGTCGCTCGTCGCAATAGCGATGGGTAGCGTACGCATGTCCTGGCTTGCGGTGAACTGCTGCCGGATCGATTGCAGAGTGCACTTGTCGGCGTCCGTCTCGATGCGGCCAGTCGCGAACCGGAACCACTGAGTCGCCACGCAGTCGGACACGTCAGCGCTGGTCGACAGCCTCTTGATGAGAGCAACGGCGCCATCGAAGGGTCCGTCTACATCGGTCGCCGTGAGCGTGCCGCTCGAGTCGATGGGCCAAGAACCGTCCTTGCTGCGCCATTGTCCAATGGCATCATAGTGCTCGAAGGCGAAACCGATGGGATCCATCAGGGCATGGCAAGTCTGGCATACCGGCGGGGCCACGACCTGGCTGAACCGGTCGCGAAACGAAGCGTTCGGGTCGATCTTGGGCGGCGGGAGTGTGACGTCGGGCGGGGGCGGGGGCTGCGTCTGACAGAGCAGCCTCTCACGAACGAATTTTCCGCGACGAGTCGGCGAGGTGCGTACCGCATTGGCTTGCGCGGCCAAGAGGGCGCCTTGCGTCAAGAAGCCCGCCCGCTCCGTCGGGTCCAGCATGATCTTGCTGTACATCGCGGGTGTCGGCAACGGTATCGCGCCCATCGGTCCCGACCCATCGTAGAATTGGGCCACCGCTTGGTTCGCGTACGTATACGGCGCCGTGAGCAGCGTCGCGAGGTGGCCGTCGCCCCAGAAGACCTGCTCGATGAAGGTCTGAGTTTCCAAGTACTGCGCGAGCGCCAACTCGGGCGACCAACTGGGGAATGTCTTAGGGTCCTTTTGCACATCTGGCTGCAGTTCGAGCCAGTCCGAATGGAACGCGGCCACCGAGCCGTGAGCGCGGCTGTCTTGCATCATGCGCTGGGCCTGGGCGAGCACCTGCGCTTGCGCGGCAAGCGCGCCCGCGTCGGCCGCGGCGAAGAGCGCGTCGTCGGGCATCGAGCCCCAGAGAAAATACGACAATCGCGTCGCCATTTCGTACGGCGGCACTGGAGCCGCGATGGCGCCGCCTTGCGCCGGAACGGGTAGCTCGACACGATAAAGAAAGTGCGGCGATACGAGGAACGTCTCGATAACGATCGAGATGCCGTCTGTGAAGGTGGTGCCCTCGGGCGGGGTGCTCCCGGTCTTGAACAGAGCTAAATAGGCTGTCTCCTCGTCCGCTGTTAGCGGGCGCCGGAACGCACGCTTGCCGAAGGCGGCGATGAACTTCGTTGCGCAAGCGTCCGCGCCGGCCGTTGCGACGTCGCAGGCGTAGAGCGAGGACAGTCGGGTTACGGCGCTGGCCGCGATCTCCTCGGCCGCTCTCAGATAGGCCCTCGCCAAACTGGGGTAGACCATCGTCGCATCGGCGTTGTTGGTGAATGCGCCCCCCCGCTCGTCGGGCGGGAAATCGGCTGTATACGTAGAGGAATTCGTCTCGCCCAAGAGATCGCGAATCGTGTTGGCATACTCGAACCGGTTCAGGCGTCGCAGCGGCGCCGGGCTGGGGTTGATCGCGCCCGCGCACGAGGTGACCCACTGCCCG
>WNFJ01022718.1_pt1 | contig 12940 bp, 11 predicted proteins | sample 5400461 | NCBI WGS metagenome assembly WNFJ01 (sample SAMN13153349, study PRJNA577476) | soil metagenome | isolation source: 115 cm saprolite on Douglas fir-dominated hillslope | place: USA:California | collected 2013-09-17 | reverse complement strand
CGAGCCCACCGTCACGCTCCCCGGCACACTCACGCTGCCATTGCCGCTACTCAGGCTCACCGTCAGCGCGCTGGACGCAGCCCCCGTCAGACTCACCGTGCAGACCGCGGTCCCCGGCGCATTCACCGTCCCCGGCGCGCAGCTCAATCCACTCAGTTGCACAGGTACAACCAGGCTTATAGGTGTGGAACGGCTGCTACCGTTAACTGCTGCCGTGATGTTTCCTGTTTGATTGCTGAGAACCGTTCCGGCGGTCGCGGAGAATAGGGCAGTACTTAAACCAAAGCTGATGCTGACACTCGCAGGAACCAAAAGGGCGTTATTGTCACTGCTTAAAATCACGGTCAAGCTCGGTGGCGCAGCCTTGTTGATAGTGACAGTGCAATTGGACGACGTTCCCGAAGTCAGACTGGTTGGCAGACACGAAAGCCCGGTAACCTGCGGCGGAGCGATGACACTGAGGCTGAATGATTTCGACAGCCCGCCTGCACTTGCCATGAGGCTAGCGGTTTGGTCAGTGGAAGGGGAAGAAACTGTGGCCGTAAAATTCGCGCTACTCTGTCCTGCGGGAACCGTCACGCTGGAGGGAACGCTTACGCTTGTGTTGTTGCTTGACAGCCCGACGGCAACGCTGGCAGCCGCAGTCCCGGTAAGCATTACCGTGCAAGATGAACCACCCGGTGCGTTCACACTGGAAGGCGAGCAGGAAAGGGAGCTCAACGTCGCCGACACTGGCTGGTTTACCGTGATGGTTCCTCCCATGCCGGACGCGGAAATGGAGCTTCCCGCTGAGGTAGCAGCGACAACTCCTCCGATCTGAATCGGAATCGACGTAGCCGCGCTGCCCGGGGCGATTTGGAAAGAGGCAACAGCAACCGATCCGTTGGCGATCGTGGTGGTATTGAGCCCGAAGATAACGCAGATAGTTGATCCGGAGGACGAAGAACACGCTACCGACTTACCTGCGCTCGTTGCAGCGGAGTCCGCGGCGACCGTGACATTCGAGATGTCCGCAGAGGAATAGCTCAAGCTCCATTGCAATCCGGCAGGTTGCGCGCCTCCTGAGCTGGTGACGGAGATACCAATGTTAACGGTTGCACCGGGCGCACCCGAACCGGACCCGGTGGTCAGAGTGACAGATTGGCTGTAGGCCGGTCCGATCAAGATTGCGAAGAATCCCGTGATCGCGAGAAGAGGTCTTATACACTGGGAGCTAGTCATTATTTGCCGTTTTTTAGGATCTATTCCTGAAATCGGCTTGATCGGGGATGGTCTCGCGGGGGCCTTTCCCTTAAGGGGCAAAACTCTTGGCCTTACAGCAATATTGCTGGAGTAAGGTATAACGCCAGGGTACTAGCACCTTCGTAGATCCAGTACGTTGAGAGATGGAGTTTGGAATGATTAACTAAAATTTGACGATCTTGCCAGGAGAAGATACCCCTTGAGAGCATTCGGGGGTATCGACTTTCAGCGAAGCACTGTCCGCCAACGCTCGTAGTCGAAGCAGTAGTGATTGGTGATGATTACAACACAAATCGGCTTTGGCCATGGCCGACTCTTACGAGAGAAGCCCCAGCGCATCCGTCCGCGCGTTCGCGGCACATGCGAATCACTTATACGTGAACTTTGCGCGTTGTGCTCCAGAAGTTGGATGATCTACCGCCGGCGACTCGCGCGTTTTCCTTGGTCGGCGAGATTAAATAGGGCCCTTCAGCCCTAATCAAGGAGCGCCAACGCAATTCGAACTAGAATAGAATCGCCGCTCCGAACGAATCTCGGCGTTTGTTCGGGTGGGCTTGGATTCCTGAATTATCTATATCGAAAATTTTCCTCACCGAGCGGCGCGTAGCCTTTGTGTTCAGGCAATGGAGCGCAGCCTAGCCGGGAACATCATCTGATTAGCGAACCCCAGGTTATACCAACCCTCAAACGAGGTTGGATCAACTTCCACAAGACGGCTACAGTAGTCGACCGCCGCATTCTTATCGCCGTTCCAGATAGCCACAGTAGCCAATCCTTGCAATGCGGCTTTATTGCGGGGATCCACTCGCAAAAGTCTGCGCGAAAACTCAGCAATAGCGACGCTGTCCCGCCGCGTCACACTCAGAGCAATTAGGTTCGCCAGCGGTTCTGGGGAGTCGGGAGTTATTTGATGTAGATCGCGATAGGCGCGGTCGGCATCTTCGTAATACCCTAGTTTATGGAGCGCCACCGCCTTGCCCAGCAGAGCCTGAAGGCGCTCGGTGTCTGAGCAGCACTGCTCAAAGCAATGCAGTGCTTCTTCCGCGCAATCCAAATGCAGCAGACAAGCTCCCAGACCGATCAGGGCCTCCGCGCTCCCTGGTTCTAGCTGGAGAACCTGGCGGAAGGAGTCTGCGGCCTGTTCCCACGTCGGCAGTCTTTCCTGGTGCTCAGCAAGATCGAGGCGCCGGGCGGCGGGATTGCCCGGTTCGACCGCGACTGCTACGGAATACCGTTCAACCACTGGCTCAGGCACGCCATCCGTTTCCGCCGGACACTCGAGAGCCTGCTCCACATTCTCCGGGTAGATAGCCGGGTCGACATGCGCGGCGGGTTGATCCGGTTCGTACAGGGCGATTTCAGATTTGCTACTGGGAGCTCCTTCAAAACGTGTTGGTTCGCCGCATTCCGCAAGGGCTTTGGCGCCGAGATCGTTTTCGCCCTTTTTTGGCGCATGAATCAGCTTTTCAAATGGATCTTCGTCTACCCAGTGCCACTGTTCTAGATCTTCGCTCATTGGCTTGTACACCTGCCTTCTAAAATGAAATTCGTACGGATTCTACGTGCCCGCGCTCGTCCCTCTCACTCAGAAATCCGACGCCGCCCGTCTTCAATCGGACGTCTTCCCAGTCCGCCACAACTTGGTCTTGCACGTAAATCGTAAACCTGGAACGCTTGGCGTCGAGCATCACTTTGAGCAGACCTGCGCCGGAAACCTGGGGAAGCGCCATTTCGATGTGCGGATCCTCAACACCCCGGATCACCCCATAGCGAATTAGCGTCACAGGCGCCCCGGGTCGGGACGCTTGCAGCTTGCATACATAATAGTTTTTGGTATTGGTGGTGCGAAAAACCCAGCCCAGGCTCTTGCGCTCGATCCGCCCGCTAAACACCAGCCGGTAATCTGACATCGCAAGCGACGGACGATACAGCGATAGTTGGCGGCCATGCGCCGATCCGGTGTGGTCGGTTACCCATTCGGCGATCCAGCCCGCTTCGCCCATCTCGATCGCAGCGGCAGGGGTTTGATCGGGCGACACATGCTCGCGCTGGCGCGCCGATACGATTGCAAGGATCGCCAGCAGCAACATCAATGCTCCCAGAGCTATCCCATTCCTTAGCGAGCCCCGATCGGCGCCAGTCCTAAAGGTCGGCTCAGAAAGCGATGGAGCCGATAACTCCCCATACGGCAGTACAAGTGCTTCGCGATGCAGCACGAACGGCAAAACCGGCTCCAGTGGTTTCCTGTCGGGAGCCAGCAGGTTGTTCAGGAGGGGCTCGCTACCAGTTTCCATGCTCCGCCCGACCAAAGCTGCGAGCCTTTCATCTCCGGTCAAGGAGCGCCAACTCAGCTCAAAGCGGAATGGAATCGCGGCGCCCGAAAAACCCTCGGGTTCGGCTTCAAAGGCATGAATTCCAGGATCGTGCATACCGCAATACCAATAACCAAGATCAATGTGTAATTAGAGAGATGACTTAGACTTTGCCACAAAACACCTTAAGGCGTCAATAGCCAACTAGCTTAACACATAGCCCAGTCGTACTATATGTTTGGCCAACTTCCTGAAAGTACGCTTGATTGCCCCGACGTCACTGAAATCGCTGACACCCCGAAGAAGCTCCCGGCATCCCGGATTTTTGAGGGAACCCCTGTAGTGATGACGAGCCGCCCGTATCCTCTGCGCTCCGACGGTGTTTAGGAAACCGCTGTTGCGGCGTGGTGGCAAAATGGACCGGACAGGTCGTGCAAACATTTCCATGATCCAACCTGTACCGAAAAGACGACGCGAAGGACTTCGTTGCTGAGTACGCCCACGTGATCGTTGACGAATGCCACCACATATCCGCCTTCAGGTTCGACCGTGTAATAAGGCAGGTGAGGGCTAAGAATTTTGTCGGTTTGACCGCTACGCCGACGCGGAAGCGCGGACATCATCCGATCATTAGATGCGGTGCGGCCCCGTGAGGTTCAGCACGAGCGCCAGGACGATGACCGAAACGACGCCCTACGTGCATTCCTGGCGATGCTGCAGCCCGGACATTCCGTTAGGACAACCTTCGCCGAGTTGCAAACCGAGTGGCAGACTACCGGTTGCAGACTAGTGTTGCGGCACGGCTGAAGGGTAGGAGACTGATCGACGCGGTCTTTGGGTTCTCACCTTTCTTAGCAATTGGGGAAGCAAGTTGGAGTCGGGGACCGTAACCAATCGAGGAGTTTGGTTGCGGGGGAAGGATTTGAACCTTCGACCTTTGGGTTATGAGCCCAACGAGCTACCAGACTGCTCCACCCCGCAATTCAATGGTAACGTAACGCGCCGGCGCGGTCAACTTTTGGCACGATATCCCGGCTCAGCCAATCGCAGCTTGTTTTCGACTACTCCCCGGCGATATGCTGAGATCAGCCCAATGGGGAGCAAATTCACTAAAGGCACAATGGTGTCGGGCGCGCCGTCCTATGTCTGGGAGGTCCCCGGCAAGCCGATCTCGATTCACCTTCCCTTTGACGTGATCGACCGGATATCCCCGGAGATGCTGCGCGGATTGGGCGCGCTGAAGCGCAGGGGCGCCGAGGTCGGCGGCTTCCTGCTCGGGCGATTGGAGGGTAGTCCGCGAGCGAAAGTGATTGTGGAGGATTTCGAGCCCGTTGCCTCCGAATATCTGACCGGCCCTTCCTACAATCTTTCCGAGAAGGACCTGGCCACCTTCGAGGCTGCCATGGAGCAGCGGAAGGCCAATCCGGCTGAGAAGCTTTCGGTGGTGGGTTTCTATCGCAGCCATACCCGCGATGAGCTATACATGGACGACGCGGACCTGGCACTGGCTCGCCGATACTTTGCGCAACCCGGGAATGTTTTCCTGATCGTCAAACCATTCGCTACCCGCCCCTCGGTTGGGGGCTTTTTTTTCTGGGAGGACGGCGAAATCGCCCGGGCTTCGACGTACCGGCAGTTCCCTTTTGACCGCCGGGAGCTAGGCGGCGGTGAACCGCGTCCGGAGCCTGAACCGCGGGCGCCACAGCGCGCAGTTTCTCCCACGCGAGAGACTCCTCCGCGAGAGGCTCCTTTGCCGCCGTACACACCATCCGTCGAGCGAGTGCCGGCGGCTGAAGAGTCCTGGCAAGCGCCATCCCGGTCGTCGAGCCTGTCCATTCTAGCGGGGCCGGAAACCGCAGCGCCGGTATCGAGGAAGCTGCGGTGGGGCTGGCTATTGGTTCCGGGATTTCTCGCGATCGGGGCCGTCGCTGGATTTGTCGGCTACCGGAATCTGGACAATACCAGAGCGTCCGCCAGCGCAGAGCCGGCGCTACCCCTGAGGCTCTCCGTGTCGGAACGAAGTAATCAACTGGACGTCACCTGGGATAGGAATGCTCCCGCCGTCGCCACAGCTAAAAGAGGGGTGTTGTCCATCTCCGACGGGTCGAAGAAGCGGGACCTGGAATTGAGCGGCGCGCAGCTTCGAAACGGGAGGGTCCTTTACTCGCGGCTGTCCGGTGATGTGAACTTGCGGCTGGAGGTTTTTCCCGAAGGCCAGCCGAGCGTGACGGAATCGATCCGGGTCGTTTCCACGGAAGCTCAGTCGGCTGCTAAGCCCCCCGTTAGCGTCGAGCAGCCCGCCACGCCAACCAATACCGCGCCGCGCGCGCCACGAATGCCTGCTGCTCGAGTTTCCAGAACCCCGACTGTGGACACATCGCCACCTCCCGAGCCGGAGATTGAGCTTCCACGGCCTGCTCGGCGCCGGTAATTAGGATCGCTCTCCCAGCACGCGCTTGATGTCGTACATCAACTGGATGACCGGATTATCGTCCGACGTGCCGTAGTAACCGCGAATGCGCGATTGCCGATCGAGCAGCACCAGCCTGGTGCTGTGACTGAGGCTGGCATCCACGTTATTCAGTTTGAAGGAATCGCGGGCCAGGTGGTCGAGCGTCGCGCGTGGGCCGGTGAGAAAGTGCCACCGGTTCGGTTGCGCCTGGTAGCGCGTGGCATATTGCGCGAGCACCGCGGGCGTGTCGTGTTCCGGGTCGACCGTGAAGGAGACAAGCTGCACTTCGGGCAGTGAGCTCGAGGCTTGTTGCAGCTGATGCATCAGAGAACTCATGCGTGGGCAGGGACCGGGGCAGGTGGTGTAGATCAAGTCTGCGACCCACACTTTTCCGTCCAGCGACGCTCTGGTGAACGGTTGGCCGGTCTCAGCGGTGAGCACAAAGTCTGGGATCTGTCCGTAGACCGGCAGCGGTTGCTGCTTCCCGGCGCATCCGGCAAACAGGAGCAGCGCGCAGGTGGCGACGCATCTCATGCCGCGCTGCGCGAGGTCTTCTGGCTGGCGAGCACTGCCGATGCCGCCAGAAGCACGACTCCAAAAGCCGCCGTAACCACCAGGCTCGTGGCAGCTTCAGGCGACCCGTCGGCGCCGCCAGGCATGAGCGCCTGCCGCAGCAGCGCCGTCGAATAGGTGAGCGGATTGACCAGCATGATCGCGCGGATCCAGGCCGATGCGCCAGCGACCGGGAACATCGCGCCGGAGAGCAGCCACATCGGCAGCAGAAGCAGATTCATGACGGCGTGGTAGCCTTGCGTCGAGTCGAACTTCCAGGCGATCAGGAAGCCGAGCGCTGTGAGCGTGAATGAAATCAGGAAGACGATGCCCGCCAGGGGAGCGAGTTCCCCGAGTGAGAGTCCGATTCCCGCAAGCGGAGCGAACGCCAGAACGATCATTCCTTGAATCCACGCCAGCGTGGCCGCGCCCAGGATCTTTCCCAGCACCAGGCTGGTGCGCGAGGCGGGTGATACCAGCATCGACAATAGGAAGCCTTCGCGGCGGTCTTCGATGATCGACATGGTCGAGAAGATGGCGGAGAACATGACCGTCAGCACCACGGCGCCGGGGAAGAAACGCTGGGGACCATCTGCGCCCGAGCCGAAACCAATCACCGCCCAGAAAATGAGCGGCGAAGCGACCACGCCGAGCACGCGGCTCTTCTGGCGCCAGAACCGGATCAGCTCGCGCTGCCATAGTGTTTCAACGGCCAATAAGGACGCTACCATAATGTCGCTCCGGTCTCTTGCAGGAACACATCCTCGAGAGTCGGCTTGTGCAGCGCAACCGAATCGATCGCGCCCGGAAACGCCTCGACTACTTCGGTGATGAAGCGATGGCCATTATCGATCTCGACCCGCAGCGTGCCGTCGACAGTCGCCGGGCGCACGTGAAAGCGCGATTCGATCTTCTCGCTTAGTGCAGTGGGATCGGGCGTTTCCAGAGTCACAACATCGCCGCCGATTTTCGATTTGAGCTCCGCCGGACTGCCTTCTGCGACCAGCTTGCCTTCGTGCAGCAGAGCCAGCCGGTCGCAGCGGTCGGCTTCGTCGAGAATATGGCTGGTCAGCAATACTGTCACTCCTTCCCGATCCCGTAGTTCCAGAATATACTGCCAAAGCTCGCGGCGTGCACCCGGATCGAGGCCCGTTGACGCTTCGTCCATGAGCAGCACGGACGGTTGATGGAGCAGCCCCTTGGCGATCTCGACTCGCCGGCGCAGCCCGCCGGAAAGCACTTCGACCAGATCGCCTCGCCGGTCGCTCAAGCTCAGGCGGCCCAGCACCTTTTCGATGCGCTCCCGCAAGGCAGCGCCGGACATGCCATGCAGATGACCCTGCCCATGCAGGTTCTCTTCCACGGTGAGCTTCTTGTCCAAACTCTGCGACTGGAACACGACGCCGATCCGCCGCCGAACCGCCGCCGATTCGCGGTCCACGTCGTGTCCACAGATGGACGCCTTCCCTTCCGTGGGCGCCATCAAAGTTGAAAGGATACGGAACAGCGTGGACTTGCCGCCGCCATTGGGCCCGAGAAGGCCGAAGATCTCGCCTTCCGTCACCGTGAAGCTCACGCCAGATAGCGCCACGCGCTCTCCGTATCGATGAGTTAGATTTTCAACCGCGACGATCACAGGCTCGGCCGGTCGAGTAACATCAGGCCGTAAATCAGCGGCAGGTAAATTACCGAGACCATCAACACCGCGCGGGCGCGCAGAATGGTTCGATCGAAGGCCACGCGTAATCCGGAATAGAGATACCAAAGTCCCAAGGCCAGTGCGCCGAACAAATAGATTTTTCCGGACATCCCAAGCAGGCTGGGCGCGAGACTCACTGGGATCAGCGCCAGTGAGTAGAGCACGATTTGACGCGCTGTCCCTTCGCCGCTCGGCTGCACCACCGGCAACATCAGGATGCCCGCTCGCTCGTAGTCTTCGCGGTACATCCAGGCGATGGCGAGGAAGTGAGGAAACTGCCACAGGAATAGGATCGCGAACAGCGTCCACGCTTGCGCGTCCAGCGTTCCGCTGGCAGCGGCGTAACCGATGATCGGAGGCATGGCGCCGGGGAACGCGCCTACCAGCGTCGAGAGCGGAGTCCGCTGCTTGAGCGGCGTGTACAGGAAAAGATAGCTCGCCAGGGTCATCACGCCCAGGAATCCCGAGAGCCAGTTCAATCCGAAACCAAGTTCGGCGAAGCCTGCCACCGACAGCAGAATCCCAAAAATAAGCGCGCGACCCGCGGACAGCCGTCCCGATGGAATCGGACGATCCGCCGTGCGCCGCATCTTGCGATCCGCCTCCCGCTCGTACCATTGGTTGAGCGCGGCGGTTCCCGATGCGATCAAGCCGGTTCCCAGAATCGTGTGGACAACAGACCAAATCTTCCAGGCCCCGTGATGGCCGAAGAAATAGCCCACCGCCGTGCTCATCAGGATGAGCCAGGTGATCCGCGGCTTGGTGAGCTCAATGTAATCTCTCATGAAGTGACCGCGACCCCCCTCGGCGCCATTTGGGCCGTGGGACGCCGCACATGCCGGTATACTTCAACCGCCAGCACCACGCTGGCCGCCATCGTCAGGGCGCCAACCGCTACATGCGCGACCGTGAAGCCGACCATCACTGCCATCGGCTGCACAGCGTCCAGTGTCGCGATGCGGCTCATGTAGGCCGCGATGCCTAAGAATACTTGTGAGATAGAGATGGCCAGCAGAACCAGCGCGCTCCGGCGAAGGGGCTCATGCTCGGCGTAGCGGACCAGGACGCGTATCACGATCCAGAGTATCATGCCGGTTACGATCGCAGCGCCCATCACGTGCGGCAGCACGCCGAGAGCTTTGTGCCGCGCCGCGGCGCCCAAGGCAAGTTGGGCAAGCACGACGAGCGGAACCGCCGTCGCCAGCGCATGCAAAGAAGGCGAGCCGGAATCCTCCACGATTGGCCGTTCCCTTCTCCACTCCGCCGAGGTAAACAGCGCAATCAGTACCGTAGTCGAAAAGAAAAGCTGCGCGAGGCAGGCATGGCTGATGCTCACCGGCTTGGGGAGCATGAAGATCACTGTCATGCCGCCGAGCAAGCCTTGCGCGATCACCGCAGCCAGCGCGATCCAGCCCAGCCGCCGCATCCAGCGGCGCCCGTCGGCGCGCGACAACCAGATTGCTAGAATAATCGTGAGCAGTCCGACCGTGGTCGCAACCATGCGGTGGCCGTGCTCAAAAATTACGCCTCCTTCCATCTTGGGCATCAGTTTGCCATACGAAAGAGGCCAGTCGGGCACCGAGAGGCCTGCGTCGTTGCTGGTGACCAGACCTCCCGCTACCACTAACAGCAGCGTACAGATAGCTACAACCACCGTATAGCGGTGCAGCCAGATGTTATGCATTAGCCCTTGAAGTCGAAGTCAGCCGTCTTGCTTTCCTTGGGCGCGACCGTGACCTGCACAGTCTGCGGCGGATACTTCTCGTGCCAGGCTTCGAGAGTATAGGTTCCCGGAGGCAGGCCCTTGATGGTGAATGTCCCATCCTCGCCGGTGACCGCGAAGAACGGATGGCCGACCACGCCGATGTAGGCGCGCATCCAGGGATGCACGTTGCACTTCACCGGAATCATCACTTCCTGTCGCGCGAAGCTTTTCTTCTTGTTCTCGCCGCCCGGCGGTTGGGATTCGTTCCACTCCCGATTCTCCTTGGGCAGCGGATGGATGTTGTGATTGGTCGGATCGTCATTGACGATTTCGAGATCCTGGTTCGTCATCACGCCCAGCACATGCGGCTCGTACATGCAGCCCTTCTGCTCCAGCTTCACGGCGCCGGTAGGGGCCGCCCACTGCTTGTCCGGAAGTCCGGCCTTCACGTAGACAAACACGTTCTTCACCACTTCCTGCGACTTCTGGGCCGTGCTGTGCGCACGCGCGCAAGCCGGCGTGGCGTCCATGCTGATATTCTTCATCACCGGCTTATCGCCAGTGAATGAAACCTTCCCGGTAAGCGTCCCGGCATTGGCTTCGTCCGTAGCCGTGGGCGTACCAGCGGCGGTCTTGGTCGGCTCGGATTTCGGCGCTTCCGAAGTGTCCGGCGATTTGCCGCATCCGGCGAAGAGCAGCAGCGAGGCCGCTCCACAACCAATCAAAAATCTTTTCATAATTTTAAGCCTTTCCTTATTTAACGGCCGGCTCCCGAGCCCGCGCTTGCGCGCAGTCGATTGAGCTCGTCCGGTGTGAATTGGAACATGTAGCGTACTAGTAAATCCGCGTGATCTTTTGGATAGCCATTGAAACTGGCCGGCGTTGGACCGGCGAACATCCAGCGATCGCCTTCGTGCTTGAACAAGCCCGAGGGCATCGCCGTGCCCGGCGCGATCAGCGCGGGGTCCAGCATCCAGCGTTTGGTCCAGCCCGGTTTCAGGCGCTCCTTGGCCAAAGTGAAATTCGGCGCCGTGGCATGCGCATCCCGCTTCGGATCGCCGGTGGCGTGGCACTTCAGGCATGGCGCCCCTTCGCTCGAGAACAACTGCCGCGCCATCACCCGTTCCTGCTCGGTGAGAGGCTCCATCTTTTGCGCAATGTAGGGCTGGGCCTGGGATGACATCGCTTCGAAAAAGCGCACCAGCTTTCTGATTTCGCCGTCCGAGAAATAAAAGGTCGGCATCCGAATCTTTAAATATTGTCTCACACCGTTCCGGTCGGTATCCTTTTCGGATCGCGCCGGATTGTTGAGGAACGCCATCAGCCACGCCGGGTCGACGCGCGCGCCTTCACCGATCAGACTCGGCGGCTTCTGATCTTTCCAGTCCGGATCCTGATACCGCTTGATCCCTTGAATGACGGTCGTCTGCGCGACATGCACGGGGTGGCATCCCATGCAGTTGTACTTGCGCACCACCCACCAGCCTTCGATGATGTCCTGCCGCTGATCGGTCGGCAAGTAGTGATAGCGGGCGGGAATGTTCGGGTCCACCGATCCCAGCAGGAAGGATGTCGCAGCGGTGATGTCCGGCTTCGACAGGTTGAAGTTCGGCATCTTCAGCCGATCGAGCTTAGGCTTCTCCTTGCCCTGATCGTAGACCGCTGGATTCTCGAGCTTATGCTCGAAAAATCCCTTGTGGTTGTACCATCCTTCGCGTTGCGCTTCATGCCCAAGCAGCGCGAAATCCAGGCGCTCGAGCGGCTTCGAGCCTTCCTTGGTCAACTCGGTTCCGATTCGTCCCTCATCTTCGAGTCCCGCGATCTCGTGGCACCCGGCGCATCCGTAATTCTTCACCAGGAACAGGTAATCGGCCTGCGCATAACTGGCATCGCCATGTTTGCGCGTCATCAGATAACTGGCGATATCGCGCACCTCACTCATCTCGAGGCGCAGACTCGGCATCGGGGTCATCTGCTGCACCAACAATTCATGACCGTCGTTGGGGCACTTCGAGTGATCGAAATCGAAAACGAACGGTACGCCTTTCTTCTTGTAGTCTTCTTCCGTCAGGTCCCGCTTTTCGAACGGACAATAGGGCAGCGTCCGCTGGCGCGGATTATGGATCCAGCGCACCAGGTAATCGTAGTTGTCCTTCTCGCCGACCCGGCTGAGGTTCGCGGCGAACGTGCCGCCTTCTTTTTGATTCCCCTCGCCCATCGAGTGACAAGCCATGCAGCCGCGTGTTTCGAAAGCTTCCTTACCTTTTTCGGGATCGCCTTGAGGATTAGACGCCAGCGTTCCAGTCACTCCGGATTGCCACACGAATGCGGCGATGGCCTGCACCTCGTCCTTATCCAAACGGAAGGTGGGCATCTTAGTCCCAGGCCGCCAGTGATTCGGATTTTCGATCCACACCGGCAGCCACTCCTTGTGCAGCTTCATGCGCACTTCTTTGAGGCTCGGACCCACTTTCTTGATTTCACGGATGAGGCTCTTCGAGCGCATGTCGAGCTGCTCCATCTTGGCGTCGAGTCCGCTCGACCGCACTTTCAGGTCGTCAGCCGCGGCATATAGCTTCTGCGCTTCGCTGTTGTCCTTGGACCTGTCGGCCTTCTGAATGTCGAACCCGGCCTCGCGCCCCCACTCGGCTTTCTGCTGCTCGATTTGGCCGATCTGCTTTTGCATGTTGGACAAATCTTCAGGCTCGCGGTCAAACCCTTCGTAGCGATGGCATCCCATGCAGCCGCGCAGCCGGTAAATCTCGCGCCCCTGGTTGAGGGTATCCGCCATCTCGGTGACGATCTCTTTGTAGTGGCACTGCTGGCAGCCCGCCTCCACATTCTCGATGTGATGCATCGGCCACAGCCAGAACGTGTGCCGGCCATGCGCTTTGACAATGCTGTCGGTCGCCACGCCGTTGCCTCCATGGCAGGGCGTGCAGCCGAACTTTTCGGGATCGTGAATCTTCAGCAGCTCT
>WNFJ01516996.1_pt2 | contig 12943 bp, 8 predicted proteins | sample 5400461 | NCBI WGS metagenome assembly WNFJ01 (sample SAMN13153349, study PRJNA577476) | soil metagenome | isolation source: 115 cm saprolite on Douglas fir-dominated hillslope | place: USA:California | collected 2013-09-17 | reverse complement strand
GCAATGCAACAAGGGAGAGGTCCGATCTGACAAGTCCAAAGTCGACAGCCCAACCGTCGACCGAAACCGATCTCGTTGGCCCAGCCACCTCGATACCAGCAGTGATTTCGTCCAGGATGCCGGTCATGTTCCAGGCGAGCCGGTCGGGTAGGTCGAGTGGGCGGTGCGAGAAACGATGGACCTCCTCTAGCTCAATCGATCGGTCGCTGACCTCGCCGACAATCACGCGCCCGCTTTCCGCTCCAATGTCGATCGCCAGGTACCGAGGCCGCCCGCCTAGTTCCATGCCACCGGCACGCCGTCTTGCCGAGTCGCCGCGCGCTTAGCCTCAATCCCGCTTGCGATGTAAGCCGAGAACGGGTCCGCCGGTAGACCCCGCGACTCTCTCCACGCGACGATCATTGGGCGAACGTCGGTGTCGAAAGCTGCCTTGAGGCACCGGTTCGCTTCTAGGATATCTCCCGCTGTCTGAGCTTCCTGAAGAGCCTCACGATCAACGAGGTTTGCCTTCATCCAATTCTCCTGCAGCGTCATGACTGTGAGGATCATTGCCGGTATTCGGGGTTCAACGTTGTGCGCCTGATCGACCATGTACAGGACTTGAGACGCGCATGTCTTTACGTGAGCGGGTGCGTTGCTCGAGCTGCCATCGACGAGCTCGTTGAAGATGAGAAACAACTGGTATGGATTTATCGCGCCTGCGATCAAATCGTCGTCACCGTACTTCCTGTCGTTGAGGTCGAATGACCCTAGGCGCCCTTCATCGAGCAGGATGGCCACTATCTGCTCGATGTTGACGCCGTGATAGTGATGGCCTACATCGACGACCACCTGAGCCCGCTCGCCGGCATGGCGCGCCAACAGGAGGGCCATGCCCCAATCCTGAATGTCCGTGTGGTAGAAAGCAGGTTCGTACGGCTTGTACTCAATGAGCAGCCTTGCTGTTTCGGGCACCATCGAGTGAACCTCTCGGAGTGCATCTGCCAGCCGAGACTTGCGGAGCCGGAAGCTGTCCTGGCCGGGATAGTTGGTACCGTCGCCAAGCCAAACCTTGAGAGCGTCCGCCTGCGTCGCTCGCGCGACGTCGCAGCACTCCGCAATATGCGCGGTGGCTCTGCGGCGGACGCTTGGATCATGGTGAGCCAGGCTGCCTAGGCGGTAAGTCCCATCCTGGAAGGTATTGCTGTTGATCGCTCCTATCACCACGCCTTGGTCACGGGCGTGCTTGGCAAGATCGGCCGCGCTCTCGGTCCTATCCCACGGTATGTGTAGCGATACCCTCGGGGCGCCGCCCGTGAATCGATGGACATGCCCAGCGTCCTCGATGCGCTCCAGCGCTGAGCGTGGCGCTCCCTGCTGGGGAAACACGCCGAAACGGGTGCCGACGTTGTTGAACCCCCAAGACGGCAACTCGATTCTGAACTGATCTAGGATTTCGTCAGTGCTGATTCTCACAACCCCTCCCGGATGAGTGCAACCGGTTGCACGAAGGTATCATAGCTGGCGCGTTTGAGCCCGAACAGTAAGAATGCACGCGCCGCGCGCCTTAGCGATGTCGCGAAGCTGGCCGACGTCAACGTCTCGACTGCCTCACGAGCGTTGAATGGTGATCCTCGGATCACCGCCGCAACTCGGCGTCGCGTCGAGCGCGCCGTCGCGCGACTTCAGTACACGATAAATCCGGTCGCCCGAAGTCTTTCGCTCAGCAGGACGTTCACGATAGGCCTCCTGGTCGGTGATCTCCGGAACCCGTTCTTCGCCGACCTCGCGCGTGGGGTGGACGAGACTCTCCACGATGCCGGGTATGTGTACCTGGTGATGAACAGCGGCGGCGATCCACAGCGTCAGATGGAAATGGCTCGCCGACTTCTGGAGAGGCGCGTCGACGCCTTGATTGTCACGGTCCCGCACGATCCTGGCGTCCTTGCGATCAAGCAGGTGCCGGTTGTCGCGATCGACCGCTCCCCGATCGCGGGTGTGCCCTACGTGAGTGTGGACAACGTGGAAGGTGGCCGTCTCGCCGTGGGTCACCTGATCGAAGCCGGCTACCGACATGTGGGGATCATCTACGGCGATACCGGCCTGACTCCGGTTGCCGATCGCCTCAAGGGCTACGAAACGGCGCTGCGCCAGGCAAAGATTCGGCCGGAGCGGGCCCTTCGGGCACGTATCGCCCAACTCACGCACGATGAGGCGTATACAGCTGCACTGGCACTAATCGATGCCGGCGCCGATTCGATATTTGCGATCGATGACGTAACGGCCGTCGGCGCGCTGGCGGCCGCGGCGGATCGAAGCCTCAGAATACCGCAGCAGTTCGGCGTTGTCGGGTATGACGACACTCCGATGGCGGGCTGGTCCCCGATCAACCTCACATCTGTGGCGCAGTCGACCGTTGAGCTCGGACGCCAGGCTGCCCGGATGGCGCTGGCCAGAATCGCAGACCCGAATGCGGTCATTCCGCCCGTCATACTCCCTCCGCGACTCGTGCTTCGACGGTCATCGAATCGCCAGTCGTCTCGACTCGATCGGTCAGCGCCGGCCTCCGCCAAGCCTTGACTAACGCAGAAAGGCGGCGGGTACGCCCCCGTCAACCGGGATAACGTGTCCGGTGGTCTTGGGCAGGTCGCCTCCAACAAGCGCGAACGCGGCCGCGGCGACATCTTCTGGCAGGATCTCCATCTTGAGCAAGGTCCTCTCCGCGTAGAACCTACCCAGCTCACTGATGGGCACACCGTAGGTGGCCGCCCGGTCCTCGCCCCACGAGCCGGCAAAGATCTTCGAGCCGCGCACAACAGCGTCGGGATTGACTCCATTGACCCGGATCCCCGCTGGCGCGAGCTCGACCGCTAGCAGTCTCACCTGATGGAGTTGGGCGGCTTTAGCCCCGCTGTAGGCGACGTTGTTGGGGCCGGCGAAGACGGCGTTTTTCGAGCAGATATAGATGAGATCGCCCGGTAGCTTCGACTGCATCGTCTGGCGAGCGAAGGCGCGAGCAAGCAGGAAAGAGCCCCGCTCTATCACCGCCCCGACGCGGTCGAAGTCCTCAACGCTGGTCTCGGTAATCGGTGCTGATAGTCCGATGCCGGCATTGTTTACGACAATGTCGACTGCGCCGAAATGGCGAGCAGCCTGCCGCATTACACGGTCCACGTCAGCCTCGTTGGTCACGTCAAGTGCTAGCGCCAAACCCTGCTCTCCTATATCCCCAACGATTGCTTCGGCGCCAGCAAGGTCGACATCTGTAACGACCACCGATGCACCCTCTCCGGCGAATCGCCTTGCAATCGCGCTGCCGATGCCACCGGAGCCGCCCGTAATGAGCGCAACCCGGCGGGATAGGCGACCTTCGGGCCGCTGCCTCTGAAGCTTCGCCTCCTCGAGGGCCCAGTACTCAATCCTGAAAGCTTCTTGCTCGCTCAGACCCTGATACCGACTCATCGTCTCCGCCCCGCGCATTACGTTGATTGCGCTGGCGTAGAAATCACCCGCGATCCTGGCATCGCGTTTGCTGATTCCAAGGCTGAACATACCGACGCCGGGCCACAGAACAATGACGGGAGAGGAACCCCTCATCGGTGGCGAGCCGTGGGTTGTATTCGCGCGATAGTACGACGAGTATGCGTCGTGATATTGGGCGAATGCCGACGCCAGATATTCCCGACTCTCGACCGGGTCGGCCTCCGAGGGCAATTGCAATACCAGCGGAACCCGTCTCGTCCTGAGGAAGTGGTCCGGGCAGGAGGTACCCTCCGCCGCCAACCGCGCGAGATTCTCAGACCCTCCAAATGCCAATATTCCGTCCTCATCCCTGAAGTCACCGACTACCTTGCCACCGTATGAGGCCGCGATCCCTATGAGAATTGGAAAGGCCCGCTCGGCCTGCGTCTTCCGCTTGCCGGAGGGAAGGGAAGGTGCACCCGCACCAAAAGGGTGCACGCCGGTGCGCGACCGTACGTTCTCAATGTGCGATGCGGCGCGGTTGATCATGTTCAAGGTCAGCTCGTAGCACGTTTTCGCGTCGTCGGCCCACGTGATGAGGCCATGGCCTCCAAGGATCGCTCCCCTGAGGCTCGGGTTGTCCGCGATCAAAGTCTGCAACTTCAGCGCCAAGTCGAAGCCAGGCCGCTGCCATTCGAGCCAACCGAGATCGCCCGCGAAGACCTCTTCTGTGAGTTGGCGGCCGCCCTGCGCCGTGGCAAAGGCGATGATCGCATCTGGATGCACATGATCCACATGGGCATGGGGAACGACCGCATGAAGTGGCGTATCGATTGAAGGAGGAGGTGCGAGCATCCCAAACCGTTCGTCCTCTTTCTCCACTCCGCGATAGCCACGCTGGAGCGCGAGGACTCGATCGTTGTCCAGAACTGCAAGGCCCGAACGAGCCAGCGCGCCAAGGTCTCCTCCCGAACCCTTCACCCAGAGCACCGAGCGAAGGTCTCCCGTCACGCGGTCAGCCGCCGGTGCCTTGTAGCTTGTATTGCCCCCCGCGTAGTTCGTGATTCTCGAATCGGTTCCCAGCAGGTTCGACCGATAGACCAAGAGATCAACTGGGTCGGTGGGTGCAGCTTCGTTTGACCAGCGAGTCTCCACCGGTTTGTATCCAGCCAAGATGTCGTACCGGTCAGAGTTCAATGCTCTCTCCTAACTCAGTCAAGCCGGCGAAATCCACCATTGACGAGTCTACGAGCCAATGCTAGCATGCAACCGGTTGCACAACTTGTTCCGTGTGCACGAGTCGCGACTGATTCAGTTAGGAGGGGAGTGACATTGACATTTCGTAAAGACTGGCGGCAAGGTGTAGCTTTCGCCGCGGCCGCGATGCTCACATTCGCTTGCGGGGGCGGCCCGGCCGCAAGCAATCCTGGCAGCCAAGGCACCTTTACTCCAGACGAGGTGCTCAAGGCGACCGGCATCCACGGAGTCGTACCCATATACGCAGTGCCCAAGAGCTTGCCGAAAAGGCTGACGTTGGTGTTCATCAACCCCGATCTATCGGTGCCTACCTTCAAGACATGGTCGCAGGCAATGGAGGACGCGGCGAAGTTCTATGGAGTGACCCTCAAGGAGTCGGACGTCCACCACAAGTTCGAAGACGAGGCGACGGCGTTCCAGACAATGCAGGCGTTCAAACCCGACGTGGTCGGCACCCATCCCGGCAACCCCGCGCTGCTCGCCGCAACCAAGGCTGCCGGCATTCCGCTGATCACGGTTGATGCCGCCGTCGAAGGCAACCCGTACTCGCTCGGCCTACCCAATGAGAAGGCAGGCACGCTGGCCGGCGACTTTATAGTGAAGGCCGTCCAACAGAAGCTCCAGAACGAGTGGAAGGGTCGCCACGTTATCTACGTCGGCATGACATACAAGCCATGCGATGCGTGTGACGCTCGAGTCAACTCAGCTCTGGTTTCAATCCGCAAAGCGATGAACATCCCTGATTCGGACGTGGTGATCCAGAGTGGAGGAACCGGCTCGACCGACCATCCACAGCAAACGATGGCCGACATCATCACTGCCCACCCCGGAGACGTTTTCATGATCGTCGGGCTCAACGACCAATATGCCTACGGACCCGTTCTCGCCCTCAAGGCCGCGAACAAGCTGCAGGATGGCGTGGCCGTCGGGATCGGAGCCGACGATACGGGGCTCACTGCTCTCCGCAGCTCGGAGTTCAACAAGACTTTCATCGGCACAGTGGACGCAAATCCGTACGCCGAAGGTTGGAACTGGGTTGAAGCTGCGGTCGCGGTTGCCAACAAGGACACGTTCAAGCCGTACGACCTCAACCGGCTCATTACGCCGGACAATGTCAATCAAACATATCCGAAGTAGGTCCAGCGCAGAACTTCTCCATGCGGTTGAGCGGCGTTCCGGCTTGTCCGGGGCGCCGCTTAGGCAGGCCTCGAGAAGCCAGAGTTCGAACACGACCTGAGATTACGGAGCAGCGGTGACCAACCGGAACCAACTATTGATGCGAGGGCGTTCTGCTGCAACGACTGCGACTCAGAGCAGTGAACTTGAAACATTGCCCGCTAGTCAGCCGCCGAGAGCCCCGGGCGAGGGAGCACTAGACGTAATCCTCGACTGGGGAATCTATGCGGTGCTTGCTTGCCTGATCGTGTACTTCGCCATCGCGTCGCCGTACTTTCTGTCCCCAAGTAACTTCTTGAACATCGGATCGTCGGTTGCTGTGGTCGGGGTCCTAGCAGTCGGGATGACAATCGGTCTGATCGCCGGCCAGGTCGATCTCACGATCGGCGCGGTGATCGGATTGACCACAGTTGTCATCTCAACACTTGTCCTACATAACGGGTTCAGCTTTGAGGTTGCTATTGCCGTAGCCATCGGGTGCTGCCTTCTGGTAGGGCTCGTCAATGGAATACTTATCGTCGACCTCCAGATCAATTCGATCATTGCCACGCTAGCTATGAGCATTGTCATCACCGGTGCTGCTCTGATCGTTGCAAAGGGCCTCGTCATTCCAATGACAAATCTCGGCCTTGTTGACTTCATCAGCGCACGACCCCTAGGCATCCCGGTCACGGTGGCAGCTCTAGCCCTCGCTTTCGTTCTTGGTTATGTCGTGATGGCTCATACCACGATCGGCTGGCACATCTATGCCGTCGGAGGCAGTCCGAGTTCGGCACTGCGCGCAGGCATACGAGTGGGTCTTCTCATCCGGCTCTGCCTGGTACTCACGGCTCTGCTAGCGGGAGTTGGCGGTGTCATCACGGCTGGCGAATCCGGCGGTGGGGCCGCAAGCTACGGCCTGGGTATCGAGTTCAGCGTACTTTCCGCAGTTCTCATCGGAGGGGCTTCACTTGGGGGAGGTGCTGGAAAGCTCGAAAGGACACTTGCAGGAGTGCTCTTAATCGGCGTGCTTGGGAACGGAATGGTGCTGCTCAATGTGGACTCGTACTACCAGGGGCTCGCAAAAGGGGCGGTTTTCTTATTTGCTGTAGTCCTTGGTGCGCTTCGTCAGAAGCGGCTGAGTCGGTGAGGGACGCGATGGTCGGGCACAACGTTCGGAATGGCGACGCTGATATCGACGACCCATCGGATGCAGACATAGTCATTAGAGCGATGGGTTTGTCTAAATGGTTCGGGCACGTTCGTGCTTTGACCGACGCCTCCTTCACCGTGCGTTCAGGCGAGGTCCTGGTTGTGTTGGGCGACAACGGAGCGGGGAAGTCCACCCTCATAAAGCTCCTATCCGGTCTCTACGACCTTGACGCAGGCAGCCTGGAGGTGCACGGGGTACGGGTCCGATTTCGCCGACCCGCTGACGCCGCCGCCGCAGGCATCGCGACTGTATACCAAGACCTTGCGCTGGTCGAGACACGGGACGTGGCGGCGAACCTCTTTCTGGGCCGGGAGTTCACTTGGGGTCCGTTTGTCGATCGTGCCCGAGGTATGCGTGAGGCTGATCGGGCGCTCAAGCTCCTTGGGGTAAAGATCCCGTCAGTGAAGGTGCCAATCTCGTATCTGTCAGGTGGTCAGCGCCAAGCTGTCGCGGTTGCTCGAGCGACAGTCCACGGCGCGTCGATAGTGATCATGGACGAGCCCACCGCGGCTCTCGGCGTCTCCGAATCACAGCGTGTTCTTGACCTGATCACGGACCTCAGGGCTAGCGGTCGGACGGTAATTGTGATCAGCCACAACCTCCAGCAGGTCTGGGACGTCGCTGACCGGTTCATGGTGATGCGGCTGGGCCGAGTAGCTGGGATCAGGAACCGCTCCACGACGTCCGTAGACGAGCTGGTCCGGCTCATTGTGTACGGAAGTCCCACTGAGCCGTCCGGGGACGCGACGTGAAGATCGTTGGGGCGACGATTGGTTCTCCGACCAGGGTCGGGGACAGCATCGGCGACACCTGGACGGCAGCCTGGGCTGATGACGGAACCCTCTACTGCCTAAGTGATGACACGCTCGGATTCGGACGAAGCTGTCGCAGTAACCTGGCTATTCACCGAATCGATGGGTCCGACCCGGGCGACTTGTCTGGCGTCACGATCAACCCGATGAGCGACTACGGAAAGCTGGCCGAGTTCCGGAGCGAAGACAACGCAATGTGGAAGGGGAGCGGGCTCATTTGTGTCGACGGGATCCTCTACCTCGCAGTCAGCAGGCATGGCCACCAGCAGAAGTCACGCTTTTGGATCCAACAAGCCTGGGACTCGACAATAGTCATGTCAACTGACGGCGGACGGTCCTGGAGCAACCCGCCCACCCTAGGACGTTCGATGTTCCCGGGGGGCGCCTTCTCCAACCCGTTCTTTGTCAGCTACGGACCCGGAGGCAAAGGTGCGGTGGACGGAGTTGATCGTTATGTGTACGCCATTTCAGCCGATGGGGTTTGGAACAACGGGTCGTCGATGGTGCTCGGCCGTGTCAGGCGAGACCGCATTGCCAGACTGGTCGCAAACGACTGGGAGTTCGCTCACGGCCACGACCAATATGGTTTACCGATCTGGAGTCGTCGCCATGACAGCGCCCGCTATGTATTTCGCAATCCCGGCCGCACAAGCATGGCAAGCCTGCATCACATAGCAGAGCTCGGTATGTACATCCTCCCGCAGTGGTATTTCTCGGATTTGTCCAGCGACAACCGCCGGTGGCAGGCTTCAACACTGGAGTTCTACCAGGCTCCCCATCCTTGGGGGCCGTTCACTCGGTTCCATTCTCAACAATTCTTTCCTCAAGGCTGGTACAACCCGTGCATCGTTCCCAAGTTCACGACGTCCCAGGGCGACCGTCTGACGCTCTTCATGGCCGGCGATTTCACCACCTTCCAAACAGATTCGCGCTGGTATGGATGCTTCACCGTCCCTCTGAAGCTTGAGCTTGACGAACAGGCAGAGCTGTCGCCATGGCCACATGTGGAGTTCCCGCCCGAGGAGTCAATACCGGTCGAGCGCTGACGTGTGGCGTGATGCACAACCCTATATAGCCGATCCACACGAGGAAAGGATTGACAACCATGTTTGCGCATGCTAAGACTGTGCAACCGGTTGCACGTTCCGACTGAGAGCGAGCTGTAGTCGGGAAGTAGTTGCGGATCACGGGTCTTTTGTTGTCAGCGGTGACGTCTATCCCTAGTTCAGGACTTGATTAGGAGGCGCCAATGACGCATTTAAGGCTTAACACGGGTGGCCGGAGAAGGCTTGCGGGCCTCCTTATCATCGCGACATCATTGGCGTTCGCAGTATCGCTTGTGCGCGCTCCCGTGGCCCATGCGACTGTCACCTCGGTCAATGACCACACCACGGGCACCGGTCAGAACCAGTTCGACTATCACGGCACCTGGACGTACGAGACCGACGCGATCAGCGTTGGCGCCTACATGAACGATGACACCTACTCCAACACGACCAATGATTACTACCTGGTCCGCTTTACCGGAACGGGAATCACGCTGTTTGACGTGTTGAGTTCAGGCAGCGGCCAAGCTAGTGCCGCGATCTGCGACTCGAACGGGACCAACTGCGGCACCGCAACGACGTTCAGTGATTACTCCGCAACGCGAATCGGCAATCAACAGGTGTACATCGTGACTGGGCTGAGCAACACAACCCATTCACTCAAGGTCACGGTAACTGGTGTAAATGGCGCCGGGGGAAGCCACTACGTCGACGCGGACCAAGTCGTCATCGACGATAGCTCGGGAGCTCGCACGGCCCCTTTGCTGGGGGCGATTCGCTGGGACGGCTGGTGGCAGGACAACAACGGCGTGACAAATCCGTACCTCGCTGCCCCGCTCTTTACCGACTACAACTATCGCCAACCCACCTTCGGATGGTTCGACAATCGAGTCTCCAACCAACAGTCGATCATGAATCAGGAGATTACTGACGCGGCCAGCAACCATCTCGACTTTTGGGCATTCGACTGGTACCCGCCGTCAATCGATACCTGTGCCAGCCCATGCCTAAGCTACGACCATCCTGATTACTACGCCAACCCCGAGCAGCTGTACAAGAACTCCCCCCAGAAGTCGACGTTGAAATTTGCGGACCTCGTGCAGACCTGGTGGCTTGCCAGTGGCGACCCTACGGATCCGACGAGCGTCCAGGCGCAATATGAGAGCAAGTGGGTCCCTAACCTGGTCGCCGACTTCCGCGATTCCCAGTACATCAAAGTCAACGGGAATCACCCGCTGCTGTTCTGGTTCGGCACCAGCGATCTGAACAACCCGCCGAAGGGATGGGCCACCCAGGCCAAGGCCCAACAGGAGATCAACTACCTCATAACAGCCACCACAAATGCAAGCCTCGGCGCTCCCTACATCGTCGACGTCAACGAGAATGCGGCCGGGGCTCAAACCTACGGCTTCCAGGGAGTGAGCGGCTACGACACGAGCGCATTTGGCGTGTCAGGACATAAATGCTTTTCGACCCTACGCAATGCCGATTTCAATCAACTCGCAACGGGAGCCAGCCAGAACCTGACACAGGCACCCGCGCTGACCGCGATCAGCGATCCGCGCCCACGCGACGCCTCGGGTCAATACAACTATGGATTTTGGTATGACGAGCCGACCTACGGGCAGTGGCTCGGTGAGGTCCACGACATGTGGTCGTGGTCGAACACCTCGAGCCGTGTTACGAACCCCCCGATCAATCTGATCTACGCCTGGAACGAGATCGATGAAGGTGGGCCGGGCATCGAGCCCACGACGCAACAAGGGTCGCGATTCCTCACAGCGATCTCCGCGGTTCAGACCGGCACTTACCCAAGTACTTACACAGATCGGATCAATAATGACAACTGCGCGCTGATCTACAGTGGCACTTGGAGCCGCGCTTTTCCTCTGCACGGAGCGACGATCGCCACAAGCCCCTACCAAAACAACGAACAGCAGGGCTCCACTGCAGGCGCGACAGCCACCCTGTCATGGGACGACGGCACCGGTTTCTCGGTTATCGGCAGTCAAGGGCCAGATCGTGGCAACGCCGAGATCTATGTCGACGGCCAGGATATGGGCACAATCGACACATACTCAGCCACGCTCAAATACGCGAGCACTCTCTACTCCGTTGGCTCGCTTGCCCGTGGACCGCACACTCTCGTAATCAAGGTTCTTGGGACGCACAATCCATCTTCGACGGGATCACTGGTCGGCGTCGAAACAATAGACATCTCGGCGAACGATCATTTGAACGGTGGTCCCTCGGGGATTGTTAATGACACGGCAGCGGGTGTGTCCTACAGCGGCACTTGGACTTACTCGCCAGGCCGCGGTTTCGGCGATTACAACGATGACGAGCACTGGACCCAATCAAATGGCGCGTCTGTCAGCTATTCATGCTCATGTAGCACACTTGGATTCATCACTGAAAAGACGCCCCAATCGGGCACCTACAGCGTTTCCATTGACGGCGGGGCGGGCGTGACGGTCAACACATACAATTCTGTCCGCATCGCGAAGCAGCTGGCATTTGTGAAGGCTGGCCTCAACCCCGGTTCGAGCCACTCTATTACGGTCACGTACACGGGAACGAGCAGCCAGTACGGCGAGATCGACGCGTTCATCACAACCAACCCGGTCAATGACACGTCTGGTGGAGATCTGGGTGCAGGCGGTGTTGTTTATAGCGGCTCTTGGGTCTACTCCCCTAATCGAGGGTTCGGCGACTACAACGATGACGAACACTGGACTACTACTGCAGGTAGCGCGGTCATATACACGTTTTACGGAAGCGGAATCGCGTTTCTCGGGGAGATGACATCGACCTCCGGGACATACAGCATCTCGATCGACGGTGGCTCTCCCGAGACAGCCAGCGGACTCGCCTCCGGTCGCAACCCCCAACAAGTGATTTGGCAGAACTCGACATCACTTAGCACGGGCGTACACACAATTAGCGTCCAATACACGGGTGCGTCGTCCGCATACGGAGAGATAGATGGGTTCGAGGTCAAGCCGTAGACGTCTTCCGAGGGCCTGAGACAAGTGGTAGATAGATCGGACCTGAGCGGAGCGCGGATTGTCGACCGGATCGGCCACGTTCCTGCCCGAGTGGGGGTTTTCGGAATTGGCTTGGCGGCATACTGGCCGCAGTTCGCCGGGCTCCAGGATCGGTGTCGGGCCTACCAAGCCAGGGTAGAGGAGCGCGTACGCGCTTTCGGTGCCGAGGTTGTTTCCGCCGGCTTGGTGGACAGTGCGCCGGCTGCGCGTAAGGCCGGAGACCTCTTCGCGCAAGCCCAAGTCGACCTGGTGCTGTGTCACGCGGTCACTTACGCGACTTCGAGCCAGGTGTTGCCGGCGGTTCAGGCCGCGCGTGTTCCTGTCGTCCTACTGGCCTTGCAGCCGACACCTGCGCTCGACTACCCGAACATAGACACTGCGGAGTGGTTGGCGAACTGTGCGGCGTGTTGCGTGCCGGAACTTGCTGGCGCTTTCACTCGAGCCGGAGTCGCTTACGACACCGTGGCTGGCACGATCGAGGGCGATGACCGGGCGTGGGGCAAGATCGCGAGCTGGGTCAAGGCATCTGCCGTCGCACGGGCTGTCCGGCGAGCTCGCATCGGCTTTCTCGGACACACATACCCCGGAATGCTTGACCTCTACACCGACTTCACCGCTGTGCATGGACAGCTTGGTGCTCATGTCGAAGTTCTGGAAATCGACGACTTGGCGGCTCGCACAGACGATATAGATCGAAAGGTGATTGCGGACAAGGTTGCTGAGATCCGCGACACATTCACATTCGCAGATCCAAGCGCTGATCCCATTGCGGGTCCGGTCGAAAGCGAGCAGCTCGAGTGGTCGGCGAAAGTGGCTGTGGGCCTGGATCGCTTAGTCGCTGACTTCGATCTTGACGCTCTCACCTATTACTACCGAGGACGTGATGGTAACGAGGCCGAGCGGCTGGCCGGCGGGGTTATCGTCGGCAACTCGCTACTCACCGCACGGGGCGTGCCTACGTCAGGGGAAGGG
>WNFJ01188012.1_pt1 | contig 12944 bp, 9 predicted proteins | sample 5400461 | NCBI WGS metagenome assembly WNFJ01 (sample SAMN13153349, study PRJNA577476) | soil metagenome | isolation source: 115 cm saprolite on Douglas fir-dominated hillslope | place: USA:California | collected 2013-09-17 | reverse complement strand
AGAAAAGAAGCAGACCAACATGCGCGCGTCGACCGCCGACGAGGCCATACGCCTGATCCCGCACCGCGAGCTGAACCTCGAACAGGCCATCGAGTTTCTCGCCGACGACGAATACGTAGAGGTCACGCCCAAGTCCATTCGCCTGCGCAAGAAGGTTCTCGATGCCAAGAAGCGCCCGCGCCGCTGGCAGGAAATCCGCGCCAGCCAGGAGCAACCCGCCGGATAGCGCGGTTCCTGCTCACTCGTGACCACGGTCCAGAGTTCCGCCGCCGGGGGTAACCTGTTGCCTACCGCACTGAGCCACGGAACCATTTTGGGGGTATCCTTGCGGAGGTTGCCATACAACAGCACAGTGCAGGCGCCATTCTAAGCTTTGTGCGGGGCGGCGGGGAATAAGAGCGGCCGCTTTTGTGGTCTTAATCCCTGGGAAGCCACATTACACTTTGTCCGGGAAGGAAACGCATTGATACCAAATCACTCATCGAACAGCTCGCCGTCTTCCAATGGCAATTCTTGCAGGATTGCGGCGACCGCCACGGCGGTCCCGCCTTTTACCATCACCCGAGAGGACGTGAAGACCTATCTCGGCCGCACTTTCAACATCAACGAGCGCCGCGTGGAAGCCATGATGAGCGTGGTGGACAACGCCCAGGTGCAAAAGCGCCACTGCATCTTCCCCATTGATTACACCATTGAGCCGCGCCCGCTCTCCAAGACGAATGAGGAGTACCAGGAGCACGCCATCGCGCTCGCACGGCGCGCCGCCGAGGAGTGCCTGGCGAAGGCCGGCGTCACTCCCGCGGAAGTGGATCTAATCATCAGCGTCTCGTGTACCGGGTTCATGATTCCGTCGCTCGATGCGCATCTCCTGAACTTGATGGGCTTTCGCAACAACATCCGGCGGCTGCCCATCACCGAGCTGGGCTGTGTCGCGGGCGCGATGGCGCTTTCGCGAGCGTGGGATTTTCTGCGGGGATCTCCGGACGCGACGGTACTGGTTGTGGCCGTGGAACTGCCTTCGCTGACGTTCCAGCGCAAAGATGTCTCGCAGGCCAACTTGATTTCCGCAATTATTTTTGGCGATGGCGCCGCGGCAGCGGTCCTCACGAACCGGCCCGCGTCCGGGCCGAAGATATTGGATGTCGAGTCTTTTACGCTTCCCGGATCGATGGATGCTCTGGGATTCGATTTGCGCGACTCGGGGTTTCACATCGTGCTCTCGAAGGAACTTCCGCAACTGCTGCGCGAAAAAATCAAGGGGCTTGTGCAGGATTTCCTCGGCCGGCATAATTTGACGCCCCAGGAGATGACCGCATACCTTCTCCATCCCGGCGGGCAAAAGCTGCTCACCAGTGTTGAAGAAGAGCTGGGCCTGCGCCGCTGCCACACGGAGTTTTCCTGGGACGTTCTCCGCGACTATGGCAACATTTCCAGCGCCACGATCTTGTTTATTCTCCAGGAGTGGCTGACGAAGAGGCGGATGAACCCCGGAGATTACGGCCTGATGGCCGGATTTGGGCCGGGCTTCAGCTCCGAGCTGCTGCTGTTGCAATGGACATAAGCATCATCGCGTTCTTGTGTTTGCTGGGAACCGTGGCGGCGCTGCGTTTGGCGGAGATAGGAATTTCGCGCCGCAATCAGGCGCGACTCGCCGCGCAAGGCGCGCGCAAAATTCCCGAGCCTCATTTCCGCTGGATGGTCCTTTTCCATGCCGGCGTTCTCGCGGGCGCGGCCCTGGAAGTTGTTTTCTTGCACCGGCCCTTTCTTCCGGCGCTGGCGGTCCCGATGGGGATTTTGTTTCTCCTGGCAAGTCTCGCCCGCTGGTGGGTGATTCGCACGATGAAGGGTCACTGGAACGTGCAAGTGATGGAGTCGGCGCAACTCGGAATCGTGACTAGCGGCCCGTTTCGCTTCATTCGCCATCCCAACTATGCTGCTGTGTTCACCGAACTGGTTGCGCTGCCCTTGATTCATACGGCGTGGCTGACCGCTCTCGTGGGGGCTGCCGGGCACGTGTGGATTCTTTCGCGGCGTTTGGCGGTCGAAGAGCCGGTGCTGTTGGCCAATCCTGCGTACCGTGCTGCGATGGCCCACAAACCGCGTTTTTTGCCCGGCTTGTTTTGATGATTGTTTGTGCAAATTCGACGGGGCACGAAACTGAACTGCAGTGTCCATAAAGAGGCCGTTCTCGGACATCCGATCTCGGCGCAGGCGCGTACTTGAGGTAGACGCCATGAAAACAAGACTCCTCCTTGCTGCTTTCGTTCTCTTGCTCACGGCCGGTGTGGCTGCCGCGCAAACTTCAGCGCCAAACGCCGCGCATCACAAAAGCCAGCTTAACTGGCGCCCGTGGTCTGATGCAGTCTTCGCGGAAGCCAAGCGCGATCACCGCTTCGTTTTGCTCGATCTCGAGGCCGTGTGGTGCCACTGGTGCCACGTAATGGACGCCAAGACCTACAGCGACCCGCAAGTCATCAAGCTGCTGCAAGCGCATTACATCACGCTCAAAGTCGATCAGGACTCGCGCCCGGATCTCTCGAACCGTTACGAAGATTACGGCTGGCCGGCGACGGTGGTTTTCGATGGCGACGGCCACGAGATCGTCAAGCGCCAGGGCTATCTCGCGCCGGACGAAATGGCCTCCATGCTGCAAGCCATCCTCGACGATCCCACCCCGGGGCCGTCGGTGCAACCCGAGCGCAAGCTGGAATTGCCCGGCGATGCGCTGCTGACTCCGGCGTTGCGCGAGGAGTTGACCAAAAATTTCTTCGCGGGTTACGACAACGAGCACGGCAGTTGGGGCAGGAACCAGAAATTTCTCGATTGGGATTCCGTGGAATACGCGATGGACCTCGCGCACCTGAAGAATGACGCGCGCGCCGAGCACATGGCCCGCCAGACCCTCGCCGAGCAGCTTCACCTGCTCGATCCCGCGTGGGGCGGCGTCTACCAATACTCAGCCGACGGCGACTGGAATGCGCCCCACTTCGAGAAGATCATGCAGTTTCAGGCGGAAAACCTGCGCATCTACTCGCTGGCCTACGCACAGTGGCGCGATCCGCAGTACCTTCACGCCGCGCAGGAAATCCGCCGCTACCTCGGGACATTTCTCGCATCGCCCACCGGCGCTTTCTATGCCAGCCAGGATGCCGACCTCGTCGCCAGCAAGCACAGCGCGGATTATTTCGCGCTCAGCGACGCGCAGCGCCGCAAGCTCGGCGTTCCGCGAGTGGATAAGAATATCTATACGCGCGAGAACGGCTGGGCCATCAACGGGCTCGTCACGCTCTATGCAGCCACTGGCGATCGCTCGGCGCTCGACGAAGCCATCCGCGCTGCGCGCTGGGTGCTTGCCAATCGTGCGCTTCCGGGGGGCGGCTTCCTTCACGGCTCATCCGATGCGTCGGGCCCTTATCTGGGCGACACGATTGCCATGACGCGCGCGTTCGTCACACTCTATGGGGCGACAGGCGATCGCGAGTGGCTCGCTCACGCGCAAGACGCCGTTGGTTTCATGCGTCGGAATTTCCGCGACCGGAACGGCGCAGGCTTTCTCACGGCGCGGGCGCCCACCGATGGCAGTTATTCGCCGCATCCCCAGCGCGACGAAAACGTGATGGTCGCGCGCACCGCGAATCTCCTTTTCCATTACACCGGGAGTCCCGAATACGAACAGCTCGCCAAAGACGCCATGCGCTACTTGGCCGCGAAGCCGGTGGTCGATCGCCTTCCGGCGTCCAGCGCGCTGCTCGCCGATCTCGAGGTCGGCTCCGAGCCGCTGCACCTCACCGTCGTCGGCCACAAGGACGACCCCGCCGCGCAGAATCTCTTTCAAGCGGCGCTGCGTTATCCTTCCGATTACAAGCGGCTCGAATGGTGGGATGTTCGCGAAGGCCGCTTGCCCAATCCCGATGTGCAGTACCCCGAGCTGAAGCAAGCCGCGGCGTTCATTTGCGCCAGCCGCACCTGCTCGCCGCCGATCTTTGATCCCGACAAGCTCCCGGGCCGCGTGGACAAGCTGCTCAGCCAGCGCTGAACAGTTTGTGTCGCGCTAACGATCTAGTTTGCTGCTGCGGCGTAAATGGCAGATAAGGATTTAGAGCATGATGTTCAAGCAGGCGCTTGGCGAGCGGGGGCCATCTCACGCCTGTGAACAAGCATCCCAATAGCATGTGCGATGTCATCATTGCCGGTGGAGGTATCGCCGGTTCGGCGCTGGCGATTCAACTGGGCCGCCGTGGTGTGTGCGTCGAGTTGTTCGAACGCGGCCGCTTTCCAAAAGAAAAACCCTGCGGCGAAGGGCTCATGCCCGCAGGAGTGGCGGCGCTGGGCCGCCTGGGTCTGGCATCGCGGATCACCGGCGCTCCCTTTCACGGCGTTCGTTACCATTTCGGCGGCGAAGCTGCGGAGGGGCGTTTTCCAAAAATTGCCGGGCTGCCTCTGGCCGGGCGGGGTCATCGGCGGCGAGACCTGGACCGCGCCCTTTTTGAAGAGGCAGCGCAGACTCCCAACGTCACGGCACACACCGGCGCGCGCGTGGAGCGCCCGTTAGTCGAAGATGGCCGGGTCACCGGAGTAGTCGTCGAGGGCCAAGCGCGCCGCGCCGCATTGGTGGTTGGCGCGGACGGCTCACAATCCCGACTGCCGCACGCGCTCGGGCTGAATGTGACGTCGCGCCGCAAGAGGCTGGGGGCGCGGGCGCACTTCCGCCTGGCGCCGGGAGCCACGCAGCAGGAATGGGTGGATGTCTTTCTGGGCGATGGATACGAGATGTACGTCACGCCGCTGCCCGGTCAAGAATTGCTTGTCGCCGCGTTGGCGGAAGCAGACGCGGCCAACGGGCGCATCGAGGACACCTATCGCCGCTGGTGTTTGGCGCAACCGAAACTGGCCGCGCGGCTGGAGGGCGCCGAGCAAGTGAGCGATCTGCTTACGTATGCTCCGCTTTCGTGCCGAGCGCGCCGCGGCTGGTTCCCCGGGTTGGTTTTGCTGGGCGATTCCGCCGGCTCGACAGATCCCATCACGGGCGGGGGGATGAGTCAGGCGCTGCTTGCTGCTGAGCTTCTCACGTCATACGTGACGGATGCGGGCGCGGGGAATTCCACGTGGCTTGCAGCGTTTGACCGCGAACGCAATGCCATGCTGCGCGACTACCGCCGGTTGACGGGCGTAATGCTCTGGCTGGCGCTCCATCCGCGCCTGGCGCGCCGCGCGCTCACAGCGCTGAAGCTTTGGCCCGCACTCTTCTCCCATCTGCTGGGCGTTTCGGGCGGCGTGCGCCGGCTTTGGGGCGGGGAACAGCGCTGCCGCTCGCATACCCCGTCGCTCCGCTCAAGCCCTTGCGCCGGGCCTCTGGAACAGAAGGGGGACTGAACATTGAGCTGGCGGCACACTGCTGCGCTTTTCACGCTGCTGCTTGCGGGATCTTCCTCGCCCGCGCAGGAACGCGCGGCTTACTCGGTCGACTCTGCGAGAAGCAAGCTGGAGATCACCGTGTACAAGGAAGGTTTTTTCCGGGCCTTCGGACACAATCATCTGATCGCCGCAAAGGCCGTTTCGGGACGGGTGGAGTTCGATGCAAGAAAAGTTGAAAACTCCTCGGTCAGTCTGAAAGTTCCGGCTGCGTCCCTGAGCGTCGTGGATCCCGGCGAATCCGAAAAAGACCGCAAAGACGTTCAAACCACAATGGCCGGCGAAAAGGTATTGGACGTCGCGAAATATCCGGAGATCACCTTTACCTCCACTGGCATTTCGGCGATCAAGCCGAAAGCCGAAGGCTGGGAGCTCACGCTTTCGGGTAGACTGAATCTTCATGGGGTAGAAAAGGCTGTGAGTTTCCCGTTGCGTCTGCGCAAGGAAGGTGAGGGGTTGCGCGCGCAAGGAGAAGTCTCTCTGCTCCAGACCGACCACGGCATCACGCCCGTGAGAGTTGCCGGCGGAACAGTAAAGGTAAAAGACCGCGTGAAGATCAGCTTCGATATCCTGATCCTGGCGAGTAAACCGAAGAAATGATGCGAGTCTGCGCCATCGCTTCCGCTGTGTTGTTGCTGGCTTCCGGGGCCGGCGTCGCACCGCGGCTCCATTCCGCGGGGCCAGACGAGGCCCCCAAGCTGGCCCCGGTCGGCGCCGCGCCAGAGATTGAAGCCGGCTTTCACCTTCTTTATGAATTGAAATTCCCGGAGGCCCGCGCGAAATTCGCCTCCTGGGAAAAATTGCATCCCGAAGACCCCCTGGGCAGTGTCTCCGAGGCAGCCGGTTATCTATTCGAGGAGTTCTACCAACAAGGCGTGCTCACCTCCGATTTCTTCTTGAACGACAAGCGGCTGCTCGGCGGCATCGAAGGCAAGCCCGATGCGAAACGCAAGGCCGCATTTAGCGAGGCGGTCGGACGCGCGCGGGATATTGCGCGGCGCCGCTTGAAAGCCAATGCGTCCGACGCCGATGCTCTCTTCGCGCTTACGCTCGCCACCGGCATGCAAGCCGATTACGCGGGCATCCTCGAAAGGCGCCACACGGAAGGTATACGCTTGATCCATGAGTCGGAATCCCTGGCGAAGCAATTGATAGCGCTGCGTCCGGACTCCGCGGATGCCTATCTCGCGCTCGGCGCCGCCAATTACATCATCGGCTGCCTCCCGGCGCATCAGCGCTTCTTTCTTTGGTTTGGCGGCATCCACGGGGACAGAATTGCCGGGATGCAGCAGCTTCGCATTGCGGCGAAGAAGGGACACTATCTGCGCCCGTATGCAAAAATCCTGCTGGCGCTGGCCGCGCTCCGCGAAAAACAGGAAAATGTCGCCCGAGCGCAGTTCACCGACCTGACCAGGGAATTCCCGGACAACCCTTTGTTTGCCCGCGAGCTTGCCAAACTCAATCACCAGCCGATGCCCAGCTATATCACGCGTTAGTTTTTCTCACCTTCCGCAAAACGCAGGCTTTTTCGAGGGTCAGAAAAAACCTTGACTTTCTCAATGGTGGAATGCCTCCAGAAGTTGGGATGCACCTATGAAAAACCATTTGCAAAGGGAGTACGTGGGCAAGGGTCAATGCTGAGCTTTTCAAACTAAAGTCCTTAGTTTGTGTAGGTTATGGACGTTCTCAAATGCCTTGCGAGTTGGAGTTTCATTTGCTATTAATCCAGCGTTCTTTGGTCAACATTCCATAGTGGCCTCGTCCAGATTGGCGAGCCGAATGGGCTTGCTCGAGATAATCAGTGGAGGTGGAAGACGTGAAAAGTTCTCGGAATCTCCTATTGGCCCTGCTTTTTGTGACGCTTCTCTTGGGCCTTACCGGTCAGCCTTTGCAAGCGCAATCGGAAGGCACGATACAAGGTACCGTCCTCGACGCGCAAGGGGCTACGGTGGCCGGCGCCAAAGTGACCGTGCGCAATCTGGCCACCGGACTTGAAAGGTCAGACGTGACCGACACATCGGGAATCTTCTCCTTTCCGGCGCTGCCCGCCGGCAAGTACCGGATCGAGATTCGCAAGGAGGGCTTCCAGACGCTGGCGATTAGTTCGTTTACGCTGGACGTGGCCACCATCGCGTCAAAGAACTACGCGCTGCAGGTCGGCCAAGTTGCCGAAACGATGGAAATCACTGCTGAGGCTCCCGTGATCGAATCCGCGACCATGACGGTCGGCCAAGTAATTGATCAGAGTACCGTGCAGGATATTCCGCTGAACGGCCGCCATTTTGTCGACTTGGCTTTGCTGATTCCGGGCACCGTCACTCCGCCGCAGAACGGCTTCCTCACCGCTCCTCTGCGCGGCCAAGGCTCGTTCGCGTACAACACCGCCGGCAACCGCGAAGACGCCATTAATTTCATGATCAACGGAATCAACCTCAATGATATGGTGCAGAACCAAGTCACCTTCCAGCCGACCATCAACACAGTTTCCGAATTCAAGATCGATAACTCCACTTATAGCGCGGAGTACGGCAGAAACTCCGGTTCCATCGTCAATATTGACACCCGTTCAGGCTCGAATGATTTTCACGGCGAAGCTTATGATTACCTGCGCAACGAGTTCTTTGACGCCCGCAACGCCTTTAATTTTGTCACCACGTCAAGCGGGGCGCCACTCCGGATATTTCCCTTCAAGCGCAACCAGTTTGGCGGCGATTTCGGCGGGCCAATCAAAAAAAAGAGCACCTTCTTCTTCCTAAGTTATGAAGGCTTGCGGCAGCGACAGGGACTCGCGCTCACGAGCCAAGTGTTTCCGGATAGCAGCCCCAATCCTGCCACGATTACCAGAGCGACCATTCAGGCGGCTGGAAATGCCGTGCCGATCGCGCTTCTAGGCCTGGTTCCTCATGCGAACACAACCGTCGGCGCCTCGCCCGTTCCTAACGCATTCACGGGTTCGGCGGTTGCTCCAGTGGACATCAATCAGGGGACAGCCGACATCAGCCACAACTTCGGTGATAATGACCGCCTGCACGGCTATTACGTGTACCAGCACGATCTGCGCAAGGAATCGGGAGCCGGCACAAGTATTCCGGGGTTCGGCGACACCCGCGAAGGAAAGCGCCAGGTGCTGACCCTCAGCGAGACCCATATTTTCAGTCCAAACTTGGTGAACGAGGTGCGTCTGGGGGCAAACAGGATCCACATTACATTCATACCCAATAACGCCACGGATCCCGGTTCCCTTGGACTCAGCACCACTCTGGGCCCCAATGAAACCTTCATGCCCACCGTCAGTGTTGGCGACCTCGGTCTTCTCTTCGGTGACGAGCGCAACTTTTCTCAAGGACGCGGGGATATGACATTTGTTGGCGCGGATACCTTGAGCTACATTCGCGGCAGACATTCCTTCAAGTTTGGCGGTGAGTTCCGCGATTTCCGCAACAACAATTTCAATGGCGATCCGGGACAGCTTATTTTTAATACCAGTGCGCATTTCCAGGCTGCAACGGTGGACTCCGCCGCGAGGATAGTGGGCAATGTTGCCAACCGGCTTAATGAAGGGGCATTGGATTTCTTTGCGCAGGACAGTTGGAAGCTCAAGTCCTATTTCACTTTGGAACTTGGGCTGCGCTACTCCTGGAACATGACGCCGTCGGAAGCAAAGAACCGGTTCGCAACATTCGACCCCACAACTGTTTCTCTGATCCCGGTGAGCCAGCCTTACGCCCAGAACAACAAGAACTTCCAACCACGCGTCGGCTTTGCCTGGGACATGTTCCATTCCGGGAAAACCGTATTGCGTGCTGGGTATGGATTCCTGGTTGACGAGCCTGTCTCCGGATTCATATTGAGCTTGAACTCCAACCCACCGTTTGCGCTGCCGATAAGCGTTGCGGGTGCATCGCCAAGCACACCCATATCGCTCGCCAGTTTGCCCGCATCGTTCAATGGAACGCCGTCAAGCATTGCACCCAGCCTCATTGATCCGAATTTCAAAAACGCGGATGTCCAGGACTGGAACCTCAATGTCCAGCAACAAGTCTCACCGACCATTGGGATCATGGTTGGATATTTTGGAAGCAAGGGGACGCACCTGGAAATTGAACGCAATATCAACCAATTCGGCACCCTCGGCTCGGCCAGTACCAGACCGTTCAAAGCTCTTTCGGCAAGCAGCCCGATTCTGCCCGGGACCAGCCTAGGCAACATCCTCACAAAGCGGAGCAGCGATTCCAACTCCAACTACAACGCCCTGTGGATCTCGGCCAACAAGCGGTTCTCTCACAACATCCAGTTCAACGCTTCCTACACCTGGTCGCACTCCATTGACGACGTCTCACGCAACAACAACGGAATCGTCGTGCAGGACAGCACGAACATTTTTGGAAGCCGCGGCAACTCCGATTTCGATGCCCGCCACAGATTCGTAATGAACGCTATCTACGACCTGCCCTTCAAAGGCAATCGCCTGGTGAGCGGGTGGGAGATCGCGCCGATCATAAGCGCACAGAGCGGCAACCCCTTCACCGTGGTGGTTCCGAGCGCGGCCATCACCGGCGTGGGTAACACGGTTACGCCGATTGTCGTCGGTCCCGTCTCTGTGACCGGGAATCCTTTCGGGCAATGGATTGCGCCCGTGTGCACTACCCCAACCATTTGCACCTTCACGGGTACTTTCTCTATTCCAACCACAACCCTCGGAAACCTGCGGCGCAATAGCATTGTGGGGCCAGGTTTTACGGACGTTGACCTCGGTATAATCAAGAACACGAAACTAACCGAGAGAATGAACGTCCAGTTCCGCGCGGATGCGTTCGATCTCCTCAATCATCCGAACTACGGCCAACCCGGCAGAGTGCTTTCCGCTGTAACCGGCGCTACAGTCCCGAATCTTTTCCGGATCAGCAGCACCCGGTTCCCAACGGGCGACTCCGGTTCTTCGCGGCAGTTGCAACTTGCGTTGAAGTTCATTTTCTAGGTCAATTGTCTCGTCCTCAAGCGGCGGGCCGATTCGCAATCGGCCCGCCTCTTTCATTTTTGCGCAACTTCTTCTTAACGAAGCCGAATAACGTTATCGTGCACCCTTCCAATCTATGGCCGATTCAGTCTTGGGTCGCGATTTGCATTGACACGCCGGCTCGTTAAGTGTAGTTTACCCAGGGAATTCACTATACTTAACCCATGCTTCAGTGGCGTATGCTTATGGTTGCCCATGAAAACGGCGATAAATCTTCTGTGCGTTGTTGTCTTGTGGCAAGGTCTGGCGCTCGCGCAAACCGCGGGGTCACTTGCGCCTCAGCAACCGGCCGTCGCAGATTCGCCGAAGGAACCTCAGTCAGGCGGCCAAGCCCAGACCAGCGCGCCTCCACCTTCAGATCCTGAGACCGCGACGATCTTTCCTCACTCCGAATCGGGCCGCTACTGGATTTCTGGCCAAACCAACATCATTCTCCAGTGGCATCCGTCTTTCCGAGCGAAATACACCGGCATCAACAGCCTGCAGCCCCAGGGTGAGAACGCCACTTCGCAGTGGCTGACCCTGTACACCGGGCTCGCGCTTACCCCGACCACCGAGCTGTTGGTTGATCCCGAGGTCGCTGCCGGGCGAGGTCTCAGCAGCGCACTCGGCCTGGCGGGCTTTCCCAACCTGGACGTGGTGCGCAACCCCCAGTTGAGTAAGGCGCCTTATTTGGCGCGGTTCATGCTGCGCAAGGTAATTCCGCTGAGTCAGGAAAAGGTGGCCGCCGAGCGCGGACCACTCGGCCTGGCTACTTCCCTCCCGGCGCGGCGCCTGGAATTGCGCATCGGCAAATTCGCCCTGGTGGATTTCTTCGACCAGAACTCGGCAGGCAGCGACAGCCATCTGCAGTTCATGAATTGGACGGTGGACAACAACGGGGCCTACGACTACGCCGCCAACACGCGCGGTTACACCGACGGGATCATCCTGGAATTTCAGGACCGCCGCTGGGGGGCGCGCTACGCCGAGACGCTCATGCCCAAGGTGGCCAACGGCCTCCAGCTCGACGCCAACGTGTTCCGCGCCCGCTCCGAGAATTTCGAACTCGAATTCCGCCGCTCGGTTGTGCCGCACCGCAATGGCGCTTTGCGCCTGCTCGGCTACGTGAACCACGCCAACATGGGCAGCTACCGCGCCGCCGTGAATAATTTCCTCGCCGGCAAAACGGCCACGCCCGATATCACCGCGCATCCGTTGCAGACCACCATCAAGTATGGCTTCGGCGTGAACTTCGAGCAGCAGCTCAACGGCTGGCTCACCGCCTACGGCCGCTGGGGGTGGAGCGAAGGCCGGCACGAATCTTTCGCCTATACGGAAGTGGACCAGACTGTGGCCCTTGGCGCCGGGTTGAATGGCAAACTCTGGCGGCGCCGCCTGGACCGCTCTGGCTTGACCGTTGTCAGCAATGGCATTTCGCGGGACCATCAGTTGTATCTGGCTCTCGGCGGGAAGGGCTTTCTTCTTGGCGACGGCCGGCTCACGTATGGCCGCGAGAAAATTTTTGAGGCGTACTACACCGCGCATCTCTGGCGCGGCCTGTTTGCCTCGATGGACTTGCAACACATCAACAACCCGGGCTATAACCGCGACCGCGGCCCGGTGGTTGTCCCCGGCCTGCGTCTCCACGTCGAATTCTGAAAGGGGACAAATCTCTGCAAGGCGGTGGCTTATGTTTCAAAAGGACCTGCTCAAAGAACGGGCGGTTTTCATCACAGGCGGCGGGACAGGATTGGGCCGCTCGATGTCGCTGCGGCTGGCCGAGTTGGGCGCGAGGATGTTCCTCGCCGGGCGCCGCGAGGAGCCGCTGCGCGAAACTTCGGAAGCCATCCGCAGAGCAGGCGGCGAATGCGGCTTCATTTCATGTGATGTTCGTGACCCCGCCGCGGTCGAAACAGCCATCGCCGCCGCGGAGAAGCAACTCGGCCGCATAGACACGCTCATCAACAACGCCGCCGGAAACTTTATCGCGCGCACGGAGAAGCTTTCTCCGAACGCCTTCAACGCCGTGGTCGGCATCGTCCTCTACGGGACGTTTCATTGCACCACCGCGTTCGGACGCCGCTGGATCGCCTCCGGCCAGCCGGGCACCGTCCTGAACATCGCCACCACCTACGCCGCAGTGGATTGCTGCGGCTCAGGGTTCGTGGTTCCCTCGGCCTGCGCCAAAGCGGGCGTTCTGGCGATGACGCGCTCGCTGGCGGTCGAGTGGGCGCGCTACCGCATCCGTCTCAACGCCATCGCTCCCGGCCCGTTTCCGACCGAAGGCGCTTTTTCCCGGCTGATGCCCTCGAAGGAATATGAGGAGCGCGCAAAGAACTCCCATCCGATGAAGCGCTTTGGAAAGCACGAGGAACTCGCCAACCTCGCCGCCTATCTGGTCAGCGAGCAATCGGGTTACATCAACGGTGAATGCGTGGTGATTGACGGCGGCCAATGGCTGCGCGGCGCAGGAGAATTCAACAACCTGCTCGAATTGCCGGATGCGGTGTGGGAAAAATTGGAGCAGGCGCGC
>WNFJ01139452.1_pt2 | contig 12944 bp, 11 predicted proteins | sample 5400461 | NCBI WGS metagenome assembly WNFJ01 (sample SAMN13153349, study PRJNA577476) | soil metagenome | isolation source: 115 cm saprolite on Douglas fir-dominated hillslope | place: USA:California | collected 2013-09-17 | reverse complement strand
TCGCGGAAGCGAATATTTTCGTAGCTGACTTCCGGCGGCCCCCAGCCCCACGATTCCCAGCATCCATAAGGGCCGCAAACGAGGCCCGGGTATCCGCCCGGGTAGACGTGTTCCAGCGTTACGTTGTGCCGCCGTACCGCGACGTGATAATTCACCAGGAAATCCGCATCTCGCGGGTCGCTCACTTGCCGCAATCCCTTGGACGACAGCGTCTGCTCGATTGCCGTGCGGATACGCTGGCGAACGATTTCATTGCCTGCGCCGGGATCGCGCGCAATGCTTTCTCCTCGCGAGATCATGTCACGCGATACAACGGGGCGCCGGTCCGCGTCTCTGGCTGGCGCGCCAGCCTTCCAGGCCCAGGTGCTCCCCTTGGGTATGGGAATGTTTGGATCGCGAATCACGGTGACGTGGTCGTCGCACCCGGCAAGCAGCAGCCCGCAAATCAAAACGGAAGCCGCCAGCAACGGCGATTTTCCAATCCCATTCATCCGATGCTTCATCAGAGCTTCCTTCAAAGCGGAGACCGTTCCCTGCTCATGTTGAACCCTGAATTCTTGCAAGAGTTGCGGATATCAAAGGGATGGGCGTGAGCCGGCCAAAAAGGGAAAGGGAGCCAATCACGGGCCGCTGAAGGTGCCTGGCCCAGGATCACTCGCCCGGCGCATGCCAATCCGTGGGCGGAAAAAAAACCGGCCAGAACTTGGGGTTAGGTTGATCGAACTCGAAGGCCACGGAAAAAAATTCAGGCGAAGTATCTTCCACGCGGACAACCCGGCAGCTTTGCTCCACTTTGTTCTGCGGGTTCACGAGAAGCATAGGCTGGCCGATTTGCATATCCATCTTCATCTTCAGCAGTCCACCGTGGGCGTTGACGATCTGCGTCAGCGCCTCCTCCTGCCTCGGCTTGTGTTCGATATCTTCCGCGATCACGGTGACTCTTATTTCAAGCATCACGCGCTCGCTGCGCCGGCGGTTCATCGGGTTGTCAGGCGTATCCACGATCGTTTATCAAATCTCCTTGTATCCAGGATGAATTTTACCTTAGCTGATGATGTAGGAGTGCTGCCGAAGGGCCAGCCGTTGCGCAAGAGGCAGGGCATCATGCCAGCCCGCGCGGCTCTAGCGATTGTCGGTATCGAGCATCGATTCGAGGCGCGCGTGCCGCCCTTCAAGCGTTACCGGCGTAACCATCATTTCTGACGCCATAGTGCCGGCATTCTAAAGGCAGCCGGCCCGTTCAGCGAGCGCCAATTTGGATATGGAAGGAAAACTTCCTCAATGCCCGGAACAACCGGACGAACGATGCGCCGCTACGCGTAGTAGGAAGCCAGCATGGACCTTCCCCTTACGGGGAAGTATTCGCCGTACCTGCAGATCTGCGAGAACTTCCACACTAGGGAATCATCGAGCCAGCCGTACCCGGCCTCCCTGCTGAGAGTTTCCAAGGCATCCTCTGAAGAAAGCGCATCCCGGTAAGGGCGATCCGTGATGAGCGCATCGTAGATGTCTGCGATTTGGAGAATCTGCGCCATCAGCGGAATTTCATATCCTCGGAGGCCATCAGGATATCCACTCCCGTCCATTCGCTCATGATGATGCCGAATCACCGGCAGGATGCGGCGCAGCGACTTCAGCGGCGCGCAGATGAGCTCCCCAGTGACAGGATGTTGTCTGACGATCTCGGTTTCTTCCGCGTTCAGCGGTCCGGGCTTGAGAAGAATCTCATCGGGTACTGCTACTTTTCCCACATCGTGAAGCAGGCACGCGATCCGCAACTCCTGCAAATCTTCTTCCGGCAAATCCAGACTCCTGCCGAGTTGCACTGCGTAATTCGACATCCGCTCGGAGTGCCCGCTCATGAGCGGATGTTTCGCTTCGACGCGGCGTGCCAGCCAAAGCACCACGGACTTCGCCTGTTCATCGAAATACGTCTTGAGCCGCAAGAGCGACTGCACGCGGCTTAGCGCATCCGCGAGCGAGCTGCAACTTACCCAGAAGTCGGCACCACCTGCTTCGCATCCGCGGGCGACATCCGCTGGATCCGATGGAGGCTTGATAAACACAATTGGGGTCCGACGATTGAGCGGGTTTCCCTTCATACGCCGGCAGAGGCCGAAGCCATCGACATCCGGCAAAGTGTCGTGGAGCAGGACCAAATCAGGCTGAAGCTGGAGACACTGCCGCAGAGCAGATTCTCTGTCCTCCGCCGTAAATACTTTATAGTTATTACTCTGCAGGGATAACTTCCAGGAGTCGCGGCTCGCCGAAGCACCATCCACAAGCAAAATGGCTGAGTTCATGGGTCCCTCGTTATTCCTCAACGCGCTGGGAGGGTTGGGCACACCACTCTGCGCGCTAGATATAGGGTCTTGCGAGGGACTGGACTTGCTCCCGATCTCCAATCCCTGTCTTCGGAGGATTCTGCCTCCGCTTCCCGGGGACGAGAAGAAATGAGGTGGCTCGGCAGGGTTATCTTATTGCTTATGGAGTTCCAAACCTGGAGCCCACATAAGTGACTCAGAACTTGGGTCTTACGGCGCGGTTGGCGGAAGGGGCGGCCGAGCGCTAGGAACAATTTCCATTGTGCCTGCTATGTTTACATGATGCCGGACGTCCCCCTGCCTCCTTTCGATCGTTCTTCGCCACCTACAAAGAACCCTCGCCCAGATTTACAAAATGAGGGACTGATAGCTGCCTGTAGTTTTCTTTTCTTCCCTGGTGATCCTCAAAGAGTGTGCATTGCTCGGAGTTGAGGGAATGGATATTAAGGAAACGGGATGCGGGCGAGGCGCGCGGTGAGGTATGATAGAGTCTCCTGAAATCAACTCATTAGGATGACAATGCCGACTGCCACGAATGGAAAGGTATTACTGAGGGTAAGGCCGCGAGGCTTCTGCGCGGGCGTAGTACGCGCGGTGGATATCGTCGAGCTGGCGCTGGAGGCGTACGGCGCGCCGGTCTACGTGCACCACGAGATCGTCCATAATACGTACGTTGTAGAGCAGTTGCGCCGGCGCGGCGCGATCTTTGTCGAAGCCATCGATGAAGTGCCGCATGGCGCCGTACTGGTTTTCAGCGCCCACGGCGTACCGCCGACGGTGCGCGATGAAGCCAAGTCCCGGGCGTTGAAAGTGATTGACGCCACTTGCCCGCTGGTGACCAAAGTGCACCTCGAGGCCCTCAAGTTTGCCCGCGAAAAGCGCACCATTATTCTGATCGGTCATCGCGACCATCAGGAGATCGTCGGCACCTCGGGCGAAGCGCCCGACCGCACCATCGTGGTGGACTCCGTCGCGGCCGTGGACGCGCTCGAAGTCGATGATCCCGCGAAGCTTTCGTTTCTCACGCAAACGACCCTGAGCCTCTACGACACGCAGGAAATCGTAGCTCGGCTGCGCCAGAAATTCCCGGCCATCCAGGGGCCGGCGAGCGACGACATTTGTTACGCCACGCAGAACCGCCAGGAAGCCGTCGAGCAGGTGGCCAAGGACGTGGATCTGATCCTGGTAGTGGGTTCGCCGAACAGCTCGAATTCCAACCGCCTCGTGGAAGTTGCCCAGCGCAGCGGCGTCAAGGCGCAATTGATCGATTCGGCGCGGGATATCGATGTGAAGTGGCTCGAAGGCGTTTCGCGCGTGGGCTTGACCGCGGGCGCGTCCGCTCCGGAAGTCCTTGTTGAGCAAGTGAGCGAACGCCTGGCGGAGTTCGGTTTCACGGATCAGCGCGATCTGGATTTGATCCGCGAGGACGTGCGCTTCACGCTGCCGCCCGAATTGGCGACCATCGCGCCGGCGCCGCGCCGCTAGAGAATTTGCGGTTTGCTGCACTTGGCAGGGGAACGATGGGCAGGACCGGGGTGATTTCCAGGCCGGCGCTTTGCCTGTTCCGGTCATCGCTAGCCCGACGCGGCAGCCGGGAACTGCAAGACAAGGAGCCAGACCTTGGCGGTCAAAATCGTCCGTCAGCCGAAGAAGATTGCCTTGATTGGCGCGCCCTCGAGCGCCGCGGCATTTTCCGCGGGAAGCGAGAAGGCTCCGGCGGCGCTGCGCGCTGCCGGGCTCATCGAAAAGTTGCAGGCCGTGGGCTACGAAGTCGTGGATTACGGCGACTGCGCGCCGCGGCTCTTCGCGGACGACGACGAACACCGCCGCGCCCGCAATCTGCCCGAAATCGTTGCCGGCCTGAACGACCTGAAGACGCGCGCCGAGCTCGCGGTGAAAAGCGGCGCGCTGGTGCTGGTCCTGGGCGGAGATTGCGCGCAGGTCATTGGCTTGTTGAGCGGCGGTCGTCGTTACTATAGACATATCAATCTGCTGTGGTTCGATCGCGACGCCGATCTGAATACTCCTGCCAGCACTCCCTCCGGCCGCATCGACGGAATGGTTGTGGCCCACGTCATCGGCAAGGGCGCACCGGAGCTGGTGCGCTTCTGGAGCGAGGCGCCGCTGGTGCGCGAGCCGGACGTGACGCTCTTCGGTCTCGAACGGCTCGATCCGCCGGAGCAGGAGTTCCTCGGCAAATCCCCGATGCGGCCTATCTACGCCGCCGACATTCAATCCCAAGGCGTCAAGGCGGCGCACGAAGCGCTGGCGCAAGTGCACGCCGACGCGCACGAATTCATTCTGCATCTCGATACTGATGTCATCGCGGAGGAAGATTTTCCCGCGGTGAACGTGCCCGGCAGCGGCGGACTACGTTTCGACGAAGTCCGCGCTTCCTTCATCGAGTTTGTAAATCACAGGAATCTGCTGGGCCTTGATGTGGCGCAGTACAATCCCGGCAAAGATCCCGACGGCACCGGCGCAATGAAGCTCGTCGCTCTGCTGGTCGAAGCGCTTTCCGCGCGCCTCGCAGCGCTGACCGTACCCCCGACGGAGCCCCCGGCGGGACTGGAAGAAGTCTCCTCCTCGGGAACGACCGCGTAGAGCGTCTGCATCTCCTTTGCAAAAACAAAAATTGGGGTCCTACTCAGGAAGCGGCAGTGGCGCGTTTGCGCAAATACCGCGCCAGGCCGAGAAAAGAGAGATTCAGGCCGGCGGTGAAGGCGTAGTGTTCGGCTTCACCGGCGGGGAGATGCTGAGAGATTTCCGCATACGTGGCGGACATGAATGAGTCCATCGCGGCGGAATCGCTTGCGGCGATGCGCAGGATTTCCGCGGTGAGCGCCGCCCAGCGATGCAGCCGTTCGCGGAACAGCACGATGTGTTCGGAAGGATTGTCGGAATATCCGAAGTGCGTGAGAAAGAGCCGCGCCGGTTTGCGCTCCAGGATGGCGGCGAAGGAAGTATCCCAGATCCCCAGATCGATGTCCGGCGGCGGAGTAGCGGGCATGACGAAGGAATTTCCCTCGATGCGCACTCCCGCCGTGTCGCCAACAAAAGCGACGCCTTCCGTCTTGTCGAAATAGCTGACGTGGTGCGAGGCGTGGCCCGGTGTGTAGACAACCTCGACTTGCCGCGAGCCGAGCGTGAGTGTTTCACCGCCTTCGAGGATGCGCAAATTCTCCGCCGGAGCGGGAAGAGTTTCTCCGAACAGGCACTGTAATTCGTTGGGCCAGAGGCGCTGGGCGCTGGCCAGAAGCTTCGACGGGTCCATCACGTGCGGCGCGCCATTCTTGTGGACATACACGGCGAGGCGGGGATTTTCGCGCACCAGCGAGCCGGTAGCGCCGGCGTGGTCCAGGTGGATGTGTGTGAGAAGAATGGCCTCGAGATCGCCGACTCCGATGCCACGGGCCTGGAGCTGTCGCTGCAGCGTCTCGAGCGTGGAGCCCGGGCCGGGGTCGACAACGGCGCGGTGCCCGTCCGATTCCAGAAGGCCGGCCGCGATGGAGCGCGGCCTTCCCATCCAAAGGTTGTCGAGGGTGGTGATGGAGTGCATCAGAAAAGTAGTGTAGCGCAGGATGGGAAATTTGACTGTCGGCAGTTGCCAGCCGCGCAGAGGAATGGCGTGAGCGCCCGCGAAGCGAGGAAGAAGTTGCGCCAAAAGCGAATCGTGGAATAACCTCGAAGCGCCGCGTCCTGTTGCTTCTTCAGGTTTCTCCATTGGTCCGGCCATGGGTGTGGGGAGAAGCGCATGCCTGGAGGGGAAGAAGCGACAAGTGCAGGAGCTGCTGTGCGTCTAACGGCGCCCGCCAGGAGCAGCGAGCGGTCAGCAGGCGGGCGCGTGAATCAAACGAGATTCGATTGCTGAAGCTCAGGAGGAAGGAGATGCGCAATTGGTGTGCAGCATTCGTGATGAGCGCGCTTTTGGCTTTGCCGCTGTGCGCGCAGCAGAAGAACGGCGGAGCCAGCGGCGAAACCACGAACGCCGTAACGGCCGCGGAGAACAGCGCGGCTTCCGACAAGGCCGCGGAAAGCAGCAAGCCTGTGGCGCCGAAGGGCGCATTCGCATTGCTCGCGACGCCGCGGCCCGCTCCCTTCCCCGGACCGGCCGCCCCTGCGGGCGCGCGTCCGCCAGGCCTGCTCGTTCCCCGCTATGAGCTCGCGGGAATGTACCACTACCTCAATTTCGCCCCCGGTGACCTTTTGCGGATTTTAACAATCATGGAGGATCGGGTTCGTTCACCTACAACGCGTCCAGATGGATCGCTCTAACAGGCGAAGTGGGAAGCTACTCGTCCAACCGGAATGTATTCCCGCTGACCGGAAACAATAGACTTGTTCAGTACAGAATCATCAGCTATCTATTCGGTCGTCGGCTGAACCTGCATAAGTTCGATCGTTTTGTTCCCTTCGGTGAGTTTTTAGCCGGCGCTGCGCGAGGCAATCGCCAGATCATTGGTGGCCCCGAGCAGAATGCCTTCGCGATGGCGGCAGGCGGCGGCGTCGATATGGTTCTGACGAAAAACCTGGCTTGGCGCTTTGCCCAACTGGATTATCTCTTGACCAGTTTTTCGGGACCCGCGTTGGGGGCTACCGCGCGGCAGAACAGCTTCCGCGCCGGCACGGGCCTGGTAGTTCGTTTCGGCATTCCCAATCCACCCCCTCCGGCGAACCACCCGCCGGTGGCGGCGTGCTCGGTGAGTCCGGCTTCGGTGTATGCCGGTTCGGGCGACAGCGTGGCCGTGCACGTGAATGCCAGCGACCCGGACAACGATCCATTGACCTACAGCTACACGGCCACCAGCGGCGCGGTGGAGGGCACGGGCCCGGAGGCGCGCTGGAATTCGACGGGTGTCAGCGTTGGCTCCTACACCGTCAACGTGAAAGTGGACGACGGCAAAGGCGGGTCGGCCTCATGTGCGGCGGATATCAAGGTGGAAGAGAAGCCCAATCATCCGCCGACGGCGACACTCTCCGTGGAGCGCAGCCCAATTCTGCCGGGCGAGCGCACCGGGGTCACTTGCAACGGCAGCGACCCGCACAACGATCCGCTGACCTACAGCTACACGACGACCGGCGGACAGATCGTGGGGAGCGGCTCGAATGTGCAGTTTGATGCCACGGGCCTGAAGCCTGGGAGCTACGGCGTGAAGTGCACGGTGAACGACGGCCGCGGCGGCGCCGCTGATGCTTCCGGCAACGTGGAAGTGAAGGGCCCCCGCAGATCAAGCAATTGGAAGCCAAGCTGGCGCTGCACAGCATCTACTTCCCGACCGCCCAGCCCACCGTGGCGAAACCCGCGGGAGGGTTGCTGGCCAGCCAGCAAGTCACCTTGGATGAGCTGGCGAGCAACTACAAGCAGTATTTGACGTTTAAACCCGACGCCCGCTTGATTCTCGAAGGCCACGCGGATGTTCGCGGGGCTAAGGACTACAATGTGAAGCTCTCCGAGCGGCGCGTGGAACGCACCAAGAGCTACCTGGTTGAAAAAGGCGTGCCCGCGGAACACCTTGAGACTCGGGCGTTCGGCTTTGAAAAGAACCTGACCTCCGAAGAGGTGCAGAAACTGATCGAAGCCGAAACGGATATGAGTCCGGCGGAAAAGCAGAAGATCCTGAAAAACCTGCTGACCGTGCGGCTGGCCAATAACCGGCGCGTCGACGTCACCCTGAGCACCACCGGGGAACAGTCCGTTCGCCGCTTCCCCTTTAGCGCCAAGGATGCCTTGACGCTGCTCAGCAGAAGCGGCGGTGAAACACCCAAGAAGAAAACGGCGGCTCCAGCGCCGGCAAAAAAGGCCCAGCCCTAGCGGCCAGGTATTAGCGCACGGCCAGCCCGCCGGAAGCGACTCGTAACTTCCGGCGGGCAAACTTAATCTCATACGAGATCAAACCGGCGGGCTCTTCGAGGAGTTGTCGAGGAGCCCGCTTTATTTTGGGAGCGCGCTTTGGCGAAATCTCCGCGCGTCCATTTCCCGAATTGGAACTGAAAGGGCGATCGGGCCGGGATAAAGTCTCAAACTGGCACTTGCCAATCACCAGGTCATGTGACTAATGTATTGATTTATGAATGAGTTTGAGGGGATTTCCTGAAATGGAACTTGAGATGCACAGAAAGCCGTCAACCGGAGGCTTTCATGATTCCTGTCATGAGTGAGGAAGCGGCAGTCCGCCGCGAGGTTGTCCCCATGAACATTCTCATCGTGGATGACGAGCAGTCGATCCGCGAGACCTGTGCCACGGTCTCGGAGCAATGCGGGATGAAGGCCGTCGCTGTAGCCACCTCCCAAGAGGCGCTGGAAGTGCTGGAGCACTCGGCCATAGACATTCTGCTGACGGATTTGAAGCTGCAGCAAACGAACGGCGTGGAACTGCTGAAACAGGTGCACGACCTGCATCCCCAGGTCGCCGTGGTGGTGCTGACGCAGTACGGAACCATCGAATCGGCGGTGGAGGTCACCCGCATGGGCGCCGTGGACTACGTGACCAAACCGTTCCGCGTTGATGAGCTGCGCTCCCGGCTCGAACGCGTGGCACGGGCGGTGGAACTCCAGCAGGAGAACCGGCTGCTGCGCGAACAGTTGCGGACGCGCCCCGGGTTCGGCGGGCTGATCGGCGTCTCCATGAAAATGCAGCGCGTTTATAAATTGATGGAAAAAGTAAGCCAGCACGAGTATCCCGTGCTGGTCCTGGGGGAGAGCGGAACGGGAAAAGAGCTGGTGGCGCGCAGCATTCATTTTTCTGGACCGCGCCGGGACCGGCCTTTTGCCCCGGTGGACTGTTCGGCGCTGGTGCCTACGCTGATCGAATCCGAGCTCTTCGGCTACGTCAGGGGGGCGTTCACCGGGGCGGTGCAGGCCAAGCAGGGATTGCTCGAGGCCGCCCAGGGGGGCACGCTCTTTCTCGATGAAATCGGAGACATGCCCGTGGACCTGCAAGCCAAGCTCCTGCGGGCCTTGCAGGAGCGCGAGGTCAAGCCCGTGGGCTCGACGGAGCGCCGGCAGATCAACGTGCGCATCATCGCCGCTACCAACCGGGATCTGGAAACCGCCATTCGCTCGGGCACCTTCCGGCAGGACTTGTATTTCCGGCTGAACGTGGTGCAGATCAAGCTCCCCCCGCTGCGCGAGCGCAAGAGCGATATCCCGATTCTGGTGACGGCCTTTCTTGAAAAATTTTCCAACCCTCAGGGCCCGGGGCGCACCATCTCCGAAGACGCTATGCGCCGGCTGATCGCCTACGATTGGCCGGGAAACGTGCGCGAGCTGGAAAACGCCATCGAGCGGGCGGTGGCCTTGGGTTCCGGGCCGATCCTCCATGTGGCGGACCTGCCATCCAACCTGCAGTACCCCACCACCGAAAGGGCCCCGCAGAAGGATGAGATATTGCCTCTCGAGGAAATGGAGCGGCGCGCGATTCTCCGCACCCTGCGCGAAACGGGGGGCGACAAGCTTTCGGCCGCGCGCATGCTCGGCATCGGGAAGACCACTCTGTACCGCAAACTGAAGCAGTACCACATGGAGCATGCCGAGCAGTAAGGACGCTGACCGTTCGCAAATTCTTTCCAGCAGGCCGTGGGAATATTTTATTTCTCTTCAGCCGTCTTCCATCAGGAAGTTTCGGTAATGGTCGGTTTCCGTGTGCGCCGTCATTCGCCCTCAAATGCACGGCAGGCACGAACTTCCCACAAAGGGCCCAGGCGTCGCAGGGCGTTCATCATTTGCGGCTCGCCATCTGCGGTGTTTGTTCCCCGATCTTCGCTGAGTACAGAATAAATTTGAACGGGTCCGAGTTCTGATACTTCTCTATCAGCTTGAGGTAGACGAGCCGCTCGGCCTTGGCCACAGACTCGCTGTGCTCGAACCTGCTTCTGGACGATTCGAGCAGCGAGGCCGCGAGTTCGTATTTGCCGTCGGCGGCCAGGCGTTCCACCGTGTTTGCAAGCTGTTTCTCCGATAGACCGAGGTAGTCGACCAGGAGTTCTGCGCGGTCGGCGCGGCCGAGATGGTCAAGGCCCTGCAGATCCGCCTGCCAATAGCCTACGTTTTGCTCGTAAAGCCGGTCAATGACGTGTTCACGCAGGAGCAGAAATGGCAGATACGCCTCAGGATCGCCCCTCAGCAGATCGGGAGGAATCAGGTTCGCCCGGTGAATCACGGCCCGATCATCGCCGCGGCGGATCGCGCTCAATACCTGCTCGCGCAGCCAGCCGAGGTCCGTCTTGAGCTGCGCCAGCATCGAAGGTGATGCGAAATTCCTCGTAAGCGGCTCGTGGCCATGCAGCAGATGCTGCGGGTGCTTCTGTACAACGATATCAATCGCATCGAGCAGCCCTTGCAGATCGCCTTCTTTTACAAACGGTGCTCCGAGATAAGGCATGATGAAGTCTCCCACAAACAGTACACTCTGGCCGGGCAAATGAATGAACATGGCATCGTGGGTTTCGCCTCCTTGCACAGGGATTAGCTCGATACGCGTTCCTCCTATGGTCAGCTCCGTGCGACGGTCGATGGTGATGTCCGGCTTGAAGGTGCGCACGTCTTCGAGGTTGAAGCGCTCGCCGAAGAAATGTTTCGCGAGAATCGCGGGCGCGTTGAGTTCGCCAGCAATCTCGTCCTCGTAGTTGCTCCTGGCATAGAAACGCGAGCGCGGATTCAAGGCACGAAAATAGGCGTGGCCGCCAATGTGGTCCCAATGCGAATGCGTAATAAAGATAGCGGTCAGTTCCGGCAGATTAGGCGCATACGCCCGCAGCGCTTCGTAGGCGGCTTTGGCGGAGTCCGGCCGCGTCCCGGCGTCGATGCCGATCAGCTCCCGCCCATTGTCTGAGACAACGAAATAGTATTCTGTGAACTCAAATCCTGAGAGCGCGTATACGCGGCCCGGCACGATCTGGGCAATGTGCCGCGGCACAAAAGCATGCCCGGACGAAACGTCCTCCGAAAAAGGAGTGCTAAGCGTAATCGGCCTACTAAAGTCCGTATAACCGCTTCGCCGCAGATAGTCCTGCGCCCTGGCCTGTTCGCCGTCAGCGAGGGCCAGCTTTCCGAGGTGGTAGTAGACTTCCCGCAACCATCCCGCGTGTGGCGCTTTGTCGATGTTCTCCACGCACCAGGTTAGCTCGTCCCGCGCTACCTTCCTCTGATGGAAGAAGTTTGGAAGCTCGGAGTGGACGATGCCCGCAATCCAATTCACAACGAAGATTTGGCCTCCGGAAAGCTGCTTGGCTTGCTCCAGCATGGCGATCGTGTCTTTCACGTAGCCGATGCGGTGCAGCAGCGAAACCTGGGATGCGTGCTGAGCTCGCAACAATCCGATGGCGCTGAAATACAGCGCCTTTTGAGCGTCCGTCAGGCGAGGCCCGAATTCCTTCACTCGCGCCGAGAAGAACTCTGCTCCCTCGTCCTGTAGCTGGGCATTCGAATACTGCGCCATCAGCAGAAACAGCAACTGCGGATCCCGCGGTGGTGCCGCACTGTTTACGGTCTTCAAATATTCGAGCTCCGGGCGCGGGGAGCCGGACGGGGAGTTAATTCCGCTGCTTTCGGCAACGCTCGTTCCTCGCAGAGGGGTGAGGAGAGTGCCAAGCAACAGCGCAGCCAGCAAATACATGGAGATTCTCATGATGGGTTCCTTTCCGTAAGCCATATTCATTTAGATGTATATACATCTATTAGGTTGCAAAAATTTTTAGGCCGCCATCGCAGTTGCCGCTATCCGGGATACGGTCTCTCTCATGCTATTCCAGCTCGCATCGCCAAGCCTTTGCCTCAGCCGATGTTCCGCCCGCTCCCAGTACGGTTGAGCCACCCTCAATTGTCGCTTCCCTGCCCGCGTCAAACCAAACAGGCGCTCCCGCCTGTCTTTTCCACGTCGGACGCGAACCCACCCCTGCTCCCGGATACGGCCCAACGTCCGTGTCAGCGTCGTACTATCCATCGCCAGGCCGGCACTTAGCCGTTTTTGATTGGCCTCTCCAGTCGCAGCCAGTGCGGTGAGCAGACCGAACTGCGTGATCTCAAGACCTGCCTTTCTCAGCTCCTGGTCATAAATCCGCGTTACGATGCGGGTGAGGCGGCGCAGGTTCTGACACGCGCACGGCAACTCAAAAAGTACATCTGCAGGCTGCTCTCCAAAAGCTTGCGTGCCCATATTATATGTATATACATCTGTTATCCCTGCGTGTCAAACAAGTTTTTCGCCTGGTCATTGAGCTTGAAATTGAACTTAAAGGGAACGCAAGAGACGCGTGGGTCCCAACCCCTTCTCGGACGGCCTGGGCTTCGGGAAACGGTGTTGAATAACGCGCGGAACCGAGCAGTCTTTCTCTTTCTGTGGGCGCCTAAGTCCTGACTTCCTCGATCCCTAATCCTTTAGCCCGTCACCGCTGCGAGCCACCGCCCACGAGCTTCTCCTCCGCGGCGGTCCACTCTGGGAAGAATCCCAAGCAAAGTCTCGACATGGAATTCCCGGCGGCATTCGGCTGTCCACCCTTCCCTCTAAGTGATTGATTCCTCGAGCGAAACTGACCTTCCTTGTTGGGCACGATGATGCAAGGGCCATATCGGCGGGTCTCCCTCCTCTTACCACTGACTCCCCCTCCGGCAGTGATCTAGAG
>WNFJ01626681.1_pt1 | contig 12948 bp, 15 predicted proteins | sample 5400461 | NCBI WGS metagenome assembly WNFJ01 (sample SAMN13153349, study PRJNA577476) | soil metagenome | isolation source: 115 cm saprolite on Douglas fir-dominated hillslope | place: USA:California | collected 2013-09-17 | reverse complement strand
TCCTTGCCTTGGGTCTGCTGTTTTTCAACAGTCTGGAGCTTTCCTACTTCGCGGGCGCGGGCATTGCCGTCATCACCATCCTGCTGGTCCTTTTGCAGCAGCTACCCGAACTGCCTTCTGGAGAAAAGAACGCGCAGCAAAAGCGAGCAGCGAACAGAGAACTGTTGAAAGTGCTCAGACAGGGGTTACTCTGGTTGATGGTCTTGCAGATCAGCATTCATTCAGCTTCGGAGATGGGTTTTCGCAACTGGATTGTCACAGCGGTCAGCCAGAGCGCCACTGTTAGCCTGGCTCTCGCGGCCCCTGTAGCTACTGCTTTCTTTATCGGGCTAGCTGCTGGCCGGTTCTTTGGAGCGCAGTTACTCAGGCGAGGCTGGATCAGCGAGAGGCGTTTGCTGTATACAGCGCTCCTGGGGGGGACTTTTTGGAGTGTCATTGTGGCCATATTTCCCGGTCAATTGCTCATCTCCTACGCTGCAAGCGCGCTGGTGGGCTGTTTTTACGGGCCGCTCTACCCCGGCATTATGGCAATCGCCTCGCGCCGTTTTGTGCACGCTATTGGCCCAGTCAGCAGTATTATGATCATCAGCACAGATGTGGCCTCGATGATTGTTCCGTCAGCGATGGGTCTCCTCATTCCAGCCCTGGGCATCAACTGGGTTATGGCCATTCCCGCCCTCTGCTGCGCGCTCATTTTCCTTCCGATGGCGCTGGCCAATCGCGCGCAGCCTGAGGCGCAAACTGACCACCACGATGGGTGACACCTCTCGCGAGGAGTGCTTGCGAGGAAATCTGATTGAGGAGCTACAGCGAGCAGATGCCCAGGGACGCGTTCAGGAAAAGGACGTTGCAGCCGCAGCGAAAACTTGGGATACCTGTTTGGAAGCCACTTACATGCACGACCAGGCGGTACAAATGGGTATACCTCCAGAAGCGATCTTCGTTGAGCCAGAGGCACTTCACACACGAGAAAATGCTGAGCATGTTCTCTGCATCTTAAAAGAACACGACATGCGCCGGGTTATTTTAGTCACGTCGCCTTTTCATCAGTTGAGAACCTATCTCACTTTTGCAAAAGTGTTCCAGCCGCAAGGTATCGAGATTATCAACCACTAGCGACTTGAACATTTCAATCTTCATGTGAACGCTGCCGGAAGAATGAGCCACTCGCTATCCTAAAATGGAAGTCGCTTGCTTTGTTCTCAAGGCGCGTCGGAGCTTCGGCGGGCCATAATCAGTGGCTTATGGTATCAGATCAGCGGATGGCTCGCTCTTCGACTAGCGTTTACACCTCAAACCAATGTTGTTCTTTGGCGACATTTCCCACCGGAACAACATGTGAATCAACCATTTTTTTAAAAATAGGTTCTATAGACAAAGTTAAACTTCTAGGATACTTCTCCGGATGTTGCACGATCTCTAACGCTACATCCAATGGAAGAACCAAACCTTCTGCTAGAAATTTAGAGAAAGATCTCGTTACCGCTGGACTAGGAATGATACCATAAGCATAACTACGCGCGATTAAAGAGAGACTTTCTTGCCAGAAATTTGGATCAGTTCTAGCCAACTCAATTGCCATATTTTGGCAGAATTGCAGGACAACACTGTCTGATTCTTGATAGTTGAAAAGGTGGTACTTCTGGTAAAGCTTAAGGGACTTCCGAAAACTAAATCGTCCCAGACATGGTATACTGCTCCAAGAAAAGTTTTCTTGGAGGGACGCTGATGGAACTGACCGAGGAGGTCAAAGCGCTGCTGTTGAACACGGCCAAGGATCTCAGTGGCAGCGCACGACGACGGTTTACGGCACGAACAGTGAAAGCCTTGGGTGAAGGCGGCCAGCGGCTCGCCGAACGAGAACTAGGCTGGAATCGCGGAACTATCCGCAAAGGGATGCATGAAGTAGAGCGCGGGATCGAGTGTGTGGATGGCTTCGTGTTGCGTGGCCGCAAACGCAGCGAAGACCACCTGCCCAACTTCCTGCACGATATTACCGCCATTGTCGACGGCCAGAGCCAGACGGACCCACAGTTTCGCACCACTCGTTTGTATACGCGTCTGACCGCAGCGGAAGTGCGACGCCAATTGATCAGCCAAAAAGGCTACACCGACGAGCAATTGCCTACCGCCGAGACGATTGCGACGAAACTCAACGAGCTGGGTTACTCTCCGCAAACCGTGGCCAAGAGCCAGCCCCAAAAAAACTCCCCGAGACCGATGCCATCTTCGCCCAGGTAAAGCAGCGCAACGAGGAGGCCGATGAAGCATCAGACATGTTACGGATCTCAATCGATGCCAAGGCGATGATCAAGGTTGGCCCTTTCGCACGGGGAGGCAAGAGTCGGATACCGACCAAGGCAGCCGACCACGACTTTGAGCCGGTAGCGACAGTGACCCCGATCGGCATGTTCTTGCCCGCCTTTGATGAACTCTTTCTCTACGGTGTCACCTCCAAAGTGACCAGTGACTGCCTGGTGGCGCTCAAAGAGCGCTTTTCCCATATCAAGACGCTCCTCATCAATCTGGACAATGGCCCGGAGAGTCACAGTCGGCGTACCCAATTCATGCAGCGCCTCGGGGGATTTGCCCAGCAGTATCACCTCACCGTGCGCCTGGCCTATTATCCTCCCTATCCGAGCCGCGTACAATCCGATCGAGCGGTGCTGGGGGATTTTAGAACAGCACTGGAATGGAGCCTTACTTGATTCACTGGAGGCGGTGATCCAGTATGCCAGTACGATGACCTGGAAAGGCAAACATCCTGTAGTCTCCTTGGTGACAACCACCTATCAGACCGGCGTCAAATTGACCAAAGAGGCGATGGACCTGGTCGAAAACCAGATTCAGCGCTTGCCAGCTCTCAGAAAGTGGTTTGTGGATCTCAATGCTTCCTTGCCAGCTAGCCGGGATAGTTAATAGTTCTTACGTCCCTAAGCGGTTGAACCTCAAACTCAAATGTACCTTGTACCCGGGATACTAGGAAGAAAACTCTTTCTACCGTGGTAATAGATAGTTTCTCCGCTAGCTCTACATCAAACTCTTCTCTAGTCAGGTAATCCCTCAGAAGACGTTGTAGTCTCTCCGCACTTACGCTTCCCCTCTCTTGCCCTTGTTCTGCCTCCGAGTGAAGAATCCAAGCAAGATAGCTATGAATATTAATCAGAAGGAGGCGATTTTCCCGAACAACTACATTTTTGTCAGACTCACGATCAAAAAACCGTTCAACGTAACTGTCGTAGAGTGCAGTTCTCTGGTCCGGCAAAGATGGCCCTCGAAGATGAATAAGTGTCAGCAAAATAGCTAATTGCATTGGGTTTCTGGCAAGATGCCATCCCGAATTGGGATCTTCCGCACTTTCCGTGCTGAGTCTACAACCTGTATTCGTAGATAAAGGGAGGGAAAGAGTTGACTCGTTCTCACCAATCATCTACGAGGTACTTCTTCTGACGTATGTTTCAGTTCACATTCGCTGGTTTTGAAATCCAGCACATTACAAGTCGCGAAGCTGTGCTGACAATAATGGCTCGTGCGCTTTCTGCCGTGGGGATGTGTCCTACCTGTGGAATGGCGACAAGCCATGTGCATAGTTATTACACTCGAAGCCCCCAGGACTTGCCAATCAGCGGCCAACAGGTCCAGCTCATGTTACGGGTGCGCCGTTTTCGCTGCCTCAATCCGCAGTGTCCTCGGCAAACCTTCGCCGAACGTCTGCCCGAATTGCCAGTCTCGGCCCGACAAACCAGCCGCTTGGGCGCTATTCTGGAAAGTATCGCCGTCGTTCTGAGTGGCCAGGCAGGCTCACGGCTCGCTGAGCAATTAGCGATGCCGGTGAGTGCTGACACCCTTCTGAGGCGAGCCAAAAAGAAGGCCCCGATGCCACCAACTCCCCGAGTCCTGGGCGTGGACGATTTCGCTTTTCGACGAGGACACACGTATGGAACTATTCTCATTGATTTAGAAACCCATCAGCCGGTGGATCTTCTGGAAGATCGCACGGCGGAAACCTTTGCTGAATGGCTCAGGCAACACCCTGGTGTGGAAATCATCAGCCGAGATCGCTCGAAAGAATATCTGCGTGGGGCCACCGATGGCGCTCCACAGGCGCAACAAATCATTGATCGCTGGCATCTGTTGAAAAATCTTCGGGAAGCCATTGAGCGGTTTCTTAGCCACACCCAGATGCCAGAGGATGCAAGTGAAGCTATCGGGCTTGCGGAGCAGTGGCGAACGAGTACGCTCCGCGGGATCACGAGAGCAACGGCTGGCGCTCTATCAGCAGGTCCATGCGCTTTACCAGCAAGGAGGGAGCATTTTGGGGATTGCCAGACAACTCCACATTGGCCATCGAAGGGTGCGCAAGTTCGTTCGATCTCCCAGTTTCCCTGAATGGGGCAAACCTGCACGCACCAGAAGCGCCATTGATCCTTATCGACCCTATCTCCAAGAACGGTGGAGACAGGGATGCCAGGAGACAGGTCAATTATGGCACGAGTTGCAAGCACGCGGCTTTACCGGGAGTCGCATGATGGTCTATCGATGGGTTCAGTTGCAAAGGGATGCGCCAGCTTTGGCTCCTGCTCAAACACAGCACCAGGCGAAGAGGACCACTCAAAGCATGGCTCCGCGCCACCTCGCCTGGTTGTTTCTTCGTGACCCTGAGCATCTGGAGAAGCAGGAGGAGCAGGCACTCTCCTTCCTCCGAAAGACTCCAAACGTCGAAATGGCCTATGGATTAGCCCAACAACTGGTAAAGATGGTCAAAGAGCGCAACGCCCAGGCGCGGGAAACCTGGCTCTGGGATTGCCAGATGAGCGGAATCAGCGATCTTGTTACCTTTGCGCAGGGGTTGGAAAAAGAAGGATCTGCTTTCCATGCAGCATTATCACTCCCATACAGCAACGGACCTGTCGAAGGGAAGATCAACAAACTGAAGTATATTAAGCGCTCCATGTATGGCCGAAGCGGGTTCCCGCTCTTGCGCCAAAAGGTTTTAAAGGCGGCATGAGATAGCACGGAAAGTGCGGAAGATCCCAAATGTCGTGCAATGGTGTATAGCAGAAAGACCAAGAAACTAGTCCAGGTAGGGCTTTAACACCTTCTCGGTGTACATCGTTAATGAAGTAGGCCGCTGGCGAGGTACCATTGCTGGCCCTACTCCATCGGCTTCTTCCCGAACCATACAGGACCGTTTCCATGTCATGTGGCTCTCAAGTAGAGACATTCCAGAGGTTCAGAATAGACATATCATTCTCCCCAGCTGCGTTGGGGATATCAGGCCACGTTCCACGGCGCACTACAATAATCGGTATGGCATCCTACTTCATCGTTCACTTCACTATCACAAAGATCATCAACTCTCAAAATATATACTAACGATTTCAAAAGATGAAAAACAGCTAGAGCCGCTCTAGAGGCCAATGCAGGCTACAAAAATGTCCATTGTACTATGTGCTGACGATTTTTGCATATGGGACATTTTGATGTTACGATGGGAGGGTTGAACATGCTCACTCCTTTTTAGAATGCTGCTGGCTGTTTGTCGCACTTGTCGCACTTGTTTCAAATGTTTCAGTTGTAACGCTTGTAGCAAGTGTACTCTTTTAGCAGATTTGGGGGCAACAGGAGTTTCTCCAGGTTCAAGCGATGCGATGGATTTTTGGGGAAATGTGTCTGATTTTGCGACAGAATTGTTTTGGAAATAGATAGGCTTCATTTGATGTTTGGTGGTGGTGTCGATGGGTCGTCTGGTGGTCAAAATGGCACCTCGATAGTTTTTTCGGTTATTCTTTCTTTGTGTGGAGCGGGAAAAGGAAGGTAAAGGAGTAACTGCCAGCGAAATGTTCCTGCAGCTGGAGTACGCATCCTCATCATCCAAACGGCTCCTGCTTGTCCTTCTCTGGCTCACGCACGTTTGTCTATGACGAAACAGATATCTAAACAAGTGTCCTATCAATGACAAGAGTTGTCTATGTTTTTCGCGCTTCAGCTCGCTCATCGTTGTAACTGCAGCTGAGCAGGGTAAAATGCGACCTGGCAAATCTTTGATGGTAATATGGTGTAGCACACAAGTGGCAGATTGAAAGTGACCACCCCATAACCATGATATAGGTCGGAGGATTGTTTTTTCTTCTGAAATTGGGAGTGGTCTCATACAGTTTTTTTACCATTTCCTTACACTTTTTTGAAGTTTGTCTGCTACCCTCAGTAGCAGAGTCCCTGAAGCCCTATCCTGAACTTTATGTTATTGTAAGGACAACCAAGCAATGAAAAAAGCCATTGTTTCACTCGTCATTCTGGGCGCATTCGTTATCTACAGTATTATCCATGCTCACTCCGGTCTCGTTGCCGTTGCACCGACTCCTCCGGGGGGATCGCGCCTCTCATCAGGTGCGGCTACTTCCACACCTGAGACATCAGGTGCAACAGTGACACCAAATGCAACCCAAACGCCAGGTTCCCTCTACAGGGACGGTTCATATACGGGAAGTGTTGACGATGCACAATGGGGCGTGGTGCAGGTCAAAGCGATCATTACGAATGGGAAAATCACGGACGTGCAATTTTTGCAGTATCCCAATGATCGCAACCGCTCGATAGAAATCAACAGCATCGCGGACCCGCAACTCACAAGTGAAGCAATCCAGGCACAAAGTGCCAATGTTGATATAGTGACAGGTGCTACCGATTCCAGTGATGCCTTCATGCAATCCCTCACGGATGCACTTTCGCAGGCACGAGCATAACGCATGAGACAACTCCAGTTGCTTATGGGCATGCCCATTACCGTCGAGGTGGTCGATCCTGGGGTGACCGCAGCTGATATCGAAAAAGTCTTTGCCTATTTTCGCGCTGTTGATGACACCTTTAGCACGTACAAGGAACACAGCAAGATTGCGAAAATCAATCGGGGCGAACTTGGTGAAGAAGCGTATAGCGATGAGATGAAAACGATCCTGGCAGTAAGCGAACAAACCAAGCAAGAAACGCGGGGGTATTTCGACATCCAGCATAACGGTATCCTCGACCCTTCTGGGATCGTCAAAGGCTGGGCCATCCTGCAGGCCGCACATCTGTTGAAAAAAGCTGGATTGACCAACTTCTACATCGACGCCGGTGGTGATATCCAGGTAGCGGGCAATAAAGATAGTGAACCCTGGCGCGTCGGTATCCGCAACCCGTTCAACCGCAAAGAAATTGTGAAAGTGCTGGTGGTCACGGATAAGGGTGTTGCCACGTCCGGTCGCGGGCAGCATATCTACGACCCGCATCACCCGGATACTACGCTCCAGGATGTCGTGAGCCTGACCGTTATTGGTCCCAATGTGTACGAAGCGGATCGCTTTGCCACAGCCGCCTTCGCCATGGGCAAAAGGGGAATCTTTTTCATCGAACAGTTGCCGGGCTTTGAAGGCTATATGATCGATGCTTCCGCGCGGGCAACGTTTACCAGTGGTTTCGAAAGGTACGTCCTTCAACATGATAACTCGCATTGATGATCTCCTGGATCGCGTCACCATGTATCGCCTGGTGCTCTATGTGCTTATTGGGTTCATCGCTATAGCGACGGTTCTGTCGTTTTTAACACTGCTTCCTTTTTCGCCGCTCTGGCTGCTGCTCTCAACCCTGTTTCTTGTCATGATGTGCTGGGCAGCCAATGCGTTGCTCGCATACATCTTTGCCGTACCGACCAATGTGGAATCAACCTATATCACCGCCCTCATCCTGGCGCTTATCATCGACCCCGCTCAATCGCCAAATGGCTTCCTGTTTCTTGGCTGGGCAGCGATACTGGCGACATCGTCTAAATATATTCTCTCGCTCAACAATAAGCATCTCTTTAACCCTGCCGCGATAGCAGTCGTCATGACCTCATTCGCACTTGGTGAATCCGCTAGCTGGTGGGTGGGGACCGCGAGTATGCTGCCGGTCGTGCTGCTTGGCGGAGTGCTGCTTATACGCAAATTACGCCAGGGAGAGATGGTAGCGCTCTTTGTTATGGCTTCGCTTGTGACTGTTGGTGTGGTCAGCTTCCTGCAAAGGCTTTCTCTGACGAGAGAGCTGCAGCAATTGTTGGTAGCGTCACCGCTTTTTTTCTTTGCGACTATTATGCTGACCGAACCGCTTACCGCACCACCTACGCAAAAACTAAAGCGCATCTATGCAGTAATGACCGGCATTTTGTTCATTCCCCAGGTGCATCTTGGACCTATCTACTCTACTCCCGAACTGGCGCTGGTCATCGGCAACCTCTACTCCTACATGGTCAGCCCTAAGCAGAAAGTTGTGCTCAAGCTGAAAAGAAAGAGTAAGATCTCATCTGACATGATAAATTTCGTTTTCAAGCCATCGCACAGACTGATATTCGAACCTGGGCAATATATGGAGTTGACGCTTGCGCATACGAAACCGGATAGCAGGGGCAATCGCCGCTTTTTTACCATTGCTTCATCGCCAACCGAGGACGATCTCCACCTGGGAGTACGCTTTTACGCAAACAGCAGCAGTTTCAAGAAAGCCTTGCATAGCATAGATGGCCGTTCAAAAATGATGGCGGGACAGGTTGCTGGAGATTTTACGCTTCCCAAAGACCCCAAACAAAAACTGGTCTTCATGGCTGGAGGCATCGGTATTACACCCTTCAGGAGGTTGAAATATCTCCTCGACATGAATCAGCACCGCGATATTGTCCTTCTCTATGCGAATCGGACGGCGGATGAAATTGCCTATAAAGACATTCTAAGCGAAGCGCAAACGAAACTTGGTATCAAGGTGTTCTGTACGCTGACCAATGCGAAGGCTATTCCGCGCAATTGGCCTGGTTTCGTAGGTAGAATGGATGAACGCATCATTCGTGCAGCGGTTCCGGACTATAAAGAGCGAACCTTTTATGTATCCGGTTCCCTGGACATGGTGAGAACGTATGGGCACATCCTGAAAAATATGCGTGTAAGACATGACCAGATAAAAAAGGACTTTTTCCCGGGGCTCGTGTAGCTCTAAGGTAAGTAGTCCCGCTCCTCGGTTTGGCCTGTGGCTTCGTATGGCATCATTTGCGACGAGAGCTCAACCCATTGCTGTTCATAGGTCTGATGTCCCTCCATTTCGTGGAGATCCTGCAGGTATATGAGAAGGATTCCTCTCCCCACCAGCCATGTTCGCCCGTTTGGGCTGATGATCCCACGCTAATCGGCTCGCGCGGGAGGAGCGCAGAACTGGCTGCAGAGACGTTCGGTGCCGAGACCACTAATGAGCAGCCTTTCCTTCGTGTTGCTGAGCACTTGCTGGGTCCAGGTGGTGAAGCCACCATCGATCAGCTCGAGCTCAGTCCCCGCCATGTTGGTGGCGTAGACGTGGAAGCAAGCACCAACGTAGTACCCGCGACCAGTCTCCCGATCGGGGTCAAGTTCGCAGAGGACACCCGGATAGTTGACCATTAGAGGGCTGAGCACGTGTTCAATGAGGGTCTGCTCCCGCCGACCTTGTTCGAGATCAGTCAAAGTGACTCGCAACCGATGAGCCAGGTAGCCAAGTTGGGAGACCTCACGCAGCAACTGTAAGTAAAAAGCGATCTGTTCAACCAGGCTCGTCGTCTCGAACTGAAAGGACCCTTCGTCACGCCCAGCTACGCACAGTCCAAGAAGACGAAAGTGAGGGAGCACGCCTGGAGCGTCTGGGTGGGCCTGCCCGCGTACCACACGGTGTGACGCACAGAGTCGTACACATTCCCGACTCTGGGGATCGCTGCGGAGGAGATGGCGTCGGCGTGAGGCGCATTCGAGCGCGAGAACGTTGGTTGCGTCAGCCACGACCTCGGTGTTGCGAATCGTCGTCACGACTTTGTTCTGATCCACTGTGGCAACGGCGGCATTGGTGCCCAGTGGGCAAACGGGTGATAACTCGACTGTAGTGTAATGGTCCGGGAGCAGTGACCACACGAGGCGGTCAAAATCCGCTGCCACCTGTGGGGCGAGGTCAGACGGACGAACAAACCTATCGCGCTCATACCGCTCAAGCAGTTGGCTGGGTTTGACCCCAACCGCACGACGTCGGTAGACCTCCAGAAGGAGCGACTGCAGATCTGTCGGATTGAGACGCTCAACAAGCACGTCGATCAATTCAGGGACACCCGCCTCCCGCTGGATCCTCTCAAGAATGGGATTGCTCACCATGGTTCCCCTTTCTGACCTTTCGCAACGATTCCTGCCTCCAATAGCTATATTGGCTTGTTTGCTCTGCGCAAAGCTCTGCCGAGGCCATTGTACCACCTGACTTTGTCCCAGTCTAGCTGCGTTGACTGAAAGAAAGGCTCACTACAAGATCGGCATCAGGATGATCCAGGCGAGCACGAACCAGCGCATCCAGCCGGGCGCGAACCGCCCATTGGGAAAAATGAACTTGTCCACAGAGATAGGTAATTTTGTCTAGGCGATGCCAGGGCAATTAAGACGGAAAAATTAGACGATTCTGTCGATGTCTCCCTGCCTCCGCTCAAGCTATATGTATTGAGATGATGAGGAGTGCAGAAGGGTTTTCCGATGATGTCATGTGTCCCTTAGAGGGACGTCTCTTGCAACGCAAATCCACCCGACGGTCACACTTGACCAGGAACAAAAGGAGGAACAATTTTTTGAGGCTTTTGATGAATACGGTGACAACCCTATTTCTGAGTGAAGAAGTTGATCTTGATCCTGGCAACCTCCATGGGCATTTTCTTGGTGATCGGTTCACCGGTCGCCGCGATGGCCAATTCATCCGCACTGCCGACCGGCGCGAACGGCTCCAGGAGCTCTGGCGCCATCGTCATCGCCTGGAACCAGGAGTTGTTACACATCGTCCAAACGCCCGGCGCTCAGCCGGCCACCGTTCACCCGACGCGCAGCTACGCTATCCTGCACGCGGCAATCTACGACGCCGTCGTCTCCATCACCCAGGACGCCCCTGCCTATCTCTTCTCGGTAAAGGCTCCCCGCAGCGCGCGGGCCGACGCAGCAGCAGCCCAGGCAGGCCACGACACCCTGGTGGCGCTCTACCCCACGATGAAAGCAGCGCTCGATCAGCAGTTGGCCGATGAGCTAGCTGTGATCCCGGACGGCGCGGGCAAGCTGCACGGAATCCAGGTCGGGCAGGCCGTCGCCGCGCAGCTAGTGGCCATCCGCAGCAATGACGGTTCCGCCGTCACGCCGCCGCCCTTTGTGCCAGGCAACCAGCCGGGCAACTACCGACCCACGCCGCCGAACTTCCCGGCACCTGTTTTCACGAGCTGGGGTAACGTGACTCCCTTTGTGCTGAATAATGGAGCGCAGTTCCGCCCGGCGCCGCCTCCGGCGTTGACCAGCCAGGCTTACGCCGACGCGCTGAACGAGGTCAAGAGTCTGGGTCAAAATACCAGCACGACGCGGACGCTTGACCAGACGGTGATCGCCAAGTTCTGGGCGGGACCGATCTGGAACACCTGGAATGAGATCGCCGAGAACGCCGCGCTGGCGCACCACACGAACCTGGAGATCACCGCGCGCCTGTTCGCGTCGCTCAACCTGTCCTTCGCCGACAGCGCCATCGCTTTCTACGACGCCAAGTACCACTACCAACTGTGGAGGCCGATCACGGCCATCCGCCTGGCCGACACCGACGGGAATCCAGCAACCATCGGCGACCCGACCTGGACGCCGTTCGCTGTCACTGCAGCTGATCCTTCTTATCCAGGCGCCCACAGCACGATTAGCGCGGCCGCAGCGACCGTGCTCTCTGCCTTCTTCGGCAACCGTGATCAAATCCGGGTCACCTCCGACGTCCTGCCGGGCTCCGTTCGGACCTTTGATAGCTACACGGGCGTGGCGACGGAGGCCGGCCTGAGCCGGATCTTCGCGGGACAGCACACGCGGATCGATCACGTGGCGGGCCTGGAGCTCGGGCACGATATTGCGCAATTCGTGCTCACCCACTTCAACGTCGATAAAGGCGAGACGAGCAACTCATAACGACGCACCGTGGTACAACCACACTATGATTATTGTTGGCGAATTGCCATATCCTGTCCAAGAAAGGCTGATGCTCACTTGCTTTCATCTCGTTGCGCAACCCGTGGGTATAGGCGTCAATTTGGCGGCAATATGGGTCTGGCGCACCCGAGGTCAAGCCTTACGTTCCCTGCTCATCGCCCAGCACGTCACGCAACCGCTGGGCGAATGCCCTCGGATGAAGCATATGGCCGTTATGACCACCAGGGAACTCCTCGAACGCTATACCGAGTCGGTCCGCCAGCGCTTCTGCGCTATGGTGAGCCCACATCTCCTGTGAAGTGCGTCCCCCGGCGGGCACGATGCGCGTCNTCCAGCCGGTAGCTGTGGGCCGCTGGGGCGTCGTATGTGTGGAAGAACTCCAGATTGGCGGCTCTCTGAGGGGACGGCTGGGGCAGGACGACGTCCGGCTCGCGATCGTCGAAGTTCAAACCACTCGTTGCCATGCCCTTCTTCATGGCTGCGGCCGGGCCCTCACGGTGATACATTTCCTCCATCTCTTCCTGGGCTCGCACAATATGCGCTCGCTCGGCATCGGGCAACAGTTCCAGCGCGGGAGGCTCGTGCGCGACAAGTGTGCGCACTTGTTCGGGATGACGGGCCACCAGATCGAGCCCGATGAGGGCACCGATGCTAGCGCCGAACGCACACACCGGTTCGGCAGAGAGCGCTGCCAGCAGGCGGTGGGCGTCGTCGCTATGCGTCTCCAGGCGCGGGGTTCAAAAGGCTCATCGAGCGTGCTGCGCGACAGGCCCCGACGGTCGTAGGTCACCACCGTGTAGTGATCGACGAGATGGTTTGCGAGACTGTCGGAGAGCCTCCGGCATCTCCATCTCCGCCCTGGAGTATGAGCAGCAATGGGCCTGAGCCGCGCACCTGGTAGTAGAGGTTGGCTCCAGGCACTCGTAGCCTGTCGCTTTTCGTGAGA